>Ga0247779_1000049_pt1 | contig 106370 bp, 86 predicted proteins | sample UWRJL221509R5_FD_179925 | JGI IMG/M metagenome (GOLD analysis project Ga0247779, IMG submission 179925) | Plant litter microbial communities from Arlington Agricultural Research Station in Wisconsin, United States - UWRJ-L221-509R-5 | ecosystem: Environmental > Terrestrial > Plant litter >... | reverse complement strand
CCTCGCGCCCCAGCGCGCGCCAGGCAGTCCAGCCGCATGCCGGGTCTGCTCTGATTTCTCCGGTGCGCGCGCAGCGCCGCACGCTCGCGCCCCAGCGCGCGCCAGGCAGTCCAGCCGCATGCCGGGCTCTGCTCTGGTTTCTCCGGTGCGCGCGCAGCGCCGCACGCTCGCGCCCCAGCGCGCGCCAGGCAGTCCAGCCGCATGCCCGGAACTAAAACGAGCGTGAAGTCTTGGAAGACCAGATCACGATCTGCCAATGAGATGGAGACCTACAAAGGCTGACCGAACAGGCGCGTGCTTTCCCCGGGCGCAGCGCGGGCGGCCAAACGTCACCGTCCGAGCGTGCGCCAAACGAGAGTCTCCCGCCGCGCGCCGCAGGCGCCGCGCGTCCCCCTACACGCCGACGACGCGGTTCGCGTAGCTCATCACCAGGTACATGGTGAGAATCGTGCTGCCCGTATTGCGATAAGCATGCGGCACGTCGGCTTCGAAGAAGATGGCATCGCCAGTGCTGATTTGGTGACGGGTCTTACCGACGGTGAGCTCGAGATCTCCTGCGGTGACGACCAAGTTCTCCGTGGTTCCAACGGGATGCGCATCGGCTTCTTCGACCGAGTTGGCGGCTAGGCTCAGCTCGTAAAACTCCACGTTGCGCGGTTCGTCGAATGGAAACAGCGCGCGCGAGGTGAAGCTGCCATCGTGCGATGTGAGCACCTTGGCGCGATCGCGCAAGACGATTGCAGTGCTGGTCGCAGCGTGCTCGGTGATCAGCGTGGCGAACGAAACGTCGAGCGCTCGCGCAATCTTCCAAACTACGTTGATCGTCGGCGTGCTGTGCCCGAGCTCGATTTGCCCGAGCATCGCGCGGCTGACGCCGGACGCTTTGGCCATGCGCTCCAAGGACAGCCCCCGTTTCACACGTAGGCGGCGCAAATTAGCGCCGACGATGGGCGTCAGATCAGCGTGCGCTTCGATCGCCTCTTCCGCTGGGGCGCCGTCCGCTGGCAGCTTCAGCTCTGGCTCGCGCGCCGAAGCGGGCGGCGGCTCCGAGCTAGGCTCGGAGGTCTTCGCTGCGGTCCGGCGCCGGATGCCAGTCTCGCCCTGCCTGCTGAAGCCCATTCGAAGAACGCTACTCCTTCCGGCGCGACTGGAGGCCGACCAGCCTTACTTGACGGCTAGAAGTGCGTCTACTATATTGGATTAATTCCCGCAAGGAAAAGCTTCTACACCAGACGAATTAGGCGATCCAGATGATAGAGTTATTTCCTGGAAGCGTGGTGCGGTAAGGCTAAGTAGCTAATTACACTGGAGTTTATCATGGGTTTACACATCGGCAGCATCGCTCCTGATTTCAATCAAGAATCGACCGAAGGGCCGATCGCGTTTCACCAGTGGCTCGGAAGCAGCTGGGGGATCTTGTTCTCGCATCCGAAGGACTTCACCCCGGTCTGCACCACGGAGCTAGGGCGCGCGTCGAAGCTAAAGGAAGAGTTCGGCAAGCGCGGCGTCAAGCTGATCGCAGTCAGCGTCGACGACGTAGCCTCGCATCACAAATGGGCTGGTGACATCGAGGCCACTCAAGGCAGCGCGCTCAACTTCCCGATCTTGGGCGACTCGGATCGCAAGGTGGCCAAGCTGTACGACATGATTCACCCCGAAGCGAACGACACGCTCACCGTGCGCTCGGTGTTTATCATCGATCCGAATAAGAAAATCCGTACGATCATCACCTATCCCGCTAGCACCGGCCGAAACTTCTCGGAGATCTTGCGCGTGGTGGACTCGTTGCAGCTGACCGATAGCCACAAGGTTGCAACGCCCGCGGATTGGCAAGACGGTGACGACGTGGTGATCATCCCGGCCTTGCAGGACCCGAAGGAGCTCGCCGAGCGCTTCCCAAAGGGCTTCAACGCCGTGCGCCCGTACCTGCGGATCACCCCGCAACCGAACAAGTGAGCCGTCGCCCGCGGTAGTCGTGCCGGAGGGTGCAGGGACGTGCACCAAGCGCCGTCGCCACCCTCCGAGTTCCTATCGCGGGTTACTGAACATATGATGCGTGCCTAGTAGTCACGATTACTGCTCAGGTAAGCAGTTGTCGCGTGCGGCGTGTCTTTTATCGAAGACTAGCGACTCGCTAGATTACTGAATAAAAACAATGCGTTGTGGCTGCGCGCTCTGCTCGGGGGCGCGCTCGGCTGCGCGCGGGAGCGCACATCGTGCTTGACGCACTAGGGGTCATAAGTATATCAAGCTGATAGTTTGAATACTGTGACGGAATATCCAGTTTAATAGACGCGCAGAGCAGCAGTCCCATGGAGCACCCATGCACATCGGTATCGTCGGCGGCTTGGATCGCAACGAGGGGTTTTACCAAGACCTCGCGCAGCGCGCCGGGCACCACTTCGAGCACCACAATGGCCACCTCGCTGGTCGTGGTGCGGCGTCGCTGGGCACGCTCGTGGAACGTTGCGACGTCGTTATCGTCGTGACCGACGTGAATAGTCACGCTGCGGTTTGGCGCGTGCGTCGTCTAGCCAAGCAGCGCGGTAATCGCGTGATCTTGATGAGCCGCTGCGGCCCTTCGAAGTTCACGGCGCTGCTGGCCGAGTTAGGTGCCGCCACGCAGCCGCTCGGCACGCAACGGCCAGCCACGCCCCTCCGAGCTGCTCGCTGATCGGCGAGCACGCAAGACCAACGCCTCAACACACTCAACGAAACACAAAAGGTAGAGGAAACTCAGCATGGCTTTGAATACTAGAATTGGTCCCACGGCGGTCGCTGCCGCGTTGGGCCTCGCGGCGCTCGCGGGTGCGGGATCGGCACAGGCCATCACCTGTCTCGAAGTTGCCCAGAATGCCCCTGGGACACTCAAGGATCACGTGATCTACGGCGCGGGCGGCAGTGCAATCACGGCAACCCTGGCGAAGGTCGCGCTGACGTTGAGCAAGGCCGATCCGCCCATTCTCGTGTTCTTCGCGGATCCCGGCGCCCAGCAGGGCTACAACTACTTCCGAGACGGAACCGGCGCAGGAAAGACGGGTTCGGAGTTCAAATACTGGCTGAAAGACGCCGACCTTGCCGCACCGCCGAAATGCACTGCGGTGGACACGCTCGCCGGCCAAGCCACGGATTTCGGCACGATCGGTAGCTCCTTGGCGCTGTTCGCCCAGACGCTGCCGGCAGACGAGCTGCGATTTTTCGGGCCCGCACAAGGCATCAACGTCATCGTTCCCAAGAACTCTCCGGAGGTCTCGATCAGCGCCGAGGCGCTGTACTTCGTGTACGGCTTCGGCGACGCAAGCCAGTACGCTGACGCGACGGCGCCGGTGCCTTGGACGAACAAGGCTTACATCGTTCAGCGCAAGACCTCGTCGTTCGTGCAACAGTTCATCCGCGGAGCAATTCAGAAGTTGGGTGGCGAGGCGGCGACCTTTCCTGCAAGTTTCCCCGGTGCGACTCTGACCGAGACTTGCTCGCCGACCACCGGCGATACGAATGGCGGCACGGTCAATTGCGTGGAAGCCGCGGCGACTGCCGGTCAGGCAGCGGCAGGTATTGGTTTCACGTCCGGCCCGACTGCCGACGGGGCTCGCGCACGGGTACGCACGCTGGCTTATCAGCATGCCGGGCAAAGCGCCGGTTACTGGCCCGATTCGACGCAGGACTCCTTCGACAAGCGCAACATCCGCAGTGGTCAGTACTACCTGTGGGACGTGAATCAGTTCTTCGTCAAGACGACTGGTTCGAATGCCAATCCTTCCCTGGACCAGATCACCAATCCCGATCTCAGGAGGTTCATCGGTTACTTCAGCGGCCTGCTCACGCCGCCCGCCGACGCAGACGTGAACCGCGCCATTTCCGAGACTGGCAGCATTCCGCTTTGCGCAATGCACGCTCAACGAGCCAGCGATTTCGAAGGCTTGAGCTGCTACGCGCCGCCCACGCCCTGCGATTGCTACTTCGAGTCGATCGCCACCGGCACCACGCCCACGTCCTGTGATGCTTGCACGACGGACGCCCAGTGCGGCGGTGACACCCCCAAGTGCCATTTCGGATTTTGCGAGGCTTACTGATGAAATCTTCCAACGATAGACTACTGAATCGACCCCGCCTGACCGCGCTCGTGCTCGTTGCTGGTGGCGTGCTCGGCTTGCTCGCCGCTTGCTCGTCCGACGGAAATCCGACACCCGGCAAACCACCGGTGGTCAACACTGGCGGCGGCGGCAGTGGCGGCAACACCAGCAGCGGTGGTGGTGAGAATGAAGCTGGCGAAAGCTCGGGCGGGTCGGCTCAGGGCGGCCGCGCACACGGCGGAGGCTCACAAGGTGGCCGCGCGAACGTTGGCGACGCCGGTGAAGGTGGTGGCGCAGGTGAGGGGGGCGAAGCCGGTGCTGCGCCAGTGGACCCGAGTTGCCCGACGACCGACCTCGGCTTCCTGAATCAGCCGTCGAATTCGCAGAAGTCGGTCTTCGACAACACGAAGCGCCTCGGCGCACACGCGACCCTGCCGCCTTTGCCCTGAGCACGGTTCATGTGGGGCGATCGCCCGGCGGTTGCCCCACATGTCTTCGTACTTTTCCCGTACCGACACCGATACCGCTTCAGTTGCTGAATCTTCACATGCCTTCCAAAAAGCCCGACTGTTCACGAACGCCGCTCGGGCTACGTGCGTCCGCTTTTTTCGCCTTGGAATTCGATCGTGCTCAAGTCCATTCGCTTCCTACCACTCGCGGTCGCCGCCACGGTCACGTGGTCGCTACCGGTCCACGCGCAAAGCGCGCCACCCCCCGCCGTTTCCGACAACGACGACCTCGAAGTGCCAGCGAGCCCTGTCACTGTACCGGGGGCAGCGGCCGAAAAGCCGCGCCCCGAAAGCAGTCCCCAGCCAGCACCGAAGCCCGCGCCTCCGGCGGCGCCAGCGAAGGCCGCTGCCAGCGCTGACGACAGCGAGCTGCGACGCGAGCTTGCCGAGCTGCGGCTGCGGCTCGATGCGGTGGAACACGCTCGCGCTACACCAGCGCCCAGCAGCACCCCGCAGAGCGAGTCTTCGGGCCAAGCCGTCCTGGAGCAGAACTCGATCTCGCGTACGGTCCCCACTGGCCTCAATGTCAGCGGCTATCTTCACGCTCAATACGAGTCCAACCAAATTTCGCAAGATCAGTTGGCGCCTGGAGGCTCTCCGCTCAACTTCGATCGCTTCACGTTGCGGCGCGGGCGCCTTCGCCTCGACCACGGTTGGCAGTACGCCAACGCTACCCTCGAGCTCGACGCGAACACCACACGCGGCGTGAGCGTGGGCATCCGCCGTGCCGAGGCGTCTCTGCTCTACCGCGGGGACAACGGCATCAACTTGCCGCCGTTGGTCATGCTCACGCTGGGTGTCACCGATCTCCCGTTCGGGTTCGAGCTTCAGGAGTCATCGCGCGTGCGACCGTTCATGGAGCGCTCGCTCGGCTCTTCCGCCCTGTTTCCGACGGAGATGGACGTGGGTCTGAAGGTGTCTGGCGCAGTCTCCTTCCTCCGTTACGCATTCGCCGTGACCAACGGCGAGCCGGTCGACCCCCTGGCGCACTACCCGCGCGATCCGAACGCGGCCAAGGACTTCTCGGGCCGCGTTGGCGTGGAGACACAGCCGCTACCGGCGCTGGCGGTCTCTGGCGGCACCTCGTTCTACCAGGGCAAAGGGTTTCACGCCGGGGTCGACGCGACCAAGCCTTCGTTTGGTTGGCTCGATATCAACGAGGACCGCGTAATCCAACCCAATGAGCTGCAGGCCTTGCCGGGTACGGCCGCGACCCCGTCGCTGAACTTCAAACGCTGGGCCTACGGGCTCGATCTCACACTGACTCTGCGCACCAAGTTCGGTACGACGCGGCTGGCGGCCGAGGGCTTCTTGGCGTCGAATTTGGATCGCGCCTACCTGATCGCCGATCCGGGCCTCGGCAACAATGATATCCGAGAAGCCGGCGGTTACGTCGCCGTGGTCCAGGATGTGACGCGCTGGGCGCAGGTTGGCTTTCGCGCCTCCTACTACGACCCCAATAGCGACTTCTTCACCGACGTCCGTGGCCGGCAAATCCCAACGTCCATCGCGGCGACCACGCTTTCGCCGATGGTCGCATTGCTGCTTCCGGGCCGCGCTCGCTTGTCATTCCAATACGACTTCGTGGCCGATTCCCTGGCCAAGGACGGCCAGGGGGTGCCCACGGATGCGAAGAACAACCAGCTGACCTTGCGCTTGCAGGTGGAACTGTGAAGGCGTTTCTCCTGCTCTGCATGCTGGCCGCGCTCGGCTGCTCGAGCGAGTCCCTGACAGCTGGTCTCACCGAACCGATTCGAGTTCGCTACGGCGGGACTCGAAACGCTCAGTTCTTCAGCGGTGATTTACCTGGTTCCAAACCGCTGACCAGCGAAGAGATATTGGCGGGCGTGAAGCCGCAGCTGCCGTCTACGACACTGACGACCGCACGTGGCGTCGTCGTCCAGGCGGATGCCGGCTTCGTGCTTTCCGGTATCACGTCGACGGAAGCCGTGGCGATTGGCATTCGCTTCGCCGATCTCGGCACTGGCTATTGGGTGTTGCCGGTGACTTCTCAGGACCCTGCGCTGCCCGGTACCTTCACCTGGTCAGCGACCGCCGACTTTGGTACCGGCATCGAGCCGGGCCGGCATCCCCTGCGCGTGGTGGCCATCGATAGTGCTGGTCACGCAGGGACGCAGGTCGAGACTAGCTTGTGCGTGGCATCCGCGGTCCCAGACAACTTGAGCGCGTGCTCACCCGCAGCGACGCCACCCTCGACCGTGCTCAGCATGGTTTGGGACACGCCCGTCGATCTCGACCTGCGCGTGATCACTCCGCAGGGCAAGATTGTCGACCCGAAGCATCCGAGCACGGCTGTAGCCGTCAACGGGCAGGTCGACGTCACGGCGAAGGGCACGGGCATTTTCGACCGAGATTCGGTCCGCGGCTGCGTGCGTGACGGCTATCAGAGCGAAAACCTGGTTTGGCAGGATCCCCCACTTTTGGGCACCTACTTCGTGTACGCGAGCCTGTACGACGCCTGCGGACAATCGGCGGTGAGGTTCAAGGTGTCCATCAATCAGCCCGGACCAGAATTGGACGGTGGCACGCAGCCGCTGATCAGTACTTTCGAGCTAACCGGCGAACTACTGGCAGTGCACGCCGATGCCGGCGCGAAACTAGGGCTCTTCGTCACTGAATTTTCAGTGCAGTGATAAGGCACGTAACAAAGGCAAAGCCATGATCGTCGAACGTTTATTGAAGGTCGCCCTGCTCGGTTCGAGCTGGGTATTGTATCTGCTTCTGTTTTTGTCCGTCGTTTCCTTCTCAGCGATGTTCGAGCGCTACCTGTTCTTCAGGCGCCATCGCGTCGATTTCGAAGGCCTGCGCAAAAATGTGCGCAAACTGCTGCAGGACAACGATCTGCCAGCTCTCGATAAGCTCCTGAGCGGCAGCAACGCCATCGAGGCGCGCGTTGCGCTCGAGGGGCTGCGCTGGGCTGCCGGCGGTCCGGGCGCAATTACGGACGCCGTGGAATCGGAGCTGTCGCGGGTGAAGACCGAGCTGGAACGAGGCATGAATTTGCTTGGTACGCTCGGGAACAACGCACCATTCGTCGGCTTGCTCGGCACCGTGCTGGGCGTGATCATCTCCTTCCACGCGCTGGGTGAGGCGGGGCAGAATACGCAGGCCATGGGTGGCGTGATGGCGGGTATTTCCGAAGCCTTGGTCGCCACGGGCGTCGGTCTGTTCGTGGCGCTGCCGGCAGTCGTTGCCTACAACGCCATCCAGAAGCGAATTGGCGAGGTCGAGTCGCAGAGCTTGTCCTTGACCAAGCTGCTCACTGCCTACGTGCGCACGGCCGACCGCGCGCAGGGCATTGCTCCTGCGCACGAAACCGAAGCTCACAGCGCGCGCGATTCCTTCGATGACTCGGCTGATTCTAGCGATGAGCGCAGCAGCGCCGGCTCGGTGAAGCTCGCTGGGGCGACGGAATAAGCCAATGGCTGGCGTCACTGGAGGCCGTTCCGGTCGCGGCGGGATCGTCGGCATCAACGTCACCCCGATGGTGGACGTGGTGCTCGTGCTCTTGATCATCATGATGGTGTCTGCGACCTACATCGTCTCGCAGAGCTTGAAGGTAGAGTTACCCAAGACCGCCTCGTCCGACGAGACCGTGTCGAAGACGTACGTCGTTACCGTCACCAAAGAGGGCACCTACTACTACAACGACAAACCCATCGCTCGTGAAGGCTTGGCCAAAGAATTCCGAGCCGCGCTGGCTGCCAGCAAAGACGTGAATCTGGTGATCACGGCGGACGAAGACGCACACCACGGCAAAGTGGTCGGCGTGATCGATCTGGCGAAGGTCGAAGGCATCACCAAATTCGCGATCAACGTCGAGAAGAAGTAGCCGTGGACCGTCGATCTGGACTTCTCGGTCTGAGCCTCCTCGTGCACGGCGCGCTGGGCGTGGGTGTGGCTAGTATCGAGATCAAGAAATCGCGAGCTTCTACGGCCATTTCTTACGCCGAAAACCAGAAAAAGAAGAAGCCGCCAGAACCGACCAAGGTCGAGGAAGCGCCGCCCGAGAAAGCTCCGCCCCGCGCGCTGACTCGTCGAGCGGCACCGCCCCCCGTGGAGGCCGAAGCGCCCCCGCCGAAAGCAGCGGACACCCCTGCGGCCTTCGATGGCTTAGCCGACTTCGGGGTGTCTCTCACGGGTGGCGTGAACGGCACTGGGATCGCGTTGCCAGTCGGCGGCGGTGGTCCGCCCCGTGAACAACGCACCGTGGAAAAAGTGGTGCGCAAAGCGGCGCCGGTTGCGGCAGCTCTTCCGAGCGATGGTTGCGACGAGCCACCGGCGAAGCCCAAGCAGCTGTCGGTGGTACATCCAGCCTACACGGACGATGCCATAGCGGCAGCCGTCGAAGGCAAAGTGCGCGTGCAGATCACGGTCGACGAAACCGGCAAAGTGGTGGACGTGAAATTGATTGCCGGCTTGGGACATGGCCTCGACGAAGCCGCGTTGGCAGCCGCCCGACGCACTACGTTCGAGCCGGCCATGCGCTGCGGCAAGCCCACTCCATCCACATTTACGATGGGTATGCGCTTCAAACTGCCGACTTGAGCTCGGCTCGAGTCGCTTCCCCTTTCCTCGCCTTTGCTTTTTCGGATATCCCGTTGCGACGTATTGCACTCCTCTCTTGTTTGGCTGTCGCCGCACTCGGCGTTTCTCGGCCAGGCTTTGCGCAAACTGCCCCTCAAACTGGCGAGGACGTGGCGCGCCCGCGCCTGACGCGGCCGCCGAAGCTCGCGAAATTCGTAGAGGCGCCCTATCCCGAAACCGAGAAGTCTTCGGGCCGCACGGCGTCGGTCGTGGTGCAAATCGCGGTCTCGGCCACCGGCACGGTCGACGCCGTGAAGGTGATCGAATCGGCAGGTCCGGCGTTCGATGAAGCGGCGCTGGCCGCGATTCGCCAGTTCTTGTTCGAGCCGGCGGAAATCAACAACCGCCCCGCGCCGATCCGCATCAACTATCGCTACGATTTCGTGATCAAAGAGGAAGCGCCGACGACCGCGCAGTTTGCGGGTCTGGTCAAGGACCGGAAGACCGGCGAAGCGTTGTCCGGTGTCAGTCTCACGCTCGATACCGGCGTGACAGTGGTCAGCGATGCCGCGGGACGTTTTTCCGTCGACGCTATCGAGCCAGGCAAGCATCGCGTGACGCTTTCGCGCAGCGACTTGAAGCCTCTGGAAAGCGAAGAAAATTTCGAGACTGGCAAGAAGATCGAGGTCACGTACGAGGTCGACTTCAATACGCCGGAAGCCGACGCCGACGCCGACAGCGACGATCTCGAGATCGTGATCATCGCGCCGACCCTGACCAAACAAGTGGTGTCGACCAAGGTGGATGCCGATCAAGCTCGCCGCGTGGCAGGCACATCGGGCGACGTGCTGAAGATCGTCGAAAACTTGCCGGGTGTCGCGCGCGCTACTGCAGGCTCTGGGCAAGTCGTGGTGTGGGGCGCTGCGCCGGAAGATACGCGCGTGTACGTGGACGGCATGCGCGTGCCGCTGCTCTATCACTTCGGCGGCTTTCGTTCCGTGATCCATTCGGACTTCGTGCGCTCGGTAGAGCTCATCCCCGGTGGCTACGGCGCGCAATATGGGCGTGGCCTCGGTGGCTTGGTCAAAGTCGACACCCGCGATCCGGCGAAGGATCGTCTGCACGGCAGCGCGGGCGTCGACTTGATCGATGCCTCCGCAGCGGTCACTGGCCCGCTCGCGAAGAACCTCTCGGCCGCCATCGCCGCGCGGCGCAGCCATCTCAACACGGTGCTGGAGCAGGTCAGTTCGCGAGATCCCTCCGCGTTCTTCCCGATCCCCAAGTACCACGACGGTCAGGCGCGGGTGCGCTATCAACCCGAGAAGCGTACCTTCGTCGAGCTCGGCGGCATGATCTCTTCCGACGAGGTGTCGCGTACCGTCGGCAACGCGGACCCGGCCTATCGTAAGGAAGAGAACAAGACGTTGGACTTCCAGCGCGCCTACCTGCGCTTCGAAACGGAAACCGCCGACGGCGGCAAGGTGAGCGCGATGCCTTGGCTCGGCTGGGATCAGTCGACGCTCACCGGGCGCTTCGGTGGGACGCCCACGGTCCTCGAAATAAAGTCGCAAGATTACGGCTTTCGTGCCAGCTACCGCGGTCGCGCCGCACCGTTCTTGACCGCCGAAGTCGGTCTCGATTTGGAAGCCGCGGTGCACTCCGCGCGGCGTGTCGGCTCGGTGACCACTCCCCCGCGCGAAGGCGATGCGCGCGCGTTCGGTCAGCCTCCGTCCGACCAAATCAACCTCGATACTTGGAAGACGGCGGAAGGCAGCGCGGCGCCGTACATCGAGGGCGATTTTGCGCTGTTCGAGGACAAGTTGCACCTCGTGCCCGGTCTCCGTCTAGAACCGCACTTCACGAGCGTGGATAAGCGCGTTCCGACGGAGGGGGTGTTCGCGCCGCAAGGCGTGTTCACTTCGGACACGGCGCTCCTGCCGCGCTTGGCCGTGCGTTACGCCATGTCGTCACGGGTTACGTTCAAGGCCGCATTCGGTCAGTATCGGCAAGCCGCTCAGCCGCAAGACCTGTCCGCTTCGTTCGGCAACCCCACCCTGCAATCGGCTCGGGCGACGCACCTGCTGTTCGGCGGCGCGTTCGAGCTCAATCGCAACATCACTTTGGAAACCACGGTCTTCCGCAGCACCTCCGACGGGCTTGCGGTGCGCAATCCGTCGAGCTCTCCGTTGGTCGCCCAGGCGCTCGTGAACGGGGGGGAGGGGCGCTCGTATGGCGTGCAATTCTTGCTGCGCCACGAGCTCGCCAAGGGCTTCTTCGGTTGGGTTGCGTACACCATCTTGCGCAGCGAGCGCAAAGATGCGGGAAGTGACGCCTATCGCTTGTTCGACTTCGACCAAACGCACGTGCTCACGGCACTCGCCTCGTACGATCTCGGTAAGGGCTTCGACATTGGCGTGCGTGGCCGCTACGCCAGCGGATACCCACGAACGCCGGTGGTCGACTCGTATTTCGACTCACGAACCGCCACCTATCAACCTGTCCTGGGCGCCAAGAATTCGATTCGTATTCCGGAGTTCGTGGAGCTCGATGTGCGCCTTGCCAAGCGTTTCAAATTGCAAACGAGCTCACTCGAAATTTACCTCGACGTGCAAAACGTAACCAATCGTAAGAACCCGGAAGAAATTGCGTACAACGCGGACTACACGCAGCGGCGCTACATCGAAGGCTTGCCGATCCTGCCGGTTCTGGGGATCAAATGGGAATTTTGAACATGCGCGCCGCGTTCCCGTTGTGGGTCTCGCTGCTGTGCTCGAGTGTGATCGGGTGCGTGCCGACCTTCGACGACAACTTGCCTTTGATCGACGAGCCCACCGTGCTCTCCGTGCAAGCAGAGCCCGCGGAGGCCGCACCCGGCAAAGAAGTGCAATTGAGCGCGCTCGTGGGCACGCCGGAGTTGAATGGCGCGCCGCCCGACCTCAGCTGGGGCCTGTGCATTGCGCGCAAGCCGCTCACCGAGCTCGGTCCGGTCAACCCGGTGTGCATTCAAGCGCCAAGCGCAGGGTCCAAGGACATCGTCGACCTGGGCTCCGCCACTACGGTCACGGCCAAGTTGCCGATGGACGCTTGTCGCCTGTTCGGCCCGAGCTTGCCCGAGCCGATGAACGGTGAACCTGCGGGACGCCCGGTCGATCCCGACCCAACCGGCGGTTATTATCAGCCAATCAGCGTGACGCTGCTCGATTCCCGAGTCACGAGCATGGGCTCGGTGCGCATCTTTTGCCCGCCTTCTGGGCTGGATCAGCTGCAGGCGGCCGAGTTCAACGCGAAGTATCGCAACAACCAAAGCCCCCGCATCGATGCGCTCTCGGCGCGCACGGACAGCGGCGAAAGCTTGCCAATCCCGGACGAGCCCGATGCGCTCGTGGTCGCGCCCAAGCAAGTCCTGCACCTGGAAGCGTCGTGGCAGGCTTGCCCGCGATCGGCCGTGTGCGGGGACGGCGTGTGCGGTGCGGGGGAGGACAAGAGCAATTGCGCTGACGATTGCGCGACGCCCAAGGGCTGCTCCGGCGCGGAGGACTACGCTTGGTTCAATCCCGAGTCGCGTCACGTCGAGACGCGGCATGAATCGATCCGGGTCTCCTGGTTTTCGACTGCGGGCCACTTCGAGGATGCCGTGACCGGCCGCGAAGAGGACGAGTTCGAGCAGAGCACGACCGGGGACGTGTGGACTGCGCCGGAGACGGCCGGCACCGTTCGGGTTTGGACCGTGATCCGCGATGCGCGGGGCGGTCAATCATTCCGAAGCTTCTTGGTCTCCGTGCGCTGAACGCGTTCTCAGGTCTCGCGCGCGTAGCGAATCACGTTGAAACAGCGTGTTTCGTGGCTAGCGCGGTTCTCGTAGACATGCGGAACGTCCGCTTTGAAGAAGATGGTATCGCCCGGTGACAGCTCGTATTCCGCGTCTTGCACCACCAACCGCAAAGCGCCCGTCATCACGACCAGCGTTTCCATCGTGCCTCGTCCGTGAGGTTCGCTGCGGTGGACAGCCTTGGGCAAGAAGCGTAGCTCGTAGATCTCCACGTCCGGTGAAGAGCCACCAGGAGACAGCAGACGGCTTTCCATGCGCCCATCACCGCTCTTGAGTGGCGGTGTGTCGCCCGCACGCAGCACCTTGGCGCCGCCCTCTTCGGACGTGCCCAGCAATTCGTGGAATGGCACATCCAAGCCAACCGCCACCTTCCACAACACCGAAAGCGTGGGGTTCGTGCGCGTGCCCTCGATTTGTGAAAGCGCGGCGCGGCTGACGCCACTCTTGCTGGCCAAGTCGTCCAACGATAGGCCGCGGGCCTTGCGGAAACGCTTGAGGCCCTCGGCGACACGCCGGGCGACCTCGGCTGCGCCCAATTCGTCTCCCGAGCCAGATGCGACGCGCGGGCGGGCTCGGAGGTCGGGTTCCACTTTCTTACGGGCTTTTGCAGTTGCCATGGATCGCCCTTGTAGCCGCATTGGGCGAAGGGCCGCCAGTTCCTTCGCTGTTTCGCAAGACAGCCAAGGCTTCGTTGCTTGACAGGGGCAGTTGAGCCGATTAGGAACAAAATCTATCGCGTTGGTAGACTTATGGTGACTCGCAAGACCGTTTATGCCCTCCGGGCGCTGTCCCACCTCGCCAATTCGGCCTCGGGGCAGCCCTTGTTGGCAGCAGAAATTGCGGCCCATGAGGGGATTCCGCGTCGGTTCTTGGACACCATTCTCCGCCAGCTGACGCGCAGCGGCTTGCTCATGAGTAGTCGAGGACCGCACGGGGGTTATTCACTGCGCTCTCCCGCGAGCGAGATCAACGTGGCCTCCGTGATTCGTGTCCTGGATGGGGCAGCTTTTCCCTTTCCGTGCCTCAATTGGGATCACCCGGTACGCTGTGTGGAGTGCCCGGGGCCCCGGGAGTGCGCCGCCCACGCGGCGCTCGGTGTGATGGGCGACGCCGCCCTGCGCGTCTTGGAGGGCATGAGCTTGGCCGATCTCGTGAACAACATCGCTCTCGAAAACAGCAACGATTCGACTCGTCCCCTCATCCCTTTGCGCCTTCGTTCTGGCGCGCCCGTGCGAGAATTGCCATGAATCAGTGTTCATCATCCAAATCGAAGCAGCCTTCCTCGATGCAGCCGCGTGCCGCACGCCGCGCGTTCGGCTTTGCGTTGGCAGGTTGGGCCCTGCTGTCCGTCGCGGCGAGTGTCGGGCTCGGGGCTTGCAACAAGAAGTCGGAAGCGGCGGGCGGGGCGCCGGCTGGCTCTGGAGCCGCGGCGGTCGGATCACCGAGCAAGGCGTCAGTGACGTTGCTCAACGTGTCGTACGATCCGACGCGCGAGCTGTATCAAGATTTCAACGCTGCGTTCGCCAAGGATTGGAAGAGCAAGACCGGGCAGGACGTGAAGGTGAATCAGTCCCACGGCGGCGGTGGCAAGCAGGCGCGCGCCGTGCTCGACGGCTTGGAGGCTGACGTCGTGACCCTGGCGCTCGGCTACGACGTGGGGATTTTGTACGAAAAGGGCAAGCTTATCCCGGAAAATTGGCAATCCCGCCTGCCCCAAAACAGCGCTCCGTACACTTCTACGATCGCGTTCGTGGTGCGCAAGGGCAACCCGAAGAAGATCAAAGACTGGAATGATCTGATCCGCGAAGGCGTCGCAGTGATCACTCCCAGTCCCAAGACCAGCGGTGGCGCGCGTTGGAACTACCTGGCGGCCTGGGGCTACGCCCTCAAGCAGCCTGGCGGGGACGATACCAAGGCTCGTGAGTTCGTCAGCAAGCTGTACAAGAACGTGTCCGTGCTCGACTCCGGGGCCCGCGGAGCGACCACGACCTTCGTCGAGCGCAAGATTGGTGACGTGCTGATCAATTGGGAAAACGAAGCTATCCTGAGCGTGCACGAGTTCGCGAAGGACGAGTTGGAGTTGGTCGTACCCTCGGTGAGCATCCTGACCGAGCCGCCGGTGACGATCGTCGACAAGAACGTCGACAAGCACGGCACCCGTGAGGTCGCCGAGGCCTACCTGAAGTTCTTGTACACGCCGGAAGGTCAGGAAATCGTGGCCAAAAACTACTACCGCCCGCGCGACGCGGCGGCCCTGGCCAAGTACAAGGCACAATTCCCGGACGTGAAGTTGTTCACGGTCGACGAGTTGTTCGGCGGTTGGTCCAAGGCTCAGCCGACGCACTTCAATGATGGCGGGATCTTCGACCAGATCTATCAGCCGAAGAAGTGAGCGACGCCGATGCGCTTCAAGACTCGCGGTGTGCTGCCGGGCTTCGGGCTCTCGCTCGGCTACACCGTGCTCTACGTGGGCCTCTTGGTGCTCCTGCCGCTCTCGGCCATGGTCATCAAGGCGAGCTCGCTCGGCCTGAGTGAGTTCTGGGTCAAGGTCACCGACGACCGGGCGCTGGCAGCCTACCGCTTGAGCTTCGGGTCGGCGTTCGCCGGTTCGCTGCTGAACGCGGTGTTCGGCGTGTTGGTGGCCTGGGTCTTGGTGCGCTATCGCTTTCCCGGTCGCGGCATCGTCGATGCACTGGTCGATTTGCCGTTCGCGTTGCCGACGGCGGTAGCGGGCATCGCGCTGACCACGGTCTACTCCGAGCATGGCGTGCTCGGTGAACAGCTGGCAAAAATCGGCATCAAGGTGGCCTTCACGCCGCTGGGCGTGACGATGGCACTGACCTTCATCGGCATTCCCTTCGTGGTGCGCACGGTGCAGCCGGTGCTCGAGGAGATCGATCCGGACGTAGAGGAAGCCGCCGCGGTGCTCGGCGCCACGCGCTTCCAAACTTTTCGCCGTGTGATCTTCCCGGCGCTCTTGCCCGCAACCTTGACCGGCTTTGCGCTGGCCTTTGCGCGCTCGCTCGGTGAATATGGCTCGGTCGTGTTCATCTCCGGCAACATGCCGATGCGCACGGAGATCACGCCGCTCTTGATCGTGACCAAGCTCGAGCAGTACGACTATGCGGGGGCGACGGCGATCGCCGCGGTCATGCTCTTGGCCTCGTTTGGCATGCTCTTGCTGGTCAACTTGCTCGAGCGCTGGGCGCGGCGGGCGGAAGCATGAGCGGCATCGTCACTCAGCGCACGGGCAACGCGCAGCGCCGAGACACTCAAGTGGGCGAGAGCCTGCTGGTGCGTGTGCTGCTGATCCTGGTAGCCCTGGCATTTTTGGGCATTTTCTTGGTGGCGCCGATCGCTACCGTGTTCGTCTCGGCTTTCTCCAAGGGCGTGGGGCCGTACCTCGCAGCGCTCACGCAAGACGAGACGTTGGACGCGATCGGGCTCACCTTGCTGACTGCGGGCATCGCCGTGCCGCTCAACGTCGTCTTCGGCATCGCTGCTGCGTGGCTGATCTCCAAGTACGACTTTTGGGGCAAGAGCCTGCTAATCACCGTGGTCGATCTGCCGTTCAGCGTCTCTCCGGTGATCTCGGGCTTGATTTTCGTGCTGTTGTTCGGTGCCCGCGGTTGGTTCGGCCCATGGCTCTCCGATCATGACGTGAAGATCATTTTCGCGGTGCCTGGCATCGTCATGGCCACCACCTTCGTCACCTTTCCGTTGGTCGCCCGCGAGCTAATCGCCGTGATGCAAGCGCAAGGCAGCGACGAAGAAGAAGCAGCGCTCACGCTGGGCGCGAGTGGGCTACAAATCCTACTCCGGATCACCTTGCCCAAAGTGCGTTGGGGCCTGCTCTATGGCGTCATTCTGTGCAACGCGCGGGCCATGGGCGAGTTCGGCGCGGTGAGCGTGGTGTCCGGGCACATCCGCGGTTTGACCAACACCCTGCCGCTACAAGTCGAGATCTTGTACAACGAGTATAACTTCGTGGGCGCGTTCGCGGTGGCTTCTTTGCTGTCCGCGTTGGCGCTCGTCACCTTGTGTGTCAAAAAGATCGCCGAGTGGGCAGCTTCCAGCCGCCAAGCGAAGCGCGACGCGTCGGCGCGCGCGCTGGCGCCCGTGCGCACTGCAGTGAGTCTCGAAGGAATCGCGCCATGACCGTCCAGGTCGAACGTATCGTCAAACACTTCGGGAGCTCGAGTGATGCCGCGGCCGTGGCCGATGTTTCGTTCGAGGCTACGCCCAAAGCCATCACCACCCTGCTCGGCCCATCGGGCTCCGGAAAGTCCACGCTGCTGCGGCTGATTGCCGGCCTGGAGACGCCCGATCGAGGGCGCGTGCTGATCGACGGCAAGGACGTGACCGCGCTGTCGCCCCAGCACCGCAACGTGGGCTTCGTATTTCAAAGCTACGCCCTGTTCAAGCACATGACCGTCGCGGACAACATCGCGTTCGGTATGAAAATCCGAGGCCTGCCCAAAGCCCAAGCGCAAAAGCGCGTCGCGGAGCTGCTCGGCTTGGTGCAGCTCCCCGAATACGGTAATCGCTTCCCGTCGCAACTCTCCGGCGGTCAACGGCAACGGGTCGCCCTGGCGCGCGCGTTGGCCATCGAACCGAAAGTGCTCTTGCTCGACGAGCCGTTCGGCGCGCTCGACACCCAAGTGCGCCTCGAGCTTCGACAATGGCTGATCGGCTTGCACGAGAAAACCGGCATCAGCACCATCCTGGTCACGCACGACCAAGAAGAAGCGCTCGAGCTGTCACAGCACGTGGTGCTCTTGAACCAAGGCCGCGTCGCACAAGCCGGTAGCCCACATGACTTGTACGATCACCCCGCGGACGAATTCGTGGCGTCGTTCCTGGGCGGCGCCAACGTGATCAAGAGCCACGTCAGCGACGGCGAAGCCAAAGTGGGCAGCCATTCAGTGCGCGCGCCCGCCGGCGCAGGCGAGGGCACCCCGGTGCAAGCCTTCGTCCGCCCACACAACATGAAGGTTCGCCGCCCCATTCCGGCGCGCGACAATCCCGTCGATCTCGGCAAAGTCGAGCGACTGACGCGCGTCGGTGGCTACGTCAAGGTGTACGTCTCGCTGCCCTCCGGCGAGAGCGTGGTCGTGCTCATGTCCAAGGGAGAGCTCGAAGCCCTGCACGTCGAGCCCGGCGATCCGGTTGCCGTCGACGTGGTCGACGCCAAAGTGTTCGTCCAAAGCTATTCGATTTAGGGCGCCGGCTGGCTCACTCGTGAGCTCACCCCGTCGCCAATGACAACTCGTGACCCACGGTGCCGTTTTCAAAGAGTGGGCGCTCGGAATCCAGCAGCGCACCTCTCAGCGCGCGCTGTTGTCGCCCCATTGAATCCGGCGCACAGACTTCACCGATGCTCAGAATCTCCGAGCGCCCCCTGAGCGCTCCCTGATTTTTAACCGCCGAGCCGCAGAGATCGCCGAGTTCTTACAGCGTCCCAGCCCGATGAATGCCTCCGAGAGCTCTGGAATTTGGGGGTTCGCCAAGCGTGGCGCTGTTCGAAGTGTCTACGACGCGAACGGCCGCTCACGGCGAACCCAAAATCTATCCCTCGCCCTCTGATCTCTGCGACCTGTGCGGCTCGGCGGTTAATTCTCCCAGTCGATCAACGTTGGGCATAGACGTCGCTCGGACCAACACGTCGAAGGCCAGGGACGTCATTTCCCGATCCGTGCGGAGCTCGGCAGCGCATTGCGTTCGCGTTTTTCGCTGAGCAGACCGGGAGCGCGGCGCGCGACTGCTAGGATCAGGTGACCCAATTTGGGGTGCCCGGGGCTGATGTCGGTCGCTATGCCGTGCCGTTCTAGGGCTTCGCTCGTTACGGGACCGACCGACGCGACCACGATCTCGCTGCTCAGTGCGCGGCGTACGGCAGTGGCCATGCCGATTTCTTGGGCGACCGAGAGCACATGATCGATTTGAAGCGCCGTGGTGAAGATCGCCACGTGCGCCTGCACGCGTACTATTTTGAGGATTGCGGCTTTGAGTGGCGCAGTATCTTCGGGCAGTGCCCAGCTGTACACGTGCACGCTGCGCACTTCGGCGCTGCGCGAATTGAGCGCATGGATCAGCTCCAGATTGCGCGTGCCGTACTCTTGGATCCAGACTCGTCGGCCCGCGACTGGCCATTCGTTGTCCAGCTTGCGCAGGACTTCGCGCCAGGTGTTGGGCTCAGGCACGCTGAACGTCGGGCGCAGCCCGAACGGCTTGAGCGCGCCCGATGGTTTGGGCCCGCGACAGACCAGAGTCAGCTTGGACAAGCCAAGTACCAACTCGGCGCGTGGGCGGTAGTTGCAGGCGGCCTTGAGCAAGAGGCTTGCGCCGACGCCCGTGAGCAACACGAGCACGTCGATCGCTCCCTCACACACGGCCTCGGCGAAGGCTTTCGCTTCCGGGATCTCGCTGAGGGGAACTTCCCGCAGTGCGGGCGCGGCGATCACGCGGGCGCCGTGTTTTTCTAGTAGGCTGGTGGTTTCGTGCTTCAAGCGACTCTCGAACGAGATCACTTGCAGGCCTGTCAGGGATTGCGTCACGGGTCCTCGGAGAACGTTCCCCTGGTAGCCCGCGCGGTATTTCGCCCAAGTTTCTCGGCAGACACTTGCGCGTTACAGCGTGCGCGGGCACACACAGTGTGTGCCCCATGTGCGGCGCGAGGCCGCACGCCGTGTAATCAGGGTTTTGTGGCCACGACCCGCAACCGCACGTAGTCCAGCCACCACTGGCCATCTCGAAACAGGGCGCTATGACAGCGTTCCGACGCCTTTCGACAGAGCTCGGGCCAGCGATCGCCGAGCGCCGTCATCAGGTCGGCCTGAAATAGTGCCAGCCAGACGCTCAGCCCGTCCTCGCCCGCGACCGGCGTAGGGCGTTCGAAGTAGCGCAGCTCGCGAACGGTCAGGCCGCTGTCCTCGAGCAGCCCCGCATACCGGCCTGGACTCGGAAAGAACCAGCTTTGGTACGGAGCGGGGTCGATCTCCCACTCGCGCAGGATTTTTCCGACGGCGTCGGTGACGGTTTGCACGCAACCCGCGCCGCCGAATTCCGCCACGAAGCGCCCGCCGGGCAGCAACGCGCGCTCGACGCCGCGCAGCACGTCCCGCGCGCGCGGCATCCAATGCAGCGCCGCGTTGGAGAACACGGCGTCGAATTCGGCGCCGTACGCCAAGTCTTGGCCGTCGGCGAGCTCGAAGCGCAGATCGGCGTACTTCTCTTGGGCGCTTTCGATCATGTCCTGTGATCGATCGATGCCCGTCACGTGCGCACCTTGGCGCGCGATCTGCGCGGTCAAGGTGCCGGTACCGCAACCGATATCCAAAATTCGTTCTCCCGCACGCGGTCGCAGCCAGAGCACGAGATCGCTGGCGAGCTCGGACACGAAAGCGGCGCGGTCGTCATACAGGCTGGCGTTCCAAGAGCTGTTCATGTCGAGCAAGCTGCCACCGGTCTAACATTCTAGCTAATGATAGATATTGATAAATATCATTCATATATAGAATCATAACCCATGGAGCTTCGAGACCTTTCCTATTTCTTGGCCTGCGTCGACAACGGCAGTGTTACGCGCGCAGCGCGCCAAGTGCATGCGGCGCAGCCCACGATCTCGCACGCGCTTGCGCGGCTCGAGTCGGAGCTCGGCGTGCGCGTCTTGGAGCGCGGTGCACGCGCGCCGCTGCGCGTGACGGAGGCCGGGCAGCGGCTCGCGCAGCGCGCCCGCCAAGCATTGGCTGCGCTTGCCGCCGTGCAGGATGATTTGGCCGAAGTCGAAAGCGGCTCGCGCGGACAGCTCAAACTGTGCGCGGTGCAGAGCGCGTGTGTGAGTCTCCTGCCACGGGCATTGGCGGCGTTTGCGGGTGCCTATCCCGGCGTCGAGCTATCCGTGCGCACGCTCGCGGCCGAGAAGATCGTCAAAGCGGTCGAAAGTGGTCAGGCCGATCTCGGCTTTGTCGCGGGAGCGCCGAGCTCGGCATTGCGGGACGTCGAGCGCGAGCTCTTGCGTCGCGAGGAGCTGGTGGCACTGGTCCGCAAGGACGATCCACTGGCGCGCCGAAAGGTGCTGCGCCTGGCCGCGCTCGCCGAACGCACGCTGGTGTTGGTACCCGCCACGACCTTCACCGGTGAAATCATCCACGAGGCCTGTCGCGCCGCCGGCTTCGAGCCGCGGGTCGTGCTCACGCTGTCTTCTGCCGAAGCCTTGTGCGAGGTGGTACGGGCCGGGCTTTCGCTGACCATCTTGCCCGCCGGGTACTTGCGGCGCTCCGACCCACAGCTCGTGGCCGTGCGGCTCAAGGACCCGACGCCGAGCCGGGATCTGTGGCTCGTCCGGCGCCGGCCCGAGAGCCTACCGACGCCCCGCTCGGCAACGCAATTTTTGCGGTTACTTCGAAAGACCCAGGCATCCGACAGGCAATAGGCGGATTTCATTAGGGTTATTAGGACATTGACAGTTGGGTGACTGCTAACTATACCTCATGCAACTGATAACCCTGACGCATACGTTAGGGTTAGGGTTACAATGTAGTCCATGAGCGACCGCAACTCCCATCGCCACCTCGCCATCGTCGCGCTGAGCTCACGCTCTGACGGCTCGGGTGCGTCTGACGCGGCCGGCGTGCCGCTCGCAGTCGCGGAGCCGTCGTCTCGCCCGAGCGTGGGCGGGGATGACGGAGAGTTGCTGCTGGTGGGTGACATCGCCAAGGCGGTCGGCAAGACGGTGCGGGCCATCCACCTGTATGAAGAGCTGGGGTTGGTGCGCGCCCACGAACGTTCCAAGGGGCGCTACCGGCTGTTCGCGCAAGACGCGCTGGTGCGCGTGCGCTGGATCATCAAGCTGCAAAGCTTGGGGCTTTCGCTGTCGGACATCCAAGCCCTCGTGCGCGGGCAGAACGACGCCGCGTCCGCCAAGTTCGCGGCCATTCGCTTGCAAGAGGTGTATCTGGCCAAGCTGATCGAAACGCGCAACAAGCTCGCGGAGCTGAAGGCGCTCGAAACGGAGCTCGAGGCCAGCCTCGAGTTTCTCTCCACCTGTCACAGCGTGTGCGAGTCACAAGTCTCTTCGCTTCACTCGTGCCCGACCTGCGCGCACCACACCGAACAACGCGACCCGCCCGAGCTGGTCGCCGGTAGCCGCGTGAACTGAAGGAATCGCAGCCAATGACACTCAAGTTTCCGATCTACATGGACAACCACGCGACCACGCCGCTCGATCCGCGCGTGCTCGAGGCCATGTTGCCCTATTTCACGCAAGATTTCGGGAACGCGGCCAGCCGCACCCACGCCTACGGCTGGCACGCCGAAGCGGCAGTCGAAGATGCGCGCGAGACCATCGCCGAGTACATCGGTGCCGAGTCCGGCAAGGAAATCGTGTTCACCTCCGGCGCGACGGAGAGCGACAACCTGGCCATCAAGGGCGTGGCCGAGTACTACAAGGGCAAGGGCAACCACATCATCACCACGACCATCGAGCACAAAGCCGTGCTCGACTCGTGCAAGCGCCTCGAAAAAGAGGGCTACACCGTCAGCTACGTGAACGCAGGGCCTGATGGTTTGGTGAACCCCGCGGATATCGAGGCGGCGATCACGGACAAGACCATCCTGGTCTCGGTCATGCTCGCCAACAACGAGGTCGGCACGATCCAGCCGATCGCTGAAATTGGCGCCATCACCCGCAAGCGCGGCGTGCTCTTTCATTGCGACGCGGTGCAAGGCTTCGGCAAAACGCCGTTCGACGTCCGCCGCATGAATGTGGATTTGGCTTCGCTGACCGCACACAAGATCTACGGGCCGAAGGGCGTGGGCGCGTTGTACGTCCGTCGCGGCAAGCCTCGTGTGCGGCTGGTCGCGCAAATGGACGGCGGCGGGCACGAGCGCGGCAATCGCTCGGGTACCTTGAACGTGCCGGGTATCGTCGGTTTCGCCAAGGCAGTGTCCATCTTCAAGCAAGAGGGCGTGGCCGAGGCAGAGCGTATCCGGGGCCTGCGTGATCGCCTGCACAACGCCATCAGCAAGGAGCTCGACTCGGTGTTTCTGAACGGGCACCCAGAAAAGCGCCTGCCTGGGAACTTGAATCTGTCGTTCTCGTTCGTCGAAGGCGAAGGCCTGATGATGGCCATCAAGGACGTGGCAGTCTCCAGCGGCTCGGCCTGCACCAGTGCCAGCCTCGAGCCAAGCTACGTGCTTCGTTCGATGGGCCTGGATGAAGAGCTCGCTCACTCATCGATTCGTTTCGGGTTGGGGCGTTTCAACACCGAAGAAGAAGTGGATTACGTGGCCGAGCTCGTGATCGGCAAAGTCAAACGCTTGCGCGAGCTCTCCCCGCTGTACGAGATGCACCAGCAGGGCATCGACATCAAATCCATTCAATGGGCCGCTCATTGAGGAAGAAGGAAAAAGCAACATGGCCTACAGCGATAAACTCCTCGACCACTACGAAAACCCGCGCAACGTCGGCACGTTGGACAAAGACGATCCGTCGGTCGGAACCGGCCTGGTCGGCGCGCCCGCTTGCGGCGACGTGATGCGTTTGCAGATCCGCGTGAGCCCGGAAGGCGTGATCGAAGACGCGCGCTTCAAGACGTTCGGCTGCGGTTCTGCCATCGCCTCGTCATCCCTCGCCACCGAGTGGATCAAGGGTAAGAACATCGACGATGCGGCGACGATCAAGAACAGCCAAATCGCCGAAGAGCTGAGCCTGCCCCCGGTGAAGATCCATTGCTCCGTCTTGGCCGAAGACGCGATCAAGAGCGCAATCGAAGACTACAAGGCCAAGCGCGCGGCGCGCCAAGCGCTCGACGCGAGCTCGCCCGAAGTCCCCGCTGCTGCCGTGGCGACCGCACCCGCCAGCCTCTGACGAGAATCCGAATATCCCCATGCAAACTTCATCCGCATCCGCCGAGACCTCCGCGCCTACTCATTCTCCGTCCGAAGCTCCCAAGTCGCGTCGCGAGATCACCATCTCCGACAAGGCCGTCGAGTTCGCGAAGAAGAAGCTCGCGCAGCGTGGCACTCCGGATGCGGCCGTGCGCCTGGGCGTCAAGGGCGGAGGTTGTTCGGGGTTTTCCTACGTGATCCAGTACGAGGACACGCCTCCGAAGGAGCGCGACACCGTGTACGAAACCGGCGGCGTGCGTTTCTACGTCGACAAAAAGAGCTTCGTGTATCTGGCGGGCTCGGTGCTGGATTACGAGCAGACGTTGATGTTCCAAGGGTTCAAGTTCAAGAACCCGCAGGAAGCATCGAGCTGCGGCTGCGGTCACTCCTTCACGGTCCGCTGAAGTGGATCCGTTCGGGACTCTGGGCGTGGAGCCCGCCTATAGTCTCGACCTGGCGGTGCTCGAACGACGTCATCGGGACTTGAGCCGCGCCCTGCACCCTGACCGCCACGCGTCCGCCGGCGCTGCGGAGCGGCGGATGGCCCTCGGCCGCGCGATCGAGGTCAACGAGGCGTTCCGGATCTTGAAGGACCCAGTGCGCCGGGCCGAGGCGCTTTTGGCGCTGCGCGGCATCGCGAGCGGTGAGGGCAAAGAACCGCTGGCTTCGCCCGCCCTGTTGATGGAGATCATGGAACGTCGCGAAGCCTTGGCCGAGGTGCGAACGACCAAGAGTGAAAGCGCGCTCGGGCGCTTGATCGCCGAAGTGAGCTCGGAGGCGGCCCGCGCGGAGGCCGCGCTGGGCCGAGAATTTGCCTCCCCGAACGGCGATCCTGCAGAAATCCTGAAGCGCGTCGGCGAGTTGCGCTACTACCGGCGCTTCTTGGACGAAGCCGCGTCGATCGCCGACGATTTTCTCTGATTGCGAGCCCTGCCCAACATGCTGCTCGACATTTTCGATCCCAAAGCACCGCCACAAGCCATTGGCATCGATCTGGGTACGACCAACTCGATCGTGGCGCACGTGCGAGATGGCCGACCGGTGCCGCTCACGACCTGTGACGGTTCGGCGCTGCTGCCTTCGGTCGTGCACTACGGCGCGGAGGGCTCGGTCTTGGTTGGGCGCAATGCCGCGGCCTACGCCACGCGCGAGCCTGAACGCACTATCGCCAGCGTCAAGCGCTTCATGGGCCGTGCTGCCGGAGATGCGGAGACCACGCGTCTCGGCGCGTACAAGTTCGTACCCGGTGAGGCATCGGTGGTGCGCTTCGACTTGGGCAAGCAGACTCCGAGCGCGGTCGAAGTCAGCGCCGAGATCTTGAAGAGCCTGCGCCAGAGCGCACTCGACCAGTTGATGCACGTGGGTGGCGCGGTGATCACCGTGCCCGCGTATTTCGACGACGCTCAGCGTCAGGCCACGCGTGACGCGGGGCGCTTGGCCGGGCTGGATGTGCTGCGTTTGCTCAATGAGCCCACCGCGGCGGCGCTGGCCTACGGCCTGGATAAGCAGGAAAACGGGCTGTTTGCGGTGTACGATTTGGGGGGCGGCACGTTCGATGTCACGATTTTGCTGCTCGACGACGGAGTGTTCCAGGTCAAGAGCACGGGCGGCGATAGCGCGCTCGGCGGCGACGACATGGACCGCGAGATCGCCGAACGCATGCTGAGCGCCATGGGCGCTAACAGCGCGCAAACGCGCACTCCGGAGGTGGTCAGCATCGCGCTCGAGGCAGCGCGGCGCGCCAAGCACGCTCTGACCGACGCCAGCGAGGTGAGCATCGAGCTGCCGCAGAAGGGTGGCGGCAACGTGCTGTTTTCGCTCACGCGCGCGGACTTCGATGCCTGGATCTTGCCGCTCTTGGAGCGCACCGGCAAATCGTGTCGGCGTGCGCTGCGTGACGCGGGGCTGGAAGCGAGCGCGTTGAATGGCGTGATTTTGGTTGGCGGCTCGACGCGCGTGCCACGCGTGCGATCGTTCGTGCGAGAGCTGTTCGGGAGCGAGCCGCTCGCGGACATCGATCCGGATCTGGTGGTCGCCTATGGGGCGGCGATCCAAGCCGACCTTTTGTCGCGCTCCAGCGATGAGGTGTTGCTCTTGGATGTGCTCCCGTTGTCTCTCGGGATCGAAACCATGGGCGGCGGCGTCGACAAGATCTTGCCCCGAAATACCGGTATCCCCGCGGGCGCGAAGGCGACGTTCACGACCTACGCCGACAACCAGACCGGCTTCGACTTGCACGTGGTGCAGGGTGAGCGAGAAATCGCCAGTGATTGCCGCTCGTTGGCGCGCTTCAAGCTGAGCGGAATCCCGCCCCTGCCGGCCGGGTTTGCCAGGCTCGAGGTGAGCTTCAACGTCGATCAGAACAACTTGCTCAGCGTGAAGGCCGTGGAGCTCACTACCGGCATCACGCAAAGTGTCGAGGTGAAGCCGAGCTACGGTCTGACCGACGACGAAGTCGAGCAGATGTTGATCGACGCCTTGGATCACGGCGAGAGTGATTTCGAGCTGCGTCGCCTACGCGACGCCCAGGTGGAAGCGACGCGCATCCTGCTCGCGACCGACAAGGCGCTAGATACCGATGCGGATTTGCTCGATGACCGAGAACGCGCGCGCGTCGAGCAGGCGCTGCACGCGGCGCGCAGCGCGGCGTCTTCGGCCAGTACGGCGTCGGCGGTCGAAAATGCCGTCAGTGCGCTCGACGACGCCACGCACGAGTGGGCCGGGCGGCGTATGAACCGCGCGATTCAGTCGGCCATCGCCGGCAAGGATCTGGGTGCTGTCGAGCGGAGCGTGGCGCACGCCGAGGGCGTCGACGCGCATGTGGCCAAACACGGAGAGCGATAGCCCAAATGACGAAGGTCCGTTTCTTGGAGCATGGCGTCGAGATCGACGTGCCGCTGGGCACGACGTTGTTGCAGGCGGCGAAGCGTTCCGGGGCGCCGGAAGGCGACGCGTGCGGTGGGGTGTGTGCCTGCTCGACCTGCCATGTGTACGTCGAGTCTGGGGCTGAGCTGCTCACGCCCGCCGAGGAGGACGAAGAAGACATCCTCGACAAGGCGTTCGACGTGCGCATGAGCTCGCGCCTCGGCTGTCAGGCGAAGATCAACCGTGAAGGTTTGATCGAACTGCGTATTTCCAAGGAGAGCCTGGATGCGTATTACAACGAACATCCGAATGTGAAGCGCCCGAGCTAGCCTGCGCCGCTCTCGTGGGCTGGTACGCCCGTTGCACCACTCGAATCGTCTGCAAAAAGCAGGCAGAAATTCGAGGATCCCATGAGCGAATCAGCTGACGATCGTGACACGCTGCCCCAGCCAGACTGGCACCAGGAGTGGACCGACCTGACTCCCGACGCAGCCATCGAGCCGAGTGAGGGCCTGCCTACGCCCGCCGCGGATTTGCCTACTTCACGCAAAGTGAAGGAAGATCCCGGCGATGAAAGCCAAACCGAAAGCCGCGCCCAAATCCGCCGTCAAGAAGGTGGCGAAAATCGCCAAGAAGGTCAGCAAGAAGGCCAGCAAGGCGGTAAATAGGGCCACGAAGGCCGTTAGCGGCGCGGCCAAGACCGCGAAGAAAGCGGCAAAACGCAGCACGAAGAAGCCAGCCAAGACCGGCATCGTGGCTGCCATGAAGCGCGCAGAAGCCAAAGTGACCGCCGTCGCCGAGGCGATCGTGGAAGTCGCGCAAGAGGAGTTCGAAAAGGCTAAGCTCAGCGTGAAGAAGATCTCGAGCAAGAAAAAGTGAGTCAGACACCGAGCGACCGAACACCGCGCTCGATGGACTAGGGGCGCAACCGAAGCGACTGCGGGCCTGCTTATTGCCAACCACTCACTGACCCATGCAAGCTTATTTCATCCTGAGGCGGCGCCGTTTCATCGCCCGGTCGGACCATTTCACGATGCGATTTCGGCGTGCTCATTCGGCTTTGTGTCTTGGGGCTGCTCTGTTTCTGGCTCGAGGGGCGCAGGCTGAAGCGGTGCGCCTCCACGGCGGGGTGGCAGCCGCCCATGCCATCACGGGTTATCAAAAGGACGAGTTCGGTTGGGGCCCAGCTGGGTTGGTCGCGCTCGAGCTACCGCTCAACAAGTTGGTCGGGCTGCAGCTGCAGCTCGATACGTTGTGGCTGGCGCAGGGTAGCGCCCCGGAAAGTCCGAAGTTCGAGCGTGGCGGTGCGGCTTCGGCCACGAGTCTCGGCCTGGGCGTGCGCCTGCGCCCGTTTGCCGCGGACTATCAGGGGCAATCGCCGAGTGCTGCGGGCCTCTGGCTGGCTGTGGACGCAGGCGCGACGCTGACCAATGGCTTGGGGCGTGCCAGCTTCGATGCGCAGCTTGGATACGATTTTCTCGACCACAAGGGGCGACGGGCGATCGGGCCAATGCTCTCCTTGGTGCACGTATTTCAGTCGGATGGTCAAGTGCGCCCCGACGACGCGAACATCCTCTTGCTCGGCGTGCACCTGATGTACGACTTCGGTCCGGGGCTGAATCCGAACAGCGATCGCGATCACGACGGCATCTTGGATGACGTGGACCAATGTCCCGACGTTGCCGAAGACAAAGACGGCTTCCAGGACGCCGACGGTTGTCCAGACGACGACAACGACAAGGACGGCATCGCCGACAAGGTCGACCATTGTCCGAACGAAGCCGAAGACAAGGACGGCTTCGAAGACGCGGACGGCTGCCCAGACGAAGACAACGACAAAGACGGCATTGCCGACAAGGTCGATAAGTGTCCGGACGCGGCCGAGGACAAGGACGGTTTCGAGGACGAGGACGGCTGTCCCGACCCGGACAACGACAAAGACGGCATTCCCGACGCGCGCGATTTGTGCCCGAACGAGCCCGAGACGGTCAACGGCTACGCCGACACGGACGGCTGCCCCGACGAAGATCAAGTGCGCGTGGTGGGCGACAAGATCGTGCTCGATGACCGCGTGCACTTCTACGTCAACAGCTTCATCATCCGCAAAGTCAGCCACCCGCTCTTGTCGCGCTTGGCCAAGTTGATCGCCGACCATCCTGAGTACGTGCATGTTTCGGTCGAGGGTCACGCCGACGAACGCGGGCCGGACGACTTCAACCAGAAGCTCAGTGAAGATCGCGCGCGCGCCGTGATGGAGTTCTTGGTCAAGCAGGGTATCCCCCAAGCTCGCCTGAGCTCGATCGGCTACGGGTCGACGCGCCCGCTCGTAGACAAGAAGAGCGAGTATGCGCTGCTGCTCAATCGCCGCGTCGAGTTTACGGTCACCCGTCACCTGAAGGCTGATGGCTCGCCGGTCGTCGGCGCCCCCTCGCTCAACCCGATGAAGGACATGGCGCCGACGAACGCGGACGATGCGCCTTCAGTGGACGAGCCAGGGCCGGCCTCGGATTCGGCCCCCAAAGACAAACAGAAGGGCGGCGCAAAATGAGCAAGACTTGCGGCAGGCGCCTAGGTTTTTGGGCGGTTTTGTTGGGCCTGGCCATCCCGGCCGCGTGCGGCAGCAGCGGCGTGGTCGGCGGTCGGTGCGCGGCCGGTCACGTCGAATGCAACGGTCAGTGCGTCAACACGCTGACCGACGCCAACAACTGCGGCGGCTGCGGCCGCAAGTGCAAAGCCGGCGTCAGCTGCGAAGACGCGCTGTGCGAAGGGGTACCCGCCGGCGGTGCGTCAGGCAACGGTGGAGGGTCGGGCAGCGGCGCGGAGGCTGGGGCGAGCGGCAGCAGCGGAACCGCCGGCGTCGCGGGCGATGCCGGCAGCTCGACCGGCCCGGGCCCAGACGGTGGTCCGGAGTGCATGCCGCCCTACAATACCGCCGCGCATTGCGGGAATTGCGAAACCTCGTGCTCGGGCTCGACACCGAATTGCGCTCCATACGGTTCGGACCAGTACGTTTGCGTGGCCGACTGTCTGCCGCCGCTGGTGGAGTGCAACGGGCAGTGTGTGGAAGACGTTTTCGACAGCGCCGAGGGCTGCGGAAGCTGCGACGTCAAGTGCACGGGAAGCAAGCCGATTTGTTCGCCGAATGGGGCCGGCAGCTACATCTGCAAGAGCAAGTGTGATGTGCCGCTCGTGGAGTGCAATGACCAGTGTGTCGACCCGGTGTTCGATACGCCCGAGGCCTGTGGGGCATGCAACGCCGCATGTCCGCCGGCGAAACCGACGTGCTCGCCGGACGGTGCCAGTCACAAATGTGTGCTCATTTGCGAGGATCCGCTAAAGGAGTGCAGCGGTCAGTGCGTCGATTTCAACATCGATGTGAACAACTGCGGCGGTTGCGGCATCCACTGTGCCTCCGGCATCTGTCAGGGCGGAACGTGCGTCGGCGCGTATGACGGCAACATCATGCTCGCCTGCATGAACTACCAAACGCCCGTGGCAGGTTCGCCGCAGACGGTGCTGATGGGCAATGCGGTGTTCCTCAACCTGCATGAGCCGGTGCGGATCTTGGCCTACACCGAGTTTGCTTCCGCGGAATCGCGCGCCAAGGTCGATCAAGACATTGCGTACGCAGCCAGCGCGCGCCAGCGCACGTTCACGATAAGCCCGCTCGATAGATTCATCTTGGCCAGCGCGAGACTGAACATTGCCAACTACGACGTGTTCCTGATCTACGATCAAACAGACGCACCGACGGGGCAGATGGCCACCATAGGCGCGGTTTGGCAGGGTAATTCCGTGCTGGAGTCCTTCGCGGCCGCGGGCGGAATGATCATCGGTCTGAGCGGAGGCACGAGCGAGATGGACGAGTTTTTCACCGCCTCGGGCCTGCTGGCCATCAGCGCACAAAAGCCGGTGATGACGGGCTCCACGTTGTACAAGTCCGCGCTCGGCGACGTGCTCGGGGCCAACTTGATCTCGCCCTTCGCAGCACCCGCCGATTCATGCACGTTTACTACCGCGGTCATGAGCAACGCGAGCACGACCTTCGTGGTTCGCGACCAGCCATCGGGTGGCGGCGATCCAGTGGTGGTGCACCGCGTGATTACTGCTCCCGCTCCCCCCTGAGGGATAGGCGCGTTCAGTGGCTGGCGGTGAGCGGTAAGATCTGTTCGCGCAGGGCCGCTATTTGTGCGCGCGCAGCTTCTTTCAGCCGCGGCACGTCCTTGTGCGTCATACCCGCGGTGGAGATGGCCTTGCCGATGGTCAAGATGCCGCGCGCGTAGCCCGGGCGCCAATCATGCTTGGAGAGTGCGCCTTCCGTGCCGGCGACCGCCATTGGCAAGACATCCGCGCCGGTGTCGATCGCCAACCGAAACGCGCCGTCCTTGAATGGCTGCATCTCACCCGTCTTGGAGCGCGTGCCCTCGGGAAAGATCATCACGGGCACTCCCTGCGCCAGCCACTGGGCACAGCGGTCGAGCGCGGCCTTCGAGGCCGAAGGCGAGGCGCGGTCGATCGGGATGTCTTTGACCAGGCGCATGCTCCAGCCGATGAACGGCAGATTGAACAGCGAACGCTTGGCCAGCCACTTCATTTCCCAGGGCACGTGCGAGATCAGAAACACGTCCGTGTGCGAGCAATGGTTGCTGACGCACACGGTCTTGCCCGGGTTGTGCGGGACCTCGCCCTGGATGCGGAAGCGCCACATGGGCGAAAACGTGACCGCTGCCTGAGCCACGCGGCGCAGAGTGCGGCCGCTCAGAATGCGCCGCTTGTCGAACCAGAACGTAGGCAGGTACACGAGCACGACGGCCACCCAGCCCAGGGAAGCCACCAAAAACAGCTCGATACAGGTGATGATCGCTAGCAATGTGCGCACGTTTGGACTCGGCCGGGTCCTAACATAACCTTGCCCTCTCGTTCGACCACTGACGTAAAAATGACCCCCCGTTCCAGTGCTCCCGAGACGGCGGCGCTCCGAGCCCACGCGCGGCAGCCGCTCGCGCTGCTGATTGTCCTGTCGCTGATTTGCGTCGCGACGCTCTGGGCCCCCCCCGCTGGGCGTACGAGTTGGTTCCTGGAGGTGACGCCCGGCCTGCTGATGGTGCTGTGGCTGACGCTCGCGTATCGGCGCATGCCGCTCTCGCACTGGGTCTATGCGGGCGTGTTCGTACACGTGCTGATCTTGATTTACGGCGGCTGCTACACGTATGCGCTGACGCCACTCGGGAACTGGGCCAAAGAGGCCTTTCACCTCGCTCGCAACCACTACGATCGCGTCGGGCACGTCGCGCTCGGCGTCTTTCCCGCGTTCCTGGCGCGCGAGATCTTGCTGCGCAAAACGCCGCTCGTGCGCGGCGGCTGGCTATCGTTCCTGAGCGTGTGCGTGGTGTTCGCATTCGCCGCCTTCTGGGAGTTGCTCGAATGGTGGACGACGCTGGTCGTCGCGGGCGACACGGGGAGCGCGTTTCTCGGCTCTCAGGGCGACGTCTGGGATGCGCAGTGGGACATGTTCCTCGCGCTGCTCGGTGCCAGCTTTGCGCTGCTGCTCGGCACGCGCGCCCATGATCGCTTCCTGGCGCGCGTGCCGTATCCCACTGCAACGAGGCGTTGAGCGGCGCTTACTCCGTGCAGCCCGGCGCGCCGCTCTTTGCCCGTAGAGTCGCGCTCGGCGCATTCGTTGCGGCGAGGTCATCGCGTACCGCCGTCGTCGTCGCCGCGCTCGGCGTGAACGTGGCCGTGGGCAGCGCGTACAAGGTGAACTCATACAGATTGCCGCACTTGCCAGAGCCTTGGTAGCCATTGCCGTTGAACGAGCGCTGTGAGGAGCCGGCGGGCACGCTCGGCATAGCGGTGGTTTCAAGGCCGGCAGGGAGCATGCGTGTCGCGCCGGGGATGTTCCACATCACCCAGTGCACCAATGGCTTTCCTTGGCTGATGTTCGTGAGGTCCTGCATCACGATGGCGTAGCCCTGCGTGCCGCTCGGTCCCGCGGTCCAATCGAGCTCGGGCGACTTGTTGCTGCCGCCGAGGTTGGTGCCGATGTTTTCCTTCGGGAACACGGGGCAGGCGGTCCTATTGTCTGGCGTGCAGCCGGACATGGCGGTCCAACCGGGGCTCGTCAACGTCAAGCTGCTGGTGCTACTTCCGCCGCTGCCGTTGCTACCACCGTTGCTCGCGCCGGCAGCAGCACTCGTGCCGGCGCTGCCGCTCGCGCCGCCGCCGCTTGCGCCACCCCCGGTCGTGCCCGCTCCGCCGCCAGTCGTGCCAGCTGGAGCGCCCGCTTGCGCGGTGCTGCCGCTGCTGCCGCCCTGAGTCGAGCTGCCGCTCGCGCCGCCTGCCGTGTTGGCGCCGGCTCCAGCAACGCTCGCCCCACTGCTGCCAGCGCTGGCACTGGTGCTGCCGCCGTTGGCCGAGCCAGCCGCGCTGGCACTGGACTCAGGCGAGGAGCTGCAGGCAGTGACGAGTGCCAAGCAAGCGATCATGGTTGGACTAGCCCAGCGCAAAGACAGCCGAAGAGTGCTCATGTTCGCGCCTTAGCACGCGTCGAGCGGCGACGGGACGAAGCCCGGGAGCTTTTTCGTCGCGCCTCGGGGTGAGCGGAATTTTTCAGTCTGCCATCAGTTCCGCGCGCAGCGCGCGCCGGTCATATACAGGGCATTGACGGGTTCGGTGCTCGCGCTGCCGCTGGTCTGTTGGTTGAAGGTTTCGTCATCGTTGCTTACGTTACAACGCTGCTCGCATTGGCACTCAGCCAACGAAACAATGACCACGAGCGAGCGAGCGCTGACAGCCTAAGCTCCTTTGGGCTAGCGGGCGCGGCAAGGCGAGGCGCGCGCGTAGCCCGAAGGCCGCTTTCAAGCCGTGAAAGCGCTGATCACCCCCTGGGTTTACTCCGTTTCAATAGTCATTCGATTACAAATTGGTCATGCGAGCGCGCTCCAGCCGCGCGCCGCCCGCCTTGACAAGGATGAGCCTCAGCGAGACCCTGTCAGCCGGAGCCCGCGGGGGAATGACCCAGGCTATTGCGAGGTCGAGTCCGTGCGCATTCGTGGAGGAGACGTCCTAGACGAAAAGTTCGTGGTGATACACGCAGGGAAGGGTGACGCCTTCGATGTCATGACCGCCATCGATCTGCGGCTCGATGCTCGAGTCGCTTTGCGGGTGGTCAATACGGATATCCCGGAGGTCAGGGCTCGCTTCCTCCGCGATGCGGGCGCGTCGCTGCGCCCCAGGAGCGAATTCATCGTTCAGCCGCTCGACTATGGGACGTTGTCGGACGGCGCTGCGTATCTCGTGGTGGAGTATGTCGATGGCGTCGAGCTATCGGAGCTGATCCAGCGCGGGCAATTCTCGTTCGAGCGCGCCATGGCCTGCTTTCTGCAGATCTGTAGCGCGGTCATAAAAGCTCACGAAATGGGCCTCAGAGCTTACCTACGAACGAAGAACGTGCTCGTGCAGGATGTGCCGACCGCCGCGGCGCGGGTCAAGGTGACGGGTATCGGTATCGGTCCCCTGGTCAACTATCAGGGCCACATTCCCGGGGCGCACGCCGAGCTGGATTTATCACTACCGTACATGGCGCCAGAGGAGCTGCTCGGCACGGCCTCCGATCATCGCGCCGACATCTGGGCCCTGGGCATCGTGCTGTGTGAGGTGGTCACCGGGCGACGGCCGTTCCAGGGCGCTAGCGTCCCCGAGCTGGTGGGTCAGATCTTGCTCAGCTTGCCCGACGTTTCGCTGCTCAGCGCCGTGCCGATTGGCGTCGCGCGCATCATTTCCAGGTGCCTGCAACGAGAACCGAGAGCGCGTTTCGACAGCGTCTACGCGCTGGTCGCCTCGGTTTCCGAGTTCGCGCCCGACCCGCGGATTGGCGAAAGGAGCCGTTGAGCCAGGCTAGCCACGGTAGCGTGCGACCAGCAGCGTGACGTCATCGTCGGCAGCCTGGTTGCACCACGAAAGCACGCTGTCGTGGATTTCGTTGCAGATGCGTTCGGTCGGGAGCTCAGCGTTGGCTTTGACGATCTCGGCCAGGCGCTCGAGCCCGAATTGTTGGCGCTTTTCGTTCATGGCCTCGGTCACTCCGTCGGTATAGAGCACGAGCATGTCGCCGATTTCGAGTCGAAGCTCGCTGTCGGTCGTGAACTTGCCGATGTCTCTCATCGCGCCGAGCCAAGTGCCGGGTGTCGCTACGTATTCGACTTCTTGCGTGCGCTTGCGGTAGATGACCAACTCTTCGTGGGCACCCGCGAAGCTGAAGCGACCGTCGTCGAAGTAGCGGAAGAGCGTGAAGGTGACATGCTCCTTGTTGTGCAGACGATTGCGGATGTTGTCGTACAGCACGGTGTTCAGCGCGCTCACGATTTGGCGTGGGGAAGAGTCCGAATTGTGGCGACCGAGAGCAGCGATCGCGCTTTGTACCATCAGCATCACCAGGCCAGAGGTGAGACCATGGCCCGCGACGTCTCCGATGGCGATGAAGGCGCCGCCGGGCACCGGGAAAGCGTCGTAGTAGTCGCCGCCGACTTCGCTGGCCGGCGTCATGCGCGCAGCGACCTCCAGACCGGGGATCGCGATGCTGTCGGGGAGCAGACAGGTTTGGATGCGCGCGCCAATCTCGAGCTCTTTTTCCAGGCGCTCCTTTTTCGCCATTTCGTGCGCTGCGTGTTCCAGGCCTTCGAAGGCGCGGCCGGTCACGCGCAGCACCGGGCCGACGTACAAAGTCACGAACGAAAGGCTGAGCGCGAGCCCACCGATACCGGCGATGGCGGTGAGCCAGAGCAGGCGTTTGCGCAAATTTTCGCCGGCGTCGAGGCGGGCGGTCGAGGCGATCATGGCCACGCGCCCGACCAGTGCGCCCTCCACGCTGTGACTTGCCCAAGCTGAGATATAGTCGTCCGACACGTTCAGCTTGCGTTCTGGGCCGCTGAAAAAATTGGCCATCGGCCCTGGCAGTTCGCCTTGCAGAGCCAAGATCGTACCGTTTTCGTCGGTGACCACGATCGCTTGCACGTCTTCGTCTGCGGCGTAGTGCTCGAAGGCGTCACGGACTACGGGGCCGTCCTTTAGCAGCATGCCGATTTCGGCACGCTCAGCGACCTCGGCGGCGCCCTGTGAAACCTTCCACGCCAAATCTTCGCGAATCGTTGGCGTGAGCCAATGGAATATGTGCGTGACCAGCAAGATGACGAACGTGCACAACGCGGCCAGGAGCAGGGCGATGAACGCGGTCAAGGAAAGCTTCAGGCGGGAGCTGGAGAGCATCCGCTTGCGCTCTGCCAGCGGTAGCAACGTGGCTTTCGCGGGGTGCAGTGAAGCCGGCGCGGCCATGTTCAGATCCGGATCCGATTGCGTCCTGCGAGCTTGGCCGCGTACAAGCGCTGATCGGCGACCAGCACCAGATCATCCAGCTTTTGACCGTCGACCGGATAGGTGGCAATGCCGCCGCTGACGGTGACATGGAAGGTCGGGAGGCTACCGCCGTCGAAGGCGATGCTGGAGAATTCGGAGGTGACGCGAGCCAAGATCTCGCGCGCGCTCTCGGCCCACTCGCCGTAGAACGCGACCACGAATTCTTCGCCACCCCAGCGACCCCGCAAGTCGGGAAGCCGGAAGCGCGAGCCGAGCAACGCGCCGAAGGTCGCCAGCACCTTGTCGCCCACGGCGTGGCCATAGGTGTCGTTCACGTGCTTGAAGCGGTCGACATCGAGAAAGCAGACCGACACGTGGCGCTTGGCGCGCTCCGCTTCTGCCAGGCGAGCCTGCATCGCCTCCGTGAAGGCGCGCCGCGTCAACAAGCCGGTGAGCGGGTCGCGATTGGATTGCTCGCGGAATACTCGCGTTCTCTCCAAGCGCACACGCAAGCGCCCGATCAGCTCGCAGTCTCCCACCGATTCCGAGAGCGCGTCGTCGGCGCCAGCGTCGTAGGCGACGATCCGCCCCTGTTCACCCTGCACGCGGACCAAGATCGGCAAATCACGCCAACGCGGGATGGCGCGGACCAAGCGGCAGACGTGCTCGGACGGTGACACGTCGCGATCGATGAGCATTGCGGCCGGTTGAGTCGCCTCGAGGATCTCGACGATTTGCGCTTGGTCGCTGAACACGTTCACGTCCAGGCCGAGCGGGTCGAGCAGGCGCGTGATGCGCGCGCATTCGGCGGCATCGCGGCTCAGCATCAGCACGCGCGGCCGCTCGGGCTTGTCGCGCACCTCCAAGGTCTCGAGCTGGGTCATCAGCTTGTCAGCGCTGATTGGCTTGACCAAAACCAGCGCGGCGCGACTCTGGGCCGCCGCCATGCGCAGCGCGTAGTCGGGGCTTCGCGCGAGCACGACCAGCGGGCAGGGGCGCGCGCCGAACAGCTCGCGCAGCGCGAACGCCAGCGCTTGGCTCTCTTCCGGCGCTCGATCGTCGAAGTCGACCAGCACACCGTTGAAGCTGCCCTCGAAGGCCAAGGCAAGTGCCCGTTCGGGCGAATTGGCAATGGCTACCGCGAACTTACGGCGTGTCGCCGCGCGCGCGATGTCTTCGACGAGCCGCTCGTCCTGCACGACCAGCAACAGCCGTCCTTGGGGCAGGGAGGCCTCCTCGGCCTGCGCAGTCGAGACCTGCAGCTCACAGGCGGCGCGCGCGGCGCGATGGGCCGCGTCGATTTGACGCCAAGTGGCGTCATTGGCTTCGAGCTGGCCATCGGCCATGGCCGTGAGCGCGTCCTCGATGTGAAATACCGCGTTCGCGACCTCGGCAAAAGCGTGCTGCTCGGCGCGAATCATCAGCTCGTGCGCGAATTTCTGCGCCTGGCACAGCTCGTGTTTCGAGTTGCTGCGACGTGCGGCATCGAGCGCATTGCCGAGAGCCCGCACATCCACGTCCAATGTCGGCAGGCGACTCGGCGGCGCAGCGGGGCTGGCCTGCGCGGGCGACTCGAGCGCTCCGGCCGCGCTCGGCGCGCTGGGCGGCGCCGACTTGAGTGCCGGGCTGTGTGGCATGCCTTTGGGGCAAACGACCGAAACCGTTCATGGATTAAGGCATTCTCGGGGGCGTTTTCTGCCCCCTTAAGGCTGGGGGAACGGCTGCCGTTTACCGATCTCGAGGCAGCGTGAAAAAAGACGACGCGCTCGGGTTCTGCAGGCTCAGCTGCCAAAGGCGGCCGGTGCTGGCGTCGCTCGTGCGCCGCTCCGTGGGCGATCTGCGGGGGCTGGCGTGAGCGCGCTCCCGCTGCCGATTCAATCGGCGGAGCTGAACGCGACCCTGACCATGGTCGATCATGCGTTGCTGGTTCGCATGTCCGGCACCGCTGACCTACGCGTGACGGATACGGTGGAGAAGCTGCTCACCACCGTGCACCGGGAGGCGACCTCGAATCATCTCGAGGAAGTGAAGGTGGATCTGCGCAACCTCGAGTTCATGAACTCCTCTTGTTTCAAGAGTTTCGTGAGCTGGATTGGCCAAGTGCAGGATCTTGCCGAGAGCGCTCAGTACAGAATCCTGTTTCTTTCGAATCCGGCGATTCTGTGGCAACGCCGTAGTTTGAACGCGCTATCCTGCTTTGCGGCGCACTTGATCACCATCGACTCGAGTGTAAGTTGTGCCAACAATTGACCGCATCGAGGGCATCTCGCCTCAGTGGCACACAAGCGCCTCGGGCATGACGCGGCAATGCGCCGCGCTCGAGCGCGTTCGAACCCCGAAAAAATGGGCTGCGCTAGAAAATTCTGCGCAGGTCACCTTGCGAAACTCGATACGGGCTTGGTCGCGTGATTGGTGTCAATCTTGCTTAGGGGGCTGGTCAAATGCTTCGTAAACGACGTGCAATCGAGTCACTTATTCTTGGCGCGCTTTTGATCGGTCCGGCCTGCAGCGGCAAGGCCCCAGACAACCGCGACCCGATTACGGATCCGAGCTCGAGCGGCGCCGGCGGTGCGCCCGCTGCGCATGCCGGTGCTGCGGGCAAGGGCGCGGGCACGAGCACGGGCGGCGGGGAGCCGATGATGAGCAGCGCCGGTGACTCGGGAGCGGGCGGCGAAGGCGGTGCAGACGCGCGCTGTTCCGGTTGCAAGAGTGGCTTCTGTTTGGACGATGGCACGTGCGTCGAGTGCTCACCGAGCAATGATCAGTGCCCGAGCGGGAAGTATTGTACCGCCGACAACGAGTGCGCACCCGGCTGCAAGGACGACACCACGAGCTGCGCCAGCGGCGTGTGTGGCAAAGACCACAATTGCAAGCATTGCATCAGCGACAACGAGTGTACGCCTGAGTACGTCTGTAGCGGCGGCGAGTGCACCGCGGCGTGCAGCGCCCAGCAAGAGGGCACGAGCACGGGCTGTGGCAGCGATATGATCTGCTGCTCGGAGCGCTGCAGCAATTTGATGGTCGACAGCAACAATTGCGGCGCCTGCGGTAAAGCTTGTGGCGGCGGCCAATTTTGCGGCATCACGGCCTGCGCAGGCGGGGCCGAAGGCGGTGCCGCTGGCGAAAGTGGCGCAGAGTCGGCAAGTTGCGTCGAGTGTCACGATACGACACTCGCCAACGTCTGCTCCGTCCGCAGGGTGACCGTAATCCTCGACAGCAACAAGAACTCGAGCGACGGCAACCGAGTGCCCGGTCGAGCACTCGGCGCCGCACTCAAGGCGCAATGTGTGCCCACGCCCGTGCTCACGGAGGCGGAGCAGGACAGCGTCGAGGCTCTGAACATTACTACCGGCAGGCCTGTTTCGGACAGCGGCGAGCTGCTGGTGGTGGCCGGAGGTCCTTTCTTTCAGAGCCTCGAAGGCTACCTCGAAGCTCAGCACATCACGCCTTTGTACGTGACCTCCACGAGCGAGCGGACGGAGTTCCGCAAGACCGCGACGGGCGCGCTCGTGGCAAGTCTTCCGATCGCCGGCGATCATGATTCGCACGACATTTTCATCATTCAGTTCATGCGTGATCCGGCGAGCGGATCCCTGGTGCTGAACGAGCAGGGCTTTTGGCTGAGCGGCACCTTGGCCGGGGCGTACCAACTCACGAATGGGCTCCTGCCGGCGCTCGAGCAACAGGACCAAGCTTGGTATGCCTACGAATGGACCGACCTGGACGAAGACAAGGCCCCCGATCTGAACGAAATCCATCTGCTGGACTCGGGCCACTGAACGCGCCGCCCGCTCGAGTCGGCTTTCGTGGGCTTGGTCATTCCGGTTGAAAGATCGGCTGAGCCGGGCTTACATGGCCCGTCATGCGAAAAAGACTCGGGGAATTCCTATTACTGGCTGCCACCGTTATGGCCCTTGGCTGCTCCGAGAAGGACGCCACCAAATGCCAGGAGGCGTTGGATGGCACACGCAAATCGGTTGCAGCCTCCGATCCGGTCCTGACCAAGCAATGGCGCGACCGCTCATACAAGTATTGCGAGGATCAAGCGGCGCTCAGCACCTTGGACAGGGAAATCACCAGCAAGCAGAGCGCTGAGGCGGCGGCCAAGGCGGCCGAGGCGCAGCGCCTGGCGCTCAATGCTGGTTTGCTCAAGACCTTCGTGAGCTGGGCGGGTGACAACCGCGCGGCCCCGGATCACGCCTCGGTGGCACCCAAGTGTGACGGCGACGACGCGGATCCGGCGGCGCCGAAGAAGCCGAAAACCGATCCGGCCGCGGCCGAGCGCTTTTGCAGCGCGACGCGCACCGCCGGCACCAACACGCTCAACGTGCGCTATTGGGAAGCCGACAAGACGATCGCGTTGTTCTCTACCAAGGTGCCCGCGCCCGCCAGTTGTGACGACCTCGGCCCGCACAAAGTGCTGAAGGCCTTCGGTGTCCCGGCCACCAACGGTCAGAGCGTGAAGCGCACGCGCTGTGAGCTGACCGCTGGCACGTTGGCTGGGATGAACGCCGTGGTCAGCGACGCGGCCAACGCCACCGTTTACATCTTCTCGCCCAGCTATTTGGCGAAGGACCCGGCGATGAAGAAGATCGCCGGGGAGTGAGCGGTCAGGCCTCTTTCGTCTTCTGAAATTTCAGGCCCGGCCAATCTTTGGCAGTCGTCTCCAAGTGCCAAGAATTCCGGGCCAGAAATACTGGCGCGCCCGTGTGGTCGTCGGCCATGTAGCCTTCGTTGCCGTTCAGGAACTTCTTCATCACGCTCTGATCCTCACACTCGACCCAGCGTGCGGTGTAGAGGCCCGAGGCTTCGAACACGACCGGGATCTCGTATTCGGACTTGATGCGATCGGCGAGCACGTCGAATTGCAGCGAGCCGACCACGCCGACGATCCAGTTGCCACCGATGCGTGGCTTGAAAATGCGCGCGGCGCCTTCTTCAGCGAGCTGCTCGAGCGCTCGACCGAGGTGCTTGGCACGCATCGGATCGGTCGGACGAACGCGCTGCAGGAGCTCCGGGGCGAAGCTCGGGATACCCTTGAAATGTAGGTCCTCACCCTCGGTCAATGCGTCGCCGATACCGAGCTTGCCGTGGTTCGGGATACCGATGATGTCCCCCGCGAAGGCCTCTTCCGCGAGCTCGCGGTCTTGGGCCAGGAACAACACCGGGTTGTGCACGGCGAGTTGGGTGTCGCTGCGCGTGTGCAAGAGCTTCATGCCGCGCCGGAAATGGCCGGAGCACAAGCGCACGAACGCCACACGATCGCGGTGCTTCGGGTCCATGTTGGCCTGCACCTTGAATACGAAGCCGGTTACCTTGTCTTCGGTCGGCGAGATCGTGCGCTCGCGCGCCGGCTGCGGGCGCGGGGAGGGAGCAAGCTCGCCGATGCCATGCAGCAGCTCCCGCACACCGAAGTTGCTGATCGCGCTGCCGAAGAACACCGGGGTCATGTGCCCGCCGCGGTACGCTTCGAGATTGAAATCGGGGCACAGCCCGCGCGCCATCTCGACTTCGCTGCGCAGCGTGGCCGCCGCGTCTTCGGGCAAGAGCGAGTCGAGCTTCGGGTCGTTCAAGCCCGAGCACTGTTCGCCCGGGATACCGATGCGATCCTTGACGCGCTCCATCAACACGAGCTGATCGTGGAGCAAATCATAACAGCCCAAGAAGCGTCGGCCCATGCCGATAGGCCAGCTCGCGGGGGTGACGTCGAGCGCCAGCTTTTGCTCGATTTCGTCCATCAGATCGAACGGATCGCGACCCTCGCGATCGAGCTTGTTCACGAACGTGATGATCGGCACGTCGCGCAGACGACAGACTTCGAACAGCTTGAGCGTCTGCTCTTCGATACCGCGTGCGGCGTCGATCACCATGATCGCACTGTCGACGGCAGTCAGCGTGCGATAGGTGTCCTCGCTGAAATCTTGATGCCCGGGCGTGTCGAGCAGATTGAAGGTATTGTTTCCGTAGTCGAAGGTCATCGCCGACGCGCTCACGGAAATGCCGCGCTCTCGTTCGACCTTCATCCAGTCCGAGCGCGCGCGCCGTTGCTCGCCGCGCGCCTTGACGGCGCCTGCCAACTGGATCGCTCCGCCGAATAGCAGGAGCTTCTCCGTGAGCGTGGTTTTCCCCGCGTCAGGGTGCGAAATGATGGCGAAGGTACGCCGGCGCTCGACCGAGTCGACCAGGGAAGTCATGGCAAATCTGGCGGCGTAGTAGCAGCCAGTGCCAGGCAGAACAACCTAAGCGCGGGTCTTTTGCAGGATCAGGGCTTTTCGCGCCGCAGTCCGATGGTAATTTCCGGCTTCGAGCCGTCGATCACGACTTTGCGCGTGCCGTAGCCGGGGAGGCCCGCTTCGTATGCGTGCCGTTCACCCGGTTTGAGCTCGAGCACGAACGGCGTGACGCCCACCTGCTTGCCGAAGTGAAAGAAGCGCACCTTGGGTGGCTTGCTCTTCACGGTCACTCGGCGAATGTCGGTGCCTGAAGCGGCTGACGCTGCCGTGGCCGCAGGAGCGGGCTCGGCCGCGGGCTCGGCGGCAGACGCCGCAGCGCTGGCGGCGGATTCGGCGGTGGCCGCGACGGGCGTGGGCTCGCTGGGCGCGGGCGAGGCGGCGGCGACGGAGGCCGACTCGGCGCTTGCCGTCTCGGTGGCCGCCGCGGCTGCTGCGGGCGCGGACTGCGCGGCGCTGGCGCTGTCACGCAGTGCCCTGTTTTTGCTCAGCACACGATAGCCGAGCACACAGACGACGACCAGACCGGCGGCGAGCACGAGCAGCCAGCGACCGAAGCCCGACGGGCTCGCTGCCACTGGCCTTTCCACGGCATCGGGCGAAGCGGACGCGACGCGGGGCGCCGGCGGCGCGCTGGGGGCCTTCGGTGCAGACGATTGCGCAACGGGAGGCACTGACGGCGCGGCACTTGCTGGCGGCGGCACTGACGGCGCGGCACTTGCTGGCGGCGGTACTGACGGTGCCGCAATCGGGGGTGGTGGTGCGGACGGCGCAGCAATCGGGGGTGGCGGTGCGGACGGCGCGGCAATCGGGGGTGGCGGTGGCGGTGGCGGCGGCGCGGACGGAGCAGCGATCGGGGCTGGCGGCGGCGGTGGCGGTGCGGACGGCGCAGCTACCGGTGACGAGAACGCTGCGCTGGGCATCGGCGGCGGAACGGATTCGCGCTTGGCTTGCGGTTCCGGCGTGTCCTCGTGCACCAGCGGTGCGGGAGGGGTCGGGGGAGGCAGGCCAATCAACGTTTCCGCGCGCGCGCGCATGGGCCGCACACTGCCTGCACGCTCCGCGCTCGGCTCGGGCGGCACCGGCGACTCGGTCGCAGGGCTGGATGCTTCGGGCGCTGCTGCTTCGAGTGGCGCGACCGACGCGGTGGGAGAGGTGGGCCGCTCGGCCGCCGTCACAGCCACGAGCATCGGGTGCTGCATCACCCGCGTCACTTCGCTGGTTTCGTCGGCGCCCCAGTCCGTGTCGATGTCATCGGTCGACGGTGGAGTCGATGGCAGCGTAGGCGGAGCATCATTCACTCCACGGGGTGGCACCGAAGACGACAGTCCCTGAACGCTCGCGCGCTCCAATTCCTCCTTACTCACGACGTCTCTTGGGTCTCACACACTGGAAATGGGGTCAAGCGTTGCCGCGTTACGGTTGCTAAATGAGGTGAGTAGAACTTTTCACTCGGGCCGGAGCTGGCATTTGTCCGAAGGTTCAAGGCGCAGGCGACGCGAGAATCAAAACCTTTGGTTCGCTGAGCTCCTCCATCGCGAAGCGCACCCCCTCGCGTCCGAGCCCCGAGTCTTTCATGCCGCCGTAGGGGTAGTTGTCCACCCGCAGCATGGGCGTGTCGTTGATCAAGACCGCGCCGTAGCGAAGGGTGCGGAAGGCCGAAAGCGCGCGCCCGACGTCGTTCGTGAAAATTCCGGCCTGCAGCCCGAAGCGCGAACGATTGCAAGCCGCGAGTGCCTCGTCGAAAGAATCGACCGACTCGACCACCGCGACGGGGCCGAAAATCTCGTCCCGGCACACTCGCATTTGCTCGGAGGTGTTCGTCAAAATCGTGGGGTAGACGAGCTGGCCCTGAGCGTGCCCACCGAGTAGCAGGCGCGCACCACCGTCCGTTGCCTCTCGCACCCAGTCGAGCACGCGCGTGACGTGCTTGGCTTCGATCAGCGGTCCGACCATGGTCTCTTCGCGCAGCGGATCCCCGCACGCCACGCGCTCGCTGTAGTGCACGAAGCGTTCGACGAAGTCGGCAAACAAGCTGCGGTGGACGAATATGCGTTGCGTCTTGATACACACCTGTCCGGCGTTCGCCCAGCAGGCCTCCGCCACGCGCGGCACGATCGCATCCAAGCTCACGCCTTGATCGATGACGCAGGGCGCGTTGCCCCCGAGCTCGAGCAGCACGGTCTTTTTGCCTGCGATACTCTTCAAACGATAGCCGAGGCTGTCGCTGCCCGTGAACGAGAGCACGGCCATGCGCTCATCGGTCACCAGCTTCTCCGCGACTTCAGGCGGCATGTGCAGCACGCTGAGCAGTGGTCCAGGCATGCCCGCCTCGAGCAACCACTGCCCGAGCGCGTGCGCCGTGAGCGGGCTTTGTTGGGCGGGTTTCAAGACTGTGGGCGCGCCCAACGCAAGCGCAGGGGAAAGCTTGTGCGCCACCAGGTTGATCGGAAAATTGAAAGGAGCAATGGCGGCGACCGGCCCGCGTGGGACGCGCTCGAACAAGCACAGCCGGCCTTCGGTACCGGGCAATTGATCGATGGGCAGGACTTCTCCACCGAGCCTGCGGCTTTCGCCGGCGCCGAGTGTGAAGGTGAGCGCCGCGCGTGCCACTTCGGCGCGCGCGTAGCGGATGGGCTTGCCGCTCTCGCGTGTGATCAGCTCGGCCAGCTGGGCCGACTTGTCATGCAACGTGTGAGCGATGCGCTCCAACACAGCGGCTCGCGCATGTGTGGCAGGTCGCTGTCCCGACTCGAAGGCGACATGTGCTGCATCGATCGCGCGCTCGAGATCGCTGGCACTCGCCTCGCCGACCTCGGCGACCGGCTCTCCGTCGTATGGGCTCTTGATCAGCTGAAAGTGCGCGGTGTCGCACAATGCCCCCGCGATTTGAGTCCGATATCGCTGCAACATTCCAGTGTTCTCCCTGTCTGTGCGGCCGAGCCATCAGTGTGCAACGCGAAACCCAACGCGGCTTTTGTAGCAATTCATCGCTGGTTTGCCCGACATGTGGGGACGAAAGTGAGAAAAAAGTCCGGCTGTAGGTGCGTAAATCGCGCTTTACACATACGAAGTCCGAACCGTATAACCAAAGACGCATGAGGATATTGGCCGCACTCGTCCTCGGTTATTTCTTCGTCGTCGGCAAGGTCGGCGCCGGCCTGGGTGCGGATCCGGCTCGACCCGAAGTGTTGCAACCGGGCCTGACCACTGCGGCACGCAGCAACCTCGATCATGCGCTCAGCCTCACGCTGGTGGAGGCACCCGTGCCGTTCGACGCCGCGCTCGACACGCCCAAGCGCAGTGTGGCCAGCGTGTCCCCAGGCAGCCGCGTGATCTCGCTGGCCTCGGGCTGCCGCTCCGTATCCAAGCCCTATGATTTGGTGGTGCACTTCCACGGGGCCCCCGCGGTCATGGAAGCCGCGTTCGAGCATTCTGGGATCGATGGCGCGCTGGTCATCTACAACCTCGGTCTCGGCTCGGGTGCTTACGAAGATCCGTATTCGATTCCCAACTCCTACGACCACATGTTGGAGAGCGTGCGGAGCGCCGTGCGTGAGCTCTGCCCGGCTGCCTCAGCGCCCAAGCGCGTCGCGTTGAGCGGTTGGAGCGCCGGCTACGGCGCCATCCTCCACATCATCGATCGCGCGAAAGATGCCGCTCGTGTGGATGCCGTGCTGCTCGCCGACGGCATGCACGTCGGCTTCGAGCCCGTCGGTTTTCGCAAGGTGAGCTCCCTCTCGATGGCCCCGTTCACCTTGTTCGCCGACGAAGCCATCGCCGGCAAAAAGCTGTTTGCGATTACGCACTCCACGATTCAAACGCCGTACGCGAGCACCACCGAAACTGCCGAGTTCTTGCTCGACACCGAGGGGTTGCCTGTCGACCGTCAAGAGGTCCAGGGGCCGCGCCCGGGGATGATCCGCACCTCACGCGCCGACCGTGAGGGGTTTCACATGCTCGGCTTCTCGGGTGAAGACAAGGCCGCGCACTGCGATCACTTGTTTGCCTTCGGTGAGCTGTTGCTCACGCCGCTGCGCGAACGCTGGTCCAAGAAGTAAGTTCTGCGTTACTTGCAGGGCAGGAAAACGCTGCCGCATTTCTTCTTGGGCGTAGACGGCGCGCTTGCCTTTGGTTTGGCCGAAGCCGCGGCGACTGGCTTGGGGGCGACGAGCACGGTGGGCGTCGCGTTGCTCGAGACGCCGGGGTTCGTGCCTGATTTGGCGGGTGATTTGGGCAGCGCCGGGCCGGGGGTGACGGTCGGTGGTTTGCCCGTGGAGGCCGACGATGCGGGAGTCGGGGCGCTGGCAAGGGCGGGCACCCGAGCGGGCGTTTGACTGGGAGCGGCCGCGGGCAGGTGAGCAGGAGCAGGATCTCGAGCAGGCGCTTGCGTGGCGGCAGGCGCTTGCGTGGCCGCAGGCGCTTGAGTGGCCGCAGGCGCTTGAGTGGCCGCAGGCGCTTGAGTGGGAGCGCTAGCTTCGGCGACCGCGGCCACCTCGGATTCGCTTTGGCGGTGGCGGTAGAGGGCTGAGGCGCCGAGGGCCGTGAGCGTGAAGCAGATCACGGCTCCCGCGATGAATAGCGGCGCGGTATTGCGCTTCTTCGCGGCCGACGCTGCACCGTCGGTAGCTGGGACGTACTGTGCACTTTGCGTGGTCGGCAGATGGTCACCCGGCGGCGCGTCGGCGCGCGCGGTGACTGGCGACGGCAGCGATTCTGGATGAAAAATCAGTGGCTGGGCGATCGCAGCAGCGACGCCTGGCACGGCCACCACGTTTTGGGCTGGAGCGAACAGGCCCCTGGCAATGTTTTCGAACGCGCTCGCCATCTCACCAACGGACGCGAAGCGCGCTTGCGGGTCGGGGGAGACTGCACGTTGAAACCAAGCGTCGAATGCGGGATCGATGGACGCGCCCAGTTCGCGAGCGCGCAGCGACGCGGAGTCGAGCGGGGCTGTGAGCTCTTGCCAAAGCGCACCTGGCTCGATCGGTGCGGCGCGCGCTGCGCGGTGCAAGTGGCCACCGCTGAGCGCGAAGAATGTCACCAGCCCTAGAGCAAAGATATCCATCGCCGGCGTGGAGCGCGCGTTCGGATCGGCCGCATCCGGAGCGACCCAGCCCACGGTTCCACCCCAGCCCGGCGGCGCCGGGGAGGCCGAGCGCAACAAAGCGACGCCAAAGTCACTGATGCGGACCCAGTGTGCGTTCTCTGGGGAAACAAACACGTTGTCCGGTTTCAGGTCGCGATGCACGAGCCCAATGCCGTGCGCGGCGTCCAGCGCGCGCGCCAGCACAGCAAGTGCGCTGGCCATATCTGCCGGCGTGAGCGGGCCGCGCTGCCGCACGCGCCCTTCGAGCGACGACCAGGCGACACGTTCGGCCACGAAGAATGGCCTGCCGGAGTTGGCGTCGATGCCGAAATCGTGCGTGCGAGCGACGCCCTCTACACCGAGTCCAGAGGCCGTACGGGCCGTTTGCTGCACTGCCGACCAAAGCTCGGGCTGAGCGAGGGCGCTCGGCCAGAGCAGCTTGAGCGCGAAGGTGCCGGTGCTGTGCATGTCGCGGACGCCGTACACTTCGCCGATTTCGCCGCTGCCGATGAAATCCTGAAGTTGCCAGCGACCGGCCAAGATTGTGCCGGAGCTCATCCGCGGCTGAGTCGCGCTCACGGTGTGCCCTTCACGCTCTGCACCGCCGTCATGATCTTCTCGGCGTCCGCCTGAGCTTCCGACACGACCACGAAGCCGAGCCCGGTGACGACGCGTTCGTTTGCGATGTGCACGACGAACACGAGCAACGTGCCAGGGCCTTGCTCGTGCAGCTCGGGGTTGCGGCCGTTGCCAGTGGCCTTGCTGACCTCCCACAGATCCACCTTGCTGCCATTGGCATCTAGGCTGAACTGCGGTTTCTTGAGGCGCTTCTTGAGCGCTTCGAATTTGACCTTTTCAATCGCGGAGTCACCGATCAACTTCGTCAAGGCCTTGAGCACGGTGGCCTCGTCCGTGAGCGGAGCTTCGACGGCGGTGAGCACGGACTTGCCCTCTGGGCTCACCGCCAGGGAACGGTCATCGAGTTTTGCGAACGTCCAACCGGGCGGTGGCACGATGGTGCTGCCGCGCTCACCGATTCCGAGCAACGTGGCATCCGTGGCCGTACAGTTCTCGGTCAACGCCACGCACGGTGGCGGCGGAGGTGGGGGTGGCGGCGGCGGGGGTGGCGGAGGCGGCGGCGGCGCGACGACGACCGCTCGCTCGCGGTGACAGCCCGACACCGCGCAGGCCACGAGCGACGCGGCAAAAACCCATAGCCTCAATTTAACCGCCAAAGCGTCCTCACAAAAGCACAGATCAGCGGGCCGCGCGCCCTCGAACGTTACGCGCTCAGGGCGCGCCTTTCGGCCAAGCACGGAGCGCCTGACTTGCCAGGCTGGGCTTGTCGGGCTACGCCTGCGCCGCCTACTGAGCCCCGCGAGGGGAGGTGGAGATCCACCTTGGGAAGTCCGGTGAAAATCCGGCACGGAGCCGCCGCCGTAACCTGAGTATCCGCACGCCAAAGAAACCAGTGAGGGTCGGGAATCCCCCGACGCTCGCGAAGGTGGCACGCGGATGAGAGGGAAGTCGGAAAACCTGTCTGTAGGCACGCCGGAGCGACGAAAGGGTCGCCCTAGCACCGTTCACACGGAGCGCGAGCTCGCTCGGGAGTCTACATTGGTCAGTTTACGCGGGCGCTCGCTTGTGGCGCTTCTTTTGCTTGGGTCCCTTTCTTCGGCCTGTTCAGCGGGAACAGCTCCCTCGGCGTCGGACGGCGAACACACCTGCCCGTCGCGCTTCGCGACTACGGTCGAGTCATTCGTCGCAGGGCCCGGACCGTCCTTCGGTCAGGACAACCTACCGGACGTCGTGCTCGGACCGCCCAAAGGCGCGGGAGCCGTCAACGGCTCGCTCGACGTCGTGACGCTCGGCAACGGCGGGTCGATCACACTCGGCGTCGCCAAGAGTTGGATCGTGGATGGCCCGGGTCCGGATTTCATCGTGTTCGAGAACGCTTTCTACGTAAATGGCGACGCGAGCCAGCCGTATGCGGAATTGGCGAGCGTCGAGGTCAGCGATGACGGCCAGCATTTCGAAGCCTTTCCGTGTACGGCCACGGAGCCTCCGTACGATGGCTGTGCGGGCTTTCATCCGGTGTATGCCAATCCGGACAAGAACGCGATCGATGCCACGGATCCTGCGCTGGCGGGCGGCGATGCCTTCGATTTGGCGGACCTGGGTGTGACGCGAGCAAGCTTCGTGCGCATCACCGATCGCGTCGACCTGACCGGGGCGAACGGGACATTCGATCTCGACGCACTGTCCATCGTCAACGCCGACTGCCCATGACCTGTGTCGGCTTTCGGCTGGTGCTCGTGGTGGCGCTGCTGAGCGGCTGCAGCGCACCTCGAGTGTCGCCGGAAAGCCACGGCGTTTCCGTGGCGCCCGGTGCGTGTGGTCGTGGTCTCGTGGTCGTGGAGTCGGACTATCAATCGTGCAACGTGTCGCTGCTCGATTTCGAAGGCCAGGTGCTGTCCGAGTCTCTGGCCAGCTCGCGCACCGTGTCAGCGGGCTTCGGCGTGGCGCTCAGCGGCGACGTGGTGACGCCAACGAGTCCTCAAGATGGCTCCGAAATCGTGCTCATCGATCGCTATCCCGCCGGCGTTTTGCGTTTCGTCGAGCTGACCACGGCGCATGTCAGGGCAGAGCTTTCGGTGGCCACCGGCTTCCCATCCAACCCCCAGGACTATTTGCCGCTCACGTCCGCGCGCGCTTACGTCGCGCGATACAACGCCAATCCCAACCCGGGGCGTCAGGCCTGGGATGCGGGGGGCGACATCTTGGTCGTCGACCCGAGCGTGCCCGCAATCACGGGCAGCATCGACCTTTCAGCGGCGCTCGCTGGCGAGCGCGCGCAATTCACGCCGCATCCCGCGCGCTTGCTGAACGTCTCGGGTCGGGCCTTTGCACTGCTTGCCGCCTATGCGGACGACTACAAGAGCGGCACCTCATCACGCTTGGTCGAGCTCGATCCCGAGAGCGATTCGCTGATCTCGACGCTGGTGCTCGATGGGCTGCGCGGCTGTGTTTCGTTGGCTTTGTCACCGGACGAGCGACAGCTGGCCGTGTCCTGCACCGGCGTCGATCTGAAAAACGGCAAGATCCAGGACTCGGGCCTGGCCTTGCTAGACATCGAGGGCGCGCCGCGCCTCGAGCAGCGCTTCGATGCCGCTGAATTTGGCGACAATCCGCTGGGTTTCGCTGTTTCCTACGCCGCACCCGGCGTGCTGCTGTTCAATACTTTGGGTCACTTCGACCAAGAATCGGGCGAGCTCCGCGCGCTCGATTCCTTGCTGCGGCTGGACACCGTTTCTGGGCAATTCGACGAACTGCTGCAATCTGCTGGCGAACCGTTCACGCTCGGGGGGGTACAGTGCGTGCCGTCCTGCGGCGCGTGCTTTGCCGCCGACGCCAAGCGCTCGCGCGGTAGCGTGCTGCGCTTTGCGATCGACTCCACTGGTAACTTCGCAGCGCCGACGGCGATCCGCGCCGAGACGCGGGTCGGCTTGCCGCCGCGTTACTTGGGCGTGTTCTGAGGATCGTGTGGCTGGGCGCTGACGACGGGCGCCTCGGCGGCGCTCGGCAAGCCCGCGGGGGCGAGCAGCGTCGGCGCAGCGGCTGCTTCGCTCGGACGGTCGCCTTCTGACACCTCCGGATCCTGCAGATCGCCCTCGGCCTCTTGATCGTGATCGTGGTCGTGCGCATTCGTTTTGCGCGGCGCTTCACCAGGACCTGCGTAGTCCACCCAGTAGGTGTTGGAGTCGCGCACGTCCAAATGCACGAACGAGGAATTGGGGTAGTAACCCACGCCCACCGAGCTCAGCGTGCGCAGGTAGTCTCGGAGCGTCACGTTGTCGACGCCGGGAATGCTGAAGTCGACGGCACGGCTCAGCTTGTGCCTGGAATCCTCGAAGAATGAGCGCGTTCGGTAGCCACTGACAATCCGGATCGGGCGGTTGCCGAACTTGTCGCTCACCTTCGCCAGCAGCCGAATTAGCCTGGGATCGGTAGCCGGACGGGTGCCTGTGGCACCGAACAATTTACACACTTCGGTCTGTGCGCTGGGCGTGAGCTTGCCCTTCTTGTCCAGCGCATAGCCGTGGAAGCGTCCCGAATAGGTGAACAGGTCCAAGTAGCCCTTGTGCAGACCCACGCGCGGAAGCTTGCCGTGCTTGCCGCTCGCTTCGGCCTCGAGGCTCGAGATCGAATCGCCGGGGCGCGGAATCGTGAGCAGCTGTCCAGCGCGTAGAGTTGCGCGACGCGTGATGCCGTTGGCGGCGCACAGTGCGTCCACCGTGACCTGGTAACGCTTGGCGATCGATTCCAAGCGCTGACCCGAGTAAACCTTGTGCGTGCGCGGACCGTCGTCCGCGTCGCTATCGCTGTCCTGGTCCTTGTCGTCTTTGTCGTTGCGCGTGGAGGCGGGCACCACGACGTCGCTCGGGTGCTGCGGTGGGTAAAGGGTGCGTGCGCGGGTCCCGTCTGGATCGTCGAGGCCCGGAATGGTGAGCTTCTCGCCCGGCTTGAGGCGAGCGTTTTTGGCCAGCCCATTGGCCGTACGGATGGCTTCGACGCTCACCTTGTAGCGCTTGGCGATCGAGGTGAGACGTTGTCCTGCATAGACCACGTGGAAGCGTTGCGGCTCGCCGCTCTCCCGGGCGGCCGCGGGCAACGCCCAGAGCGCCCCGGTGAGGATCAAAAGCGCGATGCGGCGACGGGGGTTGGGCTCGGTCATCAGGCAACTTGGCGAAGGTGGACGGGGCGGCAGGGGGAGGCCATCCCTGGGGGGAGTCCGGTTCTAACGCGAATCTTCGGCGGATCCACGACAGTTTACGCTCGGCACGGGGGGAAACGTCCACCCGACCACCTTTCTGTAAGCCGCGCGCTGCCCTAGGGCAAAAATTCCGACCGATCGACGCTGCCCTTGCCATTCTTGCGCAACCGGAACAGCACCGCGGCCGACTCCTTGACAGCGCAAAATTACAAAGCCGACTATCCCACCTCGGGGCAGCGTTCCCGCCGAGGCTCCGCCGCTTGGGTTTTTCATGATATTTCGCACACGTCTGCTGGCTCCACTGATCGCGTGTGCCGCTTTCTTCGCCTCGCACCCGGCACGGGCCGAAGCAACGGCGGCCGAAATTTCCGAGGCGAAGCACGCCTTCGACAGCGCGCTCGCTGCCGAGGCACAGCAGCGCTGGGCAGATGCCGCGCTCGAGCTGCGCAATGCCATCGCCGTGAAAGATACCCCAGGGCTACGTTTTCACCTGGCCCACTGCGAAACCGAGCTCGGGCACCTGCTGGCCGCAGCGCTCGAATACGATCGAGCGCTCGAGCTCCTGCGCCGCGGTGCCAAGGCGCCGGACGTGCAGAAGCTGATCGGCCCAGCGCGTTCTGCCTTGCTGGAGCGCCTCCCGCGCCTCACCTTGGACATTCCGCCCGAGGTGTCGGCTGCGCGGGTCGCAATCGACGGCCGCCCTTTTCCGCCGAGCGAGCTGGCTTTGGGTGTGCCGCTCGACCCAGGGCCTCATGAGCTGCGCGTCCAAGCCACTGGTCGGCGTGCTTTCGAACGCGCGCTGAATTTGAAAGAGGGAGACCGGGTCGAGCTGTCAGCGGTGTTGCCGCTCGCCACTCCAGTGGCCGTCTCGGTCGAGGCGGCGCGTCCGCCCGAGGCGCCGCAGCATGCGAGCGCGAGCGAGCTCAGCCCACCGCCCGAGCGCAGCTCATCGTCGACCAAGCTGTACCTGATGATTGGTGAGTCGGTGTTGACGGCTGCGGGGCTCGGGGTCGGGATCGGCTACGCGGTTGCTCGGGGCGCTGCCAGCGAGCGCATCGACTCCGCGCAAGCTCGTATCGACGACGCTGCGCCAGGCAACCCCGAGGCTTGCCGTATGCCGGACTCGGAGCTGGCCGGCGCATGTTCGGATCTGAGCTCAGCGATCCAAGATCACGATCGCGCAGCGATCGTGTCGCAGATTGGGTTCGTGACCGCGGGCGTCGGCGCGGTTGCGCTTTTGACTACTTGGCTGGTGTATCCCAGCCCGCGCGCTCACGCTTCCGGGTTCAGCGTGCAGCCGGTGGCGGGCCTGGGTCGCCTGGGCGTGATCGGTCAATTTTAGCGCCGGGCGTCGCCAAGAGCGCGAGAGCTCGACCGATTTCGCGGCGAGCTTCTCCGCCTTGCAGACCATCCGCCTTTCAGCGAGCGAAGTACTGAGTTGCGCGCTTTTGCCCTTTGGTCTTGAGCGACTTCTGGGCGATCAGCTTCTTGACCGGAAGATTCAGTTCCTTGGTGACGGTTCCCATGCCGGCGGCGATTTGTTCGATGCGCTGACCGGCGTTGCCCTTCACGTAGTCGAGTAGGCGACCGGTGAGACGCTCGATCTCTCCTGGATCACGCTTTTGTCCCTTTTCGCGGCGGCCACCACCGCGAACCGGTGCGGCAGAGGCCGCGGCGCGGCCACGGCCACCGCGGCGCGGCGCGGCGCTTCCGCCTAGCGCTTCGCGGACGGTTTCCATCGCGGAGTCGCGAATCAGAGCGCTGAGCTCCTCGGCGAATGCCTCGACGCGACTGCGGATACGATCGTTCACTGTGTTCTTTGCCATGGCGGGCTTGAATATTCAGTGTCCGATCTCCTGTCAACTCATAAGCGCATTCGATTCGTTGTGTGGCAGTCTGACGCGCTCGCGCTGTCTCGTTTGCTATCTGCTCGTTCGTGCGCGTGGCGATTTCGATTTGTTGCGGATCGCCACGCACGGAGTTCGAAAATCCCTCGAACTAATGACGATATCGAGCGCTCGTAACGTTCCAGCTTCGAGCACTCGATTCCCGTGGCGCGGCTCCGCACACGCGCCCGTGGACAGCTGGACACAGCGATCTGCTTGGTAAATCGAGGAAAGCCATGGATATCGGGCAATTCGGACCTGGCTCGATGATTGCTGTTCGAGCATTCAGGGCAAGTCCTCGTCACACCGAAAGTGCCCAGAGCGACCAAGGCTGTGGTCCCGAACAAGGAGTTATCGAAAATGCAGATCTCGAAGAGTTGTATTCCGTTGCTGGCAGTGCCCATGAGTATTGTTGGTATGCTCGCCTCAGCAGGCTCGAACGCGCTCGCCTGCGGCGCGATTGGTACCCAGAAGTACAAATCGATCCACGCATTCGCGGCGTAGCCGCTGCGGAAAAGGCGCTGACAAAAGGCAACTACGTAGCGGCGGCAGGCAGCGTTGTGCGCATGATACCGCAGCTCGAATCCGGGAGCTGCCGGTCGAGCTGCTCGGGCACTGGCTCGGCAAGAATCTCGCCTGGTCGTGGCCACGCTCGGCACGGGGCTCACGTTGCAGAACGGCGACCCGGGATTGAGCACCGAGCTCGGTGAGGCTCTGTCCATGTTCGCCGGGGCGAGGATGAAGCGCGCGGTGACCGCACGCCGCGCTTGGTTGCTGTGTTGCTTGCTCGTCAAGACGAGCTTCGCTCCGCTCCGCGCCGCGCGAAGTGGTCTTCCGTCGCTAGCTGCGGAAGACATTCGGCTCGTGGAGAGTTGGGTGGCCCAAGAGAGACCGCTGTGAGTCGCTCGCCTTTTTGACAGGGCCAGAAGCGTCGCGCTAACTTTGCCCGAGCCGAGCATCGGTGAGCACGGGCGGCTGTAAGCAATGTCCTTCGATTTGAGTATTCGCGACGCGCTGCTGCTGGACGGCAGCGGTCAGCCGCCGCGTGTGGCGGACGTGCACATCGAGGGTGAACGCATCGCGTTGATTGGCAGTGGGCCGAGCGGCAAGCGTGAGATTGGAGCACGCGGGCGAGCGCTCGCGCCTGGCTTCGTCGACGTGCACGCGCACGACGATGCGGCACTGCTGAGCACCCCGAGCCTCGATTTCAAGTTGCTGCAGGGGGTGACCAGCGTGGTCATCGGCAACTGCGGTTTCAGCCTGGCGCCGCTCTTGCCGGGAGGGGCAGAGCCGCCCGGCAACGCCAGCCTTTTCCCGGGCTTCCCTGAGCGTTTTGCAGACCTGGATGGATATCGAGCGGCCTTCGTCGCTGCGCGTCCGGCGCTGAACGCGATCAGTCTGGTCGGTCATAGCGCCATTCGCTCGCGCGTCATGGGCAACGAAGAACGCGAGCCCACGAACGACGAGCTCGCCGGCATGCGGGAGCACCTGCGCCGGGCGCTCGAGCAAGGAGCGGCGGGCCTTTCGACCGGCCTCATCTATCGACCAGGGCGCGCGGCGACCAGCTCGGAAATCATCGAGCTGGCGCGGCCGCTCGCCGAGTTCTCGGCGATTTATGCCACTCACATGAGGAGCGAAGGGGACCGTTTATTGGAGTCGGTCGAAGAGACGCTCAGCATCGCTCGGGCGGTGGGCTGCCGCGCGCAGATTTCGCATCACAAGGCGGGCGGGCGTCGCAATTGGGGCAAGGTCAAGGCCTCACTCGAGCGCGTCGACCTGGCCAACGCCGCCGGCGCGGATATCAGCCTGGACGCTTATCCCTACATCGCCGGCAGCGGCCCCATGATCGAGTACTTCGACTTGAAGCAGATCGATCTGGCGTTGGCCGAAATCATTCAAATTGCGTCGTGCCCCGGCTGCCCCGCATACGACGGCCGGCGGTTGACCGAGATCGCCGCAAGCGAAGGGCTGGAGCTCTCGGAAGTGGTCACGAAGGTTCTGCGTTTGCCCGGCGCCGAGCGTACGGTCGTGATTACATTCATGATGGACGAGGGGGATGTCGAGACCAACCTGCGCCACCCGCGCGTGATGGTCGGCTCTGACGGACTTCCGAATCCAGAAGGTCGCCCACATCCACGCCTGTATGGAACGTTTCCGCGCGTGCTCGCAGAGTATGGGCGGAAGCGGGGGCTTTTTACGCTCGAAGCCGCCATAGCAAAAATGTCGAGCCTGCCCTGTGAGCGGTTCGGCCTGCGCGATCGCGGCCGGCTCGCGGTGGGACAATTCGCGGATTTGCTGCTGTTCGACCCGCAAACCATCGTCGACCGCGCGACCTATGGCGATCCCAAGCAATACCCAGCAGGGATCGACCTGGTATTGGTCAACGGACAGATCGCTGCCGAGGGTGGGAGAACGACCGACGTTCGAGCCGGTCGCTTATTGCGTTTCAATAAGTGAACGAGGCTGGCCTAAATGGCCCTCCATGAGACACTAATGCTACGATTGGGTAATCGAACGCTGGGGTTGTCCGTAAGATCGTGCGGTCCCCCTAGTTCAAAATGACAGATCCACGAATTCCTGTAGCCGGGCGCTACGCCTTTTCCGGCAGTTTGAAAAACAGCCAGGCGCTGGAGCGTTGGGTTGGGGTCGAGCAAGACAGCGGACGACGAGTCGTGCTTGCCGTCGCCGATGCCGGCCGCCTCGCGACGCTCGATTCTGCGCGCGGCGTGAAGCACCGGCACCTGAGCTCCGTGCTCGAGATCGCGCGCGACGTCGCTGCCGGGAGTCTACCGAGCGGTCAGCCGCTCCCTCCTGGTTTCGGTGTGGCTGTCGCCGAGTTCGTGCCCGGCACCACGTTGCACAGCGAGCTTTCGCGCAGCGGGATGAATCCGTCCAAAGCCGTGGCTTGGGCCCTGCGCGTTGCCGACGCGATGCAAGCGCTACACTCCGCGGGGGGGGTACATGGGGCGCTCTCTCCTCGCAGCCTGATCGCTGAGCCCGAGGGTCGCGCGATTGCGCCGGTTTTGTCGCAGTTGGTGGCTCCAGCCCTGGGCGCCTATTGCCCGCCCGAACGCTTGAAGGGCTCTGCCGAGACGTCGCCCGACGACGTTTGGGCGCTGCACGCCACGCTCTACACAGCGCTCACACGGCAAGCGCCGTTCCGCGCAGCCACGCGTGACGCACTGCTCAAGCAGATGCTCTCCGGTCGTCCCAAGCCCTTGTCGGCGTTCGGTATCGACGAGCCGGCTTTGCAAGAGATCTTGGATCGCGGTCTCGCATACGAAAAGCGGGTACGCGTCACCGAGCTGTTCGAATTGATTGCCACGCTCGACGGCTGGGAGCGCGATCCGCGCGCCATGCCCGCCAAGCGCCAGGTGCCACCGCGGCCCGCTTCGCGCAGCCTGACCGCCATCGTTGGTGCGACGGGCGGCAAAGGTGACGACGGCATCGTGATCGATGGCGCGACCCTGCCGGACGACGAAGGCAGCGAGCTCGATCCGAAACCGCCTTCACCCGCGCTCGGGCAGGCTTCGACCGCCGGGCTGCCTGCGGTCGCTGCGGCGGGGGCACCCGCCGAGCCTGCCGTTTCGGGAGCGGCCCCTCTACCGCCTCTACCGCCTCGGGCGCCCCTACCGGCTGCAGCTCCGCTGGCGGCCATGGCGCCACTGCCACCCGCGGCGCCGCTGCCACCCGCTCGCGACGCGCTCGGCACGGGTCCGCACCCCACCGCGCCTGCGCCGTTGGTCGGCGCGGCCGGCGTTGCCTTGACCATCAAGAAGAAGCTGTCGATCAATCCCTTCGAACGCAAACGTTCGGTCTGGCCACTGGTGGTGATCGCCGCGGTGGTCGGTGGCGGTGGCGTGTACTTGGCGGTCGCTCCGGACGCGGCTCCGCCGCCAGCGCCGAACCAAGCTCCTGTCCCCGCGGCCGCGCTGCCCAAAGCCCCGCAACCCGAGCGACCCAAGCTGAGCGCGAGCGAACGCCGAGACTCGTGCGTGGCGTCCTACTTCGATGCGGGCGCCTTCGAAGCTTCGCAAAATTTCGCGTTCGTGTGCGCTGACGGTGATTTTCGCGAGGTCGCAGTCCAGTTGCAGCGTCTCGCGCGCCCGACCAGCGCGCGCGGCGAGGACGCTGGGAACGCAGGCGAGGCCACCCGCGCCGATGCCGGTGCACGTGCATCCGGACTCGACTGGTACGAGCTGCCCGCGACGGCCATCATCCGCAAGTCGTGCTGCGAGGGCGCAACGCCCGTGATCTTGCCTCAGACCCCCGGCTGGTGTGAGCAGTTGCAGACGGTCGTGCGCCGTATCGCAGACGAGAGCAGCAAAGCCGGCGATCTGGCACCGGTTGCGCGCAGCTTCGACAAGGCCGTGGCCTGTCTATTCGCGAACCGGGTGGGCAAGTGGTACACCTACGAGAAGGCCCCCAGCGACGCCAACCGTCAGGCTTTTCAGCAGTTTTTGAGCCGGGCGGCGATCAGCGAAGCTCGGCGCTAAATAGCTGAATAGCCATGACCAAAATCGTCGTGCTCGACGGCTACGCGGTGAACCCGGGTGACAATCCGTGGACGCCGCTGGCCGAGCTGGGTGAGTTGAGCGTCCACGACCGTTCCAACGCGGCCGAGGTCATCGCGCGCGCAGCCGGCGCCGAAATCGTCCTCTTGAACAAGGCCCAACTCGGGCGCGAGGCCTTTGCGCAGCTGCCCGAGCTGCGTGGCGTCAGTGTGCTCGCGACCGGCGTCAATTCCGTCGACCTCGAGGCGGCGACCGAACGCGGCATCGCGGTATGCAACGTGCCCGCGTACAGCACGGCTAGTGTGGTGCAACACACGCTCGCGCTGTTGCTCGAGCTGTGTCACCGCGTCGGGCTACATGACTCCTCGGTGCACGCGGGCGACTGGCAGCGAGCCATCGACTATTGCTACTGGAAGAGCCCGCTCTTGGAGCTCGAGGGCAAGCTACTCGGCGTCGTCGGCTACGGTGCCATCGGCCGCGGCTTCGCGGGCGCCGCCCGTGCCTTGGGCATGAACGTGTGTGCCGCGCTCCTGCCCTCGAGTCAGCCTCAGGCCGGAGCAGCTGAGCCCGTGCCGCGTCTGCCGCTCGACGAGTTGTTCCGCCGCGCGGATGTGATATCGCTCAGTTGCCCGCTCACGCCGGAAACCCGGCACCTGGTGTGCAGCGCGCGGCTTTCCCTGGTCAAGCCGAGCTGTCTGCTGATCAACGCCGCTCGGGGTGGGTTGGTCGATGAAGCCGCGTTGAGTGCAGCCCTGGCCGAAGGCAAGCTCGCGGGGGCTGCGCTGGACGTGCTCTCGAGCGAGCCCCCGAGCGCAGAAAACCCGCTGCTCCACGCGCCCAACTGCATCATTACCCCGCATGTGGCCTGGTCGAGCTTGCCCGCCCGTCAGCGCTTGCTTTCGACCTCGGTCGACAACGTGCGAAGGCTCTTGGCAAAAAGCCCGATCCACGTCGTCAATCCGGGGTACGCCGCGCACGCGCGCTAGAAATTACATGGACTTGAGTTAGCCTGCGCGCCGTCATGCTCGGCGCATTTCCGTTACTCGTTCTTCAGGCCACCGTGATCATCGTCGCCGCGCGACTGATCGGTGTGCTGGCACGTCGCTTGGGGCAACCTGCGGTGATCGCGGAAGTGATCGCTGGGATTTTGCTGGGGCCATCGCTGTTCGGGCGCGTCGCGCCGAGCACTTTCCGCGGGCTCTTTCCGCAGACATCCCTTCCGGGGCTCTCGCTGCTCAGCCAGGTCGGCCTGGTGTTTTTCATGTTTCTGATCGGACTCGAGCTCGATCCGAAACTACTGCGCGGGCGAGGTAAATCATCGTTTGCCATCAGCGCTGCTGGGATCTGTGTGCCGTTCGGGTTGGGCGCGTTGCTTGCTTTGCAGATTTTCGAGGCACAAGCGAGCGCGGGGGTGCCGCGCATTTCCTTCGTGCTGTTCATGGGCATCGCCATGAGCATCACGGCCTTCCCGGTGCTCGCGCGGATTTTGGCCGAGCGCAATCTGATCCGCACGAAATTGGGGGCGATCGCACTGGCCTGCGCTGCTGCCGATGACGTGACGGCGTGGTGCCTGCTTGCCTGGGTGGTCTCGGTGGTGCACGCCAAGGGCACGAGCGCGGCGCTGATCACCTGTTTCGAGGCGCTGGCATTTGCCGGTGGCATGCTGCTCTTCGTACGCCCGCTGCTGGCTCGCTTGGGAAAGCGGATCACGACCCGCGAAAACCTGACGCAGAACGTGGTGGCGTTCACCTTCGTGCTGCTCCTGTCCTCGGCCCTGGTCAGCGATCTGATCGGTATCCACGCGCTGTTCGGTGCTTTCTTGTTCGGCACCATCATGCCGCGTCGGGGCGACTATGCGCACGCGCTCGCGGAGCGTTTGGAAGACTTCGTGGTCGTCGCACTGTTGCCCTTGTTCTTTGCCTACAGCGGGCTACGCACCGAGCTCGGCTTGCTGGAAAGCTCGAGCGACTGGCTGCTGTGCCTCAGTTTGATCGCCGTCGCCTGCATCGGCAAGTTCGGCGGCAGCTTCTGTGTGGCGCGGCTTACGGGGATGAGCACTCGCGATTCGGCAGCGCTGGGAGTGCTGATGAATACGCGCGGCTTGATGGAACTGATCGTGCTCAACGTGGGGCTCGATCTGGGCGTCATTTCCCCGAAGATTTTCACGATGATGGTGATCATGGCGCTGCTCACCACGGTCATGACCACGCCGCTCTTGCAGCTCGTGGCGCCGCGTTCGTTCGTCGTCGGCAACGTCGCCACGCCCGATTCGGTGCAGACCGCGCCCGTGCGTTTACTGCTGTGCGTGGGCGACGCCAGCATGGGCCCGGCGATGACGCTCTTGGCTGTCAGCTGCAGCGGCGGTTCGCGCGACAGCGGTAGTGCCGTGCTGCACCTGCAGCGGCCGCGCGATCGTACCTCGGCCTACTTGAGTCGCAATCTGACCGCCGTTCGCCGATCTCGCGCCAGCGGTCTCTTGCCCGCGCTCGAGACAGCGACGGCGGCTGGCATCGCGCTCGAATACATTTCCTTCGATTCCAGCGACCCCGCCGCTGACATCTGTGAGGTGGCGCGCAGCAAGCACTCGGACTACGTCGTGCTCGGCCTGCATCGCCCCGTGTTGGGCCAAAACCCCTTTGGTGGGACGGTGGGCAAGGTCCTCGCAGACAGCCCAGCCCCGGTTGCGTTGCTCGTCGATCACGGCTTGGCGCGGTCGTTTGGGCGAAGCGCGCGGGGAGCCGCTGGCAAGCGTGTCGTGGTGCCCGTGTGCGGTGTGCCAGGCGACGAGCTGGCCTTGAATTTTGCCGAACGACTGTTGAGCGACGAAGCCGTGTCAGTGAAAGTCGCGTTCGTGGGGCCGCAGCCCGCAGCGGGAGACGCGGTGAAACTGCGATCCGAGCGGCTTCGTGCCAAGTACGCGGAGCGCGTGCAATTTCGTACCATCTCCGCGAGCGCGGGGTTGGTCGCGTTGCGTGACTGCGCAGCCGAGGCGGACCTGCTGGTGCTCGGGCTGGGCGCCGCTTGGGGCTTGGAGGTCGAACGCGCCAGCGCGGATTCCGGCCGGCTTTTTGCTGAATTTCCGACGTCGCTGCTGGTCCTGCACGCGCCAACCGCCTGAAGCCGACGCGCTAGCTAGCTAGCCAGCCTGACAGCAGCTGGCAGGGCGCTTTACCTCGCACGCTTCAGAGTTGCTGACGCGCCACACTTCACGCGCGCAGCGGCTCGTGCAGCTGTGGATCGAGGTCCCGCACCATTCGTTGTCGCTGAAATCGTAGCTGGAGCCACAGCTTGCAGGCGGCGTGTCGTCCTCATCGGGGCCATCGCAACAGTTCCTCGGCTCGCAGGCTTTGCACTCGCACATGCGTGTCTGGCTGATACTCGTGCCGGGCTTGGGCGGTGGATGAAAGACGCCCGTGCCAAATAGCGGTCCCTGATCGACCGGCGGCCTACTGGCGCAACCGCCCAAAATTGCGGCCAAAATGCAGGAAATGACAAGCAGGCGTCGGAGGAGGGGCAGCATCTCTTTGCGGAATCCGACACGAACCGATTCGTCCGGCTTGGCTCGATACCGGCACTCGGCTGCTGATTGCTGGACTGCAATCACTCGCTATTTCCAGTTCGAGCGTGGACGTTGCATTCAGTGTCGCATTCTCGCCCGCTAGAAGCTTGGTTTCGCTGACCGCTTCGGGCATTGTAAAGACACACATGGTGGATACGGATTTGCAGGCTTGGGAGGCATTTTTTACTGCCGCCGGCGACCCCTGCTTCCTGATCCTCGTCCAGGCAGACGGTCATTTCGTACTATCGCGCGTCAACGATGCCTGGGAGTGCGCCACCGGCATCCCTCGAACCATGGTGCTCGGCACCCGCGCTGATTCCCACTTGGCGCTCGAAATGGCCGAGGTGGCCGTCGCCCGCATGACCGAATCGGTCATGCTGCAGGCCCCGAGCGAGTACGAAGAAGAGCTCGAGTTCCCTACTGGCCGGCGTACTTGGAAGACGCGGCTCGTCCCCTGGCAGGCGGGCGGCGAACAATATTTGGCCGGCTTCGCCAAGGACATCACCGATCGCGTCGCCGCTGAACGGCACCGCGGACTGCTCGAGAGCAAGTTGCTCGACGCGCAGAAGCTGGAGAGCTTGGGTATCCTAGCGGGCGGCATCGCGCACGACTTCAACAATCTGCTCACTGGCATCTTGGGCAACGTCAGCCTGATGCGTCTCGAGCTGCCTGTTTCGAGTGCCCTCTGTGAACATGTCGATCAGATCGAGGCCGTGACGATCCGCGCCGCCGATCTGTGCCGACAGCTCTTGGCTTACTCTGGCAAAGGTCGCTTCGTAGTGAGGCCGCTCGATTTGAGTGAAATCGCTCGCCAGACTGCGCCGCTGCTCCAGCTCTCGGTGGGAAAAAACGCCACCCTGCGTCTGGATCTCTCGGACGAGCTGCCGCTGGTCGATGCGGACGCCACGCAAATGCGGCAGGTGCTGATCAATTTGGTCGTCAACGGCTCCGAAGCGCTGGGCGACCGCCCCGGAATCATCGGTGTCAGTAGCGGCCTGCTTCACGCCGAGGGCGAATACCTACGCAATACTTTCTTGGCCCCCGACCTGGCCGAGGGCAACTACGTGTTCATCGAGGTGAGCGACAATGGCTGTGGCATGGGCCCCGACACCCAAGCCAAGATTTTCGATCCCTTCTTCTCGACCAAATTCACGGGCCGCGGTCTTGGCCTGTCCGCCGTGCTCGGCATCGTGCGCGGGCACAAAGGCGCGATCAAGGTTTACAGCGAGCTCGGTCGCGGCACCACGATCAAGCTACTTTTCCCAGCCATGGATGACAAAGCCGCGCGCGTGCCGGCTGCAGCTGCGGTTGACAGAACCCTGCAGCGACGCGGCACCGTGCTCGTGGTCGACGACGAAGATGTCGTGCGTGGTGTCGCCGCGCGCATCCTCGGCAGCTACGGCTTCGACGTGATCTTGGCCAACGACGGCCGTGAGGGGGTGGCGCGCTTCAGCGAGCGCCGCGGCGAAATCGTCGCGGTCTTGATGGATCTGACCATGCCCCAAATGGACGGCGTGGACGCGTTTCGCGAGATCCGCGCCCTGGACGAACGGATCCCGGTCTTGCTGATGAGCGGCTACAACGAAGCCGACGCCGTCATGCGCTTCGCTGGCAAAGGCCTGGCCGGCTTCCTGCAGAAGCCGTTCACGGTCGAGATGCTGCGCGAGCGACTGATGAGCGTCCTGCGCTAGGCCCACGGGGACGGGAAGCGCGGCTCGTCTGTTTGGATCTGCGCTTCGCTAGCCCGTTTTGAGCGCTCAAGGCCGAGTGAGGGCTTCGAGCGCGCGGATCTTCTTGGCCCAGTAGGCTTTCATCTGTTCGGCGGCGTCGGAGGTTTCGATCCGATTGTGCTGCACCGTGACCTGCGACTTCGACGGGCCTTTTTCGCAAAAATCCACATCGATGCGGCTTATGCCGCGACCCCAGCGGGCGCGGATCGACTTGGACGCCGTCGCCTTGTGAATTGAAAAACGGTCGTCCGCGAGCCATTTATTGCGTTCTGCAGGCTCGGCCCAAAAGCGGAACAGCTTGGCCAAGGGCAACTCCAGGACTTTGGAGACGTCGACCTGGAAGCCGTCGTCCGTGGCGGCCTTACCGTTTTTGCCGCGCGCTTGTTCGTAGGCCACCGTGACCATCTGTTGCCACCAGGGGCCCACACCGTGGCGCTGTGCGAGCACTGCCACGATGCCCTTGTGATCGAGCTCAGCCGCGCCAGCGGCATCGAGCAAGGCGAACCACTCGGCCCACGATTTACCCGTGCGGCGTGCGACGGCGTCACTGCTCACGCCCACGGCCTGTTCGATGGGACGGATCTTGGCCGGCGTATCGAGCGCCGCAGAAGCCTTGGCGGTAGGCGCTTTGCTCGAGACGGCTTTCGCGCTTACGGCTTTGTCGACGAGCGCGGCTTTGACGACAACCTTGGCCGGCGCGGCTTTGACAGCAGCCTTGCTCGGCGTGGCTTTGACGGCCGGCGCGGTTTTGAGCGCGGGTGCGGCTTTGACAGCGGCCTTACTCGGCGCGGCTTTGACTGCTGCGCGCGCGACCTTGGCAGGAGCAAGCGGGGCCGCCCCGTTTTTCGCGAGCGCAGGCTTAGCGGCGCGAGGCTTTGCGGGCACGGGTTTTGGCGGCACGGTGTTGGCAGGCACAGCTGTTTCGACGCGTTGCTTGCTGGCAGGCTCCCGGGTCGGGACGGCGGACTTCGACTTGGCTCTGGTCATCTGGCGCGGCTCATCCCGGCGGCGGGGCACACCGGGCCGCGAAGTGTACCGTTTTCGGGGGTGCCCTGTCAGCCTGCTCGCCGCACAGATCGGCTTTGGCCGGCCAAAGCCCAGCTATTACAGCGTATCCCAGCTGAATTTCTCGAGCTCGAACGCATGGTCGGCCAAGGATTTGATCGATTCGTCCACGTTGTTGTCGATCTCGTCCACGTTGGCCTTGATGCGATTCTGGGCTTGCCGCGCGAAAACCGTGGCAATTTCGAGTTCTTTCTTGGCGTTCTCCACGCTGCTTGCGCGCACGCTGGCATCGACGCGGCTGATCACACATGCGAGCACGAATAGATCGATCATGATGTCGGCCAAGCGACGGGTCGCGAACTGCTTGTCGATGATCGAGCGGCCGTGTTTGCGCAAGATCCGGTCCGAGGCGCTGGCCAAATCGCGCGTGCCGCTCTCGAACACGGAAGCGGCGGCTTTGAGGCTCGCGTCGAGCTTGGTGAAGGTCGTACCCTGGCGGTTGTAGCCCGTGGCCATGGATACGCGGCGCAGCGTATACTCGGAGACGACGCCGAAGCCCTTCATCGGGTCGGTGAATACGCCTTCGAGCGACTTTGCCAGCTCACGCAAATTCTGTCCGGCGTCGTTCATGGCGTTGAGCGCGATGAACAAGCGCAAGATGTCGTTCGTGCCCTCGAAGATGCGATTGATGCGGCTGTCCCGGACCACGCGCTCGTACGGGTATTCACACATGTAGCCGTTGCCACCGGCGATTTGTAGCGCTTCGTCCGCCGTTCGGCCCAAGGCTTCGCTCGCGAATACTTTGCTGATCGCGGCCTCCACCGCGTAGTCCTCGTAGCCTCCGTCGTTGAGCCCGGCGACCATGCTGACTACGGCTTCGGTCGCGTAGCAGTCGACCACCATTTGCCCGACCTTCTGCTTGATCAGGCCAAATTCTGCGATCGGCTTGCCGAACTGCACCCGTTCCTTGGCTTGCTTGGCACTGAGCGCGATCAGCTTTTTCATGCCTCCCACGCTGCCGCCGCCGAGGCCGGTGCGCCCGGAGTTCAAGATCGTCATCGCGATTTTGAAGCCTTTACCTGCCTCGCCGAGCAGGTTCTCTTTCGGCACGCGCACGTTTTCGAAGTGCATCGTAGTGGTGGAGCTGGCGCGGATGCCCATCTTGTCTTCGTGCGGGCCATTGCTCACGCCCGGCATGTCGCGCGTGACTAGAAATGCGCTGATCTTCCCGCGTTCACCGCTCTCGCCGGTCTTGGCGAAGACCGTGAAAAAATCGGCAATGCCGCCGTTGGTGATCCACAACTTGTTGCCGTTCAGGATCCAATCATCGCCGTCCTTCACGGCGCTGGTTTTGATCGACGCGGCGTCCGAGCCCGCGCCGGGCTCGGTCAAACAGAAAGCCGCGATCATCTCACCGGAGGCGAGCCGCGGCATGTAGCGGGCCTTCTGTTCGTCATTGCCGAACAAGAGCAAACCTCGCATGCCGATCGAACTGTGCGCGCCGACCGTGACCGCGACCGAGGCATCGTATTGAGCGACCTGCTGCAGCGCGCGTGAATAGGCGCTGCTGCCGAACGCGAGGCCCCCGTGCTCTTCGGGGATCACGAAGCTGAACAGGCCGGCCGACTTGAGCTCTTCGATGAACTCCGCGGGAAACTCGCCGGCACGGTCCCAGTGTCGAAAGTCCGCCTCGTGCGGGCCGAGCAATTGCTCGAGCGAGCCAAACACGCCTTCTAGCGTCTCTTTTTCGGCGGCAGGGATGGTCGGGAAGGGCAGAATCACGTCCTCTTCGATTTGACCCATGCACAAGGACCGCATGAAGCTGACCGTCTTCTTATCGACCACGAGCGACCTCCTTCTTTCCTCGCACAATATGCGGGCCCCGGCGGGGAGCTGCAACCTCGGGATTTCCGGCCTATGATCCGGCGACTCGATGCTGCACGAAAAACTGATTACGCCTGAAACCAAGGGCCATGTCTCGGTCGCGCGGCTCGCACGCTTTTGGTACGTAGCCTGTCAGAGCGCGGACCTGGGCGAGCGACCGCTCGCGCGTAGCGTGCTCGGTGTGCCGCTCGTGCTCTTCCGCGGGCAAGATGGCAAGGCCGCGGCCCTCCTCGATCGCTGCCCGCATCGCAATGTGCCGTTGTCGCTCGGCCGGGTAGTCGGAGGTGGGCGGCTCGAGTGTGCGTACCACGGCTGGCAATTCGAGGGTGGAGGGCGCTGCGTGCATATCCCCGGGCTACTCGGCAGCGAGAACAAGGAGCGCCGCGCACCGGCTGCCTCCGTACGCGAACAAGACGGCCTGGTTTGGGTGTACCCGGAGCTCGACGCGGTGCCCGATGGTGAGCCGTTTGCGTTGCCTGCCGCAGGTCCCGATTACGCGCGCGTGGTGCGCGTCGTCGAAACCGAATCGACACTGCACGCGACCATCGAAAACGCGCTCGATGTCCCGCACACTGCGTTCCTGCACCGTGGTCTATTTCGGGGCGGCAAGCAAAGCGAGATCAGCGCGACCGTCCGCCGCACTGCCGATCGGGTCGAGGTACAGTACGACGGTGAACCGCGACCGAGTGGCGTTGCGGGCCGCGTGCTTTCGCCCGGTGGCGGAACCGTGGAGCATTGGGATCGCTTCATCCTGCCGTCGATCGCTCAGGTCGAATACCGTCTCGGTCGAGACGTGCACTTCCTAGTCACGTCATTGTGCACCCCCGAGAGTGATTTTCGCACCCGCATGTGGGCCGTCGTCCAATTCAAGACGCGTTTTCCTTCGCGCGCGGTCGCGCGTCTGTTGGAGCCGTTCGCGTTGCGCATTTTCGCTCAGGATGCGCGTATTTTGCGGGCGCAAGCCGATAACATTCGGCGATTTGGCGGCGAACAGTATCAATCGACCGAGCTCGATTTTCTCGGCCCGCACATTTGGCGCCTACTCAAGCAGGCGGAGCTGGGAGAGCGGGGCGGAGACGCGGTAGTCGAGCGAGCGATTCGGTTTTTGGCTTAGGCTTCGAATCGTCGCGGCGGCCACCGGCAGTACGCCCGGCCGAACGGGGACGAGCTCATCGCTTTGTCGTCGACGTTCGTCTCATGGTCGACGCGGGCCGGTCACGATTCGCCGTGATTCCGGCGTTCAGCAGCGAGCTCGAGCCTGCCTCCGTCTCTTGAGGAGACGCCTCGACAGGAGACGCCACTGCCCAAGGTCGAGACCCACGCGCGCTGGACCGTCTCTCAAAGGACACGAGCGACGCGGCTGACAAGCGATGCCTGACAACTGACATCCAGATCGCAAATCCCGATGGCGCGTTGTTTGGAACCGACTATCATCGCGTGTCCAATCGTGCCGCTCCGGAATAGGTCCGGGCGCGGATCGAACGAGCCTCGACCATCTCGGGGGTCGGGATACGTGTGCCCTTGCGACCCAGCTCCTGCCGAGCCTTTGGGCTGGGATGGGTGCGAGCTGCCACGAGATCCGAGAAGGAATAAAATTGAATATGGCCTGGAATACAAGTGAGCGTTCGCGCCGTCTGAGCGCAGCGGCTGCCCGGAAATTGGCTGGATTTGGGACTCTTTGCCTGGTGCCGGCCGCGCTTGCCGCGTGCTCCTCGGGCGATCTGCGCAGCGGCCAGGTCGCTGCCACGACGACGCAGGCGCTGGAAGGGCCGAGCTGCGGCTACTCCATCAGCACCGACGTCAAGAAACCGAACAAGAATGGTTTCGGCGCCAAGCTCAAGATCACCAATGGCGACCATCTCGGGTCGACCGGGTTCACCGTGCTGGTCAACGCTGGCGCGGCCAAGCTGGTGCACGTTGCGCACGGCACCTTCCAAGCCGTGGACAACGGCTACCTGCTCAGCACGGTCGCTTCGGACGATTCCTCGGAGCCACTGGATGGCGCCACGGATCCCGACGTGCTCGATGGTCGATCCTACCTTTTCAATTTGAAGTTCGAGGGATCGTACTCCGAGCTGACCGCGCGCATCATCTCGAGCTCCGGCGTCAATTGCGACCTCACGGCGCCCACGGTCAAGCTGACCACCAGCGGTGACTTCTTCACGGCGGCTGGCTCGCTCACGCTGAGTGCGGAGGCTTCGGACGACACCGCGGTGTCCAAGGTCGTCTTTTCTCAGGACGGCGTCGCGATCGGCACTGCGACCGCAGCCCCGTACACCCTGGCTGTCCCGGTAACGAGCGCGCTCAACGGTCGCCACCAATACGCGGCGACCGCGTACGACCTCACGGGCAACCAAGCTTCCCAGTCGAAGCGCGCGCTGGTCGCCATCAACAACAAGTTTTTCGGCACGGCCACCACGATCGCCGCGGATTACCGGGACATCCCGGCTCACTTCAACCAAATCTCGCCCGGCAACGCGGGTAAGTGGGGTTCGGTCGAGGCGACGCGCGGTGAGATGAACTGGACCGACCTCGATACGGCGTACAACTTCGCCAAGGCGAACAACATTCGCTTCAAGTTCCACACCCTGATCTGGGGTTCGCAGCAGCCGAGCTGGCTGGCCGGATTGTCAGCCGAGGAGCAGCTCGCGGAAATCGAAGAGTGGATGACTGCCGTCGCGGCGCGCTACCCCGACATCGACTTGATCGACGTCGTGAACGAGCCGCTGCATGCGCCTCCGGCCTACGCGGCCGCCCTGGGTGGTGCTGGCGTGACGGGTTGGGATTGGGTCGTTAAATCCTTCGAGATGGCACGCAGCCACTTTCCGAAGGCCGAGCTGCTGTTGAACGACTACTCGATCCTCACGATGGCGAGCTCGACTCAGGACTACCTGAAAGTCGTGAAGGTCCTGAGCGATCGCGGCCTGATCGATGGCATCGGCGAGCAGGGCCACTTCTACGAACGCTCCCCCGAGCTCTCGGAGATCACGTCGAACCTGGCTGCGCTGACCGCGACTGGGCTCCCGCTCTACATCACCGAGCTCGATCTCAACCTCGAAGACGACGCGCTGCAAGCCAACCGCATGCGCGATCTGTTCTCGGCCTTCTGGTCGAACCCGTCGGTGTTGGGCGTGACGCACTGGGGTCATCTCCAGGGCAACATGTGGCAGCCGAACGCCTACCTGATCCGCACGGATGGCAGCTCTCGCCCCGCGCTCAGCTGGATCGAGTGCTACAAGGCGGGCGGAACCAATTGCCCCGTCCCGGCCTACGTGCCGCAGGCGCGCACCGGCAATGCCGCCGGTATCACGCTGCAAGCGGAGGAGTTTGATTCGGCCCACGCGCTGCTGGCGGCCGGAAGTGTGGTCGCCTACACGAACGACGGCTCCTGGTTGACCTTCGACAAGGTCGCGTTCAACGACAACTGGGACACGCTCAACGTGACCTACGCCCAGGGTGGTTCGAGCCCGCTCAACATCACGATCCATCTCGACAACCTCGCAAGTGCGCCGGTTGCCACGGTGCAGCTCCCGCCGACGGGTGGCTGGGGCACGACGAAGACGGTGTCCATCCCGTGGGCTCCGATCGGAACCCAGAGGAGTGTGTTCGTGCGCTTCAACGGCGGCGGCGCCAACTTGGACAAGCTCGAATTTGCTGCTCCCGCGAGCGTCGGCAAGAACCTCGTCAGCGACAGCGACTTCGAGCAGGGCACCAAAGGCGGCTTCTTCACCTGGTCGAGCGGTGCCATGGCCAACACGACGGCTCGCGCCGCCAGTGGCACGCACTCCCTGGCCTTGACGGGTCGCACGGACAACAGCCCGGTCGCGCTGGGCATCACCGGCCTGGTCGCTCCGGGCAAGACCTACAAGGTCAGCCTGCAGGCGAGCATCGGCGGGCCCGTGTCCGCGGACGCTTGGGTGAGCACGGCGCTGCAGTGCCAAGGCGGGGCGACCACGTACGGCCGACTCGGCGATTGGGGCAATGTGAAGACCATCGCCAACGGCAGCTGGGTCGAGATCGCGGGTGACCTCGTGGTTCCCGATTGCGCCCTGGGCAACGTGCAGATCTGGCTCGAAGGACCGGGCGCCGGCGTGGACCTCTACGTCGACCACGTGTCCGTTCGTCAAGTGACCAACACGAACATCGTGCCGAATGGCACCTTCGAATCGGGCACGAGCGGCTGGTTCACCTACAACGGCGGGGCCATGTCGGCCTCGACCGACCGCGCCCACACTGGGACGAAGAGCCTCCTGGTCGCCAACCGCACCGCGAACGCGCCCGCGGTGATGGACATCACGTCCCTGGTCAAAGCGGGAACCAACTACCCGTTCAGCCTGTGGGCGTCCGTCCGTAGCGCGGATGGGTCGAGCAAGGATATCAACGTCACTCAAGCGACGACCTGCGCTGGCCTCGGCACCAGCTACAGCTGGATCGCCAATCCCAAGACGCTCGCTGGCGGCAGCACTTGGTCTTGGGTGCAGTTCACCGGCACGGTCGCCGTTCCGAATTGCACGGTCACCCAGGTTCAACTGTTCGTCGAAGGCGGCGTTGGCGCGGATCTGTTCGTCGACGACGTTCAGATCAACGACAACAGCGGCGCTCCGACCAACCTGATCACCGACGGCACGTTCGAGTCGGGCCAGGGTGCCTGGGGCGGCTGGGGCTTCGGCTCCCTTGCCACCACGACCAGCAGCGCACACGCAGGCAACCAGAGCTTGAAGGGCACGGCCATGCAGGCCAATGGCGCTCTGGCTCGGGACATCAAAGCGCAGGTCGCCCCCGGCAAGCGCTACCAAGCCACTGCCTGGGTCTCCGTCGGCGGTCTCGCCGCCGGTTCGGGCTCGGTCAAGTTCCAGACGATTCAGAGCTGCAACGGCGCCTCCAGTGACAGCTATCCGTGGCTGAATGGCGCCACCGTGACCAACGGCGCCTGGCAGCAAATCACCGGTATCGTGGATCTCACGGCCTGCACCAGCATCGAGAAGCTCCAGCTCTTCGTGGGTGCAGACTCCGGCGACCTGTACATCGATGACGTCGCGCTGACTCCGCTCCCGTAACTCTCCAACGACTGATCGAGAAACGAACCGGGGTCTTCCGTCAGGAGGACCCCGGTTTGCTTTTGTGCTCGACTGCGCGTGCAAAATGGGCCGAGAACGCTGCGCTCACGGAGCTGCGATGCTTGGATCGATGCGCTTCGCGACACCCGAAGGGCTGCGAGCGCCCAGTAACCTCGAGCGCTGCGGGAAGCTGCCTGCCCTCGGGTCAGGGGAGGCGTGTTCCGCAGCGGCGACAGAAGACGGCGTCCTGAGCGTGGTCACCGAGCTTGCAGCCAATGCATGAAGCGCTGCGCTGAGCCCGAACGGCCTGCTGCAGCTCGAGCGAGACGATACCCGTCGGCACGGCGATCACCCCATAACCGAGAATCATCACCAGGCTAGCTAGGAATTGGCCAAGCACGGTGTGCGGCGCGATGTCGCCGTAGCCGACGGTCGTCAGTGTGACGATGGCCCAGTAGATGCTCCGGGGGATGCTGGTAAACCCGTTGGTTTCCCCTTCGACGACGTACATCGTCGCTCCAATCACGACCACTGCGGAGGCGACGGCGCACATGAACACGAAGATCTTGGCCCGACTGGCAAGCAACGCGCGCAGGAGCACATCCGCTTCAGTGAGGTGGCGGGCGAGCTTGAAGACGCGAAAAACGCGAAGCAAACGCAAGACCCGAACGATCACCAAGTAGTGTGTGCCCGAAACGAACAGGGCAACGTACGCCGGCAGAATCGCGAGCAGATCCACGACGCCAAAGAAGCTGAGCGCGTAGCGCGCGGGCCGACGCAGGCAGGCGAGCCGCAGCAGGTATTCGAGGCTGAAGATGGCCGTCAGCAACCATTCCGCCTGCCAGAACAAGCGCGCGTACTGAGCTCGAAGTGCCATCACGCTCTCGAGCATGACGACCGAAACGCTGACCACGATCAGCACGAAAAGGCCGACATCGAACGCTTTTCCGGCACGGGTGTGATGCTCGAAAATGACGACGTACAGCCAGCGCCGAACCCCGCGCAGCGCCGGCGCGTCTTCTGCTTGGTCGCTCACGATGCGCCCTTTTTCTTGCGCTTGGGCGGCGAACGCGAGGCGAGGATCGGAGCCAAGAGCCGCTCGGCGTCTGCCACCGACAGCCGCTGAGCCTCGCTCGCGACGTCAGCGGGCACCCAGTTTGGAAACGGCGTCGTGAGCGAACGATGCGCACCGGTCTTGGTGTGCTCATTTGCGACTTGCGCCAGCTGCACCTGCTCGAACCTCTCGGCCAGCTTGACCAGTGCCGGCCACAGCCGACGGTGCACGTACGTCACCTTGCCGTCGATCAGCTTGCACACCAGCACGTCCGGGTGATCCGAAACGGCGGTCGCGAGCTCGAAGATCCGATGACCCTGCGAGTGCGCCCACCAGCTGCCTTTGATCGGCCCGCCGGTGATGTACTCGGCCAAGCTCGGCACTGGGCCACGCGCTGCTTGCAGCACGACGCCGTGCTTTTGCACGAACGTGAGTGCTTGTTTCGGAGTCACGAGGACTCCCGAGCTCGCCCGGACACCCACTCCATTCGGTCCATCGTACCACGACAAAGGCGCGCGACGTGCGGACGGCTGGGCCAAAGGCAGGCAGCTTGCTATGCCAATGTTGATCTGAGCCGGAGGCGCGCGCGGGCTGAAGGCAACGATTGCGCTCCGCTCGGCGCTTCAGGGGGCGAGCATGACCGCGGGGAGCGCTTGCATTAGGCACGCGCTCAAGCTGGCGCAGGACTTGCTGAGGCAGTCGTTTGCCGCCTTCAGCGCGCTATCGTCATAGCTCTTGGCGGCCGTGAGACAGGTGTCTTCGGGGTAGCCGGCGCCACTCGCGCCGCATTTGTCGCTGGCAGAGATGAACGCGGTGCACAACGTCAGCCCGTAGCTGGTGGCGGATAGCTGCGCTTGTGCTTCGTTCTTGCACTTGGAAGCGCTGCTGAGCGAGCACGTGCTGCTTTCGACGCAAGCTGCGACGTAACCTAGAAAATCAGCGCGCAGCGTGGGCTTGGCTGCGAGCAGCGCTTGGCACGATGAGCGGCACTCGGCCACGTCGGTCGCGTCGTTGCAGAGGTGCGCCTTGTCGCAGGCGCGCTGGCAGTAGTCCTGTGGCGTACTGGTGATGGCTTGGCGTTCGTCCTTAGACGATGAGCAGGCGCTGCCGAGCAGCCAGGAACAGACCAGTGAGGTGACCAGCCCCAGCCGCTGACGAAGGAACGGTCGGTGCATGCGGCGGCTCAGATTGCGGGGTAAGTCTTGTCGAGCAAGGTGGGACGGCATTCCAGCACCGCGCCATCGACCGTCATCGCGATTACGGTGCCGATTTCGGCCATGATGCTCACGAAGGGCGCCTGCCAAGCGGCGTGTTGCCAGACGCATTTCCATTCGCCCGAAGGGCGTCGAGACCACACGCGGCCGGGGCCGGCTGCCCAATGCCGGCCCAAGGTGTCGATGGCGATGCAGCTGAGATCGGGGCGATCGGGGAGGATTCGCGAATTGGTGATGCTGGCTTCGAGCTCCAGGCACGCGCCGTCGACTCCGACGGCGACGGCGGTTTGTCGCTCTGGGCTGCTGGCGCAGGCGAGCAACGCGCGACCTTCGGGCACGGCGATGCGATCGAGTTGCCATTCGAGCGGGCGATAGTAGGCGGCGTAGGCGCGCCCGTCGTGACCGCGACCGACGATCAGCCAGCGCTCGTCGTCGATGCGTGCGATATCGGCGATCATCGCCGCTTCCGTGACGGGCAACGGACGCAGCCAATGCTTGCCGATCAGGGCATACAGCAGCGGCGGAGAGCCGGGCTTGTTGCCCAGCACGACGGCGACGTCGTCGAAGCCCGTGGTCAGCGCATTGAACGTCACTTCGCGATCGGGTCCGCGGAACAGTTCGCGCACGCCGTCTCGGGAGTACTCGAAGAGCGTTGCATTGCTGCCGCCCACGACCCAGGTGGCAGGTGTGAGTCGTTCGACCACGCGCAGCGAGCCCGCTTCCGGCAAGTTGTCAGTCGGCAGATCGCACCAGCGCGTACCGTCCCAGTAGGCCAGGCCGCGCGTAGTCGTGGCCAGCGCGTGACCTGCCGCGTTCCACGCCACGTGCAAGACCAAGCGATCGTCGCCGGGCGGGTTTCGAACCATCCAAGTGGTGTCGATCACCATCTCCCGGGAGCGCAGCGGATCCATACTGGAAACCCAGCGCCGGCTGGGCCGCGACGAGCGCGATTCGATCCAGGGCAAGAGGCTGTCGGCGAAGCGTTGCGCGCTTTGCGGGCGCAGCTTGGGATCGAGCGAGGTGGCGCGCGCGATGGCCAAATCGATGGCCTGGCAAGCGGCATCGCGCTCGCGCAGCTCATACGGTAGGGTCGGGGCATCGAGCAGGCTGCGGCGCTCGGGTGCGCGTGTCATCATCAGCGCTGCCACCGCGGTGCGTGCGTTGAACAGCTGATCGCCGGTGAGCACGAAATAGACGATGGCAGCGAAGCTGAAGATGTCGGTGCGCGCGCTGATCGCGTCACCACCCTGGGACACGATCTGTTCCGGCGCCAAGTAGCCCGGAGTGCCGACCAACATGTTGCCGAAGGTCACGGACAAGCCCGCGGGACGCGCGATGCCGAAGTCGGAGATCTTGAACAGCTCCGACTCGCCCGAGCCGCAGCACAGCACGTTTCCGGGGCTCAAATCACGATGCACCACGCCGACGGCGTGGATCTCGTCCAGCCCCTTGGCGAGTCCGCGAATCAGCCGCGCGGCGCGCTCTGGATCGAACGAGAAACCGGTGGCCTTCAGCGAATATTCGACGCGCTCGTCGAGCGTTGCGCCTTCCAGCCCGCCGTGCACGTACTCGAGCGCGATGAATGGTAGCTCGAGCAGGCGATTGCCCGACTGAAAGCTGACGCTGCCCGTGTCGAGCAGGCGCACCACGAACGGCGTGGGCGGCACGCGCTCGTTCAGCCGGCCCAGCGCCACGGCTTCCTTCTTGATGATCGTCAGTGCGCGCTCGTCGGACTCGGCCACGAGCTGCGGCAAGATGATCTTGATCACCGCTTGGGACTCACCCGTGGGTGAGACGCGCCGGCTCAGGTACGCCAGCGCGGTGCCGCCCTCGCCGAGCTTCTTCTCGAGCCGGTAGGATACGCCTGGCTGGTAGGCGCTTTCCAGCACCTGCCCGACGAACAGATCGCGCGGAGGCTCGCTCGCGGGATGCATCTCGGCTTCCGAGCTTAGCCCAGCTCCGGCGAGGCCTGCGGGAAACTCTCGCTTTTGCTCAAATATTGCGCCAAACCCAGTGCAATAGCCAGGCTCCGAGCAGGAGCGGCAGGATGATCGCGGCAGCCACCAGCGCAAAGCCCGCAGCCACGATCAAGTAATCGAGCGCGTCCGGGCGTCGCAGCGGGTCGGCGGTGTAGCGTTGTAGCAGCTGGAGATTGCGCCGATTCGAGCGCCAAAACAGATCGAATGCGTCGCCCACGAAGGGCACGCAACCGAGCAAGACATCGAGCGCGATGTTGAACACGACGCGCAGCACGACCACCTTGGGCAGGCGCATCTGAAAGGCGAGCACGAGCAGGGAGAGCGAGCCCAGGCCGGTCAGCGCGTCGCCCAGAGTGGGAAACAGGAAGCCGAGCAAGGCGTCCAAACCGATGCCGATGCGGGTGCCCGGGATGGTCAAGCCATCGTCCAAGAGCCGCACCAGCTTATCCGCCCAGGCAGGCGTCCGTTCGCTCGAACGCTCGGCATTGGACCGCGGTTTTGAGACCATGCTCGCTGTCTACGCTTGAATCGCCCTCGGGGCGAGGGCAAGCCTCCGCCCACCATGCGAGCGGTCGTGCAACGCGTCAACCATGCCTCGGTCACCGTCGAGGGCACCGTGGTCGGTCGAATCGACCGCGGCCTGTGTGTCCTGCTGGGCGTTGGGCGAGAGGATCAGGACGCGGACGCGACCGCCTTGGCCGATAAGGTCCTCGGCCTGCGCATCTTCGAGGACGAGGCCCAGAAAATGAACTTGAGCGTGCTCGAAGTGGGCGGCGCGCTCCTGGCAGTCTCGCAATTTACCTTGTTCGGCGATGTGCGCCGAGGCAAGCGTCCGAGCTTCACCGAGGCGATGGAGCCCACGCGCGCGCAGGCCTTGTTCGAGCACTTCTGCACCGCGTGCCGCGCGCGCGGCGTGCGCGTGGAGACCGGGCGCTTTCGCACGCACATGCAAGTCTGCCTCGAAAATGACGGGCCCGTGACGATCTTGATCGACAGCAAAAGAGCCTTTTGAGCGTGCAGCCTCGCGCTTTCAACGCGCAGCTCGCGCTGACTTCGACAGCCACGCTGGCCCTGTGCCTGTGCTGGGCTGGCCTCGCGGGGGCCGAACCGGAGGCGGAAATCGTGGTCACTGGGCACAAGAGCACGCGCCCCGCGCGCGAGCCGACCTTGGCGGCCACTCGCGTCGACCCGGCCGAGCTTGCGCGCCCGGGTGCCAATGCCGCTGCCATCTTGAGCCGCGTACCCGGCGTGCAAGTTTCGGAGACGGGCTCCTCCTCGGACCTGTCGACCGCGTCGGTGCGAGGAGCGACCAGCGCGCAGACGCCCGTGTATTTGGCGGGGGTACGCTTGAACGACGATCTCACGGGGACCGCGGATCTTTCGCTGATCCCGCTCTGGATGTTGGGGCGCGCCGAGGTCTACCGCGGAAACGCTCCAGCCGACGCGGACCGGCTCGGGATTGGCGGCGCGATCTACTTCGAGCCGCGCATGCCGCGCAAGAATCGCCTGCTCGCGGGTGCTCAAGTGGGCAGCTTCGGACAGCGTGCCGGTTGGCTCGGCGCAGAAGTGGCGCGTGACGGTGATGCCGCACTGCTCGCCTTTCGCTCCGCGGGCGCGGACAACGACTACTCGTATCTGGACAACGCGGGCACCACGAATCCCGACGACGATCAGCGGCGCACAAGGCCCAACGCCGACTCCAGCGAGCACGATGCCTGGGCGATCGGACGAACCTCGCTCGGCAGACGCGGGGCGCAGCTGACGACCGTGCTCAACGCCTTCTCGCGCGAGCAAGGTGTGACCGGTTTGGCCGCGGTGCCCGCGCTGGCCGCACGCAGCAAGACCACGCGCTTGCTCGCGGGCCTCACCGCGCAAGTCCCGTGCAGCGCAGGGCCCGGCTGTGAGGTCGTGCTCACCAGTCAATTCATCGACACGCGCACGCACCTGACCGACCCCGACCGCGAGCTTTCGCTGTTTGCCGAGCGCTTGGACTCCGAGGGCACACGTGTCGCCGAGAGCGCCCGAGTCTGGCTGAGGGGAGAAGTGTTTCGCGGGCTGCTCGGCGCCAATCTGGAATTCGAGCAGCTCGCCCAAGACTCGGCGACGACGCTCAGGGCCCAGCGCAACACGGGCTCCGCGCGGGTTGCGCTGTTCGCTTCTTTGCCCAGCGAAACCGAGCTCTCGTCGCTCGCGGTCGTGACTTGCGACGCGACCGACGGCCCCGCACAGGCCCAGGGCTGCGCTGATCTTCGACCCGAGATGCGGGTGGGGGTGCGCCAGAAGTGGGGTGCGTTCGAGCTGCGCAGTAATTTGAGCCGCTACGCGCGCGTGCCCACGTTGGGAGAGCTGTACGGGATCTCGGCGCTGGTGCGTGGCAGTTCGGCGTTGGTGCCGGAGCAGGGGCTGGCAGGAGACCTGGGCGCGCGTTGGCAGGCTCAGCTCGGCCCTGTGTGGGCCTACCTCGACGCGTTTGGCTTTGCGCGTAAAGTCACGGATTTGATCGCCTATCGGCGCTCGTCCGTCGGGGCGGTGCAGCCGTACAACGTGGCCAGCGCGCGCGTGCTGGGTGCCGAGCTCGAGGCCGGCGCAGAGCTCGCCGAGCACGCCCGCGCGACTCTGGCTTTGACCGTGCTCGACCCGCGCGACACGACCGCCAGTCGCAATTTGACGAACGACTTGGTGCCGCATCAATCCCGCCTCATGAGCAGTTTTTTCGTGGAAGGGTTCGTCGCTCCCCGGGCGCGAGCGCTGCCTCGTGCTGGCTTGGACGCGCGCCTGAGCTACCGCGGTTCACGTTTGGCCGATCCCGCGGGGCTACTCGTGTTGCCTGCGTCCACCACGCTCGATTTGGGAGCGACCCTGCGCTTCGGACGCGAGCAGGGGCTCTCGCTGCGCGCGGCCGTCGATGATGTCTTCGACGCCGGTCACTTCGACTTCATTGGCTACCCGGTCCCCGGGCGCCGCTTTCACTGTTCCGCAGAGGCGACCTTTTGACGCTGAACGCCTGACTGCAGGATCGTCTCCCGATTTTTGCGGGTTTTCTGCAGCCCGTGATACAGCCCTGAACGTGAGATTTCGGCCTGCAAAATGGGCGCGCACGGCGGGCGCGATGCTGGCGCTGGGCGCTGCGTTGTGCGCGCTGGCTCCGGTTGCAAAAGCCGGCACGGGTCACGATCTGCCGCGGCGCTTTTTGGGCGCGCCCTTCTCGCTGATGTCATTGACCGTGGGCTATCCCAACGACGGTTTCCAGCTGCGCGCCAAAAAACTCAAAAATTCCGATGCCTTGAAGGTCAAGGACAGCAGCAAGGACAACGTCTTCGCGCACCCCGCCTTGGTCTTGATGTTGGAACGCAGCGCCCGCGAAGTGGCGCGCGTCGAAAAGGGCTCGCTGATGGTGGTGGGCGATCTGTCTCGTCGGGATGGCGGACCGCTTGCGGGCCATGTCAGTCACCAGAGCGGGCGCGACGCGGATGTTGGCTTCTACCTGCGCGATGCCGCGGGGCGCCCCGTGCTGCGCGAGCATTTCACGCCCTTCGAGCCCAATGGTCGCTCGCGTTGGGAGTCAGGCGTGTATTTCGACGACTATCGCAATTGGATCCTACTTCGCTCTTGGGTCACCGATGATCGCGCCGGCTTGGTGCACATCTTCGTCTCGAGCGGCCTGCGCTGGCGCCTGATCGAATACGGCCGAAAGGACCCGCGCTTCGCGCGCTACGTGGATGACGTCGCGCTGCTCTTGAAACAGCCTGCGGGTCGAGCCGTGCACGACGACCACTTTCACGTGCGCATCGCCTGCCCCGACAATTTGGGAGAGCTGTGCCAGAACGAGTCTCGACTCGGTGGCTAGGGTCTGTCCCCGCGGGCAGGCGCGCTTTTTTTGTCGGAGCTGAGAACCAAGCTCACCTTGGGCGCGGCAGGGGTCGACACGCGAAAAATCGAGTTCGAACTCGATTCTCAAGTTGTGAACGCGCACTTCGCGCGAAATTCGGCGCGAAGGTCTTAAATGAACGGCATTGGTTCGAATTCGAACTCCATTTCTACTCCTTGAGGACGTCCTGCGCGTGAACCGAGCGCCCAGCGAGGTGCGCTGCTGGATAGCGAGCGCCCCTCTTCAGCTCGCTACTCGCTGGCGGTCGGGCTTTCACTGTCGGTGATTGCGCGCAGCTTGCTGGTCGCCGAAAATTCGTAAGTGCTCTTGGCGCTCAGGCCCTTGCCGTCGCGGTGGCGCGTTTGCCGACAGACCGCGGTCCAGCCCGTGGTCTCGTAGCTGGTCTTTTTGGCCCGATGCGGTTTTTTGGTCACGATCTTCTTGGCCGACACCGAAATGTCGCACTGGTCGTTGACGATCACCAAGTCGCGCGCGCTGGCGAAGGAATGCGTGAGCAAGCTCTTGATTTGAGCCTTGTTGCGGGCATGTTCGTTCAAAGTCAGATGATCCTCGGATAAATCGAGGAAGCCATCGATACTGCGCTGATTGAGCGTGCGCTCGAGCTTGAGCACGACGCCGGCAGTCGACGACAGAAATGGTTTTTGCAGCGAAGTCGAGGACATGGCGATCGCGCGGTCACAGCACAGTCCGATGCGCTGCGCGTCCTTGTCGCTCTGGCTGACCAATTGACGCGCCTTACACGAGCCGCCGCCGCGCACCACCACGCGTCCGTTCTCGAGAGTCTCGGTCCACGATTGCGCTTCGCCCACTTCCGGGAAGGAGTCACAGGCTCGTTGCCATTGGTCATCCGTACACAGCGTTTTGCCGGTGTCGGTGCAGCGCGCGAAGGCTTGGCTATACAGCAGGCCCTGGTTTTCCTCGCGCCGCAGGACGCTGAACTTGTCGAGCCACGCGCCGCTTTGCGTGACCAACCCGGCAGGGACGTCGCGTGCGGGCAGGCCCGCGAAACCGCGACCTGCGATTGCGGCACGTGCCGCGTCCGGCTTCGAAAGCGGCGCCGTGCCGACGCTGCCCGGTCCGCGCAGCGCAGCACTGGGATGGCTGCTCGCGTCCACGCTGGCACTCGCGCTCACGCTCTGAGCGGTGAACGTGGGGGTGCGAGCGCGCCACACGGCGAGCCCGACCAAAACGATACCCAGCAGCACGCCCGCGGCGACCAGGCGCTGCCAAGCGCCGGATGAACGCGACTCGACTCGCGTCGGCTGCGAACGAGCCTCGGGCAGCGGGCCACTGGCGGTCAGCTCGGTCGCGGAGGCAGCCGCGAGTGGCGCGCTTCCAGTGACCGCGCTTTCGACGCGCGTGGCGCTATCGGGGTTGCTCGCTGCGTAGCGGCCGCTCAGGCCCGAGCTCGGCAGCGAGAGCGGGATCTCTCCGTTCGCGGCGACTGCGGCCACGAGTGCGTCCCAGAACTCGCCCGCATTCGGGTAACGCACTTTGGGATCGACGGCGAGCGCGGTCGCAAACACGGTCTCGATGGCGTCGCCCAGATCGATGCCATGCGCGCGCAGCGTGGGACGGCGCGTGGCGTCGGCAGCGGCGATGAACAACTGTGCCGCGTCGACGCCTTCCAGCGCGCTGTGCCCGACGATGGCTTCCACGAGCACCAGCGCCAGCGAGAACACGTCGCTCCACGGGCCGGTCGCGCCATAGCGGCGGCTGAACTGTTCGGGCGAACCATAACGCGCCGTGAACGCTTGCAGCGAAGCGCCCGTTTCTTCGAAGGCTTTGGTGAAGCTCTCCGACTCGGTGACCACCTTGGCGATGCCAAAGTCCAGGACTTTCAGCGTCCTTCTGCCGCCAACCTCGGCCAAAAACAAATTGGCGGGCTTGATGTCGCGGTGCGCGATGCCTTGCTCGTGCGCCAACGACAGCGCGCGCGCGGCGCTGTCGAGTAACTCGATCGCCGCCTTCGGCGTGCGCCCGCCCAGGCCCGTACGCAGACGCTCCGCGAAGTTCTCGGCCAGCGACTGCCCGTCGAGCCACTCCAAGACGATGAATGGGGTCCAAGTCTTGTTCGGCGAGACCAGAGCGCCGACATCGAGCGCTTGCACGATACCCGCGGTCGAGCGCGATAGCTGGTGGAGGAGGCGCCCCTCCGCAAGGAAGTTACGTTCGAACTCGTCACGCGCGGCGCCGCTCAAGGTGCGCGGAATGCGCAAGCACTTGACCGCCACCTTCTCGTTGAAACCGAGGTGATGGGCGCGATACACCACGCCAAAGCCGCCGCGGCCGACCACGGCGTCGACCTGGTACTTGCCGTCCAGGGTGGCGCCGACCCAGTCGAAGGGATCTTCGCCGCTATCTGTCATTGCGCTCAGCAAACCACATCTTGGACGGCCGCGGAAAGCGCCGATTAATCCGGAATTGCCCGAGTTTTCCTGGCCGACCGCCGGCGAGGCGAGCCGCCTGGTTTCTTTCGTTGAAAGGGCGAAAAGGAGCGGCTATGTGCCAAGCGTGCCGAAGATCGAGTTCCTGGCCAATAGCATCGGCCCCGCGAAGACCGTCGACGTCGAGGCGGGCGGTCAACTCGTGGATATTTGCGACCACTACTTCGTGCCGATCCCGTTCTCTTGCCGATCGGCCAGCTGCGGCACCTGCCACATCGAGATCGTCGAGGGCGAAGAGCTCTTGCTTCCTCCCGAGGAACAAGAGGAAGAGCTGCTCGACATTCTGGGAGGCGAGGGCGACACACGCTTGGCGTGCCAAGCGCGCGTCAAACCCGGTCCTGGTTTGATTCGCATCCGCGCCAAGCTCGGCTGAAGCCTTTCGGCGCGTCGGCTCAGCGCACCTTCAGGATGATCTTGCCCAGGTTCAGGTTCGCTTCCATGCGCCGGTGCGCCTCGGCGACCTCAGCCAGCGGATAAACTCGATCGACGAGCGGTTGCAAGCGGCCGTTCGAAAGCAGCGGCAGGGTGCTGCGCACGAAGGCTCGCGTCAGCTCGATCTTTTCCTGTGTCGAACGCGAGCGCATGACCACGCCGATCAAGCTCTGCCGTTTTTGCAGCAATCGCCCCAAGTTGATCGACGCCTGAGCGCCTCCCAGTACGCCCAGCAAGACTTGTCGTCCGCCGAGCGCGAGACAGGCGGCGTGCTTGTCCGCGTAAGCCGCGCCCACGAAGTCCAAGATCACGTCCACCCCGTGCCCGGCGGTCTCGTCCTTGACGATGGCGGCAAAGTCGTCGGTTTTGTAGTCGATCACGCGCTCGGCGCCGAGCGCGTGCACCCAGGCGCATTTGGCGCCGCCGCCGGCAGTCGCAAACACGCGTGCGCCGTGGGCATGCGCGAGCTGTACGGCAGCGCTACCCACTCCGCCGGCCGCGGCGTGGATCAAGACGGTCTCCGTGCCTCGGAGCCTGCCCGCGGCGAACAACGCTTCACGCGCGGTCAGGAAAGCTTCCGGAATGGCCGCGGCTCGTTCGAAGTCGAGTCTGTCCGGGATCTTCATGGTCAGCGCCTCGGGCACCACCACGCGCTCGGCGTAGCCACCGCCGCCGAGCAGCACCATCACCCGTTCGCCGAGCGGTACGCGGCCGCTACACCCGGGGCCGAGCGCGCTCACGATGCCCGCGCATTCCAGACCCAGAATATCCGTCGTCCCGGGAGGCGGTGGGTACAGGCCGCGTCGCTGCAGCAGATCCGCGCGATTGAGGGCGGTGGCGTGGATCTCGAGCGCGACCTCGCCGGCTCCTGGCGTGGGATCGGGCAAATCGACCAGCTCGAGCCGCTCCGGCCCACCCGGCTCCGAGACACGGACCGCTTTCACGGCACGCCTTTCACAGCGAGGTCAGATGCGCGGCGCCGATCACGCCCGCGCGCTCGCCCAGCTCACTGACGAGCAGCGGCACCTCCGCAAGCGGCGGCGCAAAGGCCTGTTTGCGCAGCGCCACGCGCACGAACGGCTCGATCAAATCGAACGACGCCGAAATTCCGCCCGAGAATACGACGGCATTCAGGTCGAGCAGGTTCTGGATGTTGGCCAGTAAGCGACCGAGCGCCGTGCCCATCATCTCGAAGGTCTTCAAACCGGCGGCTTCTCCGCGTCGGGCGCTGACGGCGATGGGCAAGACCTCGCTGGCGTGACCGCCGTGCCGCGCGTATTCACGCAGCAGCGCGCGCGTGCCGGCGAACGTCTCGACGCAGCCGCGCTGCCCGCACGCGCACAGCGGCGCGTCCGGCGCGGTGTCCACTTTCATGTGCCCGACTTCGGCGGCAAAGCCCGTGGCGCCGGGGTACAGCTGGTGACCGAGCACGAGGCCGCCGCCGATGCCGGTGCCCAGGGTCAACATCAAGAAGCTCGGATGCGCGCGGCCATGCCCGTGTAGGCGCTCGCCGAGCGCGGCGGTGGTGGCGTCATTTTCGACAGCGATTGGGCAACGAAGCCGACGCGCCAACTCCTCGGCGATGTGCACGCCCTCGAAGCCAGGCACGTTGGGCAAACGCCAACAGCGGCCATCGGAGTTGACCTCACCCGGAATGGCCACGCCCACGGCGTCCGGCTTGGACGAAAGGGCGAGCACGGTGCTCGCGATCGTATCGAGTACGTCGTCTGCGCTGGAGCCGGCGCGCGTGGGGGTCGAGGTCGAACGCACGACATCACCGTTTTCCACGATGCCCGCCTTGACCTGAGTTCCTCCGAAATCGACGCCGATCAGCATGAAGCATACAGCTTAGTCCCAGCGTCCCCGGCGCTTCAAGACGAACCGAAAAAGCTGGGCTATTCTCAGGCTTGGACGGATTGTAAGGAGCATTGATGAGCGTGCTGCGCGTGGCCACGATCAACGTTTGGAACAAGAGTGGCCCATGGCTTTCGCGGCTCGCGCTGCTTCGCCGTGAGCTCGAGCGCCTCGCGCCCGAGGTCGTGGGTTTGCAAGAGGTGCTGCGCTTCCGTCCTGGCAATGCGAGCGACGCGCCTGATGCGCCGCTGACGACGCAGAACGATCAGTTGACGGAGATCGCAGACGGGCTCGGCTATCAGCTCGCATACAGCGTGGCCAGCGACTACGGCAATGGGCTTTTGTTCGGCAACGCGCTGTTGTCTCGTCATCCGATCACCCTGCACGACAGTTTCCCGCTGCCCGGTAGCGAGAGCGGCGAAACTCGGTGCTTGCTCTATGCACGCTGCCAGACCCCTCATGGAAGTCTGCCCGTGTTCGTCACGCACCTGAACTGGAAGTTCCACCAAGGGTCGATTCGCCAGCGTCAGGTCGCGTTCATCGCCGAGCGTGTGGCCGAGCTCGCGCCGATCGGCGCTGCCGATCTGCCGCCCGTGCTCATGGGGGACTTCAACGCGCAGCCCGACGCCGACGAAATTCGCTTCTTGACCGGTCTGTGCGCGCTCGGAGGGAAGACGGTGTACTTCGCGGACGCCTGGGCGTACGCCGGCGAAGGGCCGGGATATACCTTCGATCGTACGAACCACTATGCCAGCAAGGCGCGCGAGCCTTCGCGGCGTATCGACTACGTCTTCGTACGCGGTCCCGATCGCCAATTCCGCGGCGAGCCACTGCGCGCGGAGCTTGCCTTCAATGTTGCGGAATTGGGCGGGGCCGAGCCGGTTTGGCCGTCCGATCATTTTGGTGTGGTGGCCGATCTGGCCATCGGCGAACGGCGCTTCTAAAGCCTGGCCAAGCTCGCTATCATCGGGCCCATGGCGACGTGCAAAGGTTGTGGTGAAGAGAGCGACGAGCTGCAGACGCTCAAGGTAGCTGGCAAGACCAAGAAGCTGTGTGAAGCCTGCGCCGATCTGGCGCGAGAGCAGGAGCAGCTCGCCGAGGAGAGTGAGTCTGCGGTACAAAACATGATGGGCTTCAAAGGGCGTCGCTAGTCGCAGCGGGCTCGATCGCCTTCGAAATTCCAGTGACAGTGGTCGCTGGCAATAGCAAAACCGCAATACGACGGCCTTTTGCCGTCACTGAAGGAGTTGGTCTTCACCTCGCAACTGAGTTAAGTACGAGCCAGCTGCTCCCTTCACCAGGACTCCATGAAGCACTCCGTCCACCACGATCTGGGTCAAGAACGCGCCAAAAAAGTCGCCGAGTCGGCGCTCTCGACGTACTCGCAAAAGTACGCGAACTATAGCCCGCAAGTGATTTGGAAGGGTCCGAACAAGGCTGAGATCTCGTTTCGAGTGAAGGGGATCTCGCTGTCTGGCTCCCTCGAGGTGCTCGACAAGACCATCGACTTGGACATGGACGTGCCGTTCCTGCTGCGCCCATTCAAGAGCCAGGCTTTGGGTGTGATCGAGGGTGAAATCAACGACTGGATTCGCAAGGCCAAGACGGAGGGCTGAAAGCCCACTGCGGGGTGTGTGAAGGCCTGCCCGTCGCCGCTCAACTGGCGTCGAGCCGTATGCCCAGGTGCTCACGCACCGTTATGTAGCGGGCGCTCACGGCGTACGCGATCAGGTGCTCGATGCGAGTCGTGAGTCCGGGCGCCCCCGGGTCTTGGGGCAAGGCGCGTACCCGCTCGATCGAAACCTCCAGATCGTTCGAGAGCACGAAGCCGATGGAGTCGGCTGCCAAGTCGACGTCGTGCACCCAGCGCTTGAGATCGAGTGACGCGCCGTCGTGTAGCAGCTTGGCAACCACGTGCGTCAATTGTTCGAGACGTGTGCCCGACGCGAGCTCGGCCAAGGCGCGTGAGGCTTCCTGCACCGGTGTCACCAAATCGGGCGCGACCGGGAATTTCGGCTTGATCAGGCGAATGGCCGCAAACAGCCAGGCTTTCAGCGCGGTCATGTTGGGCAGCAGCTGCCGCACGTACAGGCCCGGCAGGTGATAGGCCAGGTGCCGGCCGGCCAAGAAGGCGGCTGCAACGGGCGTGACGTCTTCGCTGAACGCGCGCGACCCGAGCAGCAGTGCCGGGGGCGAGGTGGACAGGAACGAGACGCAAGAGGGCACCTCGGGGTTCTGATACATGCGCGGCTCGGGTAGCGACATTACGCGCGCGCCAGCGTTGACCGCGAACACCACGCCGTACGGATAGCGCTCGATGTCGATGTGATGATCGCCGCTGAGATTGAACGACGCCAGCGGCCGGGCGCGCGCCGCCACCACGAACGGCTGAATCAGCGCAAACAGCTCGGTCAAGAACGGCTCGCTGGTCTCGGGCATGGCTGCCAGGAGCCATTCGTCGGGCGAAGCCGGATCGCTGACCTCCGCCGGTTCCTCGCTGCGCATGCGCTCGAAGAAGCGCTCCTCGTCGGGCTCCGCCTGGCCCAGCACGTGCAGCGCCTGGCACGTGCACCAGGCGGCGTCCGCATGGCGCGCCTCGGTGTAGACTTTGCGTAATAGCTTGTACGGTTGAGGCTGGTACGGGTCCCGTTCGATCCAGCTGCCCAGGGTTTCCACGGCTTTTTCGAAGTACGAGACCGGATCCTCGCCATACAGCCGAGCGAGCTTCTCTTGAAAGCGCGTGTTGCCGGGCTCGACCTGCAGCGCCGACTCGTACACGGCGACGGCCTGATCGCGTCGACCGAGAAAACGCTCGTAGACTTCGGCGAGCTCGCTCAGCGACTCGAGCAGTCGCTCTTTGTCGCCTGCGCGCTGCGCACTGGCGATGCGTAGCTTGAGCATGCGCTTCACGCCGTCGTAGTTCGCAAGGCGCTGGTACATCGACAGTGCTTCGTCGATGGCCGGCGCGCGATCCGGGTCGTGCTCCAGCGCGTTCCCGAGCAGGGTCGAGGCCAGCTTCAGATCCGAGAGCTCGCGCGAGGCGATCATCGAAGCGGTGTGCAAGTACTTGGCCTTGTGCTTCGGTTCTTCGACTACGTCAGCGAGCCGGGTGATGACCTGAATTAGCTGCGGCCAGTCCTTCTCGGCGCCGTACAGCTGCATCAGCTTGGTCAAAATGGCGCGATCGTTGGGGCGCTCGCTCAGTGCCAGCAGGTAGCTCTTGGCCGCGTACTCGGAGTCGCCCAGCTCTCCTGCGGCGATGTCGCCCATTTCCAGCAGAATTTCGACCTTGCGCTCGCCCTGTGAGCTCGACAGCTCGCGGTACAGCACGTCCATTTGTTGCTGGGTTTGTCCCTGCGCTCCGTAAGCGCGGCCCAACGCACGCAATGGCCCGCTGGCGGTCGGGGCGAGCTCGCAGGCGCGTTCCAGGGAGCTCTGGGCCTCGGCGTAGCGGCCGAGCTTGGCCAGCGCCTGGCCGTTGCGCAGCTCCGCTTCGCTCTCTTCCTTGGGCGACAGCGTCGAACGTAGCTCACCCAAGAGCAGCTCACACAACCACAGCGTCTGCTCGGCGGTGCCGTGCAGGGCGGCGACCTCGGCCAGGCGTAGCAGCGCGGAGGCGTCGTCTTCGAACCACTTCATCATGCCGCCGACTTGATTCAGCGCCTTGTCCGCCGAGCCGCTGCGCGAAAGCGAGTCGATGTACAAGAATGCGATCTCGCGTGCTTCCTCGTCGCTCAGCATTTCCAACTGGCCGAGCACTGGCTCGAAGCGCTTGGCGGCTTCCACGTAGCGCTCCTCCTTGTGTGCCGTGTAGCCCAGCACGCGCAAGGCATCGACATTGCTCGGATCGATGTGCAGCGCGAGCTGTGCGGTGGCGACCGCGCGCGCCACGTCGTGCAGGTATTTGTGGCAGATCAGCGACATGTCGCCGGCCAGCTTGGCGCGCTCGCGCTCGTTCTTGGCGAGCGGGATCTCTGCTTCCAAGAGCTCGACGGCTGCGGCGTAGCTGCCGTACTCGACGTGCTTTTTGACCAGCCTGCGGCGCGCGCTCAGATCTTCCGGCAGGAGCTCGGCGGCCAAGCGATAGCGGCGCAACGCGCCCGCGCTGTCGCCACGCCCCTCCAGCACCTGCGCCGCGCGCACTTCCAGATCGGCCTTGGCTTGCGGAGTCGTGGCCTTGTCGGAGAGCGCGTCGATCGCGTCGATCGCGCTTTGTGCGTCGCCGACCACGGCGCGCAGCGTTGCCAGCGCGTCGAGCGCGCCTGCGTGGTTGGGCGAAAGCTCGAGCACGCGCTCGTAGGCTGCAAGGGCGCGGTCTGGTTGCTTCAGGTTTTCGGACAGCACACGACCGAGCTGCATCCCGGTTTCGATCTGGCGCTCGAGCGGGCCCGTCTGTACCTGGCGTTGGTAGTGCTCGGCCAGCGCTTCGTAGCGCTCGAGCGCGCGGAAATGGCGCGAAAGCTCGCGACTCGCGTCTTGGTGCTCGGGGTCCAAGCCGAGGATGGTCTCCAGCGCTTCGGCCGCGCGCTCGTGGTCCAGGTACTCTTCGTCGTACACGCCCGCGATGCGTTCGTAGAGCGTGATCTTCTGGCGTGCGGTGACCGCCAGATCGATCTGCGCGCGCAGCACGTCCAACAGCTCGCGATAGCGGCCGGCGCGCGTGAGCACGCGATCCAGACCGCGCAAGGCGTCGATGAACTGGGCATTTTCCGCGAGCACCTCGCGATAGGTTTTTTCGGCCGCGTCCAGCTTGTCGAGATCGACGTCGTAGGCCTCCGCGACTTCGCACAACAGCTGATGGCGTTCGTCCCCGCGCAGCGTCTTGGCGCGGGTCTGCCGCACCGCGAGTGCACCGAGGGCATCGCCCGCGGCGTCGAGCAGCGCCACTTGACCCGCGCTGGCCCGTTCGTGACCTGGATCTTCCTCGAGCACCGCGGCGTACAGCTCGCGCGCGGCGGCCGCGTTGTTCAAGCGCGAAGCCAACACCTCGGCCGCTTCGACGCGCAGATCGCGCGCCAAATTCGGGGCTGCCACGTCTGCGCGCCGCAACAGCACTTGCCCGTATTCAGGCCATTGTTGGGCCTTTTTGTAGATCTGTGCCAGCTGCAGCAGGGCAGGGTCGTGATTCGGTTCTGCGGCCACCAATTGCGTCAGCCAAGGCAGCGCCAAGTCCGGGCGCAGCACGCGATCGGCGTACCAGCGACCCATCTGGAACAGCAGCGCGTGTCGCTCGAGAGTGCCCGGATCCAACTCGAGCGCGGCGATGGTTCGTCCGAGTATGTCTTCCCAAGCGGGGTAGCGCGTGCCCGCCAAGCGTTCCACGGCGGCCACGTGCGCCTCGTTCAACGGGTCTTCGCAGAAGGCTTGGGCGTAAGCGACTAGAGCTTGCTCCTTGTCCTTCAGCTCATTTTCGTAGAGCTGGCCGATTTCCGCCCAGTGCTCGGCGCGTTCCGAGCAGCTATCACTGCTCTCGCTCTGTTCGAGCAGTGCCTCGATCAGTTCTTCGTACTTGCCGAGCGTCTTTTTTACACGCACGAGCGCCTGTGCGGCGCTGCGATCGTTCGGGTCGAGCTCGACCAACTTGGCGTACGCCTCTTCGGCGCTCTCGTGACGCGCGGCGGCTTCGTACAAGCGCGCGGCGCGTGCCAAGTGCTTCTTCAGCGCACGCTCCAGGTTCGGCTCGCTCTGCCCGTACAGGCCCTTGGCGAGCTCGTAAAAGCCGTCCGCCAAGCGCCCGGGATCGGCGCCCAAATCGAGGCCTGATTCCAGCTCCGCAGCGGCGTTCTCGTCGCTCGGGGCCAGCGCGAGCGCTTCGAACATTTCAGGCAAACGCTCGTCCGTCACCCAGGTCGGTGGCCGCGTCGAGGTACGCCAGATCCGGCGTAGCCCCTCCAAGGCCTCGCTCGCGTCCCGCGGCCGCTGCTCGCGGTTTTTTTCCAACAAGCTGCGCACGAACGCTTCGACCGCGGGCGTCGCGCCATTGCCCGCAGCCACGAACGAAAGCGGCTCCGCGTTTTGCGTCAAATGCCCGACCAACGCGTCGACCGCGTACGCACCCACGAAGGGCGCCTTGCCGCTCAGCAGCTGATACATCAGCACGCCGAGCGCGTAGAGATCGCTCTGCGCGCTGGGGGCGTGACCGCGAAACTGCTCCGGCGAGCTCGCCAGCAGGAAAGCGGGCAGGCTGCCGTTTTGAGCGATGGTCAACGCCGGTCTGAGGAAGTACGAGCCCGGATCGAGCAGCAGCACCTTGGGCGCGTTGGGCGTCGGATCGGTCACGATCACGTTGCCCGCGTGCAGGGAACCATGCACCAAGCCCGCCGCGTGCAGCGGAGCCAGTGCCTCGGCGACGGCCCACAAGATTGGCAATGCCTCGTTGAAGTGGCGCGCTCCGCGGCGCGCGATCGAGGACAGCAGCGTTTCGCCCTCGTGCGCGGGGTGCGCGATGCCGATGTGCAAACCCGCGTCATCGAGTGCCCCAGCACGCACTTCACTGGCTAGCGCAGGATGAGCGACCAGGCCTGCCAGGCGCGAGGCGGTCAGAAACCGATGCGCGTCCGAACGCCGCGCCGCGACCCGTGGATGCAGCGACTTGACGCGAAACTCTTGCCCGTCGCGGCGCGCCTTGTAAACGTTCGCCCAGGGGCTCGTGCCGAGCTTCTCGAACACGACGTACGCCCCAATCGAGTCACCGGGGGACAGCTGCTCACTGTTCGCTGCGCGTTCGCGCACGCTCTCCAGCGAGCTCGGCAAGCCGCGGCGATCGAGCGCGATCGCATCCAGCAGCGCGTCGACCGCTTCACTGGCCACGGCTTGCTCCGCCAGCGCGCGCGCGAACGAAGCGCGCGTCGCGACCCCGCCGATGTCCTCCGGCTCGAAGCCGAGCGCGTCGCGGCTCAATCGGGTAAGGTCAGGCAACTCGAACAATCGCTCGAGCTCGGCAGTGAGCGTCTCGACCAGCATTGCGGATTTCCGTTTCGACAGGGACCTGCGCGTTGATACTACTTGATCGGTCTTTGGCAGGATCAGATCACGATCGGCCGGGGCGGCCAAAAAGCACAACCCTGGAACCCGCGAGGGGACCAGGGTTGGCTATTTTGCACGAACTGAAAAATGGCAGCCGAAGCGGCCGCAAGCGTGCCCGATGTGTGTCCCGCTGCGTCAGGCTGCGCTGGCTTTGGCCATGGTTTCGGCCGCGTATTTCTCGAGCTTGCGGGCGTCGGAGTAGAAGCCGCGAATGCCTTCACTGAGCTTCTCGACCGCCATTTGATCCTGGTTGTGCTCGAAGCGAAAGCTCTTTTCGTCGAGGTGGATCAGCGCGCTGTCGCTGGCTTGGGCGCCCTTGGGCGTGAGCTTGGGCTCGAGCTCGCCGTCTTTGCCGGCAAGGGTTGCGATCAGATCGGGGCTGATGGTGAGGAGATCACAGCCTGCCAGATCGATGATCTCTTCGAGCTTGCGAAAGCTCGCGCCCATGACCTGGGTCTTGTAGCCGTGCTTCTTGTAGTAGTTGTAGATGCGGAGCACGCTGGCTACGCCCGGATCTTCTTCACGCGGGATGTCGGAGACGCCCTTCGACTTCTTGTACCAGTCGTAAATGCGCCCGACGAAAGGCGAGATCAAGGTGACCTTGGCCTCGGCGCAGGCGACCGCTTGGGCGAAGCTGAAGAGCAGGGTCAAGTTGGTGTGAATGCCCTCTTTTTCCAGTTGTTCAGCGGCTTTGATGCCCTCCCAAGTGGAGCCGAGCTTGATCAGCACGCGCTCGCGCTCGACGCCGGCAGCTTCGTACAGCTTGATGAAGTTGCGCGCCTTGTCGATGCTGCCATCCCTGTCGAAGCTGAAGCTCGCGTCGACCTCGGTCGAGACACGACCGGGGATCAGCTTCAAGATCTCGCAGCCGAAATTCACGAACAACTTGTCCATGAAGGCCATGGTCTGGGCTTCTTGATTGCCCGCCTGCTTCTTGGAATAGCTCAGCGCCTCTTCCACGAGGTGCTTGTATTGCGGCTGCTGTGCAGCCTTGAACAAGAGCGACGGGTTGGTGGTCGCGTCTTGCGGCTTGGCTTTGCCGATAGCTTCGATGTCGCCGGTATCGGCTACCACGGTCGTGTACTTCTTCAGCGAATCGAGCAAAGACATCGGAATCCTCCAGAACTGCGAGTGGGTTGGACGTGGGCGCTGCTGTGCGCGCGCGTCGAACGGGGAGCGTGCCCCCCGCCCGGAGCTAGCGCAACAGCCGGGCTGCGCGACGCGTCGGCGCCCCCGAAACGCCTTTTGGAGTACTGCTCAAAAGTCGCCCCTTGGCCGGTTGACCAGTGCGCAAATGAATCCTCAAAGCCTTCCGCGGCGTTAGGCTCAATCGGCCGCGTACCCCAAGATATTGTGTTGACCGGCAGCAGCTACCCCACATATAGCGGTGAGTGTGTTGGTGCCTGCGCATTCGCACAGGCTGAAAATGGGAACCCGGTTCAGAAGCCGGGGCTGCCCCGCAGCGGTAGGCGAGAACGAACCCCATGGTGGCACTGGTGCCGGTCTTTGGACCGGTGCCGGGAAGCAGTGGGCAGTAGGGATCCGGGTTCGCCCGGAATGCTCGTAAGCCCGAAGACCTGCCAGCACCCAGCGCCGGGAGTCATCCGGCACTGGTGATCTCGAGTGCCTCGCGGGAGGCGGTCGGGGTGATCCGTTCGCGAATCGGCATTGCCGCTCGCTTTCGGTCGCCGTGCCGTTTTTCACGTGTCCCTCGCTTTGGAGCGGAACAGCACCGCTCGTTGCACGCGGAGTAAAACCATGTTGAGCCCGTCTCTCCCTTCGTCGAACGTCCCGTCGCCGTTCGCAGCCTCGCCCTCGGACGTCGATTCCAATTCCTACCCGCAAACCACGATGCGCGTGAAGAAGCGCAACGGGGGCAGCGAGCCGGTCAACGTGAACAAGATCGTGCGCGCGGTGAATCGCTGCTGCCAGGGTCTCCCGGACGTCGACGCGCTGCGCGTGGCGATGAAGACGATCAGCGGCTTGTACGATGGTGCCTCGACCCGCGAGCTCGACCAATTGTCGATCCAGACGGCGGCAGGCCTGATCGTCGAAGAGCCGCAATACGCGAAGCTCGCGGCGCGCTTGCTCTCCGGGTACGTCGAGAAGGAAGTCCGCGGGCAGGAGATCCACGCCTTCTCACAGGCTGTGTCGCAGGCTCACGAGCTTGGCTTGGTGAACGAGCGGCTACTGGCGTTCACCGCGAAAAATGCTCGAAAGCTGAACGATTCGATCGCCCCCGAGCGCGACCGTGAGTTCGAGTACTTCGGTCTGCGCACCTTGTACGACCGATACTTGCTGAAGCACCCGCAGACGCGCCTGGTGATCGAAACTCCCCAACAATTTTTCATGCGCATCGCTTGTGCGCTCTCGGAAAACGTCAACGACGCGCTCGAGCTGTACCGCTTGTTCTCCAGCTTGGAGTATTTGCCGAGCTCACCCACGCTGTTCAATTCCGGCATGAAGCACGAGCAGCTCTCCAGCTGCTTCTTGCTCGACTCGCCGGACGATCACTTGGAGAAGATCTACAAGAGCTACACGGACATCGCGCTCTTGTCCAAGTTCTCGGGTGGGATCGGCCTCGCCTATCACCGCGTGCGTTCGCGAGGTTCGCTGATCGAGAGCACGAACGGCAAATCCAACGGCATCGTGCCCTGGCTGAAGACGCTCGATGCCTCCGTGTCGGCGGTGAATCAAGGGGGCAAGCGCAAGGGCGCGTGCGCCGTGTATCTCGAGACCTGGCATGCCGACATCGAGGCGTTCCTCGAGCTGCGCGACAATACCGGGGAAGAAGCCAGCCGCACCCACAACTTGAACCTGGCCAACTGGGTCAGCGATCTGTTCATGCGTCGCGTCGAGGCCGACCAAGATTTCAGCCTGTTCGACCCGAAAGTGGTGCCGAACTTGCCGGATCTGTACGGCGAAGACTTCGATCGCGCGTACGAAGCGGCGGAGCGTCAGGGCCTCGCGACGAAGACGGTCAAGGCACGTGACCTGTACGCGCGCATGATGCGTACCCTGGCTCAAACCGGCAACGGCTGGATGACCTTCAAGGACAAGTCGAACCGCGCCTGCAATCAGACGGCATTGCCGGGCCGCGCGGTACACTTGTCCAATCTGTGCACCGAGATTTTGGAGGTCACCTCGGCCAGCGAGACCGCGGTCTGCAACTTGGGCTCGATCAACCTGGGTCGGCACATGAAGCTCGAGGCGGACGGCTCGCTCGCCTTCGACTTCGAGAAACTCGCGCAGACCGTGCGTACGGCGGTGCCGCAGCTGGATCGCGTGATCGACCTCAACTTCTACCCGATCGAGGAAGCCAAGGGCTCGAACCTGCGTTGGCGTCCGGTGGGGCTCGGTTTGATGGGCCTGCAGGACGTGTTTTTCCAGCTGAAGCTGCCCTTCGACGCGCCGGAAGCGCGTGAGCTTTCACGTAGGATTTCCGAGGAAATCTACTTCCACGCGCTGAGCGCTTCGCTCGAAATGGCGATCGCAAAGGGCGCGCACCCAGCGTTTCCCGAAACCCGCGCGGCGCGCGGCGAGCTCCAGTTCGACGCTTGGGAAGGCGCGCTGCCGACTGGCCCGCGCTGGCAGGAGCTGCGCGAGAAGGTCCGCACGCACGGCCTGCGCAATTCACTGCTGGTGGCCATCGCGCCGACGGCGACCATTGCCTCGATCGCTGGCTGCTACGAGTGCATCGAGCCGCAGGTCTCGAACCTGTTCAAGCGCGAGACGTTGTCGGGCGACTTCCTGCAGCTCAACAAGTACTTGATCAACGAGCTCAAGGCGCGCGGCCTGTGGAACGACGGCGTGCGTTCGCGCTTGAAGATGGCCGAGGGCTCGGTGCAAGGCCTGGACGAGCTGCCGGAGCAGGTGCGTGCCGTGTACCGCACGGCCTGGGAAGTCCCGATGCGCTCGCTGATCGACATGGCCGCCGACCGCGGCGCGTTCATCGATCAGAGCCAATCGTTGAATTTGTTCATCGAGAATCCCAACATCGGCCAGCTTTCCAGCATGTATTTCTATGCCTGGAAGAAGGGCATCAAAACCACGTACTACCTGCGTTCGAGGCCCGCGACGCGCATTGCCAAGGCCACCGTGGACGTGCTGTCGCCGTCGCAGCTGCCGCCCGCGCAGAGTGAGGCGGATCCGCATGCCGTCCACGGCTACACGCCCGTGCCGCCCGCAATGGGCCCGAGCGATGACACGGCGGCGGTCGCTTGCTCGCTCGAAAATCCGGAAAGCTGCGAGGCCTGCCAATGAGCAGTTCGTCGCGTCCGAATCGCATCCTCGATCCCGGACTGTGCCTCACGCTGAGGCCCATGGCGTACCCGACCTTCTTCGAGATGTATCGGGCGGCGATCAAGAACACCTGGTCGGTGGAAGAAGTCGACTTCTCCACCGACGTGGGTGACCTCACGCAGCGCATGGGTGAGCCCGAGCGCCACTTGGTGCACCGCTTGGTGGCGTTTTTTGCCACGGGCGACTCGATTGTCGCCAACAACTTGGTGCTCAACTTGTACAAGCACATCAACGCGCCCGAGGCGCGCATGTACTTGTCGCGCCAGCTGTACGAAGAGGCGCTGCACGTGCAGTTTTATCTGACGCTGCTCGATACTTACGTGCCCGATCCGGAGGATCGCGCGCGCGCCTTCAGCGCGGTGGAGAACATCCCCTCGATTCGCCGAAAGGCGGAATTCTGCAACAAGTACCTGGATTCGGTGGAGGACGTCGGGCGGCTGGAGACGGCGGCCGACCGCCGTCGCTTCTTGCTCAACCTGATCTGTTTTGCCGCCTGCATCGAGGGCTTGTTCTTCTTCGGTGCCTTCGCCTACGTGTACTTCCTGCGCTCGCGCGGATTGCTACATGGCTTGGCGGCAGGCACCAATTGGGTGTTCCGCGACGAGAGCGCGCACATGGCCTTCGCCTTCGAGGTGGTACGCACCGTGCGCGAAGAAGAGCCGGATTTGGTCGACGAGCAATTCCGGGCCGACATCCACGCCATGCTCGATGAAGCGATTGCCTGTGAGGTGCAATTCGCCGAAGACCTGCTGGGCGGCGGTATCGCGGGTCTGTCCGTGCCCGAGGTGAAGCGTTACCTCGAGTACTGCGCGGACCAACGCCTAGCCACGCTCGGCTTCGAAAAGCGCTACGGCACGAAGAACCCATTTGCGTTCATGGCCCTGCAGGACGTTCAGGAGGTGACCAACTTCTTCGAGCGACGGGTCAGCGCCTATCAGACGGGCGTCACGGGCGACGTTGCGTTCGACGTGGCGTTCTAAGCAGTCCCTCGAGTCCGCGCTGCTCGACCGGCGGCCTGTGCGCCGGCGCGAAGCCCCGACAAGCGTGCGCGTGCTCGTGTTGCGCTCTGGGATAGTCATTTTCGCCGACCGGCCTGCCCACGACGCTTACTGGCCGGTGTCGATCTCGTCGCACACGCGCGCTCGACTTTAACCCTTATGGGTGAGTGGATCGCGCGGCTCGAGCGTGGGACTTGCGAAATGACTATTTTCAGCGGGTCGCGTCTCGCGCCAGGTTGGCTGCCGGTAGGCAATGAGTCGACTCGGCGAACAGGTTTTGACGCTAGTCCTTTGCTGGTCGCAAAGCGGCGAGCATTTGGGCGAGGGCATCCGTGTGCTCGCCGACGGCCCGCGTTCAGGGTGGTGGACTTTCGGCAGTGGCAGCTGCGAAGGCGAGGGCGAAACGCTGCAGCTCACGCGGCAACGTCCGGGACGCATCGAGGCTCGGCCCTTCGAGAATCCGGTCCTGGCGCGGGCCGAGCTCGGGCTGTGTGCCGAGCCGCACGGCATCGACGTACGGGCACTGGGCAAGCGCCGGCTGATCGCGGACGACGGGCGCCGCGTGGAGCGCGTCCTCGTTCGGCCGGGCGAGACGCTCGAGGTGGAAGACCAACTGCTGTTCATTTGCAGCTCGCGGCCCACGGATCTGCCCGGCAGCGCGCCGGATCCGGCGCTACACCCGTTTGGCTTGGCGGATCAGTTTGGCATCGTCGGGGAAAGCCCCGCGGCCTGGAAGCTGCGTGAGAGCATCGCGTTCATGGCCGCGCGCACTGGCCATCTGCTTTTGATCGGTCAAACCGGAACCGGGAAAGAGTTGGTTGCGCAGGCGATCCACGCGCTCTCCAATCGAAGCCATCGGCCGCTGGTCGCCCGCAACGCAGCTGTATTTCCGCCGGGCCTGGTCGACGCAGAGCTGTTCGGCAACGTGCTCAATTATCCGAACGTGGGCAGCCCGGAGCGGCCGGGCCTGATCGGACAAGCGCAAGGTTCCGTGCTGTTTCTCGACGAGATCGGCGAGCTCCCGCACGACCTGCAAGCGCACCTACTGCGCGTGCTCGATTCGGGTGGTGAGTACCAACGACTCGGCGAAGTGCGAGCGCGCACCGCAGATGTTCGAATCATCGGCGCGACCGCGCGCTCGCCGGAGCAGCTTCGGCTCGATTTCGGCGCCCGTTTTCGCCTGCGCCTCGACGTGCCCGGGCTGGACGAGCGGCGAGAGGACATTGCGCTCGTTGCGCGCCACCTGCTCACGCAAGGCGCCAAATCCGACCCGCTCGCCGAACGGCTCTTTCAAGCGAAGGGCCAGAGCTTCGGCGTCACGCCGGCCCTGATGCGCTTCCTCGTCACCCACCGCTATCGGGCGCATGTTCGCGAGCTCGACGCGCTTCTCTGGCGGGCGATCGCCAGCAACAATGGTTGCCTGGATCTGCCGGGCGTGATGGCCTCTGCCGCGCGCACGAACGGCACCGACCTGGCCCCGCGTCCGCAAGCCTCGCGCAGGCCGCCAACGCGCACTGAAATTCGCGCTTGTCTCGAACGACATGGTGGCGTGCAAGAACGCGTCTGGCGCGATCTCGGCCTGAGCAGCCGCTATGCGCTGAAGCGGCTGATTCAAAAATATGCGCTGCGCTCGTCCGACGCGGCGGACGACTCCGATACATAACGGATTCACTGTCGTTGCGCTCGCCTACTGCGCTGGCTAGGCGTTGCTGCGCGCACGTGTGTGTACGCCCGCGTGCGTGCCCGCGGGCGCGCGCGTGGGCGCGCCCAGGGCGCCCACGAAAATTTCAGCCACGTGCACGAAACAAGCAGCGTCGATCGCTTGAATTCTGGCATTCGCGGGTTGCGAGTCGTGGGGCGCAGTTCTTGCTCAGTGCAGGAGGGACTGGACGGCGCACGACGGTGGAGTCGAGGCGCCGCTCGAATTCGGTCCGGGAGTTTCTCGTGCTGATCGGAGGAAGCAGATGAGTGTAGTGTTGCTTGACCGGAACTGGGTGCACAAGCGGAGCGACGCGAACGTCTTCATTGGCGAGCCGGCTCGAATCGGTCCGCATGATTTCTCTACGAGGTCGTTCTTCCCAACGAACCACGAGTTTTACAACGACTGCCTGTCGGGGCTCAGCGCGAGCGGGTACTTGATCGAGGCCGCGCGTCAGGTAAATCTCGCGATTAGCCATCGTTTCTACGACGTGCCATTGAGCGCCGGATTCCTGGTCACGTCGATGCAATGGCGGTTTGCCGACGACGCCCCGTTCGTGGTGATGGACCTCTCGACCTTCACCATGCTGACTCACGTGGAGCACGTGACGCTGCGAAAAAGTGTGATCTGCAAGGTCGAGACGCAGACCGTGTGCTTGCAGGGTGAGCGCGAGTTGTTTGCGGGCCACGCATCGTTTCTCATCTCGTCGCGGAACCTGACCACGCCCGCAGCAACCACGAACCTAGAGCTTCGCGCCTCGGGGCGCGCCCCGGCGACGCCGGGCGACGTGCAGGTCGGCGATCCGCGCAACGTACTGATCGAGACGCCCGATGAGGCCGATCGCAAGGCGGGCAGAATCCCGATGCGCATCGACTCCAGCCAAGCGTACTTCTTCGAGCACGAAAATGGTCACGTGCCGGGAATGATGCTGCTCGAAGCCGGCAAGCAGGCGGCGGTGTACGCGGCGAGCGGTGCGTTCCCCGTCGTCACCGGCATGTACGGCGATTTCGTGGCGGGCGAGATGCGCTTCGGGCGCTTCGCCGATCTCGACCGCACCGTGTGGATGCAATGTCGATTTGCGGCGCTCGAGGAAACCCGTACTGGCTACCGCGCAGCGGTGGAGATCTCGTTCGATCAAGGCGAGCGAGAGATTGGTCGCATCGGCGGCGTGGTCTCCTTTCTCGACCGGCGTGAGGCGCGCGAGGCTTCCGCGATTCTCCGCTACTCGAGCGATGCTCCTGCCAGCGCTCGAGCTACGGGCAGCAACTCGAGGAAACTCCTGTGACATCAGTCCGCGCTGGGCGCGTGGCGGTCGTGGGTGCCGGAATGTCCGGCGTGGCCGCCGCTCACGCGCTGACCCAAGCCGGTTATCGAGCCGAAATCCTCGAGGCTGGCTCGTCACTCGGCGGACGCGCCGGATCCATGCCACTCGGGGGCAAAAACATCGACATTGGCGGTAAGAACATCGGCCGCAAATACCTGCGATTTCGCGAGTTCATCCAACACTACGGCGCGCCGCCGCTCGAGTACTTCGGAATCAACTCGTCGACCGTGCGAAATGGCCGCTTGCACACGCTCGATTCGCAGAAAAAGCTGGCATCGCTCTGGAACGTCCTGCGCCTCGTGGGCATTAAAGATTTCGTGCAGCTGCTCCAGCTGGCCAGGATCGTTCGCGCCAATCCCGAGGAAGGCATGCTGGGGGGCGCCCGCTTCAGTGAGCTGGCGGAGGAGCGAGATCACTTGCCGCTCTCGGCGTGGTTCGGGCTGGGTACCGCGGACGCGTTTCTGCGGCCGATCACCTTGCGTATGAACGGCGCCGAGCCGGATCAATACTCTTTCGGCTGCCTCGGCAGCAATCTGCGCATGATCTTCGACAGCTACGATCAGCTGTCGAACGGCATGTCGGAGCTGCTCGACCGCTTTGCGCGCCGGGTGCCGGTCGCTCTGAACACGCGCGTCGTGCGCTTGCTCTGGTCAGGCTCGCGCATCACGGGCGTCGAGGTCGAGCACGGGGGCGTCCGAGAACAGCGTCAATATGACGCTGTGGTCTTGGCGCTGCCGGCCCTGGCGAGTGCTCGCCTGCTGGAGGGGACAGCGATTCAGACCTCACTCGAGGCCATCCGTTATAACCCGGTGACGCTGATTGTGGCTCGCTACACGCGCCCGATCTTCGATAGCAAGGTCCGGGCCATCGTGTTCGACGCGGAGAGCCCTTTGAGCAACGCGGGTTGCTACGGCGTGAACGATCTCGACATCGTCCGCTATACGTTGAGCGGCCGCGTGGCTTCGGCCATCGCCGATACGGCCGATCCCGCGGGGGTGCTGGGCATCGCCGAGGCGGAGCTTCGCCGCTTCCTGCCGGTGAGCGCAACCGAGCGTGTCGACTACGTGTACAAACACTTCCGGCACGGCCTGTGCGCTTACGGTCCCTTTCATCACCGCTTCCTGCAGCGGCTCTTCGACTGGGAGAGCAGCGTCTCCGGGCTCGCGCTGACGGGTGACTACGTGCGAGGCGCCTCGATCGAGGCCTGCTTCAATGCGGCCTTCGAGAGCGTAGCGCGCCTGACCACTCGAATCAGCGCGTTGTCTGCACCCGGCGGCCCGGCGTTGAACGGCTTCGAGCTCGCCAGGAGCGGCAGGGCCGGGGCTAGCGGGCCTGTCGAGGACTACCAACGAACGAACACATCCCAGTTGCTCTCCTAGCCGCTCAGGCGCGGAGAAACCCGGAACTCGAGTTTGCAGGAGGAAATAGCATGTCTATGAATGTCGAAACTTACACGTCCGGACAGAATCCGGAGCTCGCGGGGAACGTGAGCTACTACCTGGGAGACGAAGCGCTCCCTGAGCACCCCTTCGACGACGTGAACACCTGTCCGATCTATATCATCCCCAATTTCACCACGCTCGATTGGGATCGGCCCAGCCCCGAAGCCGTCGCGCAACAAATGAAGCGCCTGAACGACGCCGATGGCGCCATGAACGAAGAGATCATGATGTACGTTCACGTGCCGTTTTGCACGTCGTACTGTCACTATTGTAACTTCGCCCGCGACCGATTCCCTTGGCGCGACCACTCGGTTCTCGACAAGTACACCGACTACTTGATTCGTGAGATCGACTACTACATGGACGAAGTGCCTTACGTGCACACCCGGCGATTCACTTCGATGTACGTCGGTGGCGGGAGTCCTTCCACGCTGGGCGCAGCAAACATCGAGCGCCTGCTTTCGCACATGGCGAAAAAGATCCCGAACTGGGACAGCATCGAGAAGACCTTCACCGGAGAGCCCAAGACGCTGAAGGACACCGGCGTCATCGAGGTGCTCGTGCGCTACGGGATCGACCGCATCACTTTCGGCATCGAGACCCTGAATGCGACGCACCGGAAGTTCATTGGTCGTACCGACAAGGTAGAGGACATCGATAGTGTCTTTTCGGGCCTCGAAAAAGCGGGTTTCAAGGGCGATACCTGCGCTGATTTCATGTTCAATCACCCCGGTCAGACCCTCGAGGAAATGAAGGAGGATCTGGACCGCATCATCAACGAGTACAGCCCGACAGAGCTCGATACGTATAACACCATCTACGTCCCGTACCGGCCGCTCCACAAGTTGGTCTTGAAGGGTAAGGTGCCGCAGCCGGCGAACATCCGGACGCTGCTGAAGATGCGCGAGTACATGTACGACTCGCTCACTCGAAACGGCTATCACAACACCATCGCCGAGACCTACTCCAAGCGTCCCGAACGCAGTCAATATCAGCGCGCGCACTGCGCCCGTCAGGACATCATCGGCATCGGTGTCGGCGCGCGCGGCAACTTCAAGGACATGGTATCGATCAACCCAGCGACCACCGAAGACTGGATGAGCGCTCTCGACGAGCGCCACTATTCGACGAGTACCTTGCAGTCCATAGGCCGGGATGGCGTGCTCAAGCGCATCATGGTCATGTGGCCACGCTACATGACGCTGAACAAACAGCTGTTCGAGAGCTTTGCCGATGTAAAGTCGTACAAGTCGTTACGCCGGATCCTGGAGCAGCACGTCGAGCTTGGCATCTGTGACGACACGCCCGACGAATACCGAATGAACAAGCTCGGCGTGCTCTGGCACCCGAACATGCAGTGGGAATACATGCACCCCGATCTCAACATTTGGGGCAAGGTCATCGGCAATCACTTCGGTGAATCCAAGCGCAATTGGGACGCGAAGGAGCGCTTCCAGCGCACGCCCGCGGTCCGCTTCATGGACTACTTCACGGACAAGTACCCCAAGTTGATGAAGTAGGCGGTTCGACCAGGAGCGCGCAATGATCGCAGCCTTTCCCAGTGGACGGATCATCCTCGAAAACGGCGACGAGCGTTCGCGGGAGCCCCTGACAGCGGTGCCGGACGATTCGGTCGCCGTGATCGTGCGAGAAGCCGTCGCGCTCGAGGCAGCGTTCGCGAGGCTTCGAGCTACCGAGCGACGCGAGCCGTATCCGGAGTATGCCTCGCGCCGTGAAGCCCTGAAGGCCCTGGCGTCCGCGATTCGACGCTGCACTCCCGACATGGTCGAGGCTGCAAACGCCGATTTCGGCGGCCGCTCGCATTCGACGACCAAGCTCGGCGACGTCGCCACCATGTTGCGCGAGCTCGACTACCAGCGCTCGAGCTTGCGACGCTGGATGGCCCCGGAAAGCCGGCGCTTGGCCAGGCATTTCAGGCCCGCGCGCGGTGAGGTGCAGTTCCAACCGCTGGGAGTAGTTGGGGTGATCGCTCCCTGGAACTACCCGTTTCGACTCGCGCTCGGGCCCGCCGCAGCCGCGCTAGCGGCGGGCAACCGCGTCCTGCTCAAACCCTCCGAGTTTGCTCCCCGCAGCTCCGCTTTGATCGCGGAGCTCGTGCGCGAGGCACAGCTCGAAGAGCAGATCGAGGTGGTCCAGGGAGGGGAGCGGGTCGCGGCTGCGCTGTGCTCGTTGCCGCTCGATCATCTGTTTTTCACGGGCTCGACCCCCGTCGGTCGTCGCGTGATGCGCGCCGCGAGCGAGCACTTGACGCCCGTCACGCTGGAGCTCGGCGGCAAGTGCCCTGCGGTCATTCACCCCAGCGCCTCGCTCGAGCGCGCAGCGCGCCGGATCGTGGCGGGCAAGCTGTTCAACGCGGGTCAAACCTGCATGGCTCCCGACCATGTTTGGGTGCATCGCAGCCAAGCCGCGCGCGCCCAGGGCATCTTCGAGGCGCAGATCCGGGCTCAGTATCCGTGGCTAATCTCGAATCCAGAGTACACGGCGATCATCAATCGCGAGCACCTGCAGCGGCTCGAGCGCCTGCTCGCCGATGCCAAGGAGCGGGGGGCGCAGGTGAACGTCGTCAATCCGTCGGCGGAGCGCTTCGGCCCAGACACGAACAAGCTCCCTCCCGCGCTGATCTCCCGAGTTTCTCCCGAGATGGCGATCGCTCGTGAGGAGATCTTCGGACCGCTCTTGCCGCTTCGCGAGTACGACGACCTGGACGAGGTGATTGCCGCGCTCCACGACGGGGGCAGTCCGCTCGCTGCCTACTACTTCGACGACGACCGCGCGCGCTGCAGCGAGTTTCTGCGTCGCTCGCGCACTGGAGGAGCGTGTATCAACGACGTGATGCTGCACAGCATCCAGGACGATCTCCCGTTCGGCGGCGTGGGTGCGAGCGGCATGGGCCGCTATCACGGCAAAGAGGGCTTCGAGACCTTCTCGCACAAGCGAGCCGTCTTTTACCAAACCCGCCGCAACTGGTCGGAACTGCTGATTCCGCCTTACGGCTCGCTGGCAAAGCGAGTCATCGAGTGGCTCGCACGCTAGCGCGCGCCGCAGCAAAGAGCGGCGCGCGCCGAGCGGACGACAGACGCTAGCGGCTGACCGTCGACAGCGGTACGGTGTCGCGGGGAGGCGGGACTTGCGAGCGGGGTGCGCCGGGAGGCGGCACGTACACGCCCCAGATGTCGCGGGCGTAGCTCAGGATCGTGCGATCGCTGGAGAAGACGCCCATGTTGGCCACGTTCAGGATCGCGCGCCGCGTCCAACCCGATTGGTCGTGATAGGCGGCTTCGACGCTGCGTTGGCAATGCGCGTAGCTCAAGAAATCAGCCAGGATCAGGTAAGTATCGTGGTGCAAGAGCGAATCGATGATGGGCTTGAAGCGGTTCGGATCATCGGGTGAAAACACGCCGTTGCTGATCGCGTCCAGGGCGGTGCGCAGCAAGTGATCGCCGTAGTAGTGCTGCATCGGGTCGTAACCCTTGGCCTTGGTCTGCATGACCTGCTCGGTGGTGAGGCCGAACAGGAACATGTTGGCTTCACTCACCGCGTCCTTGATCTCGATGTTCGCGCCGTCGAGGGTGCCCACGGTCAGGGCGCCGTTCATGGCGAACTTCATGTTGCCGGTGCCGGAGGCCTCCGTACCAGCGGTCGAGATCTGTTCCGACACGTCCGTCGCGGGCACGATCACTTCTGCCAGCGAGACGCTGTAGTTCGGCACGAAGATCACGCGCAGGTACTGGCGCACGTTCAGGTCCGAATTGACGACGGCAGCGACCGAGTTGATCAAATGAATGATGCGCTTGGCCATGTCGTAGCCAGGCGCCGCTTTGCCGGCGAACAGGAACGTGCGCGGCGTGATGTCGTACGGCGGCTTGTTCTTGTAGGTGAGATACAGTGAAATCACGTTCAAGATGTTGAGTAACTGGCGCTTGTATTCGTGAATGCGCTTGACCTGCGAATCGATCAGGTGCGTCGGATCGAGCTCCATGCCGAAGCGCTGCTTGAGCGTCGCGGCCAGGCGGTCCTTGTTTTGGCGCTTGATGGCCTGCCACTCGGCCTGGAACTCCGGGTCGGTCGCGTACGGCGTGAGGCGCTGCAGCTGGTCCAGGTCGATTTCCCAACCCGGGCCGATGCGGTTGGTGATCAGGCTCGATAGGCCGGGATTGCACTTCAGCAGCCAACGGCGTGGCGTGACACCGTTGGTCTGATTGCAGAACTTTGCGCCGTCGAACTCGTAGAAATCTTTGAACAGGTGGTCGCGCAGCAGCTGCGAATGGAGCGCGGACACGCCGTTGACGCGCGTGCTGCCGATCACGGCCAGATTGGCCATTTGCACGCGCTTCTCGCTACCCTCTTCGATGATCGACATGCGGCGCAGACGCTCGTCGTCACCGGGGAACTTCTTCTTCACCTCGGCCAAAAACTGCGAGTTGATGGCGTAGATGATTTCCAGATGGCGAGGCAGGAGCTTCTCCATCAGCCACACGGGCCAGCGCTCGAGCGCTTCCGGCAAGATCGTGTGATTGGTGTAGGCGCAGCAGCGCTTGACCAAGGACCAAGCGTGGTCCCAGGGCATGGCGTACTCATCGACCAACAGGCGCATCAGCTCGGCCACGGCCAAGGCGGGATGCGTGTCGTTCATCTGGAAGATGGCTTGCTCGTGCAGGCTGTACAGATCCGCGTGGTAACGCAGGTGGCGGCCGAGCACGTCCTGCAAGGTGGCAGAAACCAGGAAATATTCCTGGCTCAGGCGCAGCTCTTTGCCCGCGGGCTGTGAGTCGTTCGGATACAGGACGCGGGTGATGTTTTCGGTCCGGCTCTTTTCCTCGACCGAGCGGATGTAGTCGCCGCGATTGAACCAGGCGATGTCGAAATCACGCGTGGCCTTGGCCGACCACAGGCGCA
>Ga0247779_1000048_pt1 | contig 106674 bp, 120 predicted proteins | sample UWRJL221509R5_FD_179925 | JGI IMG/M metagenome (GOLD analysis project Ga0247779, IMG submission 179925) | Plant litter microbial communities from Arlington Agricultural Research Station in Wisconsin, United States - UWRJ-L221-509R-5 | ecosystem: Environmental > Terrestrial > Plant litter >... | reverse complement strand
TGTTTGCTCAGTTCAATTACCTGCGCACTCGTTATGGATCACTTCAAGATGGATTTAGTCTTGAATCGCAGGGTAAATGGACGTATACGATTCAGAGACCCGGTTCGAATGGCACCGATACGGAAATGGGTTTGTGGGCCGTTTCGCGCTCTATCCTGACAGACTTCCAGAAAAATATTACCGGTCTTCAGACTCCAGTATGGATGCTATTCACCAACGAGAACAGGACGCGAACATATACGCACAGTTGCACCAACGATCCGAACCCAATCTTGTCACCATATGCGTCTGGAACAACGGTTCGCAATCTCTTTGCGCCTTATGAAAGCTACACCCTTCAGGATTCTGGAAAGCCGCTCACTACTGGCACCGGAAATAAAGGTTGTCTCCCATCGATTTCCATGGATCCCTATAGCTTCAAAGCACTCGTTCCTACCGCACAATGGATTCAACCCCTTCCTGTCGTGACGAGGTTTGCGCCAGGTCACGATAGCCGCCACTTTGCAAATGAGACAAGTATACCAATTTCCTTCGAGTTCAATGTTGCCATGGATTGCGATCACGTCACCTCTGCCTTGACCCTCAATATGGCTGGGAAAGGCAGTGCTCCTACTGTCACAAATGTGAAATGTGGTGCGGCGACTGGCACAAACTCCTCGACGTTGACTACTGTTCCAACTACGGTTTGGGCTTGGTCTGCGACTTTGACCAACGTCCCAGATGGTGTTTTAGAACTCGTCCTAAACAACCCACCTGCTCAAACTGCCGGTCTTTCCACAGGGGTAAGTGCATTCTTATTCCTGGCTTCACCATGTATAGTGGGCTGACTTTCTTTGTAGAACATTGACCATTTCTTGCTGAGAAAAGGTGCCGATGACAATGTTATGGTCTTCCCCAACAACGATTATGACACAAGTGGTTCTTTCACCTTCTCTGATGGCAAATACCATTTCACTCACAAGGCAGTGGGCGCTGATAAATTCCGTTATTCGGCCAATTATGGACAAACTTGGTCGGACTGGAAAAATTGGGAAGATACCACCGACATCGATGCGTCCTTTTTCAGTTCTTCATCTAACTTTTGGCAGGGACAGCATATCCAAGTTCAATGTAAGTTCGATGTCTTTAGTCTGTGATGTTTGTCCTCTGATATTAATCTACTATAGACTGGAGTCAGGCTACCTTGTCTTCTGCTCACATGGTGCATGCCGACCTAAATTACAAAGGTTCTCCCAGACGGATGCCTAGATTCATCACTCGTGGACCTTTCAATAATTGGGGTTTCGATCAAGGTATCAGCAATGTCATGGAGCTGAACAAGGACGGTAAATGGGAACTGGAAATTATGGCTTCCTGGCCTACATACGTACAGTTGAATGTCTGGGGCTTTGACGACTTCTTCTACGGCGACTCTGATGGCGATGGTGTTTTGGACAGACTTCCACCCAACACAGTAGCGCCGAACTATTTGAATATTTCTGCCCCACCCTCACCTCACCTGTCGTGGTCTCTTCTTGTCGATGATGCGACTATGACTTGGTCGTTAGTACCCCGTGGCCAGGCTTCTGTCGGAATCATTATGTATGCACTACTGCTTTCCATCCCTTTGATCACAGGTACCCTTGCCGTCTTGATTTTCATGTGGACTTTCTATGGCATCAAGCATAATCAGTACGGTGTCAAGGTCAAGAACCATAGTAACTACTTCCCTATCTTCGGCAAGTCTACGACAGACCTCAAGGATTCTACTCCTATGTCTGAAAAGATTTTCGGCCACAAGTCAAACGTTGAAATGATTGGTTGGCCAGAGGACAAGAACAAGCGCAGAAAAGTTCTTATTGCTACTCTTGAATACGAACTCATTGATTGGAAGTTGAAGGTCAAAATTGGTGGTCTTGGTGTCATGTCCAGTCTTATGGGCAAAGCTATGACGGATGTCGATTTGATCTGGGTTGTTCCAAAGGTGAAGGATCTTGAATATCCTGCTGGCGAACCCGCAGAACCCATTGAAGTCATTATTTTCGGAGAGCCTTACCTGATCGAAGTCGAAACCCACGTTTTGGACAACATCACCTACGTCATCCTGGACAGCCCCGTTTTCCGAGCTCAAACAAAATCTGACCCCTATCCTGCGCGCATGGACGATCTTAGCTCTGCTATCTTCTACTCTACATGGAACCAAGCTATTGCTGCGACTATCAGACGACACCCTACAATTGATATCTACCACATTAACGACTACCACGGCGCATTAGCTCCCATATACCTTCTTCCAAAAGTTATACCAGTTTGTCTCTCATTGCACAATGCCGAATTCCAAGGTCTCTGGCCCCTCCGCACGAAAGAAGAAATGAAGGAGGTCTGTTCGGCCTTCAATATCAGCAAGGAGCATTGCACAAAATATGTCCAATTCGGAAACACTTTCAATTTACTGCACGCCGCTGCGTCCTTCATCAGTACTCACCAAAAGAGTGTTGGTGTGGCAGGTGTATCAGACAAGTACGGAAAGCGTAGTTGGGCACGTTATCCTGCTCTTTGGACCTTGAAGCACGTCGATTCCTTGCCTAATCCTGACCCAAGTGACATCGCCGCGCTGGATGAAACTCCCATGAAAGCAATTGATGTTGAAATCGATGAAGCCGCTGAAGCCGCTCGACCTGAACTCAAGCGTCAAGCACAAGAATGGGCAGGAATTGCTCAGGATCCCAACAGTGACTTGTTTGTATTCGTCGGTCGGTGGTCGAAACAGAAGGGTGTTGATTTGATTGCGGATGTTATGCCGGTTCTGTATGTTTTTGTTTTCCTTCTCATCTTTCCAAATGGATTTCTAATCATTTTTGCAGACTTGAAAAGCGCCCTACCATTCAACTGATTGCTGTTGGACCCGTCATTGATCTTTATGGTCGTTTCGCTGCTGAAAAACTCGCGCGCCTCATGGAGCTTTACCCTGATCGTGTTTACTCCAAGCCCGAATTTACTGCTCTTCCACCATACTTGTTCAGTGGTGCTGACTTTGCTTTGATCCCTTCCCGTGACGAACCCTTCGGATTGGTCGCTGTCGAGTTCGGTCGTAAAGGTGCCCTTGGTGTTGGAAGTCGTTTGGGTGGTCTAGGCCTGATGCCAGGATGGGTACGTTTTTTTTTTCCTTCGCAAATATAATGTTCTGAGTATGCTTTTGCAGTGGTACCCTGTGGAATCAAGTGCGACGAATCACATGCTTTCGCAACTCACGAAGACAATCAAAATGGCTTTGAAATCCACGGAAGAAGAACGCGCTATTCTGCGTGCACGGTCTGCCGTCCAGCGTTTCCCGGTCGTAGAATGGCGCCAGAAGATGGAGGACTTTCACAAACGAAGTATCAATAATAGTCGTTCACTTGCTGGACCAAATGCATGGAGAGAATCCGATTGCGACGGTGGAGGATTACGTCCAATGGCCGATACAGACGACTGGAATCCTATCACGCAAACCTACCCAACTCAACCCGAATGGGATTCTCGAAGCATCGCCGAGAGTCATAGTCCACAAATACATACCCCTGGATCCCCTGCCCAATGGAGTCAAGAAGCCCTTACTCCGACAGGCGAACAACCGCATGATGACTATTTCTCTCAGCATCGCGGAAGTGCTGCCCCCAGTGTGGTGGAGAGTCCTGGAGGCTACAACTCATTCCTTGAAAGAGCCAACCGTACAATTGCAAAAGATCAAAAGAATGTTCCTGATCCCTTTGTCGATGGTGGACTGGCACCTAGCCGTCCATTTGGTGCTCATTCTCGTGTATCTTCAGTCGAGTCTATTTCCTCAATTGTGGAAGAAAAGTCCAATTCCCCTCTCAACAAAGCCATTGCTTCGGTATGTATCTATTTTTAGCTTTATCGCGGGAAATTAACCGAAATTGGATAGTTCACCGATGCCGATGGAGGTGTTGCTTCCGAATTCGTACAGAAATTGCAGTCTTTGAACGCCAAAAACTCCGAACATGAACTGTCAATCGAGAAGTACCTGACAAAGAGTGAAGAAAAGTTCTTTGGCAAAGTTAGAAAAGAAAAACTTTCGAGCGCCGCGAGTATCCGGTCTTCACAACGGGATTCAGTATGGGGCACGCCATCGCCTTCATTATACTCTCGACCCGATTGTGAGTAGCAATACTTTCAAGATGATGACTCCCAATTAATGTCCTTTAGCCCCGAATATGCAAGTATTTGGACAATCTGAATATGACGGAGCTCTCCGAAACGAAGTCAACCAACCCGATGTGGCTCCCATGACTGGTCTTCAAATAACCATGTCTCGCGAAATTGGAGGGTGGCCGCTCTATACAATTGTCATTGGTCTTGGTCAGGTCGGTTACATATTTTTCTATTCTCACTATTTATTTGTACTGAAGCCATTCGCAGATGTTGAGTGCTACCAGTTTCCAGATCACTTTGTTGACGGGTCGCAATTGGCAAGATAACATTCAGCTTTATGTCCTTGGAGGCGTCTTCCTAGCAGCAACGGCGGTGTGGTATCCCATGTTCCGGTTGAAACCATCCGTTTATGTCTTATCTCTTCCTTGGCTTTTCTTTGCTATCGCCTTCTTCCTAATTGGCCTGCCTTCGGTGCATGAATCCCTGCACCCTGCTCATCAAGTGCTTTCAAATATTGCGACATGGTGTTATGCAATTGGTTCTGCGGCAGGTTTCCTCTTCTTTGGCCTCAATTTCGGAGAAGAAGCTGTAAGTACATTATTTTAACTGTCTATTCAAAACCTGAACAACGGGATCTAGGGTGCGGCGACTGAAGTTTGGACTCTGAGAGCCTGTGTCGTTCAAGGTTCACAACAAATCTGGATAGCCGCTCTGTGGTATTGGGGTTATAATTTGAATGGCAGACCGGATGGCTACATCACACCTTGGTGGATTGTTACCATTGTCTGGCCTCTGGCTTTTGTCAGCTTGCTGTTTGCGTATCTTATGCTTTACGGCTTGCCAGGTATGGATATGAATTCTTATTTTTTTGATTAATGCTCATATCCCCTCAGAATATTATAGACAAACACCGCCGAAGGTCCCTCATTTCCTCAAAACGCTGTTCAGGAGAAAACTTGTACTGTGGTTTCTTGCATCTGAAGTTCTCCGTGATTACTGGCTGAGCGGCGTAAGTGACTGCGGCTCTCCTTTCAATCTGCTTTGCTGATAATCAAATTGTACAGCCATATGGACGTAATTGGACTTTCCTCTGGAGTGTGCCAATTCCCAAATGGCAAATCTTACTCCTAATCATCGCTTTCTTCATTTTCGTCTGGGCGGGGATGTTACTTGTATTGACACACTTCAGTAAAACTCATACTTGGCTACTTCCTGTATTTGCTGTCGGACTAGGAGCTCCAAGGTGGTGTCAAATGCTGTGGGGTACTTCATCACTAGCACTTTACATTCCTTGGGCAGGACACGCAGGTCCTTATCTAGGCATTTCTTTATGGCTTTGGCTGGGTGTTCTTGATGCCATACAAGGTGTCGGACTGGGGATGATTCTTCTTCAAGTAAGTGTTTAACATGGCAACTATGCAGTATGGGCGCTAAAATTGTATTTCAGACCCTTTCACGTCTTCACGTCTGTGCCACTTTGGCATTTGCGCAGGTTATTGGATCGATTTGCGTGATGGTAGCTCGTGCCACTGCACCCAACGCCGTCGGCCCCGGTTCAGTGTTCCCTGACGCCGCCAAATGGGACTTTGCCGATGGGCTCAGTGGCAGTCCAATGGCCCTTCCTCTTTTCTGGGTAGCGCTCGTCTGCCAGCTTATAATCGTTTTGGGCTATTTCTGGTTCTATCGCAAGGAACAATTAGGTGCGTTTGCATCTCTCATTACGTTCATGCACATGATGTTAATTATGATACTATACAGCACGACCTTAATGAAGGAAATTTATCCATTACCCCTTATCTAATATCTGTACAGAAAATGGTCGGCGATTATTACGGACTAAAGCCTTTTCTGCACGACGGACTATATATATGGAATTTGCTACACCTGTTACAATACCAGACTGACATCGTTTTGCTTACCATTCATTCGTAGACACGTATTCAGTTTCATAATAATTATCTACACAGCATCAATCATTATGACACTCATTAGGAACACGGATATTCTGGCTGACTGAATCGAGCATAACGCTGACGTAAGGACTGACACTATCCGAAATGGTAAGAATTTCCAACTTAGAACTTGACGTCGACGACATGCTCGGAATTGAAGACTATGGCAGTGACAGCGACTCTGGCGAATCGCCAAAGGTTGCGCCAGCCCCTACGGTAGCTCAACCTGCTGTTCCAAAGGCACCACGTACCACAAAGAAAAAGATTGCCATTCCTCTACCTTCTATTACATCTAAAGATCCCGATGAACCAGAAGACACTGTAATTGACAGACCTGCAAAGAAGCAAAAAACTGGCGCTGGCGCGTCGTCGCTATTATCTATGCTTCCGGCGCCAAAGGAGAAAAATCCAATCCCTCAGAATCAACCTCAGCGCACTCTTGGAAGTGGAGCAGGGCCTGGTTTGAATTTCAGATCAGCACCCAGCACCACCACATCAAGTTTCACACCTATCGAAAGGGACAGCGAAGCTCACGAAAAACCAGTTGAACCTGTGGTTGAAGATGGCGCAGCTTTCACATCTTCCACGTTGTTCCGACCAACATCATTGGCGAAGGGCAAGAAAAATATCTCCCTCGAAGAATCATTCACTCCTAAACCTAACCCAGCGCCACGGCAAGCAGCACCTACAGTTGATTTCTTTTCCCTTGGTAAGGCCCGTGCAATATAGCCCTGTTTATCAAGTCTAATATTGGTTGATCTAGGCACTACTTCTAAGACTGAAGCAAAGAACACCGCATCCTCGTCGTCAAGTATTCTAACCACTGTCTCAGCAGCTCCCGAGCTCCCCACATTTGAACCCCCGGAACCCACACCCACAGACCCATATCCTGGTTACTACCAATTACCTTCTGGCTCATGGGCAGCATATGACCTCGAATATTACAATAAATTCATGAAGAAGTGGGAACAAGAATATAACGCTCATGTTCGTGCTCTAGAGAAGGGTACAATGAAAGGTTTCGAAGGCCTCCAAGACGCTGCTGTCGAAGAGATAGATGCATTGAAGGAGATGGAAAAAGCAAAGAAAGAGGTTCAAGAGAGAGAAGCTAAGAAAGCTATAACGCAAGGTGCTGGCGGTGCACCAGCAGCCCCCAAGATGAACATCAATGTACGTTTTTTCTCTGACGAGTACATCTCCAAATCTCATGAATGTTTTTAGGCAAGCAAAACCAGCGGTATAGCGCGGTCTCGGCATCAACTTTCTACCCTTCTCAAAGAAGCGTACGAGAATAGGGAAGCTCTCGAGGAAAGAATTGCCCAGGGAAAGAGAAATCGCAAGGAAGCTGGAAACAAATATGGTATGTTTTTCATCTGAGTAACTATTGTCTGACGGCGACATACTCACGACCTCTAGGTTTTTGAACAGGCGCCTACTAATCTATTTCCACCTTCGCCGTCATTCCGACTATACCGTTTGCATCACTGCACCAGACTCGGATATTGGATTTGTCTACCCATTTCCCATTGATGACCAGCTCCCGGTTGACAAACAATGGGTTCGTTGCTCGATATTCAAAGCTTTTGACTTGAACCCCAGGAAGGTTGAAATCCAATGTCTCCAACAACATCTGGGCAGTGAGCGGCCCATGCACAATACGTTCTTGAATAGCATGAGACAAAACATAGCTACTTCGGAAAGCTAGTGACATACCAGGGTAACCTTCCTCTTTCTCGCAGTATTCCTTATCAAGGTGAATGTGGTGCGCGTTGAACATGAGCGCGGAATAGCGGAATAAAGTGACTGGCGTAGGCGTGTATTTGAACGAGAAATCCACCCACTTCGGTATATCGCTCACTTATGATTTATATTCATCGTTATAAATGTACAACGAATAACAAATATACATCACATACCTTCCCGATCGAAGACCTTTTTTCTCTTTGCGAACATCTCCGCGTGGAAGTAGACGTGCGCTCTTTCCTCAGTGACCGAGGGCGTCTTTTGACCTTCCTGCGTGAATTCAATCTTCTGGGTTACGAACACCATAGGTTTTCCCTTGTCAAATCCTTTCCGTTCAGCGCTGGCAACAGTTGAGACGCCTTTGGTACTCTTTCCCACCAAAAGAGGATTGTCAAGGTTCCATGTTATCTTCCCCCCGGCCCACATCCTCTTTGTGAATGGAGGAGGAGGAGATATGTCTTCATCCGTTCCATCAGCGCGCAGTTGAGCCTCTGCTCTCCGGGCGTGGAAGAATGCAAGATGATGTCCAGCTGGTAACACATCTCCGGACTCAGGGGCGACGTATGGTCTGCGCGTACCATCGCGAGTGGGCAGGGTGATATAAAGGTCGGAGAGATGTCCTATGTTCAGGTTGTCATAGAGAGTATGGGTTGGAGGTGAAGCTATCCATCTTTCAAGGTCTTCGTTCTCACTAGCCCCTAGGCTGACTGAATCCGAGTAAGATCGAGAGAAGCCATACCCACTTCGTGACAGTGATATACACCTTTGAGCATTCAACGTCGTGACGGGGCGCAAACAACGACCTAGGACATGCATGGTTGTGAAGAAAACCTTAGAGGAGAGTTCGTGTTTTCAAATGATATGCAACATGGGAACGAAGTTGAATTGTTCTAGTGGTACTGAACATCGCCTGACCCACGGCATCCAAACATGTGGGAACATATGTATAACTGGCATCATGTCGGAAAGCACGCAAAGCATTTATTGCTTGATATAACACAAAAAGTACATCGTTTTAAATAATTAAGTTAATAAACATGTTCTGAAGTCCGTCGGGCTCATCCTACTGCTCCTTTTTCTTCCGTGGCGTTGGCTCAAAGCTCGCGGCGTAATGTCCGTAGAGACTAAGAAACGTGCCGAGACCTTGGTGCACTTCGACTTGGTACTCCTCAAAAGGATAGGGCTCGCCGTCAACAGCCAAATATCCTTTAGTCTCTAGTGGTTTAATGCGGTACGCGTGCGCCTTTACGTAGTGTACCTGATAACACGAAATTCAAGCTAAGATTAGAAAATAGACCTGGTCAAAACTTACACTAGGATGCCAATAGCTCTCTCCTTCTGCAGCACCATCAATTGTCTCGATAACTTGTCCTCGAGTTGTCTTTGAGACTGGAATTAGATTGTAGTTTAGAATGATGTATGTATTTGCTTACCTTGCACATTGCCATCACATCGATTAACCCGTCGTTGGGCAATGATACCGGAAATGCCATGAAATCTCTGGGGTGTTGTCAGTCAACGGAGATGAACGATGAGTTCTAGATGGCTGTACCTTCCGACATATGGACCCTTGCCTGCGTAAACATAAAGAGTGGGTTCGTCAAATGTAGTCCATCCATCATCATCATCTGGCAGGAATTTCAATGGAGGAAGGTTACGGCCGACATAATCACCGAAGCCTGGTGATGACGGTGAAGTCGGTGACGACAACTTTTCACTTTTTATTGAGTGATACGTCTGGGCCATTTTGTGCTTGTCGTTTTCAGCTATTTTGTAAGATAGTTGTACTGGACATGGGTTGAATCTTAAGACTATAATTCATCGGAGGTGAGTATAGCAACAGGAAATCATTGTAGGAGTGCTCACTTCCTCTGATAAAACCAAAAAGGAATCTGGACTCTCCCATCCAGCGAAGGTTGTCCGTACCGATGTCCAGTTCAGCCATCAAACCCAGAGCTTGTGACATAAAAGAAATTGATCGTCTTCCACCCTGCATTAACGAAAAGAGGTCCACTTTCATTTCTTGGCCTATTATAATGATAAGCACAACATCACGAAGCGGATGAGCTACGGTATGTAATTACCTTTAACTGCATTAAGGGCGGCTGCGATGACATCAAAACCATTCTGATATGGAAAGAGGGTTCCATCATGTGAAATACGGTTTAGAGAGAAGAGTGATGCTCACTTCTCTGCCCATCAGATTAAGTGAAAGTCCATTTCCAGACCCTGTGGGTACAGGTGCTATAGGAGTTGAGAAAGCCCGAATAGGGTCGGGATGCTCGAGAAAGCCATTCAAAATTTCATGCACTAATCCGTCACCAGAGACAGTAACGACGGCGTCGAACGTGAGGGGTAGTGTCTTTGCCTTTTCCTGGGCTTCCCCTTGGTGAGTGGTATCTATAAGGTGAATTGTTCAGCGGCCGTCCAAGTTGTCAGGTATTTGTTAAGGTATGCACATAGAACCTCCATGGAACATCCGGCGAGTTTGAATATTGGTTCCACCTTTTTCACGAATATTTGAGTACCCTTTTTCTAAATGACAAGTGTCAGTGATGTGGTCATACTGTAATATGGGCCATGCCGTCACTAACCGTGCCTCCGAACGGATTGACGAAAACCATGAGGCGACGCGACCGCTTTATGTCTAGGTCTGATTGGCGTCGAGAGTCAGCCTGGCAAGTGATGCTGCACGGGTGAAATAGTATAGTTACCGTCATATGCTGCCTTCATTACTGATTCTGTCCATTCCACAGCTTGCGTAGTTTGAGACTCCTCCACCTCACCGTCGATGACTACTAGCTCCATCTCCTTTCCCTTCTTCTTTCTATCCAGGAATGCCAGTGTTAGCTTTCTAGAAGTGTTGTCCAAACTAGCTCGTAGTATGTTACGATGGGGCACATCATAGTTTCCTGTCGGACCTGGTGGTTCAGGATGCACATTAGAGACGGTCGGAAAGTCTGAAGAGCGGAACAAGAAGAGACAGACCTGAAGGCTTGCGTACAAGAAGGCCTGCTTCCCCCAAAGAAAGACAGGTATGTACAGAGCCTGTACGAATGATTATTGAGTTGTCTGGCATGAGTATGCGACGACCAAGCAGTTCCAAGTACTGGTCCAAAGGCATTTTCAAATGGGCGAAGAGATGATGATCGCCGGCCGCGGTCAATGCCATCATCATCTTTACCGGTTAAGCATTACGCACATATCACCGGGCCGCCTCCCGTTCTATTCTGAGGTGACGCCATGGCAGTCGGGGATTGCCCAAGTATTAGTATGATTTAAAAAGTGTGCCTACTTTTACTGTGTCTACTTACTTACTCTCATGCCGTCCGTACACGCCATCGCACAGAAAGGTTTTGGAACGGGCACAAATGAGCTTTACGATCGGCGAGTAGATAACTCGGAGGTTCAATTATCATCCCCACATACTTATATCAATATCATCAACCACTAGGATAAGACCGACGTATCAGTCCTTTTCACTAGATCATATCCGCGAATCTTCGAAAGAAACCGGCCCTTTGAACATTCTCGAGTGGGTGATTTATTACTCACTTTATTGATTTCCCAATGACTTTCATCCCCATAGAATAGGAGCCGGGACTGGAATATTCACCCGTGCTCTTCTCAATGATCCAAAATGGGACGTCCTGATAAAAGAATTGAAGGCTTTCGAGCCTAGCAAAGGAATGAGAGATGTGTTTTCACGTACAGTACCTCAGGATGGTCGCATTTCAATTGCCGAGGGATATTTCGACGCCGTCAAAGTCGAAGATGGCTGGGCAGATCTTGTTGTCATTGCTCAAGTACGTATTGGAAACATCGACAAAAGGGTAGTATTTCTCATATCATTCCAGGCTTTCCATTGGTGTCCAGACTACGACGCAGCTGCAGCTGAATTTTCCCGAATCCTTAAACCTACAGGGAGTGTAGCCCTTATCTGGAATCTGGAAGATAGGTACGAGTCACCATGTTTTGGGACATGGCGTATTCTTTCATTAAATTAATATCCAATAGGGACGGAGCAGAATGGGTGGCGAAGATAAGAGATACCATAGAAGTACATGAACAAGGCACCCCTCAGTTCCGACACGGGTACTGGAGGCAGACTTTCGACACGCCATCTTACCAGAAATATTTCGAGCCACCCAAACAAAAGACCTGGTCTTATCACATTATTGGGACAAAAGAGTCTGCTGTGGAAAGAGCTTCCAGTAAGAGTTTTGTTGCGGTCTTGCCTGATGACAAGAAGAAGGAAGTGCAGGACGAGATCAGGAGGATTGTTGACGAAGGTGCGGGTAAATCGTGGATTGATGAGTCCCAAGGGACATTCGAGTATCCATACAAAGTCGATGTGGTCATCTTTTACAAGAAGGTATAATAAAGTTGAAATCGTTACTTTCATACTTGTTAGTAAGTATTAGAGCACTGTTTGAAAACACACAAGGGCATACATACACGTCCCAAAAAGGAAACACAAGTTTCATTGTCGACCGAACGGTTTGGCGCGTCTACTTTTATCTTGTTTTCTTACTCTTCTATGCCAAATCCCTGAACATGGCCACCTTTTCTCCTTCTCCTGCACCCCGCCGCTCTACACGCCTGCAGACTCGCGCTACGTCGCCAGCTGCGAGACTTCCAAGACGTTTGGCGCCTGCACCTACATACCACAGCATAAGTGATGCTGCTTCAGTGGTCTCTGCAATGGATGTTGACGAAAGGAACTCCATTATGACCGATCGTAGTCTATCAAGAATAGGTGGCGACGTCTTATTTGCAAAAACAAACGAAATGTCTGTGCTATTTTACGCAACATTACCGTTGGAGGTGAAGCAAGTTTTAAGGATATCAGGTGCGCTTGTGTTGCTCCGAACATATTTCGTGTTTAATAACATACTTACCTATTTGCAGATTTCAAAAAAGATCCTTACTCAGGAGAGATTGATACCGTCACTGGGTTCGCTCTTGTCACTTCAGTAAGGACGTGTTTTGTATGGCAACATGCACAGGTAGGCTAGTTGAACTTGGTTGCTTTTGTTCGTAATAAATGAATATCATACATAGGCTCTGAAAGGTATCCCTACGTGCTACATTTTTGCATGTCCCCAAGATTCCGGCTTTCCCAGTCCACCTTTTCATGCTCTGGTACCTCAAGGCTATTCTAGAGAACCAGGACTTATCCTCGTTTCTCCTGCTGGTTCAATTCGCTTCTGGGATAGTATAGGGATTGGGTTGGCTGGAGGGGATAATTTTGTATCGTCCCAATTGGAGGATATGGAGTTTGACGAGGAAGTGACGAATCTAGTCCGGGCAAATGTGAGTCCGCCTTCCATATGTAAGATTTACGAATTAACCATTTTTACAGGCGCATACGTATATTCTGTCAACATCCTACGGCAGGTTGTATCGGCTCACACTAACTTCTGTCGGCGGAAAATATCATCTAACAATTCGAGGCTTCGCTCGTCCGAGTGCCAAAGCTTCTTTCACCCGCCTCTTCCAGCCTTTCCTTCCTATTTCCCCATCCTCGTATGAGATTAAGGATAAAAACAAGCATATCCATGCTGTTTCCCTTGGTCAAGAAACACCATCCGGCGACCGTGACGTTTGGGCACTTGCCAACGGCAGCCTACAGTTATGGAGCATGAAGTCTGAGGGCTGGGAAGAATTAGTTCATGAGCATGACTTGAGCCCACTCTTACTGAAAGGTCTGCGTGATAAAAAACTGGGGACGGTGGCTGAGGATCAGGACGTAGAACTTTCTGATCTGGCAATTTTCGAGTGAATATTCTTGTTACGGATTCTATTACTAAACTTTCCCGCTAATTTTTTTTAGTAACCAAAACATAGCCGTTCTCATTTCTTATTCTGCTTTCTCTACCGCCAGCGACTTCAGACGCTACTATGCACTGGCTGAATTAAAACCCGTTGGACATGGCTTTACCCTAGAGCAGTTACACCCTGTACCATATCAAACGGTGAGAGGTCGTTGTCAGTCGTACTGGTTCTCGCTTATGGACTTTGTGTTGTTAGACCAGCAATCCTGGTCTTCCTGTTCATCCAAGAATTCAACTTGTCTTCTCAGGCTCCATCATCAGTGTACAGTTCGGTGATGCTGTAGCCCTATGCAGTCGAGGTTATTATTCTCATATCCATCTCGGTTTAAACCGGAAAGATCTAAAATATTGTCTCAGATTCGGGATACGGGGATCGATTGGAACTCAAGGACGCAAATGACAGAACATTCGGTGTTGGTGTTAGCTTATCCGGCGACTCAGTATTGATTTTAACGGCCTCGACCATGATGAAAGTATGTTTGGACCTGGAAAAAATCCAAAGCTTCAATTCAGGGTAAGTATTCAATCACAATATATGCGCATTTTCTCTCTCTAATGCTAGCATGTTTTAGGACGGGCATTGCGGGCCTTATCAAGTCTACTATGATGCAAGCAATTTTATATGCATCAACACCTTTCGTAAGTCTGTTTTCACGCACTAAAATCCATTCTACCCTCATTCGTTCCCCTCTCCTAGAATCCTCTACGTTTCAGCTTCCCTCCTGTACTGTCTGATGAGCCGTTAATGGAAGCTGCTCAACAACTAAGTGTTGAGGTCCTGAAATCCGGTTAGTACGAGTTCGAAGTTCCCTTGCGCGGCCCCTAACACGCATCACAACAATAGATCCGGAAGTCGTTCGCCAGAGTCCTGACATGCAGGTGCAGATAGCAGGACGCAAGGATAGGCTTAGCTGGCTCATAGGCTTTATAAATGAGAATGATGTTTTAACCAGGGTAAGTGAATTTGTGTCAATTTTTATCCGCCACTCACATGCGATGTGCAGTTCTCCCAAGATTCACGTCAGAAGCTGGCTGTTGATGCTGAAAAACTGTACTCTGCGGACCAATTGTGGACGCTGTACAATAGTTCTCTTTCGTAAGTGTAGCCAGACCAGGTCTTTGATCTGCAACTGTAATGACACAGCGTTTATAGCAGCTCACCGGGTTCTGGTGTATTGAAAGATGCGGTCGTAGCTTACATGGAAGAGGTGGGAGAAAGAAATCATGAAGATCCCGTCAGAGCATTTTTCCGAACCCGTGTGGGAGACATCGGCAAAGTCTTGAAGAAAGTTGTCGAAGTTGTTAAAGTCTCCGAGAAGAACAACGCTTCTAATCTCAATGTACTATTAGCAGATGCTAGCCATGTCATCACGGTGAGTGTCTAATACTTCTTTCTTCAAAAATATACCGTGAAACTTACAAGACAGTTTTAACAGACAGTTCTCAAGTCTGCTTTCGAGTACAGACGATATAATCTAGATGTATATGGTGTTATCCTTCCCATGAATCAACCCTGGACAAGTAGACCGAGCATCATCGATGCTTTGTTATCTCTCTTTCAGATGTTGACGAAGGCGGTTGATCCAACACGCGAAAAGACCGAAGAACCTAATGTGAGACTTCCTAGGCTCGCAGAAGTGCTGTTCGAGTCTGTAAAGGAGAGATTGGATTGGCTTCAAAGGTTGGTCATATGCCTTCCTTCCACCCTCAGCAGTGGTTCATATTTATATCTAGCGAGCCTGAACAATCAATTGCCATGGAAGCTGTGCAACAACGGTTTGCAATTCTCCGTCCTGAGGTTCTAGAAACTTTACGTGAGTGATACATTAGTTGTTGGCTTGATGTTCAACTAAATCACCTTTCAGGGAGCTGCGGGCATGAGCAAGCTGCCTTTTCTCTTGCTGAGAAGTACCACGATTATGCCAGTCTCGTTGCTCTATGCCACCGAGAAGCCGTCTATCCTCCTGAAAACAATCCACACGCCGCACGGATTCATGAATATATTCAACGATTCAAAGAGGAATTCGTCGTCGAGCTCTTCCAGTGGTATATTCAACATGGTGGGCAACGTATTCGATCATTTTCTTCTCGTATTGAACGCATTCTTGCAGGTGAACTTCGCACCATGTTTGACCAACAGGCACCTGGGGCATCCTTTTTAGATTTTTTCTTCCGTGAACACCCTGACAACGCCATTTCTTGGGTAAACGATCTTGGAAAATCTCGTCATTCACCAGCAGCTTCCGCTCTCTTAGCGGATGCTGCGAACGCTAAGAATCTGGAAGCGAAACATGTAGGTCAATTTTGACGTGCAGATGCACTGCTTTAGAAACTAATACATTTCCTCAAGCTCATGCTTAGCATCGGGAAACTATCCTACCTCGCGTCCGTGCAAGAAACACATGTTGCCAACGATTCCATACTTGACTGTGATTACTGATTTATCTTGTCATTCAATTTCAAACTGACACCCCTCAAAGCTTTCCACAGTGGACTTAATTTTGTTAGCGTCCACGAAGAACTTCTAAATGAACTGCGATCTGCACTTATTTCTTCACGGAGTCGTCAATCACTAGAAGGGCAACTAGATATCATCATAAAAGAAAAATGCAAAAGATTGGAAGGAATGTCCGGGTTTATCAATGTGAGTAATTTCCCTCTAACTGAATGCATTGACCAATATATCTTCCTCAGATATTCAGAGGCATTGCTAGACAATTGCTGCAAGGAAAAGCACTGGCTGTAGAAGATATAGTGGATATCCTGACCCTCAAGGATAACGCAGATTCGATAGAAGACTTTGATACAAGTCTTCGCTTACTCGCAGATGTAAAGGTAAGGTTTTGTGCGTTGCCACGGTTTTACTTGCTCATTTGCCCCGCATTCAAGAACCTGCCTGAGGCGCGCAAACAATCCGCCATTCGCACTGTTTGGAGGCGTGTTTATTTGCACGACGAGTAAGTCCATCTATGCGTCGCCTATGAACCTATACTAATCCTGGAATAGCTGGGAGATTTTACAACAGACGTCTGGGCTATCAGACGAAGCAATTAACACTCGTTATAAGAGTACCGCCTTATATGCCACATATTTTTCGGCGCTTTTGACGGCCGAGGACGATGCTTTGATTGTCGGCCCAGAAGCAGCGTTAATAACACCTTCGGCGGAAGAGATCGTTTCTCGCTGGCCTGGGATGTCGACGGAAGAAGTGGACGCGTTGATTCAGGATTATGACTCGGAAGCAGAGCAGTTAAGGAGCTGGAACCTTGACAACGTGTTCGAAAGAGTCGGGGAGTTGGTACAGCTAAATGACAGGAGTATGTAGGAGGAGTAGCCACGGATTTGATTTGTATATCACTGAGAACCAAATGTGCTGGATAAGCGGTTTTTTAATCTTTGAAACTCCACTCTTGCGGCAAGGACGATGAGCTCGAAATTTCGTTTTCGCCATTCTTCGGTATAACTGTCTGTCCATTCTTTCTCCTGCATGATCCACTGCTGGAAGAAGGCAGACAGCGCTTCTTCCTTGTCTCGAGCTGTTGCGGTTTTGGGAAGACTATTGACAATAGTATCTCTTGCAGCGTAAAAGCGTGTGTTGCTCTATAGAGATTTCAATTTGGCCGAAAAAAAAAATGGTAGGAGATATAGTAGACGCACGTCCAACCAAAAGTTTTGGTGTAATGTATCCAGTTGCTGTCGCAACAACCTAAACTGAAGCTCGTGATCACCCGAGTCGGCGTCCGCTCCAAACTCGGCGAGGGAATATGGATGGCGCAAATACGCAGGCTGCGATACAGCAGCTGGGGTATCGTAAATTATAGGACGCATATGCGAAATGGGATCTGGAGGCGCTACGAGGTCCCTGTTTGTTCTTGACGCATGAAATTTACGATTTGTTGAGGCTTCTTTGACTAAGAATTGACGACTTGAACAAGGTACCCTCAGAACACATCGGCAAGAATACATGGTGGTGGTGGTGGCTGTCAACGTTTAACCCTGCAATTTGGACATCGACTAGCCGGCCAGAACGGGCCGATAGTTTCTCAGTCATTATCTCCGAAGCTGCTACTCATTCTATCATTTACAAGGATATATACACATGCCAGCCCTTTGGTGTCCTCAAGAAAGAAAAGTATACTCAAACAACAACGGTTCCAGATCGTACCTTTGTAGGCCAATGATCAGATCTTGATACTCGTGGAAATCAATCATCCCCTTACCTCTTTCCCGGTCTTCTTGATCTTTGCGAGGACATCATCATATGGGATAGTGCCCTGGACAACGACCTCCTGGGTCGCAAGGTCGACGGTGTAGGACGAGACGCCTGAGATATAGTCGTTAGCGATCGGGCCTCTGGGAGGGAAAAAAGACATACCGTCGGCCCTGGCTTTCTCGAGCACGCGGGTGACAGCACCGGAGCAACCAGAGCAAGTCATCTTTTCAACAATCATCTTCAATACGTGAGTTCCATGGGAGGAACACCCTCACCTTGACGTCAAACTTGTAGGTGTGTTCGCTCTGCAAAGCAATTCAATCATTTGATCCAAATTAGTCAGAAATCGAGCAGTGTACCATGATGATTTCTGTTAGATAAGGATAAAGATCTTTAGAAACTGGTAAGTCAAACGAGACAGAACAATTGAAGGTGTAAGACTGACATAGAGGCAAGCTGATGGAAGCGCAGACGAAACAAGAGGATTCCGGTTCTGCTTTATAACGCAATTCACCTTAGTGACGGATCCAAAATTGGCAGTGCGTGCTTTCTCGATCCGAGTGTTGCTGACTACCTCGGAAGCTTAATAAGTCTCCCGAAAACACCATGATGACATTCTGCCACAACATTGTGAAAGGGTATGTATTGTTGACAATAATACAAGTATCCCAACCTCGGTAAAACTTGACCGAGCATTACTTCTGGCCCAATAAATAGTACTCTACTAATAGGGGAATTATAGGTTTTAGTGGTATAGATCGCGAGCATCGCTCATGTCGTCATGTCATCGTGCTTGCTGCAGTTCTACCGTCTCTTCATTATCTGTAGCTACAGCTTGCCATCCTTCAGCTGATCGTGAACGTCCGCGAAGTTTGTCAAAGAGGCCAAAGCACCAGGCTACACGAAAAGGTTGGTTGGTTTAATAGAAGGAATAAGCGGTGCGACTCACAAACTACTGCCGGTCTTCCCTCTTCTTCAGTAGATTGTGTAATATAGTAAACCGGAATTCCGACAAGAACAAAGCCTGAAAGAAGTGAGCATAAGCATACGATACCAACTGCTCACGCACCTAAAACAGCAACTGCCTCTGCAGGTGCAGCGATAATAGGCATGCAAAGAAGGAACAAAGCGACCTAAATACATATTTTTTAGGTCATTCAAAAATCTCTGCAATAGTTAAGATGCTTACACCACAGAATGTTAGAGGAGTTATTATCCAAGTCTTATATGGCCTGCATTGCTCTTGTTAGCGTCACCAACCTCGTCAAAAAAAAAAAGAATTCTTATTTTACCTTTCCAGTAGGGGCTCTTTAACACGAAGTATCACAAGGCCCAGTACGGTTAGGAAATAGAACGCCCAAGAAGCGACAACAGAAAAGTTGATCAGAGATCGAAATCCATTACCAATCATGATGAATGCAATCGTAATGCCCGCCTGCAGGACAGCAGCGTTCAGGGGAGTTCGGCGGGAGGAGTGTAACTTGCCAAATATGGCAGGCAGATATCGTTCCCGACTTGCAGCATATACCAGCCTTGAGGATGTGAAAAAGGATCCTGAAATACCTGTAAGCGTTGCAAAGTCTTATACCAGCAAAACATAGTCACCATTCAAAGCACCAAAACATGAGAAAGCCACCATGAACGCAAAGACTATCCCGCCAACGGGGCCGAACAGTGCGCGACCAAAATCCATGGCGACAGTATTACTCAATCCAACCGTAACCTGATAAGACTCAGCTAGATGCAAAACAGCAGTCATTGGAAATGCCTTACTTTATCCAATACTACAAAGTATGAAACATTGGCCAAAAGGAATAGAAGCTGCAAGCAAATACATTAGAAGCCTTCCGGCGAACGGTTAACTGCACATACTGTAACTATGACCATGCTTGAGTGAATTGCACGAGGTATGTTCTTTTCTGGGTGATTGATTTCTCCACCAACATAATTGGCTTGATCCCAACCATCAAAAGCCCAGAGCCCAGAGTAGAGAGCTAAGGAATATGACGATGGACTGGTACTTGACCCAGAGAACAAAGGTTCTTTGAGAGAAGAAGACGCCTTGCCGCGCGCCAGTTGAACAATTCCTAAGACGGTAACCAATATCTTTGTGTGTCATTGGCATACAAGGCTTGCAGAAAGAAAAAGGATCACGTACGAGGGATATAATCTAGGATGGAACCTTCTAAGGGTCGAGATTCAAAGTACAATATTACATACCGCTTACCTTCACAGTGGTAAACACTACAGCTACACGGGTGCCCAGTTTCTTCGCGGAAACGCATAAAATTGTCACAAGAACAACGGCACAAACTGCAGTCAGCTTGATTGCCCACTGAGGAATATCGTCTGGCGATACATCAGCACGAGTGTTATGCCAAAATATCCTATTGAGATATTCAGCAAAAATGAGACTAATGACTGCATTTCCGCCTGCAACCAGTTAATAAACATTCCGAAAAAAAAAATTCTGCTTGACTAACCAGGTTTGAGCGCGATTATAGCAGTCCAAGCAAAGAGGTAAGAAATCAATGGACCATAGGCGTATGAAAGATATGCCTGAGCTCCACCATTCTGGGGTATAGCAGAGCCAAGTTCTGCAAAGCTACTGGCACCTGTCCATGCAAGTAGGCCAGACGCTAACCAGACCAATAAACTTGCCCCGACACTGTGAGTGTTTGCAACGACGACACCGGGAGAAGAACTACGATTTGTAGGTATTGAGTATATTGGAGCGCATATTTTTGAGGAGAACCATACAATATTCCGGAGCCAATCTAATCACACGTTAACAAGGTTCAACCATTAAAAGTAACACAGACCCACCTGCAGACCAACGACAAGTGCAATCCCTACAGAACCATAAGCGTTTCTTCTTTAGATTCCTGCGAGATAAAGTATACCATTGATGAGACTTATGTTTTTTTCGGGGCCTTCTGCGTGAAGATTTCCGGGGTCAGTTACACTTGCACTTAAAGGCAACTAGTACGGAAAATAATGGGTATGGTCACATCATCCGAAGTCCCCTATAAGGAATCAAAGCGTACTAGATCATGTTGGAAGTCAAACCCAGAGACAGAGTATGATCTACCACTGTGAAAAGGTGAGCAAACTATCCAACAAGAATGTATTACACCCATACCGTCGTGTTCTCTGGGAACCACTGGCCGGACCATCAGAAATTTCTAGCGCGCGTAATGAGTCGTCAGAGTCGTTAGAATGTCTTGAAAGAGGGGGTGATGGAGGATAAGAGACAGAGGTTTTGAGCGCCACATAGTCCTCTCTGGCATGGTTCGACATGAAGGACCTTCGAAGACGAAGTTGTTGGAATTAGCGGCAGTCCCTTGACAGTGAACTCTGATGGCAATTGCCTGCCCAATTACCCGATTCCCAAAACGTCTATTTGGTTTTGACGATCGTGACAAGCAACGAATCAGGAGCGGCCCGCTTTTTGATTAATCAATATTAATAATAATAACACTAAGCTAACGCAGTTAAGCAAATAGTTACGTAATAGGCGCGTGAACAGCTGCGGCAACAGTGTCAATGGACAAGTCCGTCCAGTCGACCACTGCCTCTCACATCAGCCTCTTTCTTCCACAATGGCAGCAGGTTTACGAAGTGAGCGCCATTTCAATGCACTGTGAAATTGTGGCTAATACAACTTTGAACAGCCGTCATTTTGCTTTCTTTCGTGCTCGCTGTCGGATTCCTATTGATCATCCTCTCGTGTGCTTTATGGCAGAACTGGCTCCCGTTGCTTGTTGGTATGACTCATGCTCTCATAGTTAAGAAATTTCCTATTGCTAAAACTATTCCAGCCTTAACATTTGTGCTGGCACCTCTTCCCAATGCTCTCTTCTCTCATTGTGGGTCGGACGAACTATCTGCGAGTTATGAAGGCTCTGCCCCAGTCGACTTGGGACGATTCATCACCTCTATCTTCGTCGTAACTGGCTTTGCACTCCCTATCATTCTCGCCCATTCACATATCATTGATCCCAAAGCTTGCATTATGTCAATTGCTGGTGGAGGGTAAGTTATTTTGTATAGCTACACTGATAAAGTCTAATACTTCAACAGGTTGGTATATGCCACAATAATTGCATACTCCGCAGCATTTAGTCAAGAAGAATCCGATTATGATTGATAATGACATTGTAAAATTAATTATCCATGTAACAGCAAAAGCTGAGTGAAATACAATACCCCTATTCCAAAGGTTTACACTTTTCTTCGCCCTCTTCAACCTACGGACTCTCCTTGAGTATAGCTGTGATATGTGTTCGCGCTATTCTGGCATCTACCTCTGTTCCTCCAAAGCCACGCACTTGAGCTGATATCTCAAATTGGCCAGAAGTAAGGAAACAGAGCGATGTGACGATTTCTGTCGACTGGCCACTTTCCAGACGACCCACCGGCAGGTCAGTGAGTACACCTTCAAAGATGACATACTCTGCTGGATTGACCTCAAAGTCCAATGTGAAGACAAGAGGTGATGCTATGGTTTATGATTAATTCAAGGTCGGCAAATAATAATAACATGTCGACGAAAACTCACGCATTAAATTTACGACTGTTGCCCGCAATTCAACAAATTCATTGACCTCAGGATAGTATCTGAGACCCCTGGCGGGTTCGCCGGAACTAAGGTTGGAATCCAAGGACAATTGAATATATGCAATCTCGAGCCGGAACACGTCCATCATCGGTTGCGTCATTCTTTGGCTCCTAAAAGATAGTTCCCCAGACCTTGTTCCTCCGGTCTGGATAATGACTATTAAATAGGTTGAAGAGATAAGTATGAAATACCTACCTCTTGCCATCTGCATTGAACACATTTGAATAACTCTTCACGATACCAAAACAATTCACGTTGTGCCTTTTGCTCGCTTGAAGTTAAACTCGATTGGGTAAGGACGAATTGTCTATCAGACAGTGTAGGTATAGGCTTAGAAAGAACATCTTCTGTTAACAGTATTTTCTTGATTGGAATGACGAGTCTGCATTGATGGATGGAGTCGTAAGAAAACAAAAATCAAGTAAACGGAGGATGACTGTACCTGGAAACAGATCCTGGAGGTATGGTAGTCACAGACGATGCTTTTGATTCGCCGTCTTGGGTCCTCAGAAGGGTAAGATCAAACGGTGACCCATAACTGTTTCGCACGTCGATAGAAAATAGACACCATCCTGCATCCTCTTCGAAATTAAGGGAATTCAATCTGCCTTTCTTGACATCATGGGTTTGTCTTATAGGCCGCTGGGGATACGATGGAAATTGAAGGATGTCCATGTTACTGCATTCAAGCATATGGTAAACTGTAACCATTAGTGGATATGAAACTTGACGTATGTAAAAAACGTCGGAGTCCTTTAAGTTTGGATCAGCGATGCAAGAATAAGAGACGTGGATCGTGCCATTAGTGCTACAAGAAAACTTTTGAGCTTGGGTCACACTATCAATAAGACAAACGTACCAGCCCACTTTGCCAAAGCAACCCAAAGTCAATGTCAAATGGTGGCTCGGCGCAATTGCTTTAGTCTCATCGTGGTCCCACGAAAAGACTGGCTTGTGTATGAGATTATATTCCGTTTCGTACGTTTCAAAAACGGAGAGGTTTCCATCTGCTAGAGCTTTTTGAGCTGGTTCAATGGTAGAGTCTTCAAATGCGAAGTGCAAGAAGTCAACAGGAATAGGAGAAACATTCTCTAATGTTAAACGTATCGTTGACCTAGCATTCCAAGCGTTAATATAGTTAAACAACCTTTGATATCTGGTTTGGAATTACCTTTCACCGTCGTACAGCATTAATGCCCCGTGGGTTACTGAGGACCGCCGTATTCGAAGTAGGGGTTGTTCCGGTACGACTTTGCACTCCAAAAATCGGAAAGATGGCCCCGAAGTACTTTCTGGCTTTGCACTACTGCGCTGCACAGATCTTTTCCAAGAATAACGTTCTAGGCCAGAGTACTTTGATCTACCATTCTCCGAGTTGATAACACGACGTTTACGAGCAATCCGCTCCTCTTCTTCTGCAGTATACAGAGGAAGAATGTATTCCCTAACTATTCCACCAGGCGCTTGCACAAAGCATCCTCTAATCGTCAAGGTGCCCGGCTCCAAAGCTTTTCCAGAGAGAACGACTTGATGGAGGGTGTTTGCAGGAATGACTAGCCTGAGAGGCTGTGATTCAAAGGCTACACCGGAGGTGCTATAAATGTATACCGTTCAGAGTGTGTAAAAACAAATAAACGATATAATAACCACCTTAAAGATAGCTCTTGGAGTTCAAGATCAAAGATGTATGGATTCTGTAATGTAACGACAAACTCCAGTATTTCTTTTTGCACTACGAGTGTCTTGCCCTAAAAAAAGAAAGTACGTGAGATACCAAATAACAATGACGATGAAATATTACCTTGCCAGCGGCAGCTTTCCTTGGATTGTAGAGGAAGGGATCGGCGATTCCTTGAATGAGTGGTTTCAAGTCTGTAGCCTTGTGTCGGATTGAACGAGGCTTTTCAGCTGGAACACGAATCGCAGGGAGCCTGATTAAACATTGAATCAACACGTTCAGGAGTCCACGAGCTTTAGATGGACACACGGTGCAACAGAAATGCTGACTATCGGCCGACCAGACCAATATTCGACAGCCCTTGAATCTCCCCTTCTTCTTGCAGTTACCAAAGCACGAGATGCAGTCGAGTATAGGTGATATTGGTCCCCTGGTGTTAGGACATTCTGAAGGGTTTTCAGGGAAGCTAAGGCAAATTGAGCAACCGTTGGGAAGTCTATGAGGCTTAAATGAGACAAGTCGGTTGTGACATATCATTAGAAAAATCTACCTGGCAAAGCCTCTGCAACAGCAACAGCTTCGCGAACAACGCCTACCTGCAATTCAGGCCACCCACAGGGTTCTCGAAGTTCTTCGATAATGTCTTCGTCGTACTCGTCCAGGGAAGGGGAATGATGAGCGACCTTTTCTTGTGTATCCTTTACCAAGCCAACTGCTTCCAGGTTTATCCCAAGCACCTTGCAGACATGCTTTAGTAGACCTAGAATACTAGAATTTCCTTCTGAGCTTTCGCTGAGTCGTATACCCACTGTCCCCCAGCCAGTCCCTCCTACAGGATGAACGTTGTGGATGCCCAAGCCTGCACTCTGAGGTACTGTAGATGGTTGTGATACTCCATCCTCTTCGCGACCGCACACCAAAAGATCCAAAATACATCCCAAAACTTCCCTGAGCACATATGCTTCTTTCCTTTGGTAACCCAAGCAAGCGTAAAAACTTGCCATTGCTTCCAAGATCGTAATACGTTCTCGTTGTCCTAAATGCAATAACCACGGCCCGTGTAGTTGTGCGAGTGAAGTTGCTATCGAAGTTCGCGTAATCCCAGTAATCGCACTAAGACGCTCGGAAATTAACCAATTTGCTTCCCCGCTTGTCAATGTTGGAGGGAGCTGTGGTTTAGGACCTGGGTGAAGCATGTTTGTAAAGGCGAGTGGACCCCATCCTTTCGATGACCAGACAGAGAACAAAAGGGAAGTCTGCCGCAGTACACATTCACAATACAGGTACGCTAAAAGTGAATGCATATGTTCTCCTTCTGGTGCAGGAGTCTTCTGATATAGGTTGATCGCTTGCTGTAACCTATCCCCGACGTCGGTCCAAGGTTCTCTTACAGCACTCGCGGAATTATTCTAAAACCGACTCTTTAGGTGAAGTCTATAAAATAGCAAGGGACTTACAAGGCCATGTCCCGCTATCCATGCTTCGATTATGGCTATTGTTGCCATTCCCTCCAAAGTACACGCGTACCAAAGAGGGTCATGACTACTTCTAAACAGCTGAACAGCTTCCGTATACCTATACAGGGTTCAGACAGGCGCAGAATGTACTGGCAGTTTGGACATACCAAATTGTGGCATCTTCGGTGCGCCCGGAGAGAAGAAAAAAATCTCCAAGCATTTTATATAGGCGCCCGTGCGAGGAGCTAGATCCAATAGTGCTAAGCCTCTTTTTCTGTGCTTGTATGCCCAATGTCGATTGTTTAGGCGGAACATTCGTCGATGCGTTGCGTTTTAAGGTTGGAGCGGCTCCTAGCGTGAATGTTGATCTTCCTAATTCTGGTTGACTAGCTGGCGAGGAGATGCTGAGAAGAGAATCAACCCGAGAGAGAGAAGATAAAGAAGACGGTAATTCGGATAGAGGTGGTAGAAACGGCATCAAAGTCGCATTAAGATATTCATTGCCAATCGGTGTTTCCAGTGCTTGAACCTATACAAGAGTCAATCCAAGTCAGTTTTCAATACGGGCACAGTACACACCAATTCTCCAAGCTCTACTAAAACCTGAGAGCATAGTACCCCCAGCAAAGTTCCGATGTGCAATTTCCTGTTCGTGATCTTGGGCACTATCACCAATCCTGGCAGATTATCCCCGGGGTCTAAATTCACAGTTCCTTCTGTATCTTCGAAAGCAAAGCAATTCCTCACCAGAGGATAAGTGCTGCCCTGGGGGAAAACATCAACCAACGATGTTTCGAATTGACCATAAAGTGATTTCAACGAATCGTTTGCAGAACAAGAAGCTACGCCTATGACAGCAAGGGTAAAATGAGATGGTCGGACAAGAGATAGCAGAGACTGTGACTGCGGAGGTGGGTGTGTCGGGAAACTGAGGAGAAGGTTGCCTTTGGATAGTGGATTGGGTAAAAATCGCGCAGCTAGACCGTCTGTCAGAGAACCACCACATCCTGGAAACTTATTCTTGCAAGCACACCTTTCCCATCTTTCGTGTTCGTTGGTATTTCACCCAGCCTTAGAGAGTCAAAACTTCTGATTTCTTCTGCGTATGTCTCGAAAGCTGTCTGAAGGATAGATCCAACAGGTATGAGCAGAATCCGTAGATGAGCCAGAGATGCAAATGCATGGGTATCCATTGTCGCGCGTTCAAAAGATTTTATTGAAAAAAACTTGCCCCTTGACAGGAAATAGCTACGACGGCATATGTGGTAAAGAGTAAGGCTAGTTAGTGTTCTATATCAAGAAAGGAACGGTATTATGGCGGGAGATCACATGGCGGCCTGTCAACGAGCCACACAGTCGTGTCCTGTCGTGTCGCTGCTGACTTGTTTTCTACTTCAATCTGAACCTTTACCATAACTTAAACCACATCTCTGTACAAATGGCAAGTCTTTTTTTGCGTAAACGAAACATGGGCTGACAGAATCTCAGGGTGGAAGTGACAAAGCCTTAGGAGGTGCCATGCTGCTGGCAGCATCCTTCGTCTTCACGTATTATACGATATGGGCAATGCTACTCGTGAATTCCATCGCGTTCAAGAGTTAAACGCGTCGACTGACATTATGTTAGCCTTTCTTTGATAGCTCCAACCCCATTCATAGCTGGTTTCCTGCTAGAGAATGGGCAGTGAGATTACCTGCTTTTATTCTAGTCGTCGGACTTGCCGTCATCGGGTTGTTCCTCGGTTCCACCATGGTGAAAGAAGCCCGGAAAAGGGCAGAACAAGCGAAAATGAGGACAGCATAACGGGCACGTTAATCAAATGGATGACTTATATGTCTACAACACTAGGCAATTTATTGGGAGATAACAAGAAATAAATATATCCGTCCGGATTAGCTCATAAGTATCTTTGCCTCTTTCCTGTACCTATCACCAGTTACTTTATTGTTGTCCCGCCCAACTCCCATCATCCTCAATTTCTCGGCGGCAAGAAGTTCTTTTGCAGTTTGGTCGAGAAATATGCTGGTGTTTATTGGGTCAGAGGCAGGTTCCACCATTATTCGTAAGGCACGGGAAACCTTATTGACAAACAAATCAGCTTGCGAGTGTTGGTCCCAATCAATCTCAACTCACTTTTGCAGACGAAGAGTCGCCCCGGTTCAGTGCTCGTAAACGATTTAAAATCGCTATGTGCCCACAAGTGTCCAGGGCAAGGGCGTTTTTCAAAGAATGGATGAAAATTAGGAGTTCTGCTGTGGAGGTTGAGGCGAGAGATATTAGTGTCTGACCAGGCATTAATTATTGGGTTAGGAACGATATTGATAAGATAAGGTTTGGCTAATGTCTTACAGGATAAAGGCCAGCTTGGGCCTCAGTCTCGAGAACATCCAAGAATCCCTCGTAAGCTGCCCAGAGCTCGTTCCATACAGTTGCAACCAATGTCTCCCCTCCTTTGGTCAGCTTGCACATGAAGTCAGCTATCACTAACCATAGTTTCATGGCTATGTGCGTTTGATTGACATCAGTCGTTGCTGCCATCGCTGAGGATATTCCGGAATGGACGTAGTTCCGTAGCAATGCTGAATAAGTCGCAATGAAGATAGGGAAATAACTGTACATCATGGATATCCAGTCATCGAGGCTGGCCTCCAGCGTTGATAGTAGCAAAACATTCCAGGATCTAATGCTGAGAGGATTTCGGGAAGGCGTTTTCTATTTGAAGAATGTTATCACTTTTCGTGAGAACGTGAAAATCAAAATGCAAACCTCTAACGTCGGGTCCATGAGTCTTTGAAGAACAGATGGGTCTTCATTGGCAATTTGAAGGACAAATTTACCCGTAGTTAAGATAGCTTGAAAATCATCTTCAGTATTTTCTTCTTGCCAAAGATGATTTTGCAAGAAGTTATACGCTGGTTCCAGCATTCCACGGAACAAGAGTGAGTGAGTTGAAGAGGGCGGGAGAGAGTCAGCGTCTTCATTCGATGTGAGGCTCTTCGGAGAATTGTCAATCAATGGTCGACTTGTGCCCTTAAGTAACCTACCTCTATTAACGATTTCATAGTCAGTGGGTGAATCTTTGTTTTCATAAGCAACCCATCTTGCAAGACCTCGAAGAGAACATTAGTCATGTCGATAAATCCAGGTGCAACTTCTTGGGATTTCGGTCTAAGAGTTGCCGTAACTTGGATAAGCCGTGTTAAACACTTTTTATCGACGTGTAATCGATTTACTGCAACTCGAACGACAGTTTCGGCGTACGGCAAGAGTTCCTTAGTGAAGTGAAATGGGTTAGTACAAAAACTATAACGTGCAGAAATGGGGTTACGTTGCTGAACCTCTTGTGATTTTGAAGTATGAAAATGAAAATCACAATTAGAGGCGAGGGATCTGCTTTCTCTATAGTCCCGTCGGACATTCGCCGCACTAGTTGGGTGAGTTGTTGGCCGACGACTATATATCTTGTCAACACTTTTTTATTTTTTATTTTTTTAGAAACACCGACATTTTACGAGGTCAAGGCTATAGTCCTTATGATACACGATTTCGACGAAGTTTGATAGATTTCGCACGAACGTCTGGAACGTTATAGGGTCGCCGTCCACTGAACGGGTGAGCGTGTCTCGAAGGAGAGAATCGCAGAGTGCTTGAGGCGTCAAGCTAATCTCTTTCCATTGTCCTTGGAAAACCTGACAGAGTACATCGAAGAACTCAGATTGATGTGGACGCTGAGAGTAACGTCAATAAGTGTGGTATATCACCTTAAAAACTCTACCTTCAACAAGCTGAGAAGTAAGCCATGGTTGCAGAATCTGATGATATCCAAGAAAAGCTGTTAATTTTTGGACAGTAGATTTTTGCTAAAGAGATATAGCTCTTACGAGTTCAGAGTGTTTCCGATCAAAAGTTTCCCATGTATGACTAAAGAATCTTGACTACCTTTCCCTTGGGCAGCAACTTCGTTGGCTACAAGCTCAAGAATTGTTCTAAAAAATGTCAGTTAGCCTAAGAATACATAAGTTCCAGAGCAATGAGTGACCCACGAAACATTGGCACTCAAGATACTGTGCCATTTGTTTATTGAAGCTTGGGCAATGGACAACGATAATTGACGTATTTCGTAACTGATTTCTTTTGATAATAGATCCACCGCGCGTAACGTCGCTCTTCTAAACAACGGCTGTAAATGGTGCAATAGAGGATCTTCGAAATCGTACTTGTGTATGGTGATGTATAGAGTTTCGAGGATGCACTTTAGAGTCAGAACAGGCAAGCTCGACAAGTTGCGCAAGGTGCATAGCATGACAAGCACAGTATCCAGGAACATTGTTCCCAGTAACGCGTTCACCAACTTATCTTCGGGGGCATTCGGAATTCCAAGAGCCTCGTAGGGCAATCGCGCATAATATGGTGCGTCAACCACATGTGCTAATTCTTCGATACAGGGCAAGGCGGAATCCGATATTTCGTTGATGTCGCCAAATTGCAAATGGAAAGATTGACCGCTTTGAGTGGGGTGGATGGAGATTCGGCTAAACCCAGATATTTGAACGAATTGCACTTTGAGTTTCATCATGGAGAAGTGGTCAATTTCGATACCGTCAGAGATCATCTGGAGACTGAGAAGTATGATGGAAACCTGAAAACATACGCAAATAAGACGTCTTAATAATTCTAAGGCATGGAGCGAGAGATGACTGACCCGGAGATGGGCCAAGTCTGGGTCAGTAGCGGATAGGCGGTAAGCATATTTCTCTGTGTCGGTGGTCTCATTTGCAATGTGTCCTACTTTCGTGTCATAATCATACTCCACCAAGGTATCAATGATATGATCCCAGCTTAAGACTAGACATTTATTTAGTATTGGAATAGAACCCTAGCACATTGTTCATACCTCTCCATTTAGGAAAATACGGACGAAGTTGTATCAAGAACCCCACGAGACGGGTGCGTTCTGCAATAGTCGCCTTTATTATTGATTCGTTCCAGCATTGTGAGATAACCTCAAAATGGACGGGCAGCAAGGAAGCAGAGAAGGACCTAGCCGCCAACCTGACTTCTTCCTAAAAAAAAATAATCAAAACACAAATTCATGCAACGCCGGCCCTATGCTCACGTTAGGATCATTCCATAACGAAGAAAAGAACCAGTAAAATATGTCGATCACACTAGGGCGCCATTGCCTTCCTTCGACGTCAAATGCTGGGCTCGAGATGTCAGTAATCATACGGAATAACCTATTGATAGCAGAGAGCCTTGCAGTATTTTTAGACTCTTTACAGTACTCTCAAGGTAATTTACACAATACCTTCCTTCGAAAGGACTACTTGATGGATCCAAATGAGCTTGTATAATGTCTTGCAAATGCTCAGAATCCACCAGAAGGCTTCGGAGCAAAAGGTTGGTACGGACAAGCGCGAGGTCTTGGCGTTGGATGTTATAGGTAGTCCAGGCACTAAAATCGTTTGAGAAGGCAGGCATAGCAAGACTCACAGGAAGGAGGACATACCACAAAGAGACAATCTTCCCATTCCGCAAAATAAAATTATCAACCTCGAAACTTTCCAAGAAAGGTGATTCCAGGATGAACATGTTAAGAAATTTTGCCACAATGCAAGGGATTTCTTCGACGCCAGTTTGTATGTATAATTCCAAAGACTCCAGGATAACGGGTTCGACAATGACTGGGTCCACGACTCCTGATCCACGCACTGCAACCTTTCTCCTAAAAAGATATGAGATGTGGATTGAAGACTTTATTGGTAAAATGAAATACCGAGATGGCAAATCTTTCACCTCCTCCGCACCTATAATACTTGAATTGAGGATAGTTGACCTTTCGCAGCCGTAAAGACGTAAACAGGCTGCAAGAGATTTTCGGATTATGGATAAGCTAAATGTCTCAAAGATACATAAAAATCAACATAAATCTGTATGTTCTAACTCACGATACTGTTGCGTCATCATGTTGTCCGGAATCCAGAGATCTTACTATTTTATCTGCCAATCGAGCGTGCAGAGAAGAAATCAAAGTCTGTAAATCCTGTCTTCCGGAAGACCTAAGCCAGACTGTCAGTAAAACTGCTCGCATAAGCATGTCGGCGTTCTGCAACAAGTCTTCTTCATTCTTTTCTATCAATTTGAGGAATAGTCTAAACGTCCCGATGGGTATGTTGATGCCAGATTTGACCACACTAGAGAGGAATGACAAAGCCCTGGAGAGGCCATGAGGTGACTGACTTGCATAGTTGGATATGGCTCTAAGAGGATCCGCGTATACAAGGGACGAGAAATTAGCTGTGTCTGAGCTCATATCCTGGGCGAAACTCGACCGAGTAGCTTCCCCGTCCTGGCCGAGAAAACGTGATAGAGAAGAGATTGGCTATAAATCATGTCAGGTCCAGTCATCAACAAGCTCAAAAAATTCCAACCTTGTTAATTTGGTTAGCATCGTGGACAAAGTCTAACCATCGAATAAACAGGGCATCAAACACGCTAAAAACCACTGAATATTGGCATAATTTGATAATAGAACGAAGGAGGTCATCGCAGATTTTGTTTAGCTGTACGAGGAAATAATCAATAAAAAGGTGGATCAAAAGGGAGGGTGAATGTACGTTTTCTTGACCAACGTTATCTAACATTGCAGCAGGTTCCAAACAATCCTTGTCTTTGGCGGCCTGCAAACACGTCTCGAACAGGACTTCACAATAGAAGTCAGGTTGCAGATTATGCAGCTCAAACAACCATGGAAGAGCAAATCGTGTCAACAAAGAACGTCTGGATGCAACATAATCACCGCCGTTACTAGCGAGACCATTGGCAGCAGGTCGATTGTCCGACAGAAAAGGCCAGGTTGGCGAGTGTCGGCTTTGGCGAACCCCGGGAAGGGGTTTTTGTTTCGCCACATATTCACGTAGAATAATGGCCAGATTATCATCCTTGATATTGCAAAAAATGCAGTCAGACTATGGTATTAATTAGACAAATTTGACCCACCTCATCTAGAATCCATGACAGTACTTTATCTGATAGACGCTTGAGTGCGTATTCCGAGGCCAAGCCATTTGGCCAAAATCGTTTTGTCAGCAACAGGAAACCGAATTCATTGGTCGACAGATTAAGGTCGGCCAATGATGATTCCACAGCCGAAACCAGCATTTCCACGTTGATAGACAGATCAAGGCCAAGGGGTAACGGGAAAGTACAGATTTCTTCCTTTTGGCTAAAAATGTCTTCAAACGGTAATGGGTTATGATCAAACCTGTCGAGAAATGATAGGTGGTGCAGATGATTCACAACATACTGAGCCGCAAAGTCAGATCTCAGGCCAAAATCTACTGCAAGTGTTTGTCGTATATGAGCCAAGGATGTTGCTTCCAGTGGGCAACCAGCCGGTTCATCGTTATCACCACCACCTACTTCCATAGGGCTCACGTTTAGAAGGTCAGAAGCCGTCCGGATGGTTTTATTGCCTCGGGAATGTGGTACTTTGATAGCAGCGGTCACATATTCCAGATACGACCAGCTGAACATGACATCGAGCTTCCTATTCGCTGTTTCAGTGTCTCGGATGTACTGTGATGTTGATGGGGAGTATGAGAGCCTGTCGGAGTCAAGGAGATCCTCACACTTTCGAATGGTCTGATGAAGCTCAAATTCCTTGAGCTTCTGGTCAACAACATTGACCACGGTACTTCGGTCCTGAAGGATCACGATCGACCCATACTCTACGCCATTAGTGAGTATTTGGAGCTGTGTTTTTAATACGTCGTGGAAAATCGATATTTCCTCATAACCAAAGGTTTTGAATTGCTCGTCGCTGATGTTTAAAATCGGGTAATAGTCTATACACGATTTACGAAGGGCATCCCAGTCAACGGTCATATCTTGTGAAGTGATCTTGATAGAACCGCAACGTTTAGAAGGGTCAAGTGCTTGGCCACATTTCGTATGAAGGGATATGTTGCATTCACGGCATTTGATGCCCTGGCTAAAGATGCCCCAAAGTGGTTGTCGACATACAAAACACAAACATAAGGTAAACCAGTTTGCGGCTGTATAGTCGTGCTGATTTCGTGAGATAATCTTTGATAAGTCATCATGGTCGCTATTTGCCTGGAGGTTAGCAAAGCGAAATATGGCAATGCGTTGCATGCGAGCATCATGTGTCATAGAATATTGGAGGTCGTAATTGCCCGCCGGATAGTCATAGCAGTCGAAATGAGCGGCGGTCATACACAAAGGACAAAGTAAAGCAAATCCGAAAATAGGTTTTGCGCATGAACGGCAGTCATCATGAAGAGCATCGCCTGGATGTACGCGACCATGGTTTGGAGAGAAGTACCAAGGGACAAATTGATGACCATGTGTCTTGGGAGCCATTTGAGACGATATGGCTTCGTTATCTAGAAGGTGTAATGGACTAGTAATAACAGTATGACCAATGGATTTTGGCCAGAGACTGGCGAGTGCTGCAATGGCCAAGCGCCGCGCCTTTGATCCCCGATATGCAACAATCTCTAACAAATCATTGTATGTATCCAGCTTTGAGTTTGAGATGAGTTTAAGCAGACTGATAAAACTCAATGCCACCTCAGCGTCATTTTGTCCCGACCCACCGAGACTATCGAGCATCGCAGAAAGGAGGGGAGGAACAAGAAAAGCTAGATAATATATGTGCGGCGACTGGTGAGGATTATTCGTTGACTGAATACCATCACTTGTGGCTTGGGCTGATATCCACCTGCGTCCAGACTCGGGCACTGGGCTGTCACTGGGCACCTCCTCAATCTGGATAGATACAACAGGTTCTTCCATTGTACTAGATGCATCAATATGACCGTTATCTGGCATCGTTAGTCAAATGAAGCCCAAGAGGATGGATTGATGAGCGAGCTCACCAGCAGGAGACAGCCTACTAGTGGTGGTGGTAGAAGCGCCTTGAATTCGATCTAAAGTTTGCAGGACTGTCCTAATAATACTGGATTCAAAGAAAGAGAGTAGCCTAGCATGCATCTGAGGCTGGAAAGTTGAAAAGGCGGGAATCATAGCGAAGGCAATCTGCGAGACAATACGCGGGTTGTGGTGATGATGATGTATTAAAAATTGGGCGATGTTGAGGGTCAACACTTGGAGAGAATTTGGAGGCCTAGATGGTCGTGGTGCAGCTACGCGATATCGACAATCCTCCGAAACGATCGATTTCAAGATGGAAATACACAACGTTAAAAGTTCTGGAACTTGAATTTGACCCTTGGAAGGTGAAGAAGAACGAGATCGCTTCCCACCCGACCTTGACCTCCGAAATGGTGAAGATAATCTAGCTTCTTTCTCATTTTCACCGATAGAATATTGCGAAGTCTCAGAGCTGGGGTTTAGCTCTAAATCAAACTGCCGTGGAGTAAAGTATATGGCCTAGAGACGAACCTGTCATCGAAAATTTGCCAACCTTGAGCATCTGACATAGTCAAAACGGACTCTAGCCGTAATAACAAGTCAATAGTTTCATCCGTAGTGAATATTTGGTCGACCTCTTCATCTGAGTCCTCCGCAACAGAGCCAGAACGCTTTCGCTTAACAGCTTCTTTCAGGGACTCGGCCAAAGCTCCAAATCCCCTGCCAGCTGTTTCATTCGAAGAGCGAGTTATGCTATCAACAATCGATTCAGGCCGTTTCCGCGATGATAATTGAAGGAGTACGTGTGACAGAAGTTTTCTGGCTTCTGTACGGGCACGATTGTTGACGTTATGTGGGCCTGAATTACTAGGTGGACTAGCTTTTAATGCAGCCACTGGCGCTTGAGATGTCGGAGAGGATGAAAAACGAAATGACAAAGGCTCGATAGATACGCGTCGAGAGGGTGAAGCTTGGGGTTCCCAAGGATCATCATAGACGTTGATGGTTAAAGAGTCCAAATTGGTGTCAATTGGCGATAATTGGTCTGAGTTGGAACCATCGTTCATCAGCAGCTATACGAATGGACAATCGTAACGAGTTTCCTCTGGTGAGTTTGAACTAGGAGAGACAACGAAGAGGAGGGACCAACGGGTAAGTACTGTTGTTGGTATGTATTATATTATTACTCAAGAACGAGTTCTCAGTTGTAGCGGTAAGCTCGGGATCAAACCACCGACGTGACGTTGCCGCCGGTGAACCGGTGAACTTCTCAATATGGCTAACGTGACCGGTTGAACTGTTAGCCACACAGTGAATGTCCCACTGTGGTCAATGGTCATCAGTGTTCACAAAGTGTTCATCTCTAAAAACATAATCACTTCAGTCGTATCTTGATCTTTGAGGAAATCTCATCCTCCAAACGTCTTTAGCGAATATGCCATCGAAGAACAGGGCTAAGGGTTCAAAACCACTTCGACAGACAACGCTATTGCAGTCTACCTCATCCCTGCAATCTCATTCATCGCCTGCCAAGGCATCTACCCCGAAGCGTTCTTCCAGGCTTACTGCTACTGACAAAAGGAAATGGCTTACGAGTGATTCATCTTCTGAAGAAATTTCCGCAATAAAATTAGCACCCAAAGTTACCACAATCTCCAGTGATGATGACGACCCGCCTGTTACAACACAGAAAAGTCGCAAGAAACGAAAAATGCGTGTTCTTAACACTAGCTCGAGTGAAGGTGAACCATCTGAGAAACCACAATCGGCTTCTAGTGAACGGGAGGAGGAAACTCCAACTCAAAGACGTCGTTTACGTCGCAAGAACTCGGCGGAAGAAAAATCAGAGCCAGAAAACGAGGACGAGGATTTGACCGAATTAGCCAATGAAGTTGAAAAAGACAGTATGTCTACCTACATGTGGAGAGTTTGAAATTTTATTTTTGCTTAAAAAAACCACCATCAGAAATATTGGACTCCAGGCTTCGAACACGCAAGAAGTCTTCGTTTCAAGCCAACCTAGAAAAATTGAAAAGTATGAATTCTAATCTCAACCTATTACACGACCTAACAAAACTGCAGGGCGTAAGCTCAAAATGCAGGACGAGGAAGACGACGAGGAAGACGATCGTGAGTCGGACGAATCTGATCTATATACGAAGCCATTTAAAGGCTCGAGGCCTTCTGGAGATATCGAAAACGACTCGGATGGTGAAGAATCTGATTCCAGTAGCTCATCCGCCTTCATCGTTGAAGATGGGGAAGCAATTCAGCTACCGGCGGAGTTTAGCATGGAAACGCACCAAGACCTTTCTCATCAATTCAAGAAAATATTTCAATTCTTTGTTCATATCGCAGTTCAGGCTCCGAAGAAGAGGGCTCGGTTTATGCAAACACATATGGAAGGTTTGTACTCTAACCGATTCATCCATAGACCTCATATCAATTCGTTCGAGTAAAGAGGAAGAATATTTTTCAGTCCCTCTGCAGGTGACCCGCAGGAAACTCCTGGGGCTACGAGATTCTCTAGTCGCTTCTTCCGTCTGGAGGCCGGAATTTAAGGAAAGCCTTGAGCGCTATCCCAATTTCGAACTAGTTGAACTTGATTTCGCCGTGCCTTCCTGTGATGCTTGCCATCTTGGGGGCAGGATGTCTACTCTTATTGGACGTCTGAGCGGTGAAGCGTATAATAGAACGGGATTTGGAGTTGTAAGTCGAACAACACCTTATATAATTTACCGGATAATTACTCTGCGACTGTTTTAGAACGCTCCGCACAAGTCGGGAAAGGAGAACGTCGAGGAATTCCATCTTGGACGATTTTGTGCGAGAAGGACAAAGGTTTATCACGAATTCTCGCATTGGGAGGTAAGCTGTGACATTTTTGCTTCACCAGCTCAATAGCCTCATCAGTATCATCTTATGACAGCATTCTCTGTTCCACACCATTCTCCGAGAAATCGACGGTCTTCGTGACGCGAGGTCATCGAATGCTTTTCGCGCTGTAGCTTTTTATGGAGGTAAAGAACCCCCCGAGAATTTGGACGATCCAGATGGAATATGTGAATGGCTTGACCAGCGACAATTTGTTGACATGGAGTGGCATAATATGAAGAACATGATGGAGAGCGCTAGACATCTTGAAATAGGGGCTAAACGAGGGGAAATGGATGATTGAGGAAAGGACTCTTATGTTATAACGACCAACTTGATTCATATTCTCCGAATTGTATTCTTTTTATGTTTCTGTGCGTTGTCAGACGGTTTCTGAAATCCGCGGGCCAGCAGGCTAACTCGAGAAGTTGGCGCAATATTTGACTCAGGATGCCGCCTACGATTTGACCTGAGTACATAAAGAGTAATGGACTTCACGCGATTGACGGCTTCGGGACCCACGTGGTAAGTATTGCGAAATAAGATGTGGGATAGGAAACCCAAGTCAGGCATTTGTGACGAAACAAGATATTTTATCTCAGCTCTTCTCATTGTCAATCTTGTCGTCAAGCTAGGTCAGGATGCAGAAGCAAATGAAGAGTAGTTCCAAGAAGGCCGTCACCGTCACATCTATGGACGGATGGAGAATCTCATACTCAAGAGTTCGGAGGTGCCTTTTGCCCTCTCTTACGGTTACATAACCATGAGAGTCTTTTCCCCCACTCATACCTATGCAATACACAACAAATGCATGGGTCCACCTTTATCGGGAAGATCTTTCAAGGAAACGTCGTGCATATCCCTTTCGCCGAGCTATGGATCAGGCCAATTATTCCAAACGTGATTCTTGGTTCGCTTCTCCCTTCATAAGGTGTCCAAAGATTATCCCATTCGTGGCTTTCCTGTTTACCATGTTTAATAAATGGACCCCGTTTTACTTCGTGTTCTCTCTATCACTGCCCCGGTGTCGTCCGTGGAATTGAAGGCCAATACTGTGCCAAGATCCCTTCCTGACGATGTATCGTCTCTCGAAGCTCAAGTCGTTCACTCCAAACTATGATGAGCGACGTACTTCCTTGGATAACGACGACACACCCTCCTCCCCCACATCTTCCGTTTCATCCATTGACGAAGAAGAAGTCAATCGGAGGATCAGACCGTATTGGCCAAAATATCGAGGATTCATCAAGTCGCGGGGATTTCGACTAGACACTGTACGAGATGTCAAACTCTTTTACCGCAACAACCAGCAAACAGCCTCGACCTCTAATAGCTGGGTCAGCTCAAGTAATAGTGGCAATAATCAATCACAGGATGATAACGCTTTATGTCCTGATGCGGGTCTTGTTAGTTTCCTTATGAATTCATCTGTCTTATCACTCGTATAACGCAAGTGGTTTAGCCAGACAATCTATTTAGAGGCACCCAAGTGTCCGACTCGAAGCGCGTGGTGCTGAAGGCCGTCCACGCTGGCAGTCGTGAGTTCAGCATTATCCGCGTGTTGTCCCAACCACCCATGCGAAACGATGAGATGAACCATACCATTCGTTCGTGATGCTTACTTTATACTCTTTTTTGTCTCTGCTAATCATACTTTTTAACAGCCGTCGTAGATTTGTTCGAGGTACCGGAAGACAATATTGCTTTCATTGTGATGGAGGAATGGTCGTCAAACTTAGTAGCATCCTCGGGTAGTCCCTGTTGCATGATTCGGTTTATTTCTGCGCTGCGCCAAATTATTGAGGTGTGTAACTCTTACCTATACCAACTAATTGAGAAGCCAAACTTTTCTGACTTTCTCAAATCTAAAGCATATTGCTTTCTTGCATAACCATGGGATTGCTCACCTTGACATATCCTTAATGAATCTTCTGACCGACTACAATGGACACTATGCATACATCGATTATGAAAATAGCCGGAATTTCAGAGGCATTACAACTCCAGTAGTATATAATTATCGGGGAACGGAATTACCACCAGAAAGCGAGAAAAACGAGGGCATTGATCCCTTCAAGGTCGATGTATGGGCTTTGGCTGTACTCATTCTCCGGGCATGTAAAGTTCGTCTTTAATTATATCTGTAACAGTACATTGGATGGTTGATTTGTTATCACAGTTGACAGGGTATTGGCTGCCGCAATTGATGTATATAATCAATCCCATGCTGGAGGAGGACCCAGCGAAAAGACCATCGTCATTTGGTGCACTGCAAGCATTCGATAAGATTACCGGGTATCGTCTAGGACAAGACTGCCATGAACGCCATTAACATAATCTGATAGTCTTCAACAGGATTCCGTACATTAAAATGGATATAATACACATATAATTCACAAATACATTCATTCATACACCAAGAGCGAAAGGTGTAATTCATGTTCTCTCTACTTCCTGTTGTTCCTCCAGCTTGCGACGTTTCCTTCTTTCTTCGAGACGGGCACGAGCGTTGGCGACATCAACTTCGGTATTTCTTTTAGCGACAGTGCGCTGAATGGCGAGATCTTCAGCCTCTTTCTTCGCCTGTTCAGTCCTCTTTTGCTCAGCTTCCAACTGCTGCTGAATTTCTCTAGCTCGTCTTTCATTGATTTCCCTCTTGGATGCAGCGGTACCAACTGCGCGATGGGTCTGCGGGGCGATTGTATCATCATTTTGCTTGCTAGCGGGAGTTCGGATACCAAGATGTCGCGTATTGGGAAGAGAAAGATTCAATCCTGCAGAAAGAAGCTCTCTTTTATCCACAATTTGATTGTCGTCATTGAGTTCAACTTCCTTCCCTTCCGCTTTCGCCAGTTTCGCCAGTTCAACGTCAGCCATTGGCGTGAAATTGGCAGGTTTGGTAATTGTTAGATTGGGTGTTGGACCTTGAGGGCCGATGATGCGTTTTTCGGTGGCCGCCACAGTTGCTTCATGCTTCTCTGCCGATTCTTCCAATAATTGTCGATAGAAATGCGTCATTCCAGTGGATGCGAAGCCTTGCTTTTTACGAGCCTCTAGATATCCACATCGTTGAACGAAATACAAAAAGCAGAAGAAAAAACATTACATACCTTCTCGTTTCTTTTCCTCTTCTTCTGCTTTTCGGACTTCCTCCATTTGATCCTTGTATGCCTGAGTAACAAATACCTCTTTATCCTGGTACATATCTCCTTCAGCTTCACGCTCTCGTTGCATCATCTTCTCCTCTGCTCTGAGATGATCTAATTTCCTAGTTGCGGCCGAACTAAGCAAGTTATGAATATATTTGGGCTAAGAAAGTAGAAGTCAGCGATCATCGACACGGAGGAGGCGCATATCACTTACCTTCCTGACGGCAGCATCTGCCTCCTTGACTGCCTGTTGACGTTGTTTGGCTTCCTGCATTTTGTCCCAGACTTCATCATACTCGTAGACGGTTTGGTCTACGCGCTTTTCAGCCTCCATTCGCTTCCTCATGGCCTTAGAAGACTCTGCATTGAGCGACACTGGCCCCGATTTGCTGGGGTTTGGGAAAGTTTGTTCATTGATATCTGCATCGTCGTCATCGCCGGCAGAGAATAGCGACGGACGAGGTACAGGAGCGGGAGGTTGGACGGTCTTTGGTTTGTTGAGGGAGATGGAGAGTTTCATGAGCCAAGAGACGTAGGGCGTCGGAGTTCGAAAATGACTGAAGGCAAATAATTCGACTATTGAACTCGACATTGACATACCGAGCCTCACCTTCATCATGGCACAGAACGCGTTCGACAGAAGAAGGGTCAACGGCCCCGAAGAAAGTCTTCCGTACATGTACGACAGCGATATATCCACAAAATGGTCACCCGGACAGCCCAGGAAGAGCAGGGCTCCCTCTGATATTCGACCTATTTGTTAGTGATATGATTAAGTTCATTCGAGTTACCCCAACATAATTACAAGCTCAAAGTCCTCCAGTCGGGGCTGATTAGTCAAGCCAGTGGTTCTGCTTACATTGAAACCGAGCGGACTAAGATTGCTTGTGCGATGTAAGGCCAACTTTCCATCCTTATGTTTCAAGCTTATTATCTATCTATATAGCTATGGTCCTCGCCAATCCAAAAATTTCGCTTTTCACGAAAAAGGAAGATTGAATGTTGAAGTAAAATTCGCACCCTATTCATGTCAAAATCGTAGGGCGCCTATGCGCGTAAGCGTCCAGGACATATCTGTAAAATTATTACTGAAGTACGTAATTGAATAGGATGCCGAGGATAGGTCTGTCGCAATGGCCATACATCAAGCTATTGTTGCGTCAGTCCGCCTGGAAACTTTCCCCAAAGCCACTATCGATATTTTTGTCACGGTAATAGAAACCGACGGAATAGAGGGTTGTGTCGCTGCTGGGTCCATAGCTGCCAGTACAGCCCTGGCTCATGCTGGAATTGAAGTTGTTGGCTTGGTCGTGTCATGCACAGCGGTTGGTATTATGCAACGTGCTCATCTATCAGTAATTGTCATTAATTTACTTCTAGGCGCTAATGGGCGATGAAGTATGGCTTGATCCAACCGACGAAGAGTCGCGTTCATCAAACGGAACCCTTGTTCTTTCCTGCATGCCTGCCTTGACGAGCGTCACCAGTGTATGGCAAATTGGTCGGATGAGCGTTGACCGAGTTCTTCAGGCGAGTCAAAGTCATAGTACCATTGTCTTGCCTTGCTTACAAGAACGTTTTCCTTCATAGTGTATTGATGCTTGCCAAAATCGGTGTAACAATATCCATGCTGTTGTAGCGCAAGCATTACTCGAAGGTTCTCGAAGTAGTACAACATAAACTATAAATTAGCTGCCGTATCTAGTCAACAAAATGAGAATTCTGCTCAGAAGCTCGGGTAACAATGGTAGAATCAATAATTAGAGGAATCCAAATATATGTACAAAGCAAAGCTGAAAGCGAAAAGCAGTAAAATGTCGTAAAAAATTCTGTTCTATCGCATCCGTCTGGTAGTTCTAGTGGTTGATACATAGTTTCGTTTTCTTGATTCTACCAAAGGCTCGGAGAGAGTGTCTGCCGCCTTTATAAACTGCGTCGCGCTCTTTTCTTCAGTCACGACAGAAGGTCCAGCATTTTCGATTTCTGCTGCTTCGGTCTTGCTCTTTGAATCAACGCTTGTACGGGCAGAGTAAGTGGAACCGCGCGATTTCGTAGACGTAAAGTGTTCTTGAACCTTATCGCCGTCGTCACAATCAGACCTTTCCTGCCAATCACTTAATAAATCGCTTCGGCTCTTGGTCAGTAACCACTCGTCTCGGTATTGCCATTTTCTCTTGCGCGGTGTGCTACCACTGGGGAAATCATCTTTGATACCTTTGTTCAAGATATTGGATGTCGCCTTTGCAATAGAGTCCAGATCATTGACAGTCTCATCTTCATAAACGTCTGTCTTCTTAGCCTGTTCCTTGATCTATAGCAAGCCCAGTGAGCTGCGTGTTCAACATAGACATTACCAACATGAGGATTACGCACCCATGAGAGGCTTGTGCTGGTGTGCTTCTCAATCTGTTTTAAGGATGTTTCAAAGAAGCTTTCCTGGGCAGAATGATGGGTTTCAAGGTTAGCGTGGATGGTGTCACAAGCCTCGATCCTAGCGCGCTTCGCTCTACCATATTCTTCGAGAGCTATAGAATCTTCGTTAATGCACAATCAATCCGTAAATTTTTTTCCACGTACCGTCGCCGGAAGCCTGTGCCACAGACTTGGTTTGTTGGTTAACCCATGCAGAATGATACGCAATAGAACTTGTTATGGTGTTCTGAATATTTTTCATCCCACTTTCAACAGCGTTACTCGCTTGAGTGGCATTCTGCAAATAATGAGAGACAAGTAAAATCTTAAGGAATGTGCAATTACCTCAGTTGCTCTCCCTGTCTCTCCGATAGCTTGCTCATGTGCGGTTTCCATGCGCTGCGCCAACTCATCGTTCTTGGTTAACATACTGTCATGAAGCGTGGTTTGGCGTTCGCAGGTAGACGTCAACAAATCTTCGACCTCTTTATTGCTAGATTGCAGGCTATCCACGGAACGTTTGAGGGTCTCATCCCGTTGCCGCATAAAGTCACCAAGGAGACAAGACACGCTCTGCAAGAAATCACTTTGTGCTTTCTTTGCATCTTTGCGTTGCTCCTCAAGCATTTCAGTGAGTATTTTGTTTTGGCGTTGAAGATGTGTTATTTCTTTGTCTGCCACAGCCTTTGCTAATAGTTGCAGCTCATCCAAGAAAGCATGCTGCTCGTTGACATAGGTACATGTCTCGCCAGAGATAGTTTCGATCAACGTGTTTAGCACAGTGTTTGAATGATCCAACGCTTTAATATGGCCTGCGACAGCCTTCGCGGAGCTTTCACAAAGTTGACTGGAAGAACTGGTGAAGCCGTTCGCCCATGTTACAATCTCCACATTGAACGATTGTCGAGCCTTCTCTGTATTTCGTTTGAGATTATCCAGGGCCTGGTCTTCGAGCGCCTCCTGAGTTTCGATTTCTTGGAATAGGTCCTGGGCACGCCCGAAATGAATGTTGATTTTCTCAACCTGGTCAGCAATGTCATTTTTTTGAGAGGAATCAAACTGAGACGCTTCGTCTTGAAGCCTATTTCGGGTAGCATGCAGAATTTGACTTAGTTCAGCGAGCTTCTTCGTCAGGGAATCCCCAACTTCGCGGATGAGCTTCTCATTTTCAGAGACAACTCGCTTATTTGATAAAAGGACACTGTTTTTGCGCTCTAGCCATATCATGAGCATCCCAAATACTAGAATTGTTCACCACACCCACCTAGCTTGTCGAACACACCGCCCAAGTCCTGAAGACTCTGAGCCGTAGTATTCCGTAGTCCAATGGCAACATCGTTGAGAGTCATCTCGGTCTCCTGATGGGCTTGGCGGACAACGACTTCTTGTTCATATGCATCGGTCATGCGTCGAAGTTCCACTTCTTTCAGGGCCAGCTTGTCTTCAGTTTTCTTAAGCTTGGTTCTGGTTTCTTGCAGCTCCTCTTCTCTGCGTTTGAGCATCGCGATACTTTGGTCGTACTCGTCACGAACACTCCTTATCTGGTTCTCGATGATTTCTACTTGCTTCTTTGCCTCCACGAGCTCAGTCTCCCTAAGCTCATTTTCCGCAGTGATTTGATTCCAGTTCTCCTCTGAGAAATAGATGCCGTTTTTCTCCCTAGCAGCGATAAGGTCCGCCTTCAAACGTTCTATTTCCACAGCGTATTCCTTCAGCAAAGAATTACGCGTCATTCGTTGATTGAGCTCAGGTTTATTTCGGATAGACTTGGCTCGAAGGGCGTAATCGAGAGTGGAAAGGGTTTCTTCCAGATTAGATCGAGTTGGAGATATGGTTGCAATGATACATGTTTTAGTTCGACCACCTAGCGAGTCTTGAAGTAGCCTAGTCAATTTTGATTCCCTAAATGTCAACAGTTAATTGTCAGCAGACTTAATTTCAAAAGGTTCGCAAATAGTCACCTGTAGGGTACGTGCTGTGCTTTATCTACCAAGGCATTTATTACCCTTCCAAGAGTCAACAAACTCTGATTAATCATCCCAGCTTCCCTAGCTCTTTTGTGCTCCGCGCCAGATCGTCCAACATTCTCAGACCCAGCTAAGTCGACGAGGTTCAGCTTACCTACTTTGAGGAGGTCATCGCCCATATTCGTAACTTCCTTGATATGGACTGTAATTGAGAATACGGAATGTGATCGACTTGAGTGATCGTTGAACTTTGTGGCTGCGATTTGTCGGCGTTCACTTCCTTTGGTAAGGAGAGCCAAGGCATCCTTAGAATCTTTGACGGCGATTTCTTCCAACCCTTGGATTACAACTCCTCGCTTACTGACATCATCGAAGATTTTGAGCTTTTCTTCATTGGCTTTAGCATCCTTTGAGGCCATGCCCATCGGTTGCATAAGTGTTGTGGGAGCCAGGAGATCATTGGAAAGAAGATCCCGCAGTTCTTCATTGTAAAGCTCAATAAAAGATACTTTAACGACATAATCAGTATGTGCTTTTTCCAGTTCATGGAAAAGGCGGAACAGAACCCGAGGGACAATCCCTGCATCCGCAGAGGGATTTCCCATGGGAGTTGGGACCAAGTCGCCTTGCATTGTGTAACTGATAAGTCACTTCAGAAGGATAAAATGGCGAGTTTAAAAATCACTCACGTTTTCCCTGTTCCTGTCTGTCCGTATGCAAATAGTGTACAATTATATCCTTCCATGACTTCTTTCAACATTGGCCCGACAACATCATGGTATATCATGCTCTGCGTTGCCTCTGGCCCAAATACAAGGTCGAATGGGTATGTACGTGTAGGAGGTAGGCTGACCATTCCTAAGCTGGAAACTGGAGGGGAGGTTTCGATGGTAAGCTCTTTGTTCTTTGCACCTGCAATCTGGACAACGCTCGGGGAATTCAATTCACGTTCAGTGCGGCCTCGACAACGAAGAATGACTTGAATGTGACTCTCTCCTCCGTCATTACTTCTTTGTGACCTGGAATTAGCGGCTGTACCAGTTGACTCTTGTGGTTCTTCAACAGGACGGCTGGAGGACGGGGCTCTGGATAGGACAGACTTCGGCCGCTGCATTTGCGAAGGCGGTGGCATACTCGCAGCATTGTTGGAACGTCCCCGAGATGACGGAGGACGACGAGTAGCCATATTTCCGAGTGAAGGATGCCAAAAAAAACCGTATCGTTGTGGTATCAAGATAAATGAGGACTGCTATACAAATGTTTAATTCGATCAACAAACGCGTCGCAAGGCAGGCCACGTGATGGCGTAGTATCTCGTGCTACCTTCTCCATTCGGAAGTTCAATATCAATATCCCGCGATCCAGCCGCCACCCTTTTCTGTGTGCAACCTCTTGCTCAGAGTAAGTCTCGCTCTTTCGTATTTGTTGGTTAAAAGTGTCTCTGAACATATTAAAGGATCTGGTAATATACAGCCATGGGAAAGAGAAAGAAATCGTCTAGAAAGCCAGGGCCTGCTCGGCAGAAGGTGCCACTTGGTGAGACTTGCAAATCTTGTCAATACTCTCAAGCTTACTCTGGTTCTCTTAGACACAACATTTACGTGCCTTTTCTGTCATCACGATAAGTCTGTTACTGTACGGCTCGATAGGAAGGAAGGTGTTGCCCAACTCGTCTGCAGAGTATGCGACCAGAGATATCAAAGTAAAGTCAATCGTGCGTATTCACGCTTCATGTGCTATTTGCACCTATTAAGCTACGTTCTTCTTCAGATCTAACAGAACCCATTGATATATATTCCGAGTGGATAGATGCTGCGGACGCCGCGCAACGGGAAGAGCAAGTTGCAAGGCGCCCGATTGCATCGTCCAGTCGGCCCGCCCCAGCACCCGCCTCTGTAGACAGCGAGGACGAATAGATGTACGGTTTCTCATCAAAACAATCATGAATTGATTTACCAAACTCAAATCATTCGAGCGTCTTGTCGAGTCTGCCAAACAACAGCAAGGTTCCGGAAACAATCACGCTTTTCAACTTCAAGTCATTATTCAGGCCCACTCGTCCTTATGCATACAGCAGTCATGTATATGCTGTGGGCCAAGTTTGGACGATATTAACTAAAACCTAGGGTCACTGTGATGCTTAGCTATAGAATCTGTAATACTATATTGTATTCCAAGTTTTGGACTTAGAGGAAATGTATAGAGAACTGAATAGTTTCATAAACCTTCCCTTGTGATGTGATTGTGGTCGAGATATTACAGACAGTAAAATTAAACGCTCCCGCAGTCGTGGATGTTATAGCAAATTTTCTTGAATGCAATGATAAGCCAAAAAAAAAAAAGTAGGAATCTGACAGGAGCGCCAGGATGATATCCGAGCCGAAATCGCTAAACACTGCTTTGGCAACAACTGCAAACATGGAAAGTTGTCAATTGTCAAGGGGCTGGCACACCTTCTAATTGAGTAACCTCCTGCACACCTCGCGACCAGGCTCGGCTCGCGTGTTCATGCCACTATAACTGATCACCAGTATCAGCTACCACCACAGCACTACCAACGACATCTTGCGGGTCCTTTGGATCCAGTGGGCGACGAGAGCAACCTTATAGCGAGCCACACAAAGGCTTACGACTCATGGCTAGCTCAACCAATATCAAAGTCGTTTGTCGGTAAGAACTCGATACTTGTACGAATACCCTTGTCGCTCATCCCATTGAATGAAAGATTTCGTCCGGTCAACGCGATCGAACAGCGTGAAGGAGGCGAAATTGTTGTATCGTTCGACGATAACCTACAAAGTGTTCAAGTAAAATCTGCTCAGCTCAGCTCCGGACCAGAGAAGGATGGGTTCACCTTTGACAGAGTGTTCCCGATGGGCACGAAGCAGCACGAAGTCTTTGATTACGGTGTTAAAGAGTCGGTGTACTTTCAACAGTGATCCGAGTGAGGAGCTTGCTAAATTTCTCTTTACCATCTAGCATTGTGAAAGGTACTACCCGATTACAACATTGGCGGCTTCGACTTGACTTCTAAATTATATCATAGATGTTCTTGACGGATACAATGGGACTGTCTTTGCTTACGGGCAGACTGGTAGTGGGAAGACTTTCACGATGATGGTCTGTTCTTATATTCTTTGGTATCCTCCAGATGTTCTAACTACGATGATTTGCAATAGGGTGCAGATATCGACTCAGAGGAGCTGAAGGGCATCATTCCTCGTATTACTGAGCAAATATTCCAATCCATCGTAGAGAGCGATGCACACTTGGAATACCTCGTGAAGGTTTCTTATATGGAAATCTACCTGGAAAGAATTCGGGATCTGCTTGCACGTACGTACCTAGATCAATAGGCCTCATTACTCCTTTCTTACCTTCCGCGCAGCCCAGAACGATAATTTGCAAGTCCATGAAGAGAAATCGAAGGGAGTCTATGTCAAGAATCTATCGGACTACTATGTCAGTAGCGCACAGGAAGTGTATGAGATCATGCGCACCGGAGGGGCTGCAAGGGTTGTTACGTCTACCAGTGAGTTATCAAAAGTAATCAACAGAAGAGTCGCTTAAAGCATCATCAGACATGAATGCTGAATCTTCACGTTCTCATTCTATCTTCTTGATTACTATACAACAACGGAACACGGAAACTGGCGCACAAAAGACAGGAAACTTATATCTAGTGGATCTGGCTGGTTCGGAAAAGGTGGGAAAGACTGGAGCATCGGGTCAAACATTAGAGGAGGCCAAAAAGATCAATAAATCCCTATCTGCTCTCGGCATGGTTATTAATGCACTCACAGACAGCAAGGTGCATGAGCATTGTCATATGAAATTGTATGATGGATTATCGACATTCCTGACGTCTTCTATAGGCCAAACACATTCCCTATCGGGATTCTAAACTTACCCGTATCCTTCAAGAATCATTGGGAGGAAACTCGAGGACAACTCTTATTATCAATTGTTCACCATCCTCCTATAACGAAGCCGAGACTTTGTCAACGCTGCGCTTTGGTATTCGGGCAAAGTCCATCAAAAACACTGCTCGCGTCAATGCCGAACTATCACCTCTAGAATTGAAGGGTTTGTTACAGAAAGCTCAGCTTTCCAATACTTCCTATCAGAAATATATTGCGGCATTGGAAGCAGAGTTGGCAAAATGGAGATCAGGAGAACAAGTGGAGGAATCTGAATGGGTATTACCTGGCAAGACTGTTGCAGCAGCAGCAGCGCCTAAGAAACAACCCACTTCGCCCACCCCATCGACACCGGCATCAATATCACGAAGTATGACACCTGTGAATCCAAGTATTGAGGGCTTGAGGACCGAACTTGAATCTCGGCCCCAGACACCAACTGTCATTGGCCTAGAGAAAGACGAAAGAGAAGATTTCTTGAGGCGGGAGAACGAACTCAGCGACGCCCTTGCCGAGAGAGAATCATCTATTGCTGCCGCAGAGAAATTGGTGAAGGAATTGAAAGAAGAACTTGCGTTCTTGAAAGAGCAGGAAGCTGCTGTCAGCAAGGTGAGTCTCCCATCTTTTTATAGCCAATCAGTTAATGGTAAACGCTCGAAAATGTAGGAGAACAAGTCTATGTCCAGTCAATTGAACGAGTTGAGATTACAAGTTGAGAGATTGGATTACGACAACAAGGAGGGTATCATCACCGTAGATATTCTCAAGGAGCAGAATCAAGATGCGAAAGCTGAATTGGAAGAACTCAAGAGGCAAATTGCGGAGTTGAAGACAGCGCAGAAAGACTCTTCAGCTGAAGACAAGGAGAAGCGCAAACAAGAGAAGATGGCACTAATGATGGCCAAGTTTGATACCGTGAGTGTAAACCCCTTTTTTCGCTGTGATGCCGTGATTACAACGATTCTCTGTGGCAACAGCAAGGCGCCTTTTCCGAAAAGGACGAGCAATTACGCCAGATTCTTGCGAAGTTAGATAACATGGATCAAGATTCTGCCGACACATTGTCGCAGGAGGACCTTACTATGATTAGAAGGCAACTTTCAGAAGGTCAGACCCTCGTGCGGGAAACTGTCGACCGTCTTAGACAGGCACAAGAAGAGAATGAGATGATAAGTCGACGACGAGATGAACTAGAAACCCGAGTGACCAGTCTCGAGACTGAATACGAGGAACTCTTGGGTAAGGCCTACTTTTTTTTTGTCGAAGTGGTATACTTACAACTCTCTATCTGAATAGAAAAGACAATTCACGATGAAGAAGTGAATAACGACGATGTGGCTGACATAATGTCGGACCTCAAGGTGGGGATGAATATTTCATCCGCTCTTCTTAAGCTAATCGTTGTCGCTAGGCTAAGCTGGAAGTCCAGTATGCCGCCAAACGTGACGCTCTCCTTAGTGAAGTCGCCGACCTGAAGCAGCAACTTGAGGTCAGAAACAATGAAGTTCGCAGTCTCAATGCATCCATCGATAGCCTGAAAGGCGTCAATGAAGAATTGAAGGTAAATTTATTTTGTTCGACTCCACACACATTTATTGACACCATACAGCGCGCATTCGCTGTTACCTCTGCAGGAATTGAGGGTGGAAAGAACCTTGCCGAAAGCGCACAAGATCTTGAACGGACGCGCAAGGCAATCAATGTTCAGTTAGCGGAATTCGATGGCGTTAAGAAGTCTCTTATGCGTGATTTGCAGAATCGCTGCGAAAAGGTAGACCATCGCATTTCACTTTCTCTTTGCTAATGCTGATGTTGTTCTCTACCGCAAGGTCGTTGAATTGGAAATTCAGTTGGATGAAATGAAGGAGCAATACAGCAACGTAATCCGTAACAGCAACAACAAAGCGCAACAGAAGAAGATGGCTTTCTTGGAACGCAATCTTGAGCAACTGACCCTGGTTCAGAAACAAGTAGGTTTCCGAGCTAACCCTATGTTATGTCACTACTAATCATTATGCTTTCAAGCTCGTTGACCAAAATTCAACCCTGAAGAAAGAGGCTGGGATTGCCGAACGCAAGTTGCTTGCGCGTAACGAACGGATACAAAACCTTGAAGCTCTACTACAGGATGCCGATCGACGACTCTCTATACAGAACCAGAAATTCGAGACTCAATTACAAGCCGTAAAGGAGCGTTTAGACCAAGCTCGAGGTGAGCTTTTCTCGTCTTTGGCGATTAGTGTCTTTTTAATTTTGGCCCAGCTCAAAAAGCGGTTGCTTCGTCTACCCTGAACTTCGGTCGCATCGCGAAACCTTTGCGAGGTGGGGGCGGTGCGACCACTAATTCTAATCCCGTGGCTTCTTCCTTGAGCAGTGGATCTTCTGCAAATCCACATACTAGGTTACAGAATGACGAAGGGTGCGTGGATTTAAAATTTTCAACGTTTAGCGATGTCTTCCAGAAGTCTCACGATCTAAAATTTTGTTTCCAGAGCAGGTGAGTTTGTTTGGTTCCTGACGCTATTTTCCATTTCTTACTCAACCTTAAATTTTCTTATTCGGTTATCCAGCAAAGCGAGCATCTTGGTTCTTCAACGCGCGATGAGAAGCATTGTCTTCAACTCTTTGTGGAGCACATACGCTCACTGTATTTTTCATAGCATCCTCTTTTACTTTATATTAGAAATACATACGTCTACGTCACTCGGCAATCACATATTAAATGCATGGATCTCTTTCAGTTATTCACGACGCGTTGTTGGATTGGAAGTTGAGTGGATTACCGGCTGGCGGAGAATGCGGGAACAATTCTGATGGGCCACGGGGACTTACACGAGGGATAAACGAGTTGATCGACGGATTGTACGAAAGAAGCGCCATTGACTCAAGCGATTCCTGGCAAAGACTGTTGTGTTTGGCGGGGACCTTTCAATTCCCAATATAGCGTTTTCCGGCTTGCACTATCCCATATTTGATCCCTTTGAAACGCGGATATTGATTTCAATTGATTTGTGACTTAATACCTCCGTATATATAGTCATTTAATGCCGCGTTCAATATCTTCTCCTTCATATATTATTTAGTCGGTGAGGGTCCCCAAACCTGAACATTCGGGTGCCCAATGTAACGGGTCTAATCCTGCCATAATCCTTTACCTCTTACTTTCATACCTTTTCGTCTCCACCTTTGTGTCGCGTCCCATTGGTACTTTGTGTACTTCACTGTACTTGATAATTTACATTCTATTGACGAGTCTGTCTTTACCGGTATGTCATAACGTACCTGTCCTTCTGTCCACTAATTTTCGCCTATTTTTCTTCATCTTTAGGCAATGCTTCCCAGGTCGAACTTTGTAGATCCTCAGTGGACTCCTCATCCAGCTGCAGGAGACCAATCTCAGACGGTCTACTCGGATGCAAGAAATAGCCATCAACACTCTCCTTCTCAAGGGCCCGCGTACCCAGTTGCATATCCTTTTAATACACCTTTCCAGATTCACAGCAGTGCCCAGTTTGCTTCGTCAGAAGCAGCAACTTCTACAGCAGGTGAAGACAAACACCGCTCCTACCGTGGCATGGTCGTAGAAGACGATAGGGCATTACACCTGGTGACCCACTCACAACAGCCAGGTTTCCCCCAAGGACATTTATTCCCTTCATACTTCCCTATACATGGAGGCCCTTACCACCCATATCCACAGCCCGAGTATGGCAAATATTATCTAGCGCCCGGTCCCGAGCCCTTTACCGACTATGCCTTTGCTTTCGACGGGTTTCGACACCAACAAGGCCAACCTCAATATCATATGCAGCACATGGCTCCACTAGTCAACAACAGTCCTTTCCCCTCGGTTCACTCTAAATATTCTATCCCCAACAGAATGCATTCGTTCCAGTCTATGCAGGTTCCATCTAATGCTGCTGTAGAGGCCAATCTCACCATGCCACAAGGGGCAGCATTCCCAATCAATTCTTCGTCGCGAACATTCTACCACCCTCCTCAGCAGATGCTTTCTCCTTCTGCCCCTCACATATATTCAGTCCATCAGACTGACAACACTGGTAACGCTGTGCCGTATAGGAGTAACCAGAGCGCTCAGGTGCGTTCATTTCGGTGCTTCGTTTTGACGGACCGAGAAGCGATTTTACTTATTCCCGTTATGGATTAGGACGTATCGCCTACCCCGTCAAATGTATATGCTGTACGGCAGCATCCTTCTCCTGTCTCGCCTCCTCAGAACTTGAGCGTTTCTGTGCACCATGGTGGACCCCGTCAAACGAGACGTGTTTATTCGTCGTCGGAGCGTAGTCCCCTGTTGGAAGACTTTCGAACAAGACGCGATAAGATCTGGCATCTTAAGGTACCCAGTTGGAATCTCTCTAACGTTACCCATGATCTTACAATTACTGTATCACCCTTTTCAGGACATCCTAGGGCATGTGATGGAATTCAGTGCAGATCAACATGGTTCGCGGTTTATTCAACTGAAGCTCGAAACAGCGACTGAAGATGAGAAGCATGCGGTATTTACGGAATTCTATCCCTCAAATGCAGACAAGCTCATGAGAGACGTTTTTGGAAACTACGTGAGTCCACGAACTTTGTTTCTTTGTTTTGTCCGCTAAGGGAGAAATGGACGTGCTAGGTTATACAAAAATTCTTTGATCTTGGGACAAAAGCACAAAAAGATGCACTGGTTGGGATCGTCGAAGCCCAAGCCAGCGATCTTGCCGTTCATATCTATGGGTGTCGCGTGGTCCAGAAGGTAAATTGGATTTAATATGCCTTTCAAATTAACTCGAGCGCTAATCATCGTTGATCGAAAAAGGCAATTGATTGTATATCTGAGGAGCAACAAACGTCAATGATTAACCAATTAGAACAAGATATTCTCAATTGCATCAAGGACGCGCATGGGAACCATGTGGGCCCTTTCAAGCTTTTTTTCCAAATTTATCCAAAAATTTACTTATTTAATAATTCCCTAGGTCATTCAAAAAATTGTTGAAGCAGTCACTCCAGACCGCTTGTCCTTCCTTCCTTTCATCTGTGAAAACATTCTGGAACTATCGACACATCCATTCGGATGTCGCGTACTGCAAAGATGTCTTGAACACCTACCGCAAGAGGTTATTCGTCCACTAATAGACGCGGTACACTGTCACACTCTCAAGCTTGTCCAAGACCAATATGGGGTATGTTTAGTCTCTTTTATCTTTGAACGGTAGACTAAAAGGAACCTATAGAACTATGTGATTCAGTTCATCATAGAACGAGGTCAGTCTACGGATAAATCCCTTGTGGTTTCCGAGATATGTGGGAATGTCGTTGCCTTATCTCAGCATAAATACGCCTCAAACGTTTGCGAGAAAGCACTCTCTTTGAGCGACTCAGGTACTCGACGCCTGTTGATTGAGGAAATATTGAGGGCAGCCGACGCAGATACGGAAAAGCCTATCTTGACGATGATCAAAGACCAATTTGCGAGTTGAGTGATTAGCACATTGATCTCAACTATTGATATAGGACTGACCTTGGTGTTGCCCTATAAGATTATGTTCTGCAATGTGCCCTAGTGGTTGCGGAAGGCGAGCAAAGGGAAGAGCTTTATACCCAAGTCAAATCATTGGTCGCCCAGCTTCGAAAATCTACCACCACATACAATCGACCGTTGGTGTCGAGTAAGTATTCCTTTTGTTACTCTTGATTTACTGCCGCTAAATATTTCGTACGTAGTTGAACGATTGGTGGAGAAATATTCCAGGAAACGTTCTTCGCGAAACGCTACCCTGCTTGAGAAGCAGCAACAAGCTGCTCAATAAAATTCAACTGTCCTTTCTTGCACTCTTCCACCCGGCTCAGTTTGGTTCTAACATTTGTTACTCACACTCTCCATTGCACGGACTCACTACTAGCATTGATCATTTTTTGTAGCCTTCGACAAAGTTCCCATTAGCATAAACTTCGCCATTAATAATTACATCCAGTTTTTGTTCAGACCCGAGCAAAGCCTCTACCTCCTATTTACAACCTGTTCGTTTGTTGTCGACCTCTGCATATGCATTTCCCTCTAGTCTTATCACCTGCCACACATTATACCTACATACTATTAATGATGCAATAATACTATCTCTGGCACTAATATGTTGAGGACGACCAGAGAATGTAGCATGCTCATTCTTATTTGGTGGCCCATTATCCCTGCATAACAGTAAGCGACATTGTCTGGCATTGTCCACAGATTTTCGGATAAAACGAAGAGATTTTCTCCTCAAACTCAGTCAGGCGTTCGTTTGAGTGAGTGAGTGAGTGTGACGTGTCCGCATCCTAGAGAGGAGTGTGAACAAATATCGGCATTTGCGCCCAGCGTGACTGCCCCAAGTATTACTACTAATAGTAGACGACCCTTCAACGTCTCCCAATACCACTGCAAACCTACGTGCTCTTTAGCTGTCTACCAAAGCTATTGAAGCAACAATGTCCGGAGTTGAAGCAGCGGCGTCTCTCTTTGGTTCAGACGAGCCCGGCGCCGATTTGTTTGCAACATTGGGAACGGAATCGACGCCTATTGCTGCCCCCGCAGCTGACGATTTCTTCGCCAATGACACCAGTTCGTCAACAGCAGCCGAGAAGGACCTTTTCTCCCACTCAGACTATGCTGCTGAGTCTTCTGTGTTTCCAGAATACACGACTCAAGTGGCGGAAACCCCGGTCAACCACACGTCGGAAACAGTTCAATACGACCAGGCTTCTAACGGACATGCGGGGCAATGGGGGCAACAGGAGCAAAAAAGTATAGCAGCAGATTACCCTAGTATGTCTCATTTGTACGGACTTTCGTTGTTTTTTTTGCTTAATGCATTGTTTCCAAGCCACTTATACAGCTGCACCAGCCACAAACTATGACCCTTATGCACCTTCCGCGTACACTCCTGCGACAACCAAGACGAACTATTCTAGCCATTCAGCCTATGATCCGCCACCTCCAGCGACTCCAGCTGCTCCCGTGTCTCCGTACACACCGTATGCACCGGTATCTTATGCAGCAGCAGCTCCGACCCATTCTTATGCCCCACCAATACCGCCTCCTGCCCCCCTTTCTCAGCCATACAGTAAAAGCATCGCTTCAATACCCCCCGTTCCTCCTCCTCCAAAGACGACTACTGTTTCACGCCCTAAAGTTTCAAATGCTTATGACCCACCATTTATTCCTAGTAGACGACCGGCACGTACTACACTTGCTGCAACTTCCAGTTATACTCAATACCAAACGCCTTCACAACCGTCTTACTCTGCCCCATCGGCATACAGCCAATACCAAACTCCTCCTCCCGTCTCTCATGAACCGTATCGACCTCCCTCGACAACAACATCACCCGTCAATAATTACTCGAGTCACTCACACTCGCAATCAGCGGGTTCTTCTCATTCATTTGGGCAATCACCTGACACTATTTCTTCACATTATGATGCAAAGCCATCGTCTATGTATAACGGATCTTATATTCCACAAGATCCTATTGAACACAGCCCGTCTACCGGCCCTAACACAGAGAGCCAGAATGATCAAACATATACGACGAGCAGCGGGATTGACGACTCTTATGCACCAGTGGAAAACGGACATGCCGTATCTACACCCCTTCCCTCTGAGGACGTAACTTCTCTTGCTCATGATAATCATGAGGAACGACGACCTTCAATGGAGTCCGTCATATCTGACGCCGTATCCCCACGAACAGTTCCTCTCCCATACTCCCCACCAGTACAGAAGCAAGACTTGGAGGATTTTGAAGGTGGTGTGACCCACGGTGAAAAACCAAGTTACCTACCATCGCCACCTGCACCACCTCCTCAGCAAAGCCCATATATACCTCAGCAGGCTGTGAAAAAAGATTTCAGCATCAACAAAGACGTCTATGACCCTTACGCGCCGAGGCTGACTCAGAGTGCTAACAATTACATTCCCAGGACATCGTCGCCCCTTTCCTTGGGTGCACGTCCCAATGACTTGAGGAAGACATCTGTTGCACCCCCTTCCAACCCGAACGGAGTCATTCCTTCTCCGTACTCCGCTGTGCCCAAGTCATTAGTGAACGTGCCTCCACCTCCTTTCGTTGCACCTCTGAAAGTTCCCACAAATGATGATTATTCGACGAGACTAATGCCACATAATTCGCTGGCCCCTCAAGATATCATTATGAAGGGCACTTCAATGCAATACGCACCATCCCCATCTCTTGTTGGCGCTAACGATCCTCTTTCGAGAACATCTGCTCGTGCCCCGGTGATAACCTTTGGCTTTGGTGGAAAGATGATAACATGCTTCCATGGCATGCCTGGGCTCAACGCAGGATTTGATGTTGCCCTGTCGTCCAGGACGTCTTCTGAGTTAAAAATCCACACTTTGAAGAAAATCATCCCTACAACTGTGCTTAATATGCCGGGACCCTCTTTCCCTGGGCCGTTGCTTGCTGATCCTGGAACATCGTCAATAAGCCTCGTCAGATCTGGCCAAACGACTCAAACCAAGACAAAGAAAACTAGTCTGGTTACATATCTTACTGACCGCTTCAACGAGATACAGCAAGGTTTGGGATATTTATCTAACGCGGAAAAGCAGAATGCAGAGGATAGGCTCGTTCTTCTCAAGCTATTGAGCATTATGGTCGAGAATGACGGCCGCCTTTTGGGAACGTACGTGGGATAAACGATGCTGATATAGTTGACATAATAATAAATGTCAAAATAGACCTCAAACTGACGCTGCAGTCCGGACTGCATTGGTACCCCGGTTGGAAAATTTAACGGGTCTCCAGGATGGCTTATCACTACAAGGCATGTTTATCTATTTCATCAATCTTGAAGGGATGCTAAACGGTCGACGATTCTTAGCATCATTTTCTTCCCCTTCTCTCGATGAGCCGCCCATTAGTGTTACCACACTCAAGTCGTCAACTCTTGACAGAATTGAAGAGCTTCTTTTACAAGGTGATCGCCGCCAAGCCTATCAGTTTGCCATGGACCAAAAGTTATGGGCGCATGCGATGATTATTGCTAGCAGTATTGATAAAGAGTCATGGAAAGAAGTGGTTAATGATTTCCTACGAACCGAACTGGGTTCTAAAGAAGATGCAGCGCGTAGCGGATCCACATTGAATGGGATTCATCACTCTCAGAGTAACAGGGAAAGTTTGCGTGTTGCGTATAGTTTATTTTCAGGTCAGGGCGCGGCTGCTGGTTAGTCTTGTTGTCTTTTCACATAAGCATTGCGATTAATTTTTTTTTCCTTAGTGCAAGAATTAGCGCCTGTAACTCTTTTACAAAGCGCAAGTCGCCTGCAGCCACCGCCTATGCTTCAATCACCACCTATGCTGCAGCCACCGGTACCCCTTGCTGCACCAGCAATGACTCCGAGGACGCCAAACTTCCCAACTATGGTGTCGACTGTGCACATACCTGCAGAAACGCTTGCCAAGTGGCCAGAGACGGCAGCTATGATAATAGCCTCCCCATTAACCCCTGAAGTTTCCGGTGCTTTGACTGCACTTGGAGACCAACTCCAAGCAAACAACTGGGTGGAAGCTGCGCATGTTTGGTATGTAAACTGATATTTACTCGAATCGTTTTTAATTGCCCTCTTCGGTAGTTATCTACTTTCATCACAGACCACTTTATTAGGAGGCTTTGGTCATCCTTCTGCCAGAATTACCTTACTGGGAACCAAGAACCCTGCCGAGGCTTTAAAGAATCCGGACGTAATTGTCTATTCAGAAATACTGGAGTTTGCGATGTCTTTGGTACCTACTGTTAAGGGCCAGGAGCCATTCCACGGTATACCCCATCTACAGGCATACCGCTTCATGAGGGCTGTCTTGCTTGCTGAGATTGGTGAAATCCAGCTTGCTAACAGGTTAGTGATACAGTCAATAATTCAATTTACATCTTGACTCATCGTGAACAGATACTGTGAAGCTATTGCATCATCTTTGAGTCAAGCCTCTCCGTATACAAACGTTGCTTTGTTGGAACAATTACAAGGTCTTCAACAACGACTGTCAGGAGTTTTCCATGGTGACAAATCTGGTTCATGGATCGGTGGCAAAATTAGCAAACCAAGTCTGGATACCATCGGTGGTTGGCTTGAGGGAAGATTTACTAAACTTGTCACTGGAGAAAGCGATTCGCCCACTCCGACCGACCATAAGGCAACTGGACAACCATTCGCCGGGCCGTTTGCGCATTACAGCACGATATCTACCACGCCATCAGGTCGTTCTTCCCCACAACCAGCTGCCGTAGGTCTCACCACTGCCCCGCCACATCGAACTACCTCTGCCATGGCCACGTCTTCCCCATACTCTCAAGTAAACATTGAGAGGTCATCCTCAGCAATGGATCATGTTCGACAGCCGCCGTTGCAGACATCCAAAAATTATACGGGAAGTTTATCTTCATCCCAGTCGTCTCCTACAGGATATGGCCTCAATGGCCATTCCCGCTACGACGATGCTTATTCTACCTCTTCTCAACCCAAAGCAAGCGACGATGAGGCTCCAACGTCGCAGTCAGGATCTTGGTGGAATTCGTCGAGCAATGATCTCTCCAGCACCACTCCCACCGCTACTACTTTCATGCAAGTGGATGACTCATCTATTCAGCCCAGTGGTGATGATGGGTTCATTTCATTGATGAGTGATCAGAATTTTGTTGGCCCTTCTCAACATCACCAACAGTCCTCGAATTCGTCATCTCGGTACGCGATTGATGAGGAAGACGACGATGACCTTGGATTGGGTAACTCCAAGCCCAAGTCCAAACCCGTTCAAGAGGAAACAGGAAATGCGACCACAGAGGAAGCTGCCGCTCAGCCAACGAAAGCAACCCCGCCTCCAGCGCCAGAAAAGAAAAATGGTAAGTTTGAAATTTACTCATGTTATATGTTGTCTCGTTATATGTTGTCTCATGACTTCCCGCAGAGCCAGCCCAGCCAAATGGTGGTGGATCATGGTTTGGTCGTTGGTGGAAACGTAGCGATCCTGCAACGCCCGGCCCAATCAAAGCAAGTTTGGGAGAAGAATCTGCGTTCTATTACGACAAGGAACAGAAACGATGGGTTAATCGAAAGGTTTATTTGCTTTTCTTTGACAAAATCCATTACCCTCTAACTGGATCCTTCTAGGCTGGAGCTGAGGAAGCTGCCAAACCTGCTACTCCTCCTCCCCCTCCTTCAAGAGCTCCTTCGAGAGCGCAGACCGCCTCGCCTGGTATGGGAGGACCTAAGCCACAAGCTCAAATCTCTGCTCCGCCTACCCGTTCGGCATCTGCTATTGGTCTTAGCGCTGAACCTCCAAGCAAAGCTCCTATGCGTATCCGGTCCAACTTGGCACCTCCAACCGAGTCAGCACCTAGTACGCCCACAGGGACAAGAATGAATCCGACAGGTCCTCCTCCACCTGCAAGACCCAAGTCTGGTGCCGCCAAACGTAACATACGCAGTCGCTATGTTGATGTGTTCCAACAGGAGGCGGGCGGGCCTGCTGCTTAAACTTTTTAGGGCTCTTCAGGGCAATGGATGTTTCCTACTTATTTCATATTCTTATAGATTTACCCACCTCCTAATGTTTTATATCATATTCGGTTCATTGGATTTTCGCTTTCTTTATCCCGCAAATAAAGTTTATATATTCTATACACTATCTTACCAAGCCGAGTGTGACTACAAGAAGAGTCGGAAGGGGTATCCTGAGGAAAGATCAGCATGGTGTGCATTAAGCGTGCATAACGCATACCTCGGTTTTTGACACGGAAGAGAGAAACTAGGACCGAGTATATGATCATAATCACGGCGGTCCAAAGGTATACCTGCATGCGTTGTCTCGAAGGGGACGGTTGGGATGGGACGACTAGGACGAGCATAAGGAACGAGAATGCCAAAAGTCCGTCTGCAAAAAGATGGTCAAGTCGAGATCAATGGCCAGGATACCTGGAAACTTACACATAAATGACACGACCTGGACTTCTTGTCCGTATTGGTTTTGGTATCCTGCAGCAATCCAGTTTCCATCCCCTCCGTTAAAGGGGACGTTCCGAATACGAGTGAACATAAAGCCGGAAGTCATGACCAAAGTTACCAGGACAGTGCCGACGGCCCATGTCCACCTATTCTGCACAATGGGAGATATAAACCTGAGGAAGACGGCTGCACCAAGAACGCCAACTGCAATCGTTAACCAATGTGCCCAGTCGATGGGGTCTTTGTAGGGAATAGGAATAGGAGTATGTTTGGAGAGGTATTCGGCCAATGGTCGAGGTTCAAAACCACTGTTCAGAGTCTGCGATTAGAGGGTTAATTAGAGTAGCAAAGTCCTCACGCACTCCGAGAAATCATATTTAATGGGCGAAAGATTTCCGCTTGCAGGCTTCCTCGACCCTTCAGCAGGAGGGTAGTGATAAACAACAGGGGCGGACATCAAGCTCAGCTGTTTGGAAATGAGTATAACTTTGGTAGGGAAGAAACAGTAACTGACCCTCTGAAATACCGAAGGCGCGGTGTCAAAATCAATGGTCGCAAAGAAATGGTCTTTGCGCTTGTCGGCTGCAACAGATGACCATGCCTTCGCCACAGCTTCGAACGAAGGGTTAAATTCTCTGTGTATTGCATGAGATATTGATGTGCTAACAAATCCAAAGAGTCATACTGACTTGCAAGGACCACATCTACGCCTGCCGTCCAATGCGGTGAGTTGTATAGATGCAGACCAGGAGCGTTTGGGAGAAGTCAAGAGGTCAAAAGTTTCCTCATTCAGGGTGATGAGGCCGTTCCCTGCATTTGCCAATTCAACAAGTCGTTGTGCAGGTGTGGCGCCAAGCACAGAAGAGAAAGCTGCGAGGGTAGCAAGCCCTGCAAATAAGATGCTCTTCATTGTGAGCTGAAGCTATACAGCAATTGGCGATACAAAGTCGCTTTTTTGACGAGAAAGACAGAAAGAAGATATGCAGAGCCGTTGCTCAGAGTACGGTGGTGGACGTGTCATTTTGGACACGCCGGGGACATAGATCACATGATGTGTGCTAATTCCCGTTTGCGGTGAACTTTGCGCGGACGCGGAGAGATGGCCTGGACGATGTTATGTCCTCCCATGCTCTTCTCCTACGCCTTTTCCTTTCCTCCTCCTTCTTTTCCGTCCATGTTGCCCTTAAATATCTCCTCACATATGCCGATAACATAGGAATTACTTACTACCTAACCAGAAGGCTCAGAGAACTCGATGTTCACGAATTGCGCGATGTCTGGGGATTTATCTGGTGAGCCACGACAATTCTTGACATTGAAAGGAGATCTCAACGGTACACTTTTAGTCATCTTCTTGTAACTCGACCCACTAAGTCTCGTGCGCTAGAGTGCTTTGTCGTTGAGATTGCACAACGCTCGACTCATATTGCACTGATCGTTGGTCCCCCCTGTTTTTCAAAAGATCATCTGCTCACTGATCCGTCTCTCAGACTTTATGGTTTATGCAAGCAAATTTGGCGGATCTATCCTATCAGCGCGATTCTCCGTCATTTATTATATGTCAACGCGTCTTACACAGATGCCATGAAATTGTCTTCGGAGATCAATTACTTCCCTCAACATCACCCTACTCAGGTTTCAATCTTCCCGCATATACACGTCGACGAAAGGTCAAGCACCATGCAGAACCTGTCTTTGTTGGCATCGGTGTTCTTCTGGCCGGAAGCCCCGCAATGCCTCAGCTTGCAGAAATTATGGGAGAGGTTGCCATCGAACAAGGACGTGTAGAAGAGGATGGAGGAGGAGTAAGGAGCTTGGAGCTAAATTTGGACAATGTCGCTCCAGCGAAAACATCTCTTCCAAATACTCGAAACGACAATTCTGATGACGAAGGCCCGTCAAGCCCAGAGGAGACATCACAAACTTTGCAACCTTTGACCAAGGTCAATAACGCCTATGGCGGGTCAAACGTAAAGTCAGGCGGGCTTCTAAGTCGGCGCCGAACCTTAGGCGCCCAAACCTTACCTGCGTTACCCCTACATTTACAAAATGTTCGTAAATCACGCGCATCTTTTGATCCTCTGGGTCAATTCGATTCTGACAGTACCAGTAACCTTAATACCCTCTTGCCATACCAATCAACCCCTTCTCTTGCTTCTTCCCGAACGCCAATACGCTCTGCAGCCATTAATAGGGCCGACGTAATCCTGGACAAATATGATGCACAAGCCCGAATGCATCTCCTTCGAGGTCACTATTATTCTTCCGAGGTTCGTTGATCGTGTTTTAGTTTACTCTATGGTTTTGAAATCCGAAAAGGTTCAATTTCTTCTCAGCCTTGAGAATATTTGTAATCGACTAGTGATCGTCCCGAAACCTGCTCGTGTATCCGCGTTACGAGCAGAGTTAACGGCGCTAAACCATAAGCTGCCAGCTGAGGTATGTTGTTTCAGTATTATCTATGGCCTAAACGCTATTTATTTACGTCTATTTTCTAGGTCTGCATGCCAATGTGGTGTCAGTCGTCAGATGCAGTCAGAGGAAGTAGTCGTACTCCCGAACCTCACCATCGCATTGTTCGCATACCTCCCGGAGAAGCTGTCGTTCTGAACTCTGCCGAACGTGCCCCATATCTGTTGCTCATTGAAATACTAAATGGGGATTTAGACTTCGACCCAGAGAAGAGAGGAAACAAGGAAATTTTGAGGAAAGTCGTCACCAAGGAAGCGGAACAAAAAAGTACATGGCTAGATTTTGGTCCTGGCTCGGCGAGACAGAATACCCCAAATCTTGAAGCATCCCAGCGAACCCCTATGACTTCCATCGTACGCTCTCCGTATTTCCCTGGTGGCCCTCCAACTGCTGCGTCTTCTACCAGCGCTTTCTCGAATGATGATGAAGAAATCGATCTCGTTGAGCAACTTTATGGTAATGACCAACCTCTCAGATCTCAAATGTTTGATATCGAAGATTCTATTGCGTTACCTCCTACTCCAAAGAATCGAGAGTTGGACATGGTTACATGGGCCCGCTCGTCGCCCATTCCTCCTTCCACTTCTGGAGAACTTATTACAAGACAAACACCCGTCATACCCCAGCACATACGCACACCTTCACTGCGACAGAGTCCCTCCTTGTCCTCTTCAACATCACAAACACAGACTCCTCCCAGCGAATCTGAAAGCACGCGCATTTTATCTCTAGACGAATACTCTGATCGCATGCGGACTGCAGCCATTATGTTGGCACAATTGAACGCAGATCAAGGTCGGGAATCTTCGATCAGTTCTTCGAAGCCCAATGGCTCGCCTCGTCCGGACGGCCTCTTGGACCGTACTGGTGAGTGAGGTCAAACTTTGGCAATCCAGTGGTTGATATTTCCAATTAGGGAGAGGTACCAATGAGGTTTCCCAGCCTATGCATACTCGTATGAGACTACCCAAAGCTGAAGCTGCGGCGATTCGCGATCGGATCATGAAAGAAATGCTTGCTTTAGAGGAAGAGAGGATGGAGCGTATGAAAGGCAGTGAGGGTGATGTCATGATGCGAGGAAGTGTGGCGAGCGGCAGCTCAAAGACTGCAGAAGATGAAGGTATTATTAGGCGAGAATTGAACAAGGTGGATCCATCTGCGGTAGTCTTCAGTGAGTCGTGGGCGTCTAAGAAGGTATGATCGGTCTTCCTAAATTACGAATATATTCCAACATAACTGATTACAGAGTCGGATACGAAGCGGCTCTCCATATGGGCATTTGGGTAAGATTTCTTGGGGTTGTTTGCTTCGGCTTGGTACTTAGCGTTACCCAAATCAGCAAATTGGGATTGTGTTTCCGTTATCGTCAAGACTGGAGGTGACCTGCGGCAGGAGCAACTTGCTGTACAGCTCATTCGCGAATTTCAGTGCATATGGGCCGAGGAAAAGTGTCCGTGCTGGGTGAAATAGTATGACCTCGATGCATCTTTCTTTCTACGTTCAAATCTAAATCTAATGCTGTATTATAGCTTCCGGATAGTGATTACAGGCTCCACATCTGGCCTTGTTGAGACAATTACCGACGCGGTTTCCATACACTCAATTAAGAAGGCGGAGTATGCGAAGCGCTTAGCCAGTGGGAGGCTTGGCCATGTAACACTGCTTGACCACTTCATATCCGTTAGTATTTCTTTTTTTATCTATGCAACTCTTGTCTAAACAACTATAGACCTACGGAGAACCCACTTCCGCTAAATTCCTTCGCGCTCAGAGAAACTTCGCCAAGTCTCTAGCAGGTAGAATTTTGGCTCCAATAATAACTGACATGCCGTGCTAATCCTTTAATTATAGGTTACTCGATTGTTACATACCTCCTTCAGGTCAAAGATCGACACAATGGGAACATTCTTATTGACCGAGATGGCCACCTAATCCACATTGACTTCGGATTTATTCTCAGCAATACTCCCGGAAATATGAGATTCGAAGGTGCACCCTTCAAGTTGCCACCGGAATATGTTGAAGTTCTGGGAGGTGTAGACGCACCTGCGTACCGCGAGTTCAGAAAATTGTTCCATGAAGGGTTTGAGCTTGCCAGGAAACATTGTGACAGGATCATTAGTAGGAACCCCGTCGCGCCTTCTTTTCTTGCGAAAGTAGACTGACTATTCCTTTTTAGCGCTGGTTGAGCTCATGCAAAAAGGTCGGCGCATGTTGAAAGTTATTCTCTCAAGTTTTTTTAATGAACATTGCCCGCAGATTCTATGCTTCCTTGCTTTGCGATTTCTGGTGATCAAACCGCGAACCATCTTCGAGATCGCTTCCAGCCCACGCTCACGCATGCTTTAATCGGCGACTATATCAACAAGTTGATCGACAGCTCTTTAGGATCGCATTGGACAAGGTTATATGATTCGGTACGCTTCTATCTTTCTACACAACCTCTCCTTGATTTAACGATTTTCTGGTGATAATAGTATCAATACTACTCTCAGTCTATCCTATGACCGTCTGTTGATTTTGTATCGATCTGCATCATTGTCGTGTTAGGGTATGCACTACTCTATACCCCATCAAAAGCCATAAATATTTGCCAAACAGAAAGCTATTATACTACTTAGGCAGGGGCTGTAGGGGTTTCCTCGCCATCATTATACAGGGTAATACAAGATCAGCCGAACAACTTGTCATATCTATTCAAACACGAATACCATTCATAGTCTGCAAAAAGGGAGTACTATTAGAAAAAAAATGAGTTGTCTCAATTTGTAGAAAGATCCATACCAAAGTTCTGCGTTTCATCGCACCAACATTTCCCGCGCTTGTGCGCTTCACCCTGAGGACAATGCTGGAATGGCTCATGACGATAACCTATGTCATTGAAGAAATGCTGCAGCCAACTCAATGAGCAAGTAGATGGGAAGAAAAAGAAGACAGGCGTACAATTTGATCCTTCTTGGCAAAGAGAGCAGCACCGATACTGTGAACTGGAGCATCACCCCAGCGCTATTTAAAAAAAAGGTCAGTATAGCGAAAATGATTTTTTTTGGTTCATTGGTGGTACCTCGTAGTAAAAACCGCCCTTTTCGTCCAAGAAATCGAAGAATTTGGAGTACGCCTCACCCCTCCAGAGATCAAGATTACCTATTTCAAAGTTACTCCAGACTATAGTACAACGTTAATACGATAAGCGTGAACAGTGATTTCTGAAAACTCACAGTGGCAGCGGTTGTAAGTTTCTCCTCCGTCGTCAGACAAGAAGGCCATAGCATTGTCGGGTGATACGAGATGAGGATTGCCATGAATAAACTCTAAAGGGGGTAAAATGCTATTTGAACTTCTTTGGAATATCTTGCAAACAAGTCCAGAACAAACCCTTGACTGTATCCCATAAGGTTGGGATAGTAGCTTCATATTCGTAGAGCGACACCGTGAAACCTTGGACATTATTGTGTAAGAACTAGATTTCTTTAACCTGAGAATAACGACAATACTCACCGTACATCTTATTCTGATCTTGCATGACGAGGAAGGGATCATAGTCAAGGTCACAGAAGAACTTTACATCAGGTCTTTTAGAAACAAGTCAGATAATTGTTCATTACTTCAAATGGCAAAAAAGCTCACTCCACCCTATGAGTATGGCGTATCAGTGAGAGGGAATACACTTGAAGATAGAAGTAACGTACCTCCAATAGTATTGGTATGACTTCAAAAGCTCATGGCGGTAAAAAAACTAATGAGAGATTGGTCGTAAGTCAATTTGATAGCCAAGCAAAGGACATGATCTATCCACTGACTCCGGAGTTATAACGACACATGTTTCGGTAACTATGCGGCTTGTGAGAAACAGGATTTTTGGGTGGACACGTTGAAATACTCACGGAACGCTGCCTGTTCAATCATTATAATTAGAACACATTCAGAAACAGTACGAACAAAGGAGCAAGAATAAACGCTGGACCAGTACTCACCTCCATAGATAACATTTTCCTGAACCATCTTGTTTCGAGATGCAGTAGCCCTTTCTTCATCAATTTCGGGTGGTTGTTCCCAGTGCTCTTTGGGAATGAGACCAAACTTCACATCTGCGTCGGTAAGTTCTGTTACCCGTCTGGGGAGAAAGTCACGTAAGTTGAAATCTTTCAGTGAGAATGGCTTGCCAACGAACTTCTTGAAACCATCGTCAAAAGGTTTCTCATTGAGGAAGATGTATGGGTATTGAAACTTCTTGTTGAAGCGGTCTTCCATTTGTTTGAGACTGCTAATCACACCATTGAGATCGCTATTGCGCGCTAAAAGAAGCGTTAAATGCTTGGAAACGCAAAGTTCGACCTTCATGAGAGCACGCAATACAACATACCCAACATCACGATGGCAGCATTAGCCTTCCTTCCTTGTGGTGAGGTATTATTCTTCTTTAGATAGTAGTCTTCCGACAGTGGCACTTTGTATGGAGGAACTGTCGATTGCTGTTTATTGGCATCTAGTCCGACCTTTTTCTTCAGGTTTTCCATCGATGTTACGCGTCCGTAGCTTTCGTTTGTAAAGCTGACCAGCAGATGTATACTAAACTGTGATAAGAGTTTACTGGTTTTAATGCAACGCGCTATTCACAAAAAATCATATACATACAATCATAGCCAGAGCCGCCACGACATACCGCATGGGGGTCATCATCTTGGGATAGTGCGTCCAAGAGTCGCCAGAAAAGAATTTTATAGGCTAGTGCCCTAAAATAAAAGGAGTCACAGCTGGAGTTGAAGACTGTCGTCAACAACGTTTGTATGAAAGGATGACAGCGACGAGAGGTAAAGAAATGAAATGGGCATTGACCTCCGTGCACTGGGCATAGGCAATCTGTCTGCTTATGTAATTTATGCGGTACCGCCACACTTGATCAACGGCAGGATGTGCCGGGTTCTATCGGCGGTGTTTTTCAGCAATGACGTAGTTTCAAGATAGCGATTCGGTATACATAACGCATAAAATACGTGTCTATCTAGCAAGATTAGTACATTTTAGTAGTGTAAAGCTTGTCCATTTTCGCGTTATGAAAACAAAGCTTCATATTTTCTGACACAAGAATTAGGGTGATAGTCTGACAGACGCGTCGTTAGTAAAATCGTCGCAGTTACGGAGATTAGGGGCGAACCAAAGGTATCTTTAGAATCACAGGAGCAACGACCTTGAGTCCATTGATCGCCCGATGGGCAGTGTTGGAACGAGTCGTGTCTGTATCCAATGTCACGGAAGAAGTGGACCTGATCTTTACCGGCGAAGAGAGATGCTGCTATGCTGTGAATAGGAGCATCACCCCATCTCTGTGTTCGGTTCAGTTGAGTTTCTAGTATATTCCAATGAAGAACGCAAGCCTACCTCATAATAAAACCCTCCTTTCGAGTCTAAGAATTCAAAGAATTTCTGATATGCTTCTCCACGCCAGAAATCCATGTCCGCAATCTCAAAGTTGCTCCAAACTGCGTAGTCCCCGAGGTCAGCGTAAATCAGCTTCAGAACTAACCTTGTCTTACAGTGACAGAGGTTATAATGTTGACCGTTGTCGTTCGACAAGAATCCCATGGAGTTATCAGGGCTCACAAGTTCGGGGTTTTCAGTTATGAATTCTGCAGAGCATACATATATGAAGGGATTTATCGACCAACTTACACATAAAATGACCCACCTTTTACATTGTTCCATAGGGTTGGTATCGTTGGTTCCCATTCTACTAGAGATATAGTGAATCCTGCAATGGAAATAAGAAATATCGGTAATATTACAGTAAGAAGTGCGTACCGTAAACCTTGTTATTCTTTTCCATGAATTTAAAGGGGTCATAGTTAACATCGCAAAAGAACTTGACTTCCGGTCTAGTTTTTCTACATGAGGATAGACAACATTAAGGAGTTTCATCAAAGTCTTACTCGACTCTGCGCAGTATCAGTTTCCACTAAGTCCCTTGAGCCAAAAGGGGAAACTTACCGCCAATAATACCGATACGGTGTCAATAGTTCGTGCTTAAAAAAGAACTTCGTAAAAAAATATAGATTAGCGTCATAGATGATGTTCAAGAAAGACGGGAGAAAACACATACACCAGAGTTAAATCGACACATGTTTCTGTATCTATTAGGGGTCACCTGGTTAGCTTGTGAGGCCGTGTATGTGGAAAAAAGATATGACGAACGGTACACTGCCTACGGAATGAGCAATTTGATTAGAAGATGTCTATACTCCACCGTTGCTAACAGCGTGCTCACCGGCATAGATAATACCTTGAGCCATCATACGTTCCCGATTTTCTTTAGCCTGGTTTTCGTCAATCCAATCCGGTTGGTACCAGTGTTCCCGAGGTATTTGTCCGAAATGGATGGGCGCATCCGTTAGGACTCGCACTCGTCTAAAAAGCGAATTCTGTTATAGTTTTTAAAAAAAACAAGAACGATATACTCACTGCATGAACTCCTCCGTGAAAGGCTCTTCATTCAGCAGGACCCAGGGATACCCGTGCTTTTTATTGAAACGGTCCTCCATTTGCTGTATGCTTGAGACGACGCCATTGATATCATTGTTCCGGCAGAGAAAAACAAATGTCGCATTGGCTCTTTCTGAGCCTTTATCTATGGTTGTGTTGGTTTCAAGAGGTCGAGGTGACGTGTTGTCGAGCACTGTGGCGTTCGTCAATACCGATGCAAGTTCAGGCTCGGTAAAAGTTGTTTTGTTCGTCGAAAGACCAAGCCGAGAAGAGATGATATTGTGGTTAGACAATGCTATGTTGCTGTATTCCTTGAAGGCGACGTTGAGAAGATAATGAAGAAAAATCTGAAGCAATATGAATAAATTATTCTTTCAATGAGGATTCGAGGCACTCACGACGAAAACAAAGAGAATAAAAACAAGACGCCTCCCAGAAATCTGGCCTATCTGGGGGAGAGAAGCGGACATGGTGGAGGGGAAAGAATAAAGGAGGAGTTGAAAAGCGGTCCCTTTTAATGGGTGATAATTATAGGCAGGCGGTCAGATCCTGGCTGAGCCTCAGACAACCAGGAGATCGGCGGAAGACATCCTCGTCGCTACATGATATTTCCGAGACGCTGTACATATTTCTAAAATATTAATAATAATAGGAAATAAAAACATGCAATATAGAAATATGCGATGGATTGCGCAGTAGAGCGCGCGCTTCATTTACGCGATAGGAGCGACGGCGCGGCGACCTGAGTGAGCGGCAGTGCGTAATGCTTGCTCTTGTTTGGTTAATTTTTCCTCTTGCCACCGTTGCAGTTGTAAGTATACCTCTTCGTCCTTATGGCGTCCACTTCATTTTCAGAGAAGGATCCTCTGCCTTCTCCTCCTCCGGCAGTTCCTTCTGGCTGGTCCTTCTTCAACCCTGTGTCCCCTATTGTTGATGTTTATGAACGTCTTTCGCGTTTTCGCGCAGACTTAGACCTCCCCCATCCAGGTTCAGTTGAGAACCTACAAAAGGAAGTGAAAGGTAATTCTTTTTGCTGTCATACCTGTTGCTGCATGTTCGTTAATACTTTCCACTTCAAGCTACCCATTTATCCAATTACATTTTCGATGGCGCTCGCGCTGACTTGACCAAGAGCTTGTCTGTCAACCCTCTGTTCCAAGTGACGCACTCCTTCGCCCTCGGGTCCCAGACTCTTCCCGCTTCCTACAACTTTGGTGCTGTATTTGCAAACCAAAAAGTGAATATCAGTCTTCCAAATTCGCGTCTATGGTGCTGACAACGCATAGGTCTTCCTCCAAGGTTCAGTCGATCATGAAGGCAGCATCAACGGTCGCTTCAACAACGGTTGGAGCGCTAACAATGTGTTCAAAGCTCAAGCTCAGGTATGCATTCTTTTCTTCAGAACCCTGCCATGGGCTCACAACCATTGATTAGCTATCACAACAAGCCGAGCAAAGCATGATTCAGCTTGAACACGATTACTCAGGACAGGATTTCAACGCCAACATCAAAGCCATAAACCCCTCGCCCTCAAATCTCACCGGTGTTTACATTGGCAGCTACCTCCAATCTGTTTCCAAAAACTTGGCCATAGGCTTGGAGGGTCTCTACCAGCGCCCCACACCTCAAACCAGTGACCTGGCCATTTCATACCTCGCCAAGTTGACCAGCACTGACAAAACTTGGATTGCCACTGCACAACTCCAGCCTTCTGGTATCCTCCAGGCCACCTACTGGCAAAAACTAAGTGAGAAAGTCGAAGTTGCCGCTGAGCTTCAGGTTCTTTCCGCTCCCACCCGACGTGATGCCGTAGCTACTCTTGGTGCCAAATACGACTTCCGCGCTGCAACTTTCAGGGCCCAGATTGACTCGACCGGCAAAGTGTCTGCCCTGCTCGAACAACGATTTGTCCCTGCCTTCGCCTTCTTGGTTGCTGGAGAAATTGACCACTTCAAAGTATGTATCTTGCATGTCTTTTTGCTTTTCAAGCTTTATTGACCCCTTACCTCTCAGAACGCTGCCAAGGTTGGTGTTGGTGTAATGATCGAGAGTACTACCCTTACACCTGAAGAGATGGGAATGATGCCTCCTCCTTAGTTTTATCTGTTCTGATGGCAATAATACTATAATTATCATAGACAGCTCAGTTAAGGACTTGTCCCAGTATAATCTACCCCTCGAGTTATTGGATACGGCTTAGGCCTTTTTTTCTATGCAACCTTCTGCGGCGTAAATACGCGTCTAAGTATAAAGTGACGTCATCACGTGCTGAGTTCACTTTGCAGCGTGCAACTGGTCCAGTTCAATCGTTCCACTCTTTGTGCACAATTTTTCTTAGGAGCATATGGACTCAGAAACACTCCTTGAAATACGAGACGTCACTTGCTATCTAGACAAAGGCGTGAATATTTTCTCTAATATCAGTTTCTCTGTAAACAAGGGTGCGTTCATTCCAACAGCGAAATCCATGAGAAACATACGGTCCGCTGAAGTTTCTGTGATACAGGGGATATTTTAGTTCTGCAAGGACGAAGCGGCTCTGGAAAGTCAACACTGCTTAAATGCATTGCTCAATTGAACATGCACACCGGGGAGACCTTGTATAGAGGAAGGTTTGTCATCATTTTAAAGCGCAACCCCTGAAGAGAGGACTATTATTCAAGCGCATCTCTCAGTACTCCTCGAGAATACGGTGCACTTTATTTTGCAGGTGCCACATAATGATTCTCTCTCTAATCTATATAGAATCATAGGCATTCCAGCATTCAGGACTCGTGTGATGTATGTCCCACAGAGACCGTCTCTGTTACCGGGCTCACCATACGACTTCCTTGTCAAAGTCACTAGTTTTCGGGCACATAAGACATTCTCCCATGATAGTAGTCAGGGCTCGATCAATGAAGTATTCGAGCGTGCCATTGAAATTGGAGAACAGTGGGGGATACAGGATGATCTCTGGCGTAGAAATTGGATAAATCTCAGCGGTGGAGAAGGCCAACGTATCTTAATTGCTGCTGCAGTATCGTTGAACACTGCGGAAATTCTTCTTCTGGATGGTAAGCATCAACAGACAATGAGGCTCAAGAGATTTCCCCTCAACTCTTCATTTGCAGAACCGACTTCCGCGTTGGATGCCGAAACATCTCTGTTAGTCGAGAACTATCTGGTGGAAAGAATAAAAGGCTCGGATACAACACTGAAATCTCTAATATGGATAACCCACTCACCTGAACAAAGCCAACGAGTTGGGACCAGGTTTATTCACCTCTCCGGAGGCGGATGCTATGAATCCGACGATCCCAACCCTTCTCCATACCCCAACACTCCAGTTGGTTAATGTCTCCCACCATTTAATAATGTCTTTTGATACAAAGCATCAATATGTGGAAGATCTATAAATCCATGCATTCTCTTTCCTGAAAAATATCAGCCTTCGAAGCCTCAATGACTTATTAGTATCAGGCGTTTAGTGTATGTCGAAACTAATATTGAATTAAAGGGCGCTTGCGCAAGGTGTAACGACAGAGTGGAGCAGATTACAAGCCCGTATAGCTCAGCTGGTAGAGCATTGTACTTATGAGGTTAACTGGCCAATGCAAGGGTCTCGAGTTCGACTCTCGATATGGGCATTTCTTTTTGATGTTTTGTAATTCGAGGCGGGGATGACTCGTTGAGGCGCGCGCCTATGATGCCATCAACTTTTGTTGTCCGGTATGGTCATGATGTAACTCAGAGAAATGTTCTCCCATGTATTCCAGAATTAAATTTACTGACGCGGTGTATACAATACTTGCACAGTTATTAAAGTGGATAGGTGTAACAGCCCTGACACCCGTTTTTTCTACTCTTTATTCCATAGTGGATGTAATATGAACAATGGATTAATGTACTGATAGCTCACTCTTCCCATACGTTAACTACTTCCGACTGATGGGTCATGACTGCAACATCCCGGCGAATAGGGTTCAGACGTTTGTATACAAACTAAAGAATATTATGAAAAGACGTTTAAATCGGATAGAGTTATGTTGACTTACTAATTCGTTATACTCCTTCATGGTTTCCGAAGCTACTATTTGTTTGTCTTTTACAAGTTGGGTATATGAATGTGTAAGGGTGTTTAACTAAATTTGTGAAAATGTCATGATATGCTTGCAATTAAATAGTGGTCGATCGACGTACTTGTAAGCCAACTAGACCCATGATCAGTATAGTGTATATATAGTTCGAAGAGGGCATTGCAATCCATAGCAAGGCGTGTGCAGGTGAATAAATGCTGAAGAGTTCGAGTTCCATCTCGCCAGGCTCCCACATCTCTAATTCTTGAACCCGAGAGGTTTTCTCCTTCGGTAAAGTCACACGAGTCGGAGGTTGGATACCAAGGAGAAAACGCCAGAAATAAGAGAAGTAGTACCAAGTGTTCGATCTGACGCGCTGGCCAAGGGTCGGACGCGGTAATGGTTCGAGATCTACATTGGTCACAACAAATTTGGCGTGGGGTGATGCAAGTGGCTCAGGTCGATGATGGAATTTATATGTTTTTGTCCTGGTCGCCAAAGTATAGGTATTGAAGAAAGACGCCAGAATAAGAAGCAAGGTAATGGGTGTTGTCTACACAAAGGCGGCGATTATATAAGAATCAAGAGGAATTCTGGAGATGTAAAGAACATACCCAATCAAACCAGGAGGTTTTGCGCCTTTCAGTCATACTGTCCCATATATCTTCATTTTCGCGTGTGGCTAGAACGAGGAAATGGATGAAATGAACGGCAGCTCCGAGAATGCGTGCAGACGTTTTAGATGACGGGAGTGGCACATTCTGAGGGAACAAAGCAAGTTCGAACGCGATGGCAGATGGAAGATTTCGTATTCTATTCGTTTGGTAACGTAGTTAGCGCGTCAGAAATTCGTCTGAGGCAAAGACAGGATATTACTTCTCAAAGAATCCTTTCTTACGTACAACCGCTTTACGAGATGTAGTTGTGGTCCCAGTACTTACGCTTTTCCGAGACCGAGATTTTATTGGTGTGGCATAGGGCGCAGGACCTCTTGACCTTGCAGCGTCCCAGTCAAAGGGTACTGAGGAGGAAATAGAAGGGGTATCCGCTGGGGAACGGTATAAACCATAAGGTTGGCGGTCCTGAGTGCGGGGGGTGGTTGGCGTATATCCAGAGCGTGGGGTTGTTGGATGTTGACTCAAGCCTTCTGGACTCCTTGGAGAGGCGTTAGAGGCATTGTTCTCTTGCGCTAGTCGCCGCAGAGCCATTATGGAGGAAAGAAAGCAAGAACAAAACGCGTGTTGAGCAGAGTACAAATCAATGACAGTGACAGCGATCAAAAATGGACAGTGTACAAATAAATGCACGTGTTGTGACTTCCATTGTTACGCCCCAAATATAGACACGTGCCCCTTTACACGTGGTGGTTGAACAATGAAAATGGAAAAATACAAGACGAACTTCAGCGTTTCTTTGCTCTTAACACCCACCATCTCCTCTTTTCACTTTTCAACACTTGCGCTACCCTTCTATCCCCTCACGAACATCCTTATTTTCTAGTTTCTGTTGAGCGCACTAGCCTCTCCTTTAAACACCTTCACAACGTCGATCTTACTCCGCGCCCCGACTGCGACGTCCTTGTCGCCCAGTGCCTCTATCAGTGGTTAGTTTTTTTTTGCTTCCAACTGTTTCTCTTCTCAGCCGCTGACAGCTTTAGTAGAAAAGAACAGAAAAATGGCCCAACCATCATCTTCCCATCATGAAGAACGTCGCCACCGTAGCGATCGAGAACGCGAACGATCTTCATCGCATCATCACAGAACTATCTCATCTACTACTCTCTTACTCGTCCTATCACTTGTCCTTGCTGTCCTAGCTGTCATGCTATCGCTACCCTCCAATTCCTCTTCTACTGATTCAAATTCAGGCGTCCTCAGCATGCTCACTCCGAAAAGGACACAGGCTCTTATTGCTCGTGAGAGTGCAGTTGCCATGCGAGAAGCTGAAGTTGCCCGCCGCGAAGCTGAGCTTCTTGCTGGTGCTCCCGGTGGTGTTATTCCTTCACCTTCCCCTGTCCTCTGCCCAGCTTGTGTCTCTGCCACCGTCACGGTCACCGACATACCCCCTGTCCAAACTATCATCAAGGAAATCGTTAAGGAAGATTCATTGGCGCCCGCTGGCTGGACCGGTCCCCGCGCTGAGGAACTTCTCGACCGTGAACTCAAGATTGCGGAAAGAGAGCGTGATATCAGTAAGCGCGAAGAAAATGTCAACCGAAGAGAACACGATGCATCCCGTCGCGAAGGTTGGATCATGGAACAATTAATGTAAGGGTTTCACAGTCAGACAATAACCTCGATTTGTACTAATAATTATTGATAGCGCCCTTGGAAATGGTGATCCGCAATCTGTCGTGGAAGAAGATTATGTCTACGAGCCTTCAAAGCGAAAACCCAAGGTACCCCCACCTTCTCCACGCCGCTCCGAGCTTTGAGACGAAGGGGGTCCAGCATGACCAGTACGAGAGCCCTGTCCGTATTCATCCATCATGCCCCTTCTCTCTATCCCACCTTCGTCCGAGCTTGGGGGACAACGGTGTTTTTATCTCGTCCCCCTTGTCCTCTACTTGCGAGCTGCTTGATCAGTATAGGACGCGTCTTCGATCATGTTTTACGGGTGGTCATTTATGATCGACATTCGATCATGGATTCACCACGTGATGGCGTGTCCTCGATCAAGATTCACAGCTCGCACGTTCCATCTCAATTGTTTTCAACATTTACTAATTCTATTTCTTTCTTTTTTTAGTATCAAGAACTTCCACCAATGATTGTCTCCGAGATTTCTTATGAAACACAAACCAAGACCGTAGTTCAGACCCAAACAGTTACCGTTCCCCCTCCCGCCAACACTCGTCTAGCTGCATTCCCCACTCCAGAGGCTGGTAGTCCTTCAACATCTTCAGGTGCACCACGCACCACAGCTGTTGAAATTGTTACAGAGGAAGAAGACGACCGTCGTCCTCGTACCATTGTCCGGGGACCCAAGCGAATGCCTGCTCGATGGTTCGGGAACTGGTGATCTATTTGTTGTATTTTTGTTCTCTACAATCTTTTTACATTCACGACTTTTGACGCTATGACTATTTTTTGTTACCTTGACGGACAATGATTTTATTCTATTTTGCGCAGCAAACGCATCTTTATCTTGTTTTATTATTTGGTCGTTAGGACTGATGACACGAGATAGATATTATGCTGCCCCAGGGATCTATTTTGCGAAGTTGACCAGATGATATGTGTAGTAGTTATGTAGAGTACTTACAGTAGTAGTTGGCTCCTTCAATAAAATCCACACGAATTTTTCTCCTCATGTTGTTTGACGCGTCGCGTATCTTATATAAGCGCATCTTCTCATTGCGGTCCTGTCGAATTTGTCTACAACAAGAAACATGTTGCAGGCTGCCTTGTGCAGGTCTTCCAGGGCTTCATGTCTCCATCTACGACCAAAAGTGCTTATAGCACGACTCTCGAGTATCGTTCCTCCCTCTAAGACTCATATTGAGGTTCTCGGCCAGCAATTTCCCGTAGATGACTATACGAACATCACACCCGCTATCACCTCCAAAACCGCTTCGAAACTGCACCTACAGCCCTCACACCCTCTGAGTACACTTCGCGGACTAATCGAGTCTGCATATCCTGACTTTACTCATGTCTCGTCAATGTCACCACTGGTCTCGCCGTTCAAGAACTTTGACGAGCTTTCTTTCCCGGCGGATCACCCTGGACGCGCCGTTACGGACAGCTACTATGTGAACAGGAATATGATGCTTCGTACACATACTTCGGCGCATGAAGTAGAGATGTTCAGGCAAGGAGAGACGAAGTGGCTGTTGACTGCCGACGTGTATCGACGTGACGAAATTGACGCCTCGCATTACCCCATTTTCCATCAAGTCGAGGGTGCTCGGATATTCGATACGGACGCGAATGGCTTGAAGGAGGTCGAAGAGGACAATGCGCGACTTTCTAGTCTCCTTGCTGAAGCGAACATTGTCATCGAGGATATTCCCCATATCTCACCTACCAATCCAGTCCAGCACAATCACGACCCCGTGTTCTCAGAGCTGGTAGCGAAGAATCTCAAACTTTCTTTGAATAACCTCATTTTGAAGGTCTTTGGTGCTGCATCTAACGTCAGCAAAGAGCAACCTCTGAGAGTGCGCTGGATAGAGGCGTATTTCCCTTTCACGAGTCCGAGTTTTGAGGTGGAAGTCTTCTTCCAGGGTAAATGGTTGGAGATTTTAGGGTGCGGAGTCGTTAGACAGGCAACTTTGGACACGGCAGGTACGAACATCTATATATTTAAATATTTCAGAGACTTAATAACATAATTAGGTGTTCAAAACAAAATTGGTTGGGCCTTTGGTCTAGGACTTGAGCGGATAGCCATGGTGCTGTTCTCAATACCAGATATTCGTTTGTTCTGGTCTACAGATCCCCGCTTCCTCTCTCAGTTCGAACAAGGGAAGATCAACGTCTTCCAGCCTTACTCGAAATACCCTTCGTGTTTCAAGGATGTCAGCTTCTGGGTTCCTAAAGACTTTGAGTTGCATGAGAACGATTTCTGCGACCTTGTCCGGGATACTGCTGGAGATTTAGTCGAGGACGTAAAACGGGTATGCGTGAAGTATGTATCCTCTTGCAATTTCTGACGACTTGCGATAGATCGACCAGTTCGTGCACCCCAAAACCAACCGTACAAGTCTATGTTACCGTGTCAATTATCGTTCTATGGACAGGTAGGCAACAATCTCTGATAAAATGCGTGCAAAGATGTTAATGTCTATACGTGAAGATCCCTTTCCAACGAGGAAATAAACCATGTGCAAAACCAGGTTATTTCTCGTCTAAAAGAACAGTTCGGCGTAGAAATACGATGACCCCTAAATTATAATAAACTAATGTTGAATATGAGATCAATGTATTTCCTACAACGAAAGAGTGGGGATTGTCGTAAAATGGAGAATGTAGTAAGTTTATATCAATGATTATAGGCTATATAATTTTGAGGGGAGGACACCTTGGTGATTAGACCACCCGTGTCCAGGAAGATAGATCATGAAGATGTATCTTGTGCAACACCGACTTGCGCAGCCCGCAAGACTCTATCCTTGATCTTGTAGCCTATCTTCTGGCAGTCAATAACGGTTCCAGGTGTCTTGCCTGGTACTGGTGCTTGGTAGAGTGCTTCGTGATGGTTTGGGTCAAAAGCATCACCAGTTGGGTCGAACGGTTTGACGTGGTACTTGAATAGGGTTTGAAGCAATTGCCGTTGAGTTATTTCTACGCCCTGGTGCAGCTCTTGCAAATATGCTTCGTGAGTTTTTGATAAAGGGGTATCCGATATTGAAGAAGTTGCAGCGTCAGAAGCTTTCAGTGCTTGGGAAGGAACACTTTTCAGTGCTATTGTGAGAACGTCTACTGTTTCTAGCAGGTCTCCAGCAAACTTGGTGATGGCAAAATCACGCGTCTGCTCCTTCTCCCTGGCTGCATTTCGTTGCAGGTTCAGAAAGTCGGCTTGAAGATAGCGTAGACGGCCCTGAGCTCATGGATCGATATGAATGGCATTGTGACGTGTTGAGAAGAGACTTACAGTGAGGTCTGCCACCTCTGCCTCCTTTGCCTTTAGCTTTGCCTCTAATTCAGTGCATTCGGGATTCGCCTCCTTGGGTTGCTCCCTCTTTGATTCCGGAGAAGAGGTGGTGGCTTCCGAGTAATGCCGTGTGCCTAGACGGGCGAGACGTGATGATGAGCGAGGAATTGAAGAACGAGCGAACGTTCTTGAAGAGATGGCAGAGGTGCAAGACCTGAAAGAAGAGGCAGCGAAAGACATGGTAAGGCAAGGAGTATATAGTGACGAAGCAGAGTGCTGAAAATTATTGGTCATGGACAATTTCGGAAGTATGTCGTGGGAACATATTACTAAATAGGAAGTTGGGGACAGCTGGGGGGCAGTCCGAACTCCGAAAGCAGTTTTTCATTGGAACCCCACCCGTAACGCCAGCGTTGACCGACTGGAGTCCCTCTCTTATCTCCTTTCTTTTATGTTGCGAAGCGGCGTTTAGAACTGTAAATCTTGTGTTCTTCCACCAGCGTCAACTGTCGACAAATCACACCCGGCGTCCGGCACTCTATCGGTGCCCGGGTCCGTTTTTAAATTATACATAAGTATGATAGTCGTATCGCGCTTCCGATGCCTTTTATCTCTTCATCATCTAAAATATCGTACAATGGCGTCTGAAGCTTTTTCAGCCAAGCTTATCGATGGCACTGCTCTTGCAAAGTCAGCTCTTGCTACTTCCTCCCTGATTTCGACTTAACCAACCCCTTTCCTCAGATCTGTTCGCGAAAATGTCACCCAACAGATTCAGGAGAAGAAAAAACAATTCCCTCGTTTCCAGCCTCAACTTGCCATCGTACAAGCTGGCGAACGTCCTGATTCCTCCACCTACGTTCGTATGAAAGCAAAGGCTGCTGAACAAGTTGGAATTAAATTTTGTCATATCACCGTCCCCGCCGAGGCAACTGCAAATGAAATTGTCCAAATCGTTCAAGAACTGAACGCAGACGAATCTATTAGTGGAATCCTTGTTCAGCTACCTCTCGGAGAACATGTTACCTCTGCTGAAGAACGTCTCGTCACCGAGGCTGTGAGCCCAGGAAAGGACGTTGACGGGTAAGATTATTCATTTTGGTTACGAACGCGACGTTGAACCGGAATACTACTAGATTCCACGCTTATAACATCGGACATCTATCTTCACGCGCATCGGACCCTCTATTTGCACCTTGTACACCATCCGCCGTGTTGCAGCTCCTCAAATCCACAGGAGTCCAAATCTCCGGAACTAATGCCGTCGTATTGGGCCGTAGTGACATTGTTGGCAGCCCCGTTGCGTCCATGCTCAGAAACGAGGATGCAACCGTGACCCAATGCCACAGCAGGACAAAGAACATTCAGCAGATCGTATGTTTCTTTAACCGCCTTTAATATGTCCCTTTCTTTTAAAAAACTGTTGTAGATTCAAAATGCAGACATCGTTGTAGCAGCTATTGGAAAGGCCGAGTTTGTCAAAGGATCGTGGATCAAGCCCGGAGCTGTGGTTATTGATGTTGGAATCAACTATGTACCTGGTACGATGTTTTTAACAATCATTGGAACGTGCCTATAGCTGACAAACCTTCAGACGAAACTAAGAAAACTGGTCAACGCCTAGTTGGTGATGTTGAATTCTCCACTGCGGCGAACGTCGCGTCATACATCACCCCTGTTCCTGGAGGTGTTGGACCTATGACTGTGGCCATGCTCATGGAGAACACTCTCATCGCTGCGTCGCGTCAATGGGAAGAAGCCAGAGAGCGTAAAATCAAGCCCTTACCCCTCAAGATGCTCGACAAAGTCCCCAGTGACATTGAAATAGCCATGGCACAAACCCCCAAACCTATCTCGGACCTTGCTCATGAAATTGGTATCACTGCAAACGAACTCGAGAACTACGGCAAATACAAGGCTAAGGTTGATTTGAGCATTCTCGACCGTCTTTCTCACCGCAAAGATGGCAAATACATCATCGTTGCTGGGTATGTTGTTTTGGGGTGTACTCTTTTCTTCGGAGTGAAACTCATCTTAAACTCAGTATTACCCCAACTCCTCTCGGTGAAGGTAAATCTACTACAACGATTGGATTGGCTCAAGCTCTCGGTGCGGAACTTGGTCGCCCTGCTTTCGCATGTGTCCGTCAACCCAGTCAGGGACCTACCTTCGGAATCAAGGGAGGAGCTGCTGGAGGAGGATACAGTCAAGTTATTCCTATGGACGAGGTTAGTTCATTTCATTTGGCTTGCGTGATCACTATTGAACACCTCTCAGTTCAATCTGCATCTTACTGGTGATATCCATGCTGTCACAGCAGCAAATAATTTGCTTGGTAAGTATCGGGTTTCGCCATCAGCACTTTTTATTTATAGGTATGACCTCTAGCGGCTGCCTTGGACGCTCGTATCTTCCACGAGGGAACACAAAGCGACAAGGTAATGCAATATCAGATTTAAAATGTCCTCTTGCTGACTTGCGCCAGGCACTATACAGTCGATTGGTTCCTAGCAAGAAGGGAAAGAGAGAATTTGCACCCCTGATGTTGAAGCGCCTAAAGAAACTAGGCATTGACAAGACCGACCCTAATGAATTGACGCCCGAGGAAATCAAACGCTTCGCTCGTCTCGATGTTGACGTCAATACCATTACGTGGAATCGTGTCATGGACACCAACGATCGTTTCCTGCGCAAGATCACCGTCGGCCAGAACTCGACTGAGCAAGGATTTGAGCGCTCCACTGGATTTGACATTGCCGTCGCCAGTGAATGTATGGCTATCCTTGCTTTGACCACTGGTCTACAGGATATGACTGAACGTCTTGGTGCTATGGTTGTTGCCACCAGCAAACAGGGAGACCCTATCACAGCCGATGATATCGGTGTGTCTGGTGCTCTTGCTGTTCTTCTCAAGGACGCTATCAAGCCTAACTTGATGCAGACTTTGCAGGTGAGTCCTTTTTTGTTGATCGAGAAATATATTTCATTATGTTTCCGTAGGGAACTCCCGTCTTCGTTCACGCAGGTCCTTTCGCTAACATTGCCCACGGAAACTCGTCCATCCTTGCTGACCGTGTGGCCCTCAAGCTCGCCGGGACTGAGGAAGGCGATTCATCTGACAGAGTTGGTTACGTTCTTACTGAAGGTGGTTTCGGTGCCGACATGGGTATGGAGAAATTCTGCAACATCAAGTGCCGTGTTAGTGGATTGAAGCCTGATGCTACCATCATCGTCGCAACGACTCGTGCTCTGAAGATGCATGGTGGAGGTCCTGATGTGACTCCCGGAAAACCCCTTCATGAAACGTACACCAAGGAGGATTTAGTTACCTTGAAGGAAGGATGCAAGAACATGAACAAACACATTGAAAACTCACGCAAGTTCGGTGTCAAGGTCATCGTCGCCATCAATCAATTTGCGTAAGTAAATTGCTTGTTTCACGGCATATGAGGTTCTTAATTATTATCTTACAGAACTGATACCGAGGCTGAGCTTGCTCTGATCAGAGAAGAAGCTCTGGCAGCTGGTGCTGATGCAGCTGTTGTTACTAACCACTGGGCCAAGGGAGGAGCTGGTGCTCGTGACCTGGCTGAGGCTGTCATCCAGATCTGCGAGGGAGAGTCCGAGTTCAAGTTCCTCTATGATTTGGACCAATCGATTGAAAACAAAATCAACATCATTGCGAAAGATATCTACGGCGCTGATGGTATTGAACTCAGCGAGCTTGCTCGTCAGCAAGTAGATACCTACACCCGTCAAGGTTATAGCAAACTTCCCAGTAAGTTTTCATTGAGAAAGTGTTAGTTCTTCACTTTCTTATCATTATGTTTCCTCTAGTCTGCATGGCCAAGACCCAGTACTCGTTCTCACACGATCCCAAACTGAAGAATGTTGCATCAGGTATTACTGCATGGTTATGGTTTTACTTCCTCTTCCTGAACATGTCTCGTAGGATTCACTCTCCCCATTCGCGCCGTGCGTTTGTCCGCAGGAGCAGGTTTCTTGTACCCCATCCTAGGGGAAATGCAGACCATGCCAGGTCTCGGCACAAGGCCAGGTAAGAAAACCCGAGATTTTCATACATAACATGCTTCTTACTCATACATCATTCCTTTCAGGCTTCTGGGAGGTCGGTCTTGACCAGGAAACTGGCAGAGTTGTTGGTTTGTTCTGAATGAAGTATCAATGCTAAAAACATATAATTCTGTAACATTTACACCATGATATATAGATATAATAAACATTCAATTCAACTGCTTTTCCTGGTCGTCGTAGTTTAATTACCTTAATTACCGGGGATGCGTCGTCCGTTGGGGAGGCGCGCCTTTCCTGTAAGATCCTGGAAAGGTAGAACAGGGAATTGATGGGGAGTAGCAATAGGTGCGAGGGAGCCTGTTTGCTTGTCGAACGTGATGTTGTTCAAAACGGCATCCACGGTGCGCGCGTATGTGTTGCCTGCACTGTCAGCGTAGCTAAATACGTTACTGTTTGTCCCGTTTCCTGTGTTGCCGCTGGCAGAGATCAAGAAGAACCCGGCTGAAGAACGACATATTTCAATTGGTGTCGCGCGGCGTGGTTGATATGGACTTACTGGCTGTCTGACGCTCTTTGATCTGCGACCGTACCACGATTGGCAAGGGCAAGAGGTCACGGTTGTAAGAGTGATCAAAGGTACTCTTGACTGGTGTATAAGAATGAACCATGAGCAAGGATTTCGACAACGGTTATGATGGGTAGACTCACAGCTGGATCCACTCTCATCGAAATTGGTTATATTAATTCCAAGTGGGTAGGAAAACTGGTCGACGACTACAGGTATTCCATTGTGTGTTGATAATACATTGCCAGATGAAGTTTGTAAGACATTCTGTAGATGCGAGTGTTGGTATCCAAATTAAGCGCCCATAATATGAGGAGTACTAATTTGATTTTTTTTACCTGGATAAGAGTATCATCAAGGAAGTTCTGGACGTTCTGATACTGCAGATCTTGTGTCCAGACAACACGGTTAACCTGTCCGCTGCCGCTAACAATCGTGGACTCGATGTGGATCTTGCGAGAGGCCGACAGTGTGATGTTGACGTCGCCGTTGGTGCCCACGCTTCCGACCGTGTTTGTCTGCGAGAAGGGAGACGCGGTGTATTTTGTGATCTTCCCGGTTGTGGGTTTAGTAGAAGTGTCTATGAAGACTTGCAGCACGCCGGAGAGGAACCAGTTCTGCAGGATTGTGTGGTCTGCTTCTGCGGAGGTTACGTCGAGGGAGATGTTGTGCGCGTTTCCGTCTGCGAGGATCGGGACGAAAGGTGTAAGGTCCAGGAAATATGTGGGCAGGTCGAGAGCGCCATACGAGGTTATGGGTCTGTGTCATACAGAGTCAGACGGAGTTGGCATTCAGAGCGGGACAGATTAGTACACACCTCCAGGCGGTTGGAACGATTCCTCCGGTGAAGATGGTTGCATAAGGATAAGCTGCCCCGGCGACCTGTCCGTCAACTAGTAATCTGACTTCACGGAACGGTCCTTGACCTAAAAAGCCTTGTGGAAGGTTGGGAAGGAATTGATTAGCAGTGTTGAAGTACTAGATATGATGCAAGTTTAAAGTCAGCCGATTTGAGAGAGAAAAGTAACTATTCATGTGTGATTACCCAGAATTCCTCATTCCCATTTCCAGATGCGTAAAGCTCTGCGAACACTTTGACCGAGTTTCGAGGGAGTGTGACGTTTATCTTCACGGTTTTCCTTTAGTAAAATGAATTCCTTGACAAATAAGAACGTACTGAAAAAGCAGGCGGGACAGAAACGTCATTTCCGGTATTATTCAAGAGGTTGGAAAGCGGGACTAGCAAATCCGCCTTCTTCGCCGCAGGGATTGCAGGTGCCGACGCGAAGAAAGTGGCATGAAGAACCGCTGTTATTTGAGGATATTCATTAAAGTTTTAAAGAAAAATTAGCATAAGAAAAATGTTGCGTACTCGAGTATATTCCGTCCAAACCAGGCTGAATCAAGTTATCCAGCTGAAGGATGAAAGTACCGGGCTTGGCGAAGAGAGGTGTGTATCGAGTTACGTCCTTGATGTAAGTCCAAATGATACCATCTCCACTCGTCGGTTCGGGTGTCGAGGTTCGCCAGACTATATTATTTGTTATAGGATAAAATTAGCATCTTTTGAGTAATACATACTTTCCACGTTCTGGAATGTGAAGATCCCAAGTCGGTCGAATTGCGTCCCATTGCTCGTAACCGTGAAATTGAGCGTGATGGCTGCCCAGGATCCAACAGGACCACAGTCGGTAGGTGGTCTGCTTTTTTGGTTAGCACACACGCACGCAAAGGAAGACAGGGAAACTCAACTGGAATTGAACGACTTCAGCACTAACAGCATACTTTATTTTTAGCACAGTGGAGATTACGAGGATTGGAAAACATAAACATACCTTCCAAAGGAGAAAGCGAAATCACGTCTTTCGTACACGCAAATCAGTCTATGATCATCAGCTCCTCTTAATGGTGTACGTACTGCAAGATCTGGATGGTACACTGCTTCGCATTCTTGGGCACTGGAGGCGGATTGGCTACCTGGAAGTCGACAAGGACAGCTGCGTTGGAAGCTTGCCACGGAAATATCGCAGAGAACAGGAAGAACGAGAGATATCTCTGGACCCACATATCAGGGAGTCGAGGATGAGAGTGAGGTGGGGGGAAAAATGAATAATGACGAGGAGCAAATGCATTTATATATCTCTCTGAATGGTGGCATCATTAGAGAAGCATCAGGCTGGGAATGAGCTTAGTCTGATCCATGTGCTTAGTTTCACAACTAAGCGCGATTGTTGTTCGCGTAACGATTGATACGGTGTCCTTCTAGTGCGCGATATATAGTTCAGGCAACAAAGAGAATGGCACTGTGTGTTAAGGTTTGGGTTGGTCAAAAGCAATACGCGAGAGTATTTCTTGGAAGATGAATGACGGATGAAAGTTTTCGAAAGCACTGAATTTAGTCTGTTTTTCCCAGCATCGATCGTTGCACATTGTGGATCATGAGTTTCACAAGAGGTATCACTTGAATGGAATAGAAAGCAAAGCCAATAATATATTACAACACTTACAATACCTACTACCCAATTTATCAATAAAAAAGCAAGTCCTAGGAGAGGAGGAAGAGAGCAGGCTGCGTAGCAATGTTTTTAAGTGTATTAGGAGAGCATTTGCCTGTGAAATGGTAACTTGTGTTCGTGATCCAGTTGGGAGCGAGGGGCCTGTAGACCGTCAAAACCATCAAATTTTGGAGTATACTCAAAAGATGGATCAGCAACCTACCAAGATTAGAATTCATGATTAAAGATCTCCGAGTCTGTAGTTTGATCTTTCTTAGATGATTTATCGTCGAGAGGAGCGGCAGCAGAGCCGCGAACACGCTCGCCGTATAATCCACCCTCTGGATCTTCGGGGAACTCGTTCTCGTTGGCCGCAATACTGCTGTCCGCGTCCAAAGATCTCCGTTTCTTCTTCTTCTTCTTTCTTTGATCACCCTCAGCAGACATGGTATAGGCATCCTGCGTTCTCTCCCATCTGTCTTTCTTGTCCTTCTTCTTGCTCTTCTTGCCGGTGTTAACGGGCTCGACGTCATCAAAGTTGGCGGGATAATGCCAACGTCCAGAAGAGTTTACAGAAGACCTGTCAGGGGCGGCGTTGTAATACTGTTCGTCTTCGGGGCGCCAAAGTTCTCCGTTGGAAGCTTGTCTTCGAGGCCTGGCGTTAGAGCCGTTCTCCAAAGATATGTCAACGCTAGAGCCGTGTTCTTGTCCTTCTTCGTAAGGCTGTCCTTCTAGGGTAGATCTGGGCAGTCTGTCGTTGTAACGAGTAGCCCACTGAGATTTGCGCTCTTTGCGCTTGATTTCGCTTGTGTCGACAAGACCATAGCGCTGGGCCCATTTCGGGGTCCTAGCATGATTCTTGTTGTTCCGGATATTCTGAAGGAGCGGTGAGCAATAAGATCAGAACGGGCGCTAGTTTTATATACCTGTATATAGAAGTTATGTCCATGGCCTAAAGGGTTGTAAGGTTTATCACACAAAAGGATGAATAGGAGAATGACTTGCCAGGGATATAGCCACAGATTGTTAGTAGGAGATTCAGCCAAAAGTCCTTGCCAATGCCAAATCTAGCGGCAACAGCTGTCAAAAGATTGGGGAGATATTGAATGCGTGTGAGTGGATACAGAGAAAGAGAGAAACACACCCAACGGAGGAAACAAAGTGCCCAAGATGAAAAGGAGGACTGCGTAACCATGATATCGTCTGGGTTTCAATTCTATCTTGCTAGGTATGTAGTTGGACGACATGGCGCCTTTGGTGGTGAAAGTGTGGAGAGAAAGCCGCAGTACTATCCTTCCCCCCACTAATGACACGATTACATAAGTCAATGATCTCGAATTCGAAAAGGACTACCAATTTGTCCCATTTCTTTTTATCATATAAAGTACGTATTTAACAGTCCGAAAATACATGATATTCCTTGCAGAATATTTTATTTTTTATATATGTTTTCTGGGAGAACTTCCGAAAAAGGCAAGAGACAGGGAGCGAGGTCTTACAATACATTGATCGAACATTCTTCTTCCTTGACACTCACTGGCTTGAACATTTCTCTCCGTCCCTTTCTCTTTTCTTCCTCCTCCTTTGTCTTTTCATTGTAATTGTTTCTCATATCTTTGGCTGCACTTGTCACTTTCTCATGGAGCGCGAGGAGCATGTTCTTAACTTATCTGACGTCGTTCACGACGAACCCATGGGCGACGACGAGCCCCACCCGACGGATTCCCACCACAGTCACTCTCGGCCTGCAGAGTATGACCCAAATACAAACATTTTGTCGCCATTGGACGATAACTACGCCGTATCGGACTCAACCCATCTCGAATCCTCTGATTCTTATTCTGTCGAAATGCTTGAACGCGAAATCGCGAGTCTCCTCAATCAGAATGCATCAGCTGCATCAGCTGCCCTTCTTAGTGCCGCCGCCCAGCAACGACAGGCTAACATTGATCTCGAGAGGGACGGAGATGTCGGTCTAGACGGTAGCTCGGGGGGCATTGCGGGCCTCGGCTTAAGTGGCCTCGCTGCTGTTCTTCAAGCTGTCCACGCCCAATCACGCCCAGACGATCAGCGTGACTCCCTTCAAACCCATGAGCAAAAGTCAACCCGAACTGCACCAGCATTCCATTCCCTCACTGCCGCTGGGACATCCGAAGACCATTCCGGCCTAAAGCGACGGGCAGATCGTATGAGTGGTTCTGCTGAAGGTTCCGATTACCTCTTTTCGGAACGTGAAGACGCAAACGACCGAGAGCCGTTTACAAATCCCGAAGATGATCTTCGCCATTCTTCCTCTCCTCATCTCGGTACTCAGGACGTACCTCCAACATCCTCCGAACTCCCTTCTGGAGGCGAGTTCTCGGACCTCACTGATATCCTAAACCAATTTTCCGCACATTTCGAGCCAGAACCTGCAGCAGGTCCTGAACATGAACTATCCCCACCTGATTCACCCCCTGTGATCTCACATGCCCAACCTGCCGAACCAGAAGTTCCCATAGTCTCAAGCACCACTGCACCTAAAGTTGTGACAGCGACTCGCCCGCCACCACAACGAGAGCAACCTGTCGCGTCGACGTCTCAAATTTCCCCTACCGAGCCTAATAAACGGCGGAAGACCGGGGGTCGAGAAAAAGGCCCTAATACTCATACTTGCGAAGAAGAAAACTGCCAGAAATCCTTCACCCGTCGAAGTGATTTGGCTCGTCACAAAAGAATACATACAGGTGAACGGCCATGGCAGTGCGACCATGAAGGATGTGGTAAAACGTTCATTCAGGTTCGTAATGTTTCGCTTATTTTCCGCTCGTCGTCTCATATCGTCGTCCAGCGTTCGGCCCTGCATGTTCATTTACGTGTCCACACAGGCGAGAAACCTCATTGTTGTGAATACCCAGGCTGTGGGAAGACATTTGGTGATTCCAGTAGTCTTGCTCGTCATCGTCGGACACATACCGGCAAGCGACCGTATAAATGTGAAGATCCAAGTTGTGAAAAGACCTTCACTCGCAGAACTACACTAACCACTCATATGCGAACTCATGACCCCAACTGGGAACCTGATCCTAATGTGTACGTTGTTATCATTTTGAGCTATTTTGATCTTTCATTTATCAACTACAACAGAAAGTATAATTTCAAAGGCAAGAAACGGAAACTTATGGACGACGATGAGGACGAGGAACGAGAACTTGCAGAGTCTGTGCGAACCATCTCCGCTCTGTTGCAAGCTGGTGGCAATTCAATGCTGCCGGTACGTCAAGATCAGCCGTTAGCCATACAAATGGCTAGCATTGGTGCAGAACTCGCGGCAGCTATTGCACAAGTGCAGTCTGGCCAATCTCGGGCATATGAAGATGAAGAAGACGAAGAGGAGGAGTCAGGTTCCGGGCACGAAATGAGGGGAATTGAAACGATAGGACCGAACACGAGTGGGATCAGGGGAGGAAACGAGGGTGACAGCAGAGAGAAGGGCGATATGACAGGATTACAAGAAGAAGAAGAGGAAGAAGAGGAAATGGAAGAAGACGAAGACAGTGATACGTTCCCCGCACCTTTGCGTGCCAGGAAGGCCAGGGAAATGGCCGCGACTGGAAGTAAGAGAAAAAGGTGAAACTGCGTGTATGTAAAAATAGCAAATGAATGACCGGTTGTTCACGGACCGTCGATTATATTACACGTGATATGATGCACCTCCTTTTCGCGGAACGCGCTGACCTTTGTTCCGCTCCAAAACGCATTGCTGAATATCTTTTCCTGAACCTCTTCCATCTCGTCCGGTTCTGTCCGTTCTTAAATACTCACTTTCGTGTCTTTCCTATCTATCACTCAAATGGCATCAGAGGAGGCTCCTAGCACTGATCTTATTACCCTTACACGGTATGCATTTTCTCTTATTTTGTATATTTGTCCTGAATCAGATCAACGTTTAGTCATGTCTTGAGCGACCAACTGCGTCTCGGATCAGCAGCTACTGGTGATCTGACCCTCCTGTTGACTGCAATTCAAGTCACATCCAAGTTCATTGCGACCAATGTCCGTAAAGCTCGTCTGATCAACCTGTAAGTTCCGTCCGACGCTGCAGACGACCGGTTTGGTGAATGTCTGAAATTCTGGAATTTAGTGTCGGTCTTGCCGGTGAGACCAATGTGCAAGGCGAAGAGCAAAAGAAATTGGATGTGCTATCGAATGATATCATGGTTAATGCTCTCCGCGCTTCTGGCAAGACTGCCGTTCTTGTATCGGAGGAGCTTGAGGAAGCCATCATCATCGAAGAGAAGAACAGGGGGAAATACTGTGTTGTCTTTGACCCTCTTGACGGTAGCAGCAATATCGATGCCGGTGTGAATATTGGAACAATTTTTGGCATTTACAGAGTGGTGAGTTCCAATTCGCACTCATTCATGTGAAAACAGTCCGATAAAAATACTTACCCGTGTAGAGACCGGACTCGGAAGGAACGATTCAGGATGTCCTGCGTCCTGGAAGTGAGATGGTTGCCGCTGGGTATACCATGCAAGTATATCCCGTTCTTCGTATTACTGTATCATTCTAACAGATGCTCACAGGTATGGATCATCGGCCAATCTTGTGCTCTCAACTGGATCTGGAGTGAACGGTTACACGCTGGATGCTTCCCTTGGGGAATTCATCCTTACCCATCCGAATGTCCGTCAACCTTCTTTTGATGTTACTCATGATCTTCAGCTTAACAGGATAGTTCTAGATTACCATTCCCTCCCGCGGCAAGATTTACTCATTCAATGAAGGAAATGCGATGTATTTCCATGCTCCGGTGACTGCCTACTTGAATTCCATCAAGTACCCAGCACCCCCCAAGTCACCATATAGCGCTCGGTATATCGGTTCAATGGTTGCCGATGTTCACCGGACTCTGCTTTACGGTGGAATCTTTGGCTATCCAAACGACAAGAAGAGCAAGAGCGGCAAACTCAGGTTGCTGTATGAAGCCTTTCCCATGGCTTTCTTGACGGAACAGGTAAAGTTTCTCTTACTTTATCTTATCTGTAACCGTAAGCTGACGATGGATTAGGCCGGAGGTGTTGCGACGACCGGGACCAGGCGTATTCTTGATATTCAACCCACCAGTATCCATGAGCGCTGCTCTGTATTCCTTGGTAGCAAAGATGATGTCGCGGACGTCATCAAGTTCTTCAAAGAAGTTCCGGCAGATGCTTAGACGGCAAATCTGTATAGGTATCATATCATATATATTGAAATTTTGAATATGTACTTTTCTATGGAATATTAAATGTGTATTTTGCAACAATCTCTCGAAACGACGCGTCTCTGATGTATACTCATAACAATAGCCTCTATATTGGAGGGATAGGACGCGTCACGACAAGAGGCGGAACAGACGCGTCGATCTAATTAATCAGTGAAATAAATTCCGGCGTGTCTTCCGTCTTACGTAATTGTCAAGGTTTCTTCCCACTCACCCATTATCCCATTTGAGAACCCAAACTAGCGTCAGAAATCAGATGGCCCTGCGAATTAGGCTGCCTCCGCTCGGGGCAGCGAAACCATCAACCTCAAGTGTTCCTCAAGACATGGAGGTACAGAATTTGATGCTTTTAGTTTGCTCTTTCTGACTTCTTCTTCTACAGGAGCCTGTCTCTTCTAAACGTGCACGGAAACCCACAAAGCGGTACCTTCAAAGCTCAGATGACGAAAGGGCGCCTATTGAACCTGTGCGGAAGGTCAGACGTACTTCAACAGCTGACAAGCCCAAACCGAAACGAAGGCAGAGCGTGGCCCATTCCGAGCCTGGCTCGAATCCAGATGTCGAGAATGACATTGACATAGAGAATGATGCTGACGAAGGAGAAGGCGAAATTCAGAGCCAAGAACAAGAGCAATTTGATGACCACCGCTCCGAGCATTCTGTGCAGCAGAGTACGACTTCAAGCCGGGACAGGACGTCTAAGTCGAAGATGAAGGCACTTGCCAATGTACCGGTGTCGCGGAAGAAGATGGGACGTAAGGTGGTTGTTTCCGATTCTGAAGAAGAGGAGGAAGAATATGTGGAGCCTGTTCAAGAGCCCATACCCGAGCTGGACGAAGAAGAAGACGACGACTATATTTCGTCCGACAACAACCATACCAAGTCGAAAGGAAAGGGGAAAGCTACATCTGCCAAAGGGACTAAGCGAAAAGCGAAGGGAGATCCAGACGATAGCCATTTGTCAGGTGTGGAGAAGAAAGGCTCGTTGAAAGGCTCTGCAGTCGCAAAGAAGAAGTTGAAACCTTCGCTGAGACTCGACGAGAATATCATTGATGTCGTTGGGAATTCTATCGGTACTCCCGAGGCATCTGCAACGGTGGAACAGTCCAGCCCTGCTACTGCCAAACAGGACTCGCCTGCTCCCGCTGCTCCACCACCCCCTAAGAAGCTGAAATTACCCACTATCAAGAAAAACAAACTCCCTGGAACACCTAGCATCGGTACCCCGACGTCTGCGACCAGCACATCGAAGAAACCTCTCCTAGAACTTGGATTACCCAGTAAACTGAATCACGACGATGTCCGCAAGACAATGATTGGAAATACAGACATCGATCTTTCGAATAAATCTATCTATCAAGAACTGTTTTTGAAAACAGTGCGTATATTCTGCGCTACATTGTCTCTTCTTTCTTCACCTGATATCATTTTCAGGGCTCAGGTGATGGAAATACCCCACGCAGGGCGAGAGAGGAAGAAAGAAGGAAGGAGCTGAACCGAATGAGGGAAGAGGCGAAAGCTAAACGCGCAGCAGAAGCGGTGCGTTCGAATTCTATTGAGCAAAAATCTTTGCTCACATTTGATGCTACAGCGGCATTCCTTTGATTTGCAAGCGCAATATGATAAAATACAACTATTTGAAGAGAAATTGAAAGCAGCGAAGAGTTCAGCACTTTACCCTAGTTTTTTGGCATCAAAGTGCCGTCAAGTTTACGACAAGGAAAGGAGGCAGAAAGCCCAGGAAATGAGTGGGAGGGAGACTGAGGAAGGCGAAGTTGCTTGATTTGACTGCTATTTTTTGTATGATTAATTTTTTTAGAATGAGGAGTATTGTCGATTTGGATTTGTTGTCGTTGTGCTGTTCTTCACTACAATATATTGCATTGAGTGTATAAATAATGTACATACATTAGTGGTTCAATTTATCATGAACTTGATTCATCCGTTATTTGAAGAGTATCCGAGATTTTTGAGGCAAATTTATCTACTTGCTCAAAGCAAGCCATAAACCATTTGTTGCTTTTATCGATTGGAGATAAAGATAAAGATTCTAGCTGTTCTTCTAGGGTCCTTTCTCGGACTGGGAACAAGAATGATTTCAGGTCTTTCAAGGCCGTTATTAGTGCATCGAGGTATTGGGCTACATCTTCCAAGTGGTGGGGAGTGTACATGGACGAAACAAAGTCATCGAAGATTGCAGAGAGGCCGCCTGATAGTTCTGCGAGTTTGTCCAGGGCAGCATTGTCAATGTTTCTCTCGTTAGACGATAGAAAATCTTTGATTACTCGTTTGTGGAGAAGGACCACAAGTTTGATTAGCGCTTGTACCTAGTGAGACGCATATAAAAAAAGCCTCTATTGGTGGGAGAGATAACCTTACCTTCTGTGCACGATCCAACTCAGATGCTGACAATTTTTTGTCTGAGCTAATCCCAAGTTCATCCCAACCATCACCAAATTCTTCTTCGTCCTCTACGTCAAGGTCCGCAGCTTTGCATATTTCTTGAATCTCTTCGTATGCGTCTGCCAAAGAGCCACTATCTTGTAGCCAAGATCTCCGTACTGCATCCCGATTGTTGAGAGAGAGACCTCCGGGCTTGCGGACGCGGTCGATCAATTCATGCACCTCCCCAGTTTTCACCAGATACTCTTCATTAGCATTTCCACGACTTTCGTCCAACAGACACTGTGCAAGAGATCGAACTGCAATAACAACGTTTTGAGCAATGTTTTCATATTCCTTCAGGACCGTGGTTCCTTCTCGGACGCGCATGAGCCGTATCGAATGGACGAGTGCAGCGACATTGTTGGATACATCTTGGAGTGGCACGAGAGAAGCTTTGTACTGCGGCGAAGAAGGTTTCAATGAAAGGGCTATTTTTGTGGTTGCAGAGTAAAGTATGGAGAGAATCGAAATGAAATCCGTCCTCAGGGTGGAGAAATCTGCCGAAAGATGATCTTCGAGTCCTTCACTCAAAGAAAAGGCATTCAAAGCAGCTGTGCAACTCTCAACCAAAAGAGTCAGCAACGAAGTAGCTATAATATAAGCGCTTAGTTTGGCTCCCTTTAGATATACAATAAAGACTACCTTTCTGTTTATGAGACATCTGGGAGAGGAAATGTAGAAAGCCATGGTGGTGATGTTCTCAAAAAAAGGATGATCACAAAATTAGATGTCCAAAAAGGATAAGGAACCACGTGAGCGACCCGTTCACTGACGTGCGCGGCTCAAGCCTCGCCGGGTTTTCTTGCATACATCATTTCATTCCGTTTCTTGTCCTTTGGTTTTCCTACTGCTTCTAGGGATGTTCAAACCCTCCCTGGTAAGTATAATAACGCAAATTTACTTCATCGCTGACCGTATCTTCAGCTGCAGGGGATACTGCGCGTCTCACCTACTCCGAGACCAGTGTCTATATACGGGGCTCGTTTGTTGTCCCTTTCGTGCACCCGAGCTCCTAGAAATTCATCATTTAATTCTCTGGGATCCTACTATTTACTCGCATCGTTACCCTCTACTCGACGTTCACTCTCACTCGGTTCTATCTTCTCTCGTTCAAAACCAGAGCCTACCCCAACTCCACAAGTCGTAGCACTTATTACAAGACTAGAAGCTGAAGCTAATGTTCACCCACATGATGTATCGAAACAACTGGCGCTTCTTGATGCTCTTGCTGATACAAAGTTGAAATCGTCGTATGAATTGGTTGTGAATCGTTGGCAGAAGATGTGTGAATTCGTGAGTGACGAAATGGATTTTGTATTGGCCGTAGTATTTACGCGCCGTGACATTATTAGGATCCATCTTCGCCTTTGCTCAAGTCGGAACAAGCTTTCAAGATCTATCTGACTTGTCTGGATAACCTCGGTCAAGCGTCTTCCATATCTGCAGCCGTTCAAAAGAGAGATGAACTACTGGCGAGCCAGTCTGCTGTAACAGCCACAACGGATGTACCGGTTCCGGATGTTACACCTGAAATTTCCTCTGCGGTAGATAAGCTTTCGACCCCGCCAAATGCACCATTGCTTCAGTCGCCAATCTCATCATCCTCGAGCCAAGCCATTGCTCAAGAAGTCTTGTCGAGATCAGAACATCCTGCGTCAGCTCCTCCATCTGGCCATTCGACTTCAAAATCGCCTTTAAGCGGAGAAACTTCTCAGACGAATCCTATACAGGTGTCAATTGTCGAAAGTGAGCCACATGATTTTCTAGGTCTCAAATGATATTCACCTCCTGATAGGGAAAGGCGCATGGGTTCCTCGTCTCGTTCGCTTCATTGTCCTGGTCACTGTTAGCTCTTTCTGTAAGTTTGCAAACATTGTGTGTTTCGATCATATTGACTCATAAAATCAGTCTTCCTCGTTATCTTGTCGGTGTTTTTCGAAAACACTGGGTTTATGAAAGCGGGTCCTAAACAATCACAGTTTGAGCCAAGTGAAGGAAAAACTGTCCTATTCAGCGATGTCCATGGAGTTGATGAAGCCAAAGAGGTATGGTATGTCACCCTTCTCAATGTACGAAGCTAACTGTCAACAGGAACTTCAAGATGTAGTCCAGTTCTTGAAAGATCCCACTGCGTTCGCTTCTCTTGGCGGTAAACTCCCTAAAGGCGTCCTTTTGACAGGGTGTGTCAGTTTTAGCCTCATATATTTGACCAAACTAAAAATTATTTCGAAGGCCTCCTGGTACAGGCAAAACTCTGTTGGCTCGTGCTGTCGCAGGAGAGGCAGGCGTACCTTTCTTCTTCGCTTCAGGGTGAGCAAACCGTGAGAATTTCAGCTCGACTCAAGTGGCTCACGATCTGCAGATCTGATTTTGAGGAAATGTTTGTTGGTGTCGGTGCCAAACGTGTCCGGGAATTATTTGCCGCTGCACGCAAGAAAGAACCTGCCATTATTTTCATCGACGAGCTTGATGCTGTCGGTGGTAAACGCAGTAGTAGGGATCAACAATACATGAAGCAAACTCTTAATCAATTGCTTGTTGAAATGGATGGCTTCCAACAGACAGAAGGTGTAATTGTTATTGCTGCAACCAACTTCCCTGAAAGCTTGGATCAGTGAGTTCTCCTTTGAGTGTGACGATGTTGCATACTAATTTATTGTTCTTCCAGAGCACTTGTACGTCCCGGAAGGTTCGACAGAGTGATTGCTGTACCACTGCCCGATGTTCGAGGGCGCGTACAAATCTTACAACACCATATGAGTGGTGTTACTGTTAGTCCAGGTATTTCGTCTGTGGAACTTTTATCTTTTAGTTGTTAATGACCGATTTATTGTCCAGATGTTGATCCCAAAATTTTGGCACGTGCGACACCCGGTTTTTCCGGTGCAGATCTTCAAAACATGATAAAGTTTGTTTTTATAATAAAGTGTCGCCTTTAAATCTCATTTTATTATCACAGTCAAGCCGCCATCCATGCGTCCAAATTGCACGCAAAAGAAGTCAATCTCAAGCACTTCGACTGGGCAAGGGTAAGTTACCAAAAATTGATAAAATTTCGCCATAATGAAAATTTCTCCTCTTTAGGACCGTATCATCATGGGAGCTGAGAGGAAGAGTCAGTTTATTGATGAAAAGTCAAGGCTCGCCACCGCTTATCATGAGGTTCGAGAAGCATTAAGCGTTGTCATTTTCTCTCACTTATATCCACTTGCAGGGTGGACATGCTCTTGTTGCCCTCTACACGGATGGAGCAATGCCCCTCCATAAAGTAACATGTGTTCCCCGTGGGCATGCTTTGGGTTATGTGAGCACGATTCTGTTTTCACCGAAAAATCTCTCATTTTGAGCAATAAAAAAATTCTCAAGACTTCACAACTTCCGGAAGACGATCGACATTCGGTCAGCCTCAAAGAATATCTGGCAGAAATCGACGTAGCCATGGGTGGCCGTGTAGCCGAGGAATTGAGTACGTTGACGTGACTTCAAGATGGCGGTTGCTCACTTACAATGATTATTTAACAGTTTATGGCGTGGAGAACGTCACGAGTGGTGCTAGTTCAGATATTCGTAAGGCGACAAGGACCGCCCAGGCGATGGTGAAGGTATATTTATGCTATCCTGGGATGCTACAGCCTTCTTATCTGAAAATTGTAGCACTGGGGATTCTCTAAATTGGGGCCTGTTTTCCACGACGATAGAGATGAATCAATAAGTCCCAGGAGAAAGGAACAAATAGAAGAAGAAGTCACAAAGTACGTTGATACTCAGCAAGGGATGTATCGGGACCCGTTGGGGGGATATTGACCTACTTTATTTGCAGACTTGTACGCGGAGGAGAAGCCCGGGCAACGGCCCTGCTAACCGCAAAAATTGACGAGTTACATAAGGTACAATGTTGTCATCTATCACCCTAATTTACCAATGCTCATTATGCTTTTCTCGTAAAGCTCGCACACGCACTAGTCGACCATGAAACACTGGATTTAGAAGAAGTAAAGAAGGTTATCAAAGGAGAGCCTATCCGAAGCATCACAGAAGTACTTGATGAAGAAATATCTAATTTAGAGTCCACACCTAGTCCATAATCATCCTTATGAATAATTACTCTAATCCCCATAAAACGTTATGCATTTATGGCTTATCTTTTCCTTTGGCTTTGGAAAAACAAGTAATAGAACCTCATCATGTTTTCAACCTCAATTCGTTTTAGGATCGTAGGCTTCCTTGAAAAAAATTTCATCTTACTCCAATTAAGCGGGCAGTGGGAGCTTCGTCAATGGGCTGATACACACATGGCTGACGAAAGAGATCTCGTAGTTGCATCGTCATTTTCAAGGATGGATACAGCGGGCCATGCCATGCAATCCTGCTGAATATTATTTCCCAAATTGTTCCTGAATTTTCCTTAAATTGATATAATTGGAGAAAAGATCTTTGACAAATATCTGGGCACATGTTGATAAACGATCCAACCCTGCGCAATAACCCGTTTCTAGCTCACTCAAGCCATAACATAATAGTTTCAATGGGATATAGTGCCACACAAAATTGCGAATACTTAGCGTCGCATCCCGACGGAAAAAGTGTCGGCTAGTCATCGCGACCTTGCTTTCACTTGGGTTGATAACATATCCATGGCCATGGGATTGGCTCAGGATTGCCGTATGTCGTCGATTTTGGCTATAATATCAAGTACAGCCCAAAGGATATAGATTGACACGTACGTACTATTCCTTTATTGAAGGCCTTCTCTATTTATTCCATCAAGTTATCGTCTGTCAAAATCTTACATGCTATCAGGCCTAATGCTGTATTTTAGGAAAGCGAATTACCTCTGACTATGTTGAACCCAAACCAGTCCGGCCTGGCTCGAAAATTGCATTCCATGAGAAGGGGGTACGGGACTTATAAGGACCTCGAATCAAAAAGAGCAGGGATTTTATATCTTCGAAGGACCTCCACGACCTCTGTATTTGTCGGTCATCGCGCAGGTTAGCTCGTCTCTGGATGTTTTCTGTCAAAGACGACGATCTCTGACGTTTTTGCTTCGCAACGCCTCCAGATTGAACTCAAAAAAAGCACGATTTGCGATCGAGTACACCCACTTCCTACCTCCGCCGACGAGAACCAGGTGAGTCTGTCCATTGTCCTTCACTTAGCTATGATACCGATACAGCCCTATCAGCATTAGGAATGTGTCATCGACAACTCCGATTCGTAAAATCAGCCGGCTGCGGTCATTTGACGCTCAACGGAGAGAGCGTCATCGACTGCGCTTCCGACACCTGTCAACTAAGTAGCGCTCATCCAAGGGCATGCACAAGTCCAAATTGCAGACGATATTATGACAAACCAGAGAGGATAACAACGCACCAGGTGAGCCATATAGACAGAACTAAAATTCAGTAACTTATGCCTCAGTGGTAGGTGCCAGGAAAGTGTCCACAATGCACAACGTAACTGAAGTCAAGCACCCAAAAGACCCCTTCATTTGAGCATGCTATCAAACATCCAAGTCGAACTCCATTAACGCATTATCACTAAGGCCTCCATCTCCAAACTCGTCGTCAGAATTTTGTTTCCCGGCGGCTTCTAAAGCCAGCTCCTTTTGTTTAGCTTGGGCCTTTTCGATGTCCTCGAGGGTCCACAAAGATATACCAGTAGAATTTTCATTCGGATTCTGTGATATTGTGCGCATGAATAATTTTGAGAGGGTGATGGCCATATCTGTTGAGAGGTTCGAAGCAGTTTCTGTGATATACTGATTGATCCATCGAGGGAGCTTCGCTCGCTTGTCCGCTCTCGCAAACCGCTGAAAAAGGCGTAAGGTTGGGAGGTCGAGAGAGAAGAAGGGAACACACTTTGTCGGCGAAAATCATCAAACCCCAATCTGTTTTACCGCGCAAGACACGCCCAACGCATTGGGCGGCGTTTCGCATTGCATCAAACCCAAGGAATTCGGATTCGCGAATACGATATGCATCTCGAAGATATTCCAACCTTGCTTTCAGTATACGGCTCTCTGTGTATTGGTAAGGCACGCTAACATGGTTTCAGAGGATCGAAAAAATGACAAGCAATGAAATAATTACCCAAACATTATGACTGCACGACCATAATTGTGATCAAAATCAATTCCTTCAGAAACTTTTCCTCGAGCAACTGATAGTAAAACAGCGCCACGGCCATTATCACATGCCTGTTAGTTCTCATGAATTGACGGAGTTGCCATGCTAGAATTAATATCCGCACCCTGCGATAATTTTCCAAAGCAATGCTGGTTTCATTCGCGTCTGGTGTCTCGACAAAAATAAGTTTGTGCTTCCAAACTTCGTTCAATATATCCTGATCAATTAATTTTAGATGAAAGACTCAAACGAAGGCCCGATTTACATTACCATGTCATTCCATGCCGCAACAATAGATTCCATGTATAGATAGCTGGGAAAGAATGCAACTATTCCATCTGGTACTGTCTTGCAGTATTCGATCAGAATGCTTCCGAAATTACGGACGACCGCTGGGTCATTTCTAACTTCGAACCGTGAGCTGATTGCCACTTGGTCGCTGCCGCGAGTAATGACCTACAAGTTCAAGAGTTACATGAGAAATGAAAAATGAAAAAGAAAGGGAGGCACACTGACTAGTGGCAGGAAGGCGTTTCTTGTTAATGTCATAGGGTATGTTTCTTGCACGACTGGGGTGAATTGTAGCATCTTTGGGTACATATCCAAAGGCGAAATCGTCCCTGAAGTAATGACCACACTGCTGAACCGTTCGAATACGGGCTTGATTGCAAGCGATGGGTCGAGACATCTAGCCTTGTCGTCAAAATTTAATATACCTCGTTCCGTGGCAAACGTACGTGAAGTGGAACACAGGGTTTGGTACTGTGGCGTTATCCGTCTCAAAGGGTTCCAGAATAAGTAGAAATCCTGGGATAACGTTTTAAGTCGTACTATTTTGCGACAATTGACGGAATAGTTATCAATGCACCTTTCTCGTACGTAGCAACCAGGGTAGCAAAGCTCGCTACCTTCTGCAAACCCGCATATTCGTCCAGCCTAGTAAGTTCCAATGTCCGGATAAGAGATTGCAACCTTTCAGCGCAGAATCTATGTTCCGAAAAAAACCTTAAAAAAAACTTTATGTACGCCAGATTTGACCAATAACCCACCTCAGCGGTCGTCGTTCAATGTAAGTAATGTCTTTCAGATGTTGTAGAAAAGAAAGAGGAGTTTCAGCAACGACGTGCAGAACTCTCATTCGAGTCTGTTATTAACATCAGTAAATGACATACTACATCCGCAGGCTAGACAAACCTTAATATATTCAACAAAACGTTTCAGGAACGCGACAAAATGTTCGGCCTTCCTGATATTACCGGGGATAGCTTCGTGTAGAAGATCATCAGGTAGAACTAACCACAAAAATTTTATCAGTTATTCAGAATGAAGACAAATAACAAAAGTCACACCTGGATTCCCTATGATTCCATCGGTGTCATTCAGCTCTGTATCTACGTCTTGCAACCCTTCTACAAGCTTCGCATACTCGTCTTGCAGCTTTGCAACGTCAGTGACTTTGATTCTAAGGGGAGTAAGTCGATATGAAAAAGACTAATAATAAAGTTAACGCACTCCTCGATTTTCTCAGACAGTTTCGTAACGCTGCGACTGGCGGCATCCAGCATAGGCCTCGTGAGATCGATGCTCAACGATTCAATACAAACATTGTCTGAAATTTGTCAATATATATATATGTATACGTTCGTTATCATAAGTGTCGGAACATACCGATGTTATGCGCCTCATCAAATACGACAATCGCATCCTTAGACATCTCCTTGGACACTTGTTCAGCTACCTTCGGGTCAAGAAGGTAGTGAAATGAGTAGATGATGATGTCCACAAAAGGCATCTGCTTAAAAATGAGTGAGAATTCTTAGAGTAAGTGAAAATCGTCATACCATCCTCCGTACGGCAAAATAAGGACAAATTCCTTTCTCTCGACCGTATTGTGTAACATCATCTAGGGTCCAGATACCGGGTGGGATAAGATGTCCAGGTTCCAATTTACCAAGATTCTGTGTAATAGATAAAATTTCGTAAACGTTGAAAAAAGGGAGACTGTTACCTCGTGCCAATCGCAGAGCTTTACTGACCCCGGACTAGCCCTTCCTTTTTCACAAACTGAAGAATTGGTTAAATCACGGCACCGAGCATCGACTACTTTCCCCTTCTTTTCTTTGGCTACCTGAGACCAAGATCGTCAGTAGGCCGTCAAAAACAAGCTTGCCGAGTGGCGACGTACCTCGGGGTTGATACAGAGATTCTTACGACTGGTAAGGCCTAGACCCATGAAATTCCTTTCTTTCGCTTTTTCTTCCTCTGTTTCTGCGCACTGAATTCTGTAGTTCATTAACCTTTTCAATTCCGTCAGGGCCTTCTCAATCTCTGGGACCGTACGTGAGCAATAAATTAGTTTCCGTCGAGTGGGGAAGAACTGGGTAGAGATGTTTGTCATTGGCTTTTAAAAAAAAGCGAATTGAGACTAACTTGCTGGTAAGACACAATCAGAGAAAGCAGAGAAACCGTTTTCCCTGTCCCTGAAGGCATTTCTAGGACACAGTGTCCCTGTGAGGAATTTCTCGGTTTAGCGAAAGATAAATGGCGAGTCAGATGTTCCTACTGTTGCATCCAGCGTTCTCTTGAGGTCACACATATACGCATATTGCTCTTAGAATTCGTGAGATTACATTGAATTTCCGTCCAGGTTGCATATTACCTGGGTAGATACGATCGTAAGGGAAAACTATCTGTTACAACTATCAGAAACACAATATTCAACATGGAGAAACTCTGGAGCACAGACCGGTAGATTGTCAATGAAAAATTTCATTATCGGTGGTGTGATTTATGTGGTCTCAATAAGGAGTATTTTGATGACTAATTTCCAGTCGTATGTTCAGTCGTGTTGGGATGGTCAATTATATGTAATATCACAATGGGCTCAGACTATCATGATATAGAGTGCCACCAAAGAGCTGGGGTTGGTTGCCGTGCTTCCCTTTGCTTAAATGGCAGGAGATGAAGGGTCGTAAAGACGTGCGTGAAACTATGTAGTATCCTAGATGCTTCTGAGAGTCTGGAACAACGAATTAGTAGTGCTATAGTAGATGTAATATGAGGCCATAACTAACGCACGATTCGTCCAAAGAAATGCAGTAGTACTGGTAAGAATATGCCGCGGCGTTCCTCCAAGTTAAGAGTCCGTGCAAATTGAGTAGGTTCGGAAGGACAGAGCTGAGTGGTATGGTCCAAGAGCAGCAGTCGTATGTAATCATTGGCAATTATTTCAGTCGCGTCCCAGCCACATAACGTGATGTGACAACATGCGCGTACCGGCCACTTTAAATAACGCATCAGAGCAAAGCTTGAACATAATTTATTGATAAAGACTTCAATATGTGTACATCAGGTAAGGCAGGGCGTTAATTATGATTCCAAGGAAAAGGTTTACATCTTTTATAGCATTTTTGATTAGAAGCTCGTCCACATGAAAACTATCGTCTAAATATACAGACCAAAAGGTTCTGAAGCGTCAAGTCGCGGTAAAATGAAATTAATGGGCGTTAGAATCCATGAAATGTTCGTGTAATAGCATCGAAAGCGTGGAGGGAAGAAGCATGAACAGAGGTTAAATAGAAGATGTTTGCGAACAGAAAGTCAAATATGACTAAGGATTGGCGTCATCCAATCCAAATGCTTGAGAGGCGGTCTGAATAACACCAGCAACTGAATCAAAGCTGTTTATGTGAAAAGGTGAGTAACCAGAATTGGTAAGAGACGGAAAGCTCATACCCTGATCCTTGAATTGCATAACCATCGTCTGGTGAAACACCAGTCCCAGCAACGTCGTTACTAACACCTGTACCTTCGACGGTCGGACTGATAGCAGTGCCTACTGCGGTCGTAAGGTTGCCTTGTGACCACTACAAAAGGTATTTATTAGAATCACTTGGCAAGACCTCTAATAATAATACTACTTACTTGGTATTGGAGCATTCCTTGCAAACCAGCTGTCAAACCAGCTATATAACACGCTTTAGGGTGCATTTGTATTATATTCAAAGCGCTCTACACACCTTGAAGCCATTGAGTGTAAGCATCGTCCCGCTGTTGATCAGTTACTCCAAATGGCGCTTGAGTGGTATCTATAAGACAGAAAAGGTATAAACTTCATGTCCATCTTGTCAACGGTTTCGAATAGACAGACCTGTGTCTAGACCAAATGGTGCTTGGGAGCTATTGAAAGGCACAAACGCCTGAGAGTTATTCTGCGTTACAAGACCGAATCCGTTCAGAATGACTGGTTTGTTGAACCTGTAGTTGGTGTATGTTTAATCAGAGAGCGAAGGAAAAAGACTTTTGTAACTTACAATTTACCCAGAGCCGCATGGGTTTCGATCCACATCAGACCCTGGTTGACAGTGTTATTGAAGGCAGGAAGGTTAGGATCATCCACTCCATAGCTATTCTGGTCAGGGAATAGTTGGAATGTTCCAAAGCCGATACTAGGAATATTTATAATGTCTTCGCTGTCAACACCTTGAGAGCCATCAAAAGCTGGTCCCATATTCTGCTCGTCCGGACTCTGGCGCCTCGTTTCTACATTGAATTGTGTGGGTAAAAAGTACGCCCTTTCATTATGGGTATGAGATTCGTACCTGTCGACATCCAACGGCCTCGTATACGAATACCTCCAGTTGCCGGCTTCGATTTTTGAGCCAAGACGCGCGACTTTTTGAATGCAACTTTACGGTCATTGAGAAGTTTCCGCTTTGTCAAGGGTTTGGGAACGTTGGAACGACGTCTGTTTGGACTTGGGGAAGTTTGAGGTGGGGGGATAACAACCCGAGGGAATAGCTTAGTGCAGTCCATGCACAGGAAACCTTGATTTCTTTGGGGTCATTAGCAAAGGTTTAAAATGGAAGCAGCCTAAAACAGCATACCCAGACGCAACAAGGTGGTTGGGATCGATCGACTTGATATGGTCGGAAATATTCGCGTGGAACTTGGTGATTGTTTGTGTCTTACAATTTGGAGATGCGCTCATTGAAGAGTTACATCTAGATGGACGATGAGATATAGGATATAATCACACAGAGAACCACATACCTTGGATCATTGGCAATTTCCCTGTTTATGAAAACAGATTCAACAACCGAAAAAAATAATAGAACGGATACGCACCATGCAAATACAGCAGAACTGTTCTTATATCTAGATACAATCTGCGTCGTGTAATTCATAAAGTGGGATAGAATAACAGGATTTGTGTAAAACTCGTCATGGGACGACAAATTTCCGGAGCCGAATTCACGGACATAGACGTCCATTCCACCTGTAATATTAAAAATCGGTCAATAAAGTAACGTAAGTTACATCATATAACACACCATAGTCATTGGACAAGGTATTCCGCGGTAGGGTGTTATTTGTTCCAGGTGTGACATCGCGTCCCTCAATAATGATTCCACTCGCGTTATTTTCCAAGAGGGGACGAGGGTTCCAGTTGTTGGTCAGAGAAAGGTGCACAAAGATACCATGCTTCTCGGCCATTCGAATGACTGTGTCCAGTTTCTGCAGACCGTTTGGACCCTCATTGATTGTGGTAGTCCCATTGGCGATTAACTGGAACCAAGTTCCATTTTCAGGAATAGTTTCGACATCTGAATGTGATCTGTCAGCGAGCGAAAAAAAAATGATGGGCACTTCTACTACAGACCATTGAATGCCCATGTTCTGACCACTCTGATCCCCTTAGCCGACATGTTTCCCAACGTGAAGTCAATGTCTTCATCTGTGTTCAATGTAGGAAGCCAGTATGCGTTCGTTCCAACAAAGTTGAGTGCACTATCAGTCTAATCAGTTAAGATCGTAGAATCGCGAGGGGAATTTAGAACGCACCTTCCGTTGAACGTAAACTGTCCATCTTTAGTAGACACGAATGGAGTCGGGGCTTCGCTAGTCCCAGAAGCCCTTTTCGTGACGGTCTTCGTCGGGGCCGCCGCAGAAACGAGCAGCGCGCTCGCAGCAACTTGCAACAAAGAGCCCAAGAGCATGGTCAAGTCGAAGTGCGGAAACAAAGCGAAACCCGGAACGTAATGCGTCCTAGAGGGTTATATATATGGGTTGATGAACTAAATCCCCATCTTACTCGCATGCCTTGGCACTTGTGTGTACTTTGCTATGAAAAATAGCCGATGTGTCATCAAAAAGCAGTGAAGAATACGGCATCTGTTGATGAAACAGACCCCTTCCAACAATTCTCTCAACTAGAAGACCGTTGGGCACGGAGAAGATGAAGCTCCAACGAGGAACGTTATTTTCAGGTATTGTAAATGAGAG
>Ga0247779_1000047_pt1 | contig 108030 bp, 89 predicted proteins | sample UWRJL221509R5_FD_179925 | JGI IMG/M metagenome (GOLD analysis project Ga0247779, IMG submission 179925) | Plant litter microbial communities from Arlington Agricultural Research Station in Wisconsin, United States - UWRJ-L221-509R-5 | ecosystem: Environmental > Terrestrial > Plant litter >... | reverse complement strand
CCTTCGGCAAGGAGCTTCGAAAAGCATCGTTCCTTGCTTTTCTTGCTCATTCCCTTCGCTATCGCTCGGGAACATCCCTCGCTTTACCTCGGTCGTACCCTTCGCCGGGGGCTCAGACCTTCGGCAAGGAGCTTCGAAAAGCATCGTTCCTTGCTTTTCTTGCTCATTCCCTTCGCTATCGCTCGGGAACATCCCTCGCTTTACCTCGGTCGTACCCTTCGCCGGGGGCTCAGACCTTCGGCAAAGCTTCGTCCCTCGCTTTACCTCGGTCGTACCCTTCGCCGGGGGCTCAGACCTTCGGCAAAGCTTCGTCCCTCGCTTTACCTCGGTCGTACCCTTCGCCGGGGGCTCGGGTACCTTCGTCGGGCAAAACACACCCTTGATCGAAAAAGTTTCCTATCTCCCTCACTCTTTTACAACTTTGTATCAGCAAAGGAAACGATCCAAATCCCTGAAAAACCCTAATATCCAAAATCCTTAAAGCCCCAAAACCTAAATCCTTAGAAATAAAATTTATCCAAAGACCTGAAAAACCGTAGTGCAATCCAAAAAGCCTGGAAAAACCCTTAGTGCTCCAAGATCCGAAAAACCGAGATCCATTGATCCTTAGAAAACCCAACGAAATCCTAACATCTGATGAAAACCTGTTGACCGGGTTCTGATTGACTGTAGTGCAAATACTTCATCCGAAACCGAGAAACATATTGAAGTCCAAATCCGAAAAACTTAGAAGATGCCAGGGGCAAACAAGACCCGGGAAAAGTGAAATCCGTCCAAATGATTCCATCCCATCCATGATCCCTCGATGAGCCTGAAAATCGATCGTTGACCCTGACAAAAAATTTGCCGCCACGGAATTAGAACCCCGTGGCGGCTTCGTTTTTATCCCTTCCCCATCCTCCATCCCCGACTCCCCATCCTCCATCCCCGACTCCCCATCCTCCATCCCCGACTCGCTCGTTCCCTTCGCCGGGGGCTCGGGTACCTTCGTCGGGCAAAACACACCCTTGATCGAAAAAGTTTCCAATCTCCCCCACTCTTTTACATCTTTGTATCAGCAAACGAAAACAACCCAAATCCCTGAAAAACCCTGAAGATCCAAACATCCAAAAGACCGTAAGATCCCAAACCCTTAGAAAAACAAACATCCTGAATCCTAAGAAAAACCAAAGTTCCAAAAGTCCTGAAAAACCCCAAATCCAAACCCCTGAAATCCTAAGATCAGAAATCCAAAGATCCCGAAAACCAGTAGATCCAATTCCAATTACGACCCTTTAGATGAACCGATGATCGATCGATGGCCCTGACAAAAAAATTGCCGCCACGGAAACAGAACTCCCGTGGCGGCTTCGTTTTATACAATATCTCCGCATTATCATCCTATAAAGACCCCTACAGCCAGGGCCTGCCAACCCCCACCCGAAATGGCCACGGCACAGTAGCCAGAATGATAACCAGCGCTACTAAGAACAACCAGAATGATCTCTTGAACTTCGCCAGATCCGGAATGTTCTTTTTCACCACACCCCGGCCAATCGTGATCAATACGATAGCAACCAGCATCCCAAAAATATGCTCGATGGCAAAAAAACGGTAGACCTTATCCTTCATCACATCCCCAAAACCCAGGTTCCGGATATTCGCCAACCCCCAGGGACCCGCTATCCACAAATAAAGCCCCACCAGTAAAGTAGTATGCGCGGCGATCATCAAAAAAAGCCCGGTCTTTTTATCCCCGGCCGAAAAAACCCTGCCAGCCGTCATGCCTGTATAACTCCTGTAAATAGCGATCAAAGCCAGTACGATGATAACCCATCGCAAAAAACTATGCAAGTGTAGTAATCCGGTGTACATGCAACTATATTTTTTTGTGAGGCACAAAGCTACAACCACACATCTTAAAAAGCTTCACCCGGGAAAAATCATTTATCAATGGGAATAAATTCCGGAAATGGGAGAATAATAAGCAATAACCCTTAGTTTACCACACCTGATTATCAATCACTTACGCAAACGGCATTAATTTTGGCTTGCCCGTATCTGAAAATCCTTATCCCTTTTAAAAACCCTATATGAACTCGACCCTATTCGTAACACCTGTAATCGTAGTTTTTCTAAGCCTTCCGCAACTCAGCGAAGCCCAGACCTATACCGTCTCCTCCAACTCAACATTCAACGCAGTGATCGGTGGTTCCAGCTGCACCACTTGTACTTTCAATATAACTCCCGGTAAGACATTGACCTTTAACAATGGTACCTGTGACGGCTGCACTTTCAACGGCGGCACCGTGGCGATCAATAATACCGTCAGCTTCCCCAATAACCTGACCACGTTTAATAATGATACCGTCCTGATCAATAAAGCCACTGCTTTCTACAACGCCAGCTTCAACAACGATAGCGTTGCCGTCAATTTTACCCTGACCACCCAAAACAATACCGCAACCTTCGCCGGAGCCCGTCTGGGTGTCGCCGCAGACATGACCCTCAACGCTGCCACCTTTTCCAGCTCATCCCGTTCTACATTCAGCGGTTCATCAAAGATGACCGTTAATAATACCCTGACCATCGACGCAAGCAGCTTCTATTTGCACGGTACCTCTTCGATGATCGCCGCCAACGGCGCCATTCAAAATGGCAGCACTATCGTAATGGATGGTACCAGCGCAAGCAATCTCCTGCAGTTCAGCAATGCGCTGCCGATCAATAACAGCACATTCATTATGAGCGGCTCCGCTAAGATCAAGGCCTCTACCATCACGATGAGCGGCAGTACCTTCAATGCCAGCGGCGCTAATACGATACAATCCGACAATAACTTTGATCCCACAAACAGTACCGTTTCCTTAACCGGAAGCACTACCGTCACTACCGCCTATTCTACTTTTACCAACAGCTCGCTGACCATGGACGGCACAGCATCCCTAACCAGCAACAATACCCTGGACCTGAAGACAACCGCAGCAACACTGAATGGCAATTCTTCCATTACCACGAATAACTATACAACCCTCGAAAATAACAGCAGTATGATCATCGGGGACGGAACTCTCGCCAGCACCGCCCATCTGTATTCAAACAATGCCTTACAGATCCTTGATAATTCCCAGATGAAGATCAGCAACGGAAACAATTACCTCAATAGCAACTCATCTACCTTTCACGGAGGTACAACCGACTATACCATCAACCCCAATACCATCAGCTGTAACCAGGGTGCTGTTACCGGTAATGCTCATAGCTGTACACCAAAAATGGTTTACGGCTGCGCTACCCTCAATAAATCCGGAGCTCTCGCCTGTACCGTGCTGGCCGTTGCCGACATCACCCTTACCGCCACAGCCGGCAGCATGGGTTCTGTCGACCTGTCCTGGTCAGATGCCGCGTCTTCCGCCGCCACCGAATACCGGGTACAACGTAGCAGCGACAACAAGTCATGGACGGATCTTGGCACCGTAATAGCCGGCGGATATTCGACCGGAGATTATACGTTCTCAGATGCCGGCGCACCCGCCGGAACGCTCTACTACCGCATCAGCCGCCTCGATAAGGACGGCCAGTCTTTATACTCCGGTGTCAGCACCATAACAGTTGCTGCTGCCCGGGCTTCGATTCGCCTGTATCCCAACCCGGCAACCGGCCGTAATTTCTTCATTGCAGCCCCGACTACAGGCCAATTCGTCGTGGATATATATACGATGACCGGCCAACTGCTCACACAGACCCAGTTGAAAGGCCAGACCCAATACAGCCTGCAGCTGCCCGCTCAGGTGTCTGCCGGGTCTGCCGTTGTCGTTGTCATCCGGACTCCCGGCCAGGGCAGTTCCCAGGCCTTTACCCTGCTGGTCCGCTAACCTTTATGCTAGCGGTTCGCTAAGCCATAGTTTTTCTTAGTTTTGTCGGATGAACAATTCTTTGCGGACCCTTTGCCTCCTGTTTTGTTTCGCAGGGCTCTGGATAGCCGGCTGTAACAATAATAGTACTAGCAAGAACGACCAGCAGACCGCTGTCTTACATCGCCAGCCCTTCCTGCCCCTGACCGACTCCCTTTCGCAGAGTAATGCCGGGGATAAAGCAGGACTCTATTTCAGAAGGGGCGAGCTCCTGGCCCGAAGCAACCTCCACGAGCTGGCCCTGAAGGACTATCAGCAGTCCTGGAAGCTTGCCCCTGAAGAGTTCACCGGCTTTCGCTATGCCTCCACACTTTCCATTCTCGGTCAAACCGGTCAGGCCATTCGCCTACTACAGGATTGCCAGCAAAAATTCCCGGCAAATACCTCCTTCTCCTCCCTTCTGGGTGAACTATATCAGCAATCAGGCCGCCTGACAGAAGCCCTCAGCTTATACGATACGCTCTTAAACAAAGACTCCACGAATTTTGAGATCTGGTATGAAAAAGGCCTGCTGCTGGAAAAAGGGAAGGACACTACCGGCGCGATACAGGCGCTTGCAAAAGCATATCAGCTCCAGCCCGTCAACACCTATGCCCTCGAACTGGCCCACCTCTACGCCGAAAGTCGCAACGCCACCGCCCTTACCATCTGCGACAATGTACTGCGCAAAGACAGCTCTCATGAATTACTGGACCCCCTTTTTATAAAAGGCATCTATTATTCCAATATGACATTGTACAAAAAGGCGATCGTACAGTTCGACTCCTGCATCCACCGGGACTGGAAATTCACAGACGCTTATCTTGAAAAAGGCATAGCCCTCTATGAACAAAAAGCGTATGATACGGCCCTTAGCACTTTCCAGATGACCATCCAGGTGTCCAATACTTATCCCGATGCCTATTACTGGACCGGTCGTTGTTATGAGGTCATGGACCAAAAGGATAAAGCAATCCTCTACTACCGGCAGACGCTGGCCCTGGATAAGGATTTTACCGAGGCGGCCGAAAGGATAAAAAGACTGCAGTAATTGCCCTATCTTTAAGAATTATAAATAAAGAAAATGCCCATTATAGCTCCCTCATTACTGGCATCAAATTTTCTCCGGCTGGAAGACGAATGTAAGATGCTTAACGAAAGCAAGGCCGACTGGTTTCACCTGGACGTGATGGACGGCCGGTTTGTCCCCAATATCAGCTTCGGCATGCCCGTCATCGCACAGATCCGCAAGGCAACTACAAAGGTCTGTGACGTCCACCTGATGATCGAAGAGCCCGAAAGATATGCCGAAGATTTTAAAAAGGCGGGAGCCGATCGCCTCACCGTACACCTTGAAGCCTGCCGCCATTTACACCGGAATATCCAGCAGATAAGATCCCTGGGGATGAAAGCCGGTGTTGCCCTCAATCCTCATTCCCCGGTGGACCTCCTGTCGGATGTACTACAGGACATCGACATGGTGCTGATCATGAGCGTCAACCCCGGTTTTGGCGGCCAGGAATTTATCCCGCATACCTTCCAGAAGATCCGCAACCTGCGCCGCATGATCCACGACCGGGGCCTTGATACCCTTATCCAGATCGATGGCGGCGTCACCACAGAAAATGCTTCCAGCCTCGTAAAGGCCGGCGCCGACGTCCTGGTGGCAGGCACCACCGTATTCAAGTCCAGTGACCCTAAAGCGACCATCCATACACTTAAAAATTGTGATTGATCGTTAAACTATAAAATTCTTGAGATTCTTCATCGCCGCCCTCTTCATCCTATTCCTTCAACCTGCATTTGCTCAAAAAAAGTCTGCCTATGTCTCAGGCAGACTCCTGGATGAGAACGAAAAGCCATTACCCGGCGTATCCGTCACCATCCTTGGCCGCCAATCCGGCCTCATTACCTCCGACTCCGGCACCTTCCGGATAAAAGTGCCGGCCGACAAGGCAATAGCCCTCGTCTTTTCCTTCACCGGTTATAAGACCGAACAACGCAATTTCCTGCTCAACGAACAGGAAGACGAACACATCGTCGTTCGATTGGAGAGAGGACAACGCTCCCTCCAGGAAGTGGTCGTCTCCGACCAGCGGGAAAGTCGTGAGACTGGCCTTGTCCGTGTCAATCCAAAAAACGCAATAAATATCCCCGCTCCCATCGGCGGCATCGAAAGCCTGCTCAAGGTCTTTGTCGGCTCCAATAATGAGCTGACCTCACAGTATTCCGTCCGCGGGGGCAACTACGACGAAAATCTCGTTTATGTCAACGATTTTGAAGTATTCCGACCCTATCTCGTCAACAATGCTCAACAGGAAGGACTAAGCTTTATAAACCCTGAGCTTACCCGCAGCGTCAGTTTTTACACCGGCGGCTTCCAGGCCCGGTATGGCGACAAAATGTCTTCGGCACTGGATATCCAGTACAGGAAACCGACAGCCTTTGGCGGCTCCGTGTATGCAGGACTGTTAGAGCAGGGACTCCACCTCGAAGGAACAGGCGCGTCCGGCCGTTTCACCTGGCTCGTCGGCGCACGCAACCGCACCAATAGCACCCTCCTCAGCAGCCAGGAGACAAAAGGAACCTATGCCCCTTCTTCCTCCGATCTGCAGGCCCTGCTGACCTGGCAGCTGAACAAGGTCAACCAGTTGGAATTCCTCGGCAATTTCTCCCAGACCCGCTTCCACCTGATCCCCGAATCCAGCCAGCTCACCTCTTCTATCTTCTCCCCCTACTATACGGCCAACCTGGGTCTGGACATTGCCTTCGACGGCCAGGAGAAAGACCAGTACCAAACGAATATGGCCGGACTTTCTCTCACACAGCAGATCGATCACAACCTGCGCCTTAAATGGATGGCCTCCCGGTTCGAAGACAAAGAACAACAGGATTACGATATCACCGGCGCCTATCTTTTCGGCGACAGGGACTTCGACAAGACCAGCTCGACCTTTGGCCAGATCACCAATCCGCTCGGAGCCGGCACCTATCAGAACTTCGCCCGTGACAAGCTGAACATTGACGTCTATAATATCACACACAAAGGATACCTTACTCTCAACAAACATTTCTTCCAATGGGGAGTCAGCGCAGAACGACAGCTCGTTCACTCCCGGCTGAATGAATGGCAATACCAGGATTCTGCAGGTTATTCCCTCCCCTATAACCCCGGAGTCCCCAGCATCAGTAATGTCGTCCATGCCATCGATAATCCGGCTATTACCCGGTTCACCGGCTTTATCCAGGACAATCTCCTCGTACAGCGATCCGGCGACTTCACGCTCCAGGGCGGATTACGCTACAACTATAATACCCTTAACAAAGAGTTCTTATTATCCCCCCGTTTCGGAGCCTCCTGGAAACCCCGCAACGCAAAAAAAGACATCGTATATAAGGCCTCTGTAGGCATCTATGATCAGCCGCCTTTCTTCCGCGAAATGCTACGCGCCGACGGCAGCCTCAACACCGCCCTCAAGGCCCAGCGCAGCTGGCAGGTAGTAGCCGGCTTCGACCGTAATTTCAAGCTGGGCGACCGCCCCTTCCGCTTTACCACAGAAGCCTACTATAAACAAATGACAAGGGTCGATCCCTACGACATCAACAACGTCCACATCCAGTACTTCGGTCTCAATGACGCCAAAGCATATGCGACAGGTGTGGAGTTCCGGCTCTTCGGCGAACTGGTAAAAGATGCCGAAAGCTGGGTCAGCCTGGGCTTTATGAAGTCCATGGAAAAGATCGACACCTTCTATTACAATTATACCCTCAACGCACAAGGCCAGCCGACAGACAGCGTGAAAACAAAAGCCGGCTGGGTACGACGCCCCTCCGACCGCCTCTTCACCTTCGGGCTTTTCCTCCAGGACTATCTCGCAACCAACAAAAACCTCAAGGCCTTTCTCAATTTTCTCTACGGCAGTGACCTCCCTTTTAATATTCCCGGCAACCTGCGCTACCGCAATGCCCTCACCATCGATCCCTATATCCGCATCGACGTCGGCTTCAGCGCCCTGCTACTCGACAGTGAAAAAAGCAACCGCCGCAGCCATAGCCCCTTCCGGAACTTCGAAAATATCTGGGCTACCCTCGAAGTCTTCAACCTCATCGACCGGGCCAATACCATCTCCTATATGCTGATAAAAGACTTCTCCAATACCACCTACGCCATCCCCAACCGCCTCACCCCCCGACTCCTAAACCTCAAGCTCGTCGGCCGCTTCTAACATCGTATTTTCCACATCCCCACACGTACTTTTCCCAAAATTTCGCAATCTTTCCCGTTTTGGGACTTCCCCACAACTATTCCAAGGTGTAACTTCTACATAATCAATACCTTGTTTTTTGGCAGCAAATTGGCCTATATATATGCAAAATCGCCCAGTATGAAATCACAGATTCACAAACCCCTTGAAAAGACATATTTACTCGTTTGTAAAACTATCCTCACTAATCTTATCGCCACCTTTATCCCCACATTCTCAAAAGAAAAAATGCCCGCGCTGATCCCGCTAAGGGTCGTCACCAAGGTATTTCCTGATCAACACAGCTAAAATTACTGGTCTATGGTTATGGCAAAAGAAATTTCGGTTTACCCGAACCCGTTTGATTATTACATCATCCTGGAAATTACATGCGAAGAAGATCTTGACTGCATTATCCTGCTGGCCGATGTAAAAGAAGAAAAAATAGTCCGCATGCTCGGCGCCGGTCTTAAAACCGGTATCAACAGGATCCCACTCGATGACCTTCAACTCCTGGCCCCGGGCACTTATCAGCTGAATATAAAGACCGCCGCCGGAGATCCAGTCTATCAATCAAAAGTATTCAAACAATCTCCCGACACACCGGCTATCAATCTGAATTAATACACACCCGCCCACCTGACAGTGCCTCAACCCGGCACCCGGCGAGGAATTAAAATATGAGCAACCTTCGAACCCAGAGAGGGGGACACAACCGTGTCCCCTTTTTCTATTCCCCACCCCCCCAATTCCGCATACCCGCGCAAAACGCCCCCGTCCCCCCTCGCCCAATTTATACCTCTTGCAAAATCGGTTTTGCTAAAAAATATTTTTCGATATCAAAAAAAAGTTTTTAATATTGTATACCAGTATGTACCAGTATATAATTTTATAAAAAGCTTTGATTTTTAGTAAAAAGCCCAAACGACTGTCTATGCCACTCAAACATCTATTCAAGAAAGGCGCCCTGTCCGGATTTCTCCTTTTCCTCTCACTCCTGCCCTTTGCACAAACCCCCGCCATCACAGGCAAGGTCATCGACGACAAAGGCAATCCCCTGCCCGGAGCAACAGTAACAGTCAAAGGCAGCAGCCTCAGCGTATCAGCCGATGCCCTCGGCCAGTTCAGCATCAACGCCCCGGCTGGCGCACGAACTCTCGTAGCGAGCTCGATCGGCTTCACCGACAAAGAAGTAGCCATCAACGGCCAGACATCATTCAACATCGTATTGCAGCCCGACAATAAAGCGCTCAACGACGTAGTAGTCGTTGGATATGGAACAGTCCGGAAAAAAGACGTCACCGGCGCCGTAGCCAGCATCGCTTCAAAAGACTTCAGCCCCGGTGTCATCAACAATCCCCTGCAACAGATCCAGGGTAAAGTTGCAGGTCTCGTCATCACTCAACCGGGCGGCGATCCCAACGGGAGCCTCATCATCCGCCTCCGCGGCCAGACTTCCCTCAGCGGCGGACAAACACCCCTCATCGTAGTAGACGGCATCCCATTGGACGACCCCAATCAACTCTCCAATATCCCGGCAACCGACATCGCCTCCTATGACGTGCTAAAAGACGTTTCAGCGACTGCTATTTATGGCTCCCGCGGCGCCAATGGCGTGATCATCATCAACACTAAAAAAGGACAGACCGGCAGAAGCCGTGTCGAATACAACACCTATGTCGGCATGGACCATATCGAAAAAGGCTTCAACCTGCTCAACGCCGACCAGTGGCGCGCCGCCGTCAAGACCATTCCCGGCATCACCCCCTCAACCATCGCCGGACTCGACAAAGGCGCCAATACAGACTGGCTCAAAGCCATCACCCGCACCGCCTATACACATAGCCACAACGTCGCCGTCTCCGGCGGTAGCGGTGGCTTTAATTACCGAGCCTCCGTAAACTATATGAACCAGGAAGGTATAGTCATCAACTCCGGTAAAGAACAATATAGCCTCCGTTTCAACGCTCAGCAAAAAGCCCTCGACGATAAGCTGGATATACAGGTCGCCCTGTTCAGCAGCCAGGTCAACCGGAAATATGTCGATTACAATATCTTCGATTATGTAAACACAACCCCACCTACCTATCCCGTATATAATGCCGACGGTACTTATTTTGGCTATTACGATTACGACCAGCAAAACCCCGTCGCACAACAAATGCTGGAACAGAACACCAGTAAGGAGAGACTGACACAATATTTCGGTCGTGTCGACTATTCTCTTTTTAAAGGCCTCAAAGCAGGTGTTCAGGGTTCCATCACACAGCTGGATACGCTCGCCGAATTCTTCCAGCCTACCCTGCCCGGTGTCGGCAATATCAACAATGCCAGCCAGGCCCACCGCCAATCGGATTCCAAAAAAGGAGACATCCATCTCAACTACCTCAACAGCTTTGGCAAACATTCCGTATCCGCCACTGCCGTGTACGAATACAATGATTTCACCAACCAGGCTTTCAGCGCTTCCGGTCAGAACTTCCTGGTTGAGGACCTCCAGGATAATTATCTGGCCGGCGGCAACCCCGCCCTCAACGTCATCAATTCCTACAAACAATATTTCAAGCTCATCTCTTTACTTGGAAGAGTGACCTATAACTTTGATTCAAAGTATTACGCTACCGTTAGCTTTAGAAGAGATGGATCATCAAAGGTCGGCGTCAACGATCGCTGGGGCAATTTCCCCTCCGCCTCCATCGCATGGAGACTGAAAAGTGAGCCCTTTCTAAAAGATGTCTCCTGGGTCGATGACCTCAAGCTCAACGCCGGTTATGGTGTGGTGGGTAACCAGGACGCCATCAGTCCCTATAATACCCTTCTGACACTCGGCAGCGCCGGCAGATATTATAACCCCTCCAACAGCGCCTATCTCTATCCCCAATCCTATGCCCCTAATCAGAACGCCAATCCCAATCTGAAATGGGAGAGCAGACACGGGGCCAACGTAGGCGCCAGCTTTGCCTTCTTTAACAACAGGCTCAACGGGAATATCAACGCTTTCAGCGACAAGACAAAGAACCTCCTGTTCACCTACACCGTCCCGGTTCCACCCTTCTTCTACAATACCATCCTGGCCAACGTCGGTGATCTCACAAATAAAGGGATCGAGCTTCAGCTGAACGGAGATATCATCCGTGCCCGCAATTTCAGCTGGTCAGTAGGCGGTCAGATCACCCTCGTCCGCACAAAGATCACCAGCCTCTCCGGCTCCTATGACAGCACCCACCTCACTACCAACAATATCCCCGTCGGTTATGCGGAAGGCCGCGGTTATGACGGCAATGCCATCACCTATCTGTCGGTGGGCAGGGCTCCTTACTCCTTCTACCTGCCGAAATTTGCAGGCCTCAGCCCGACGGTCAACCCTTCCACCAATAGCAACCAGTTATATTATGCCAAAGATGGTTCAAAAGTCGCCGACATCACCGCAGCCCAAAAGAACTACATCGATCCTACTCCAAAATTCACCTATGGATTCAACAGTAATTTCAACTATAAAGACTGGGGCCTGAACTTTTTCCTTCGCGGCGTATACGGCCAGAAGCTCTTCAATGACTTCAGCAATATCGTAAGCAACATCTCCCGCCTTCCTGGTAACAACGTGACAAAAGACGCTCTCACCAATGGGATAAAAGGCTCCCAAACAGCCTCCGACCTCTGGCTCGAGAACGCCTCCTACCTGCGGCTGGACAACATCACCCTGTCGTATAATTTCCATAACATAAAGGGCATCGAAAGCCTGCGCGTCTACGCAACAGGTACCAACCTCTTCGTCATCACGCATTACAAAGGCATGGACCCTGAGATCCGAAACGGTAATTCCAACCAGTCCTATATCGATACAAATGTCTATGGTGACGCCTTTTATCCGAGAAGCCGGACAGCCCTCATCGGTGTCAACGTTTCCTTTAAATAATCCCTTAAATAGTCGAATATATGAAGCTTGTTATAACGAAAAATACTACCCTGCTCCTGCTGGCCTTATGCAGCACGCTCGGCGCCTGTACGAAACTCGATCAGAAAGTGTATAGCGTTGTGCCAAACCAGAACTTCTGGCAGACACCCGACCAGATAGCGGCAGGCATCGCCCCGGCTTATGCAGCGCTGACCGTAATCCCCGACGGAAACTTTCAGAACCTCCAGGAGACCAGCTCCGACGAACAGGTCGTCCCCGCCCGTGGCAGCGACTGGCTTGCAGACGGTCAGCATATCGCACTCTGGACACACACCTGGAACGCCCAGACACAGCAGGTGGTAGATACCTGGACCGACCTCTATTCCGGTATCGGCAAGATCAATTTCATCCTGGGCATCGTCAACACGCTGAGCCCCGCTCCGCCAAACCTGGATAAGATCAATGCCGAGCTGAAGACCTTGCGCGCCATGTATTACTATTGGACGATGGACCTCTACGGAAATATCCCGCTCGTAACGGATTTCAATACCAACCCGAATACAGTCACCAACAGCGCCCGCACCGATGTGTTCAATTTCATCGAAAAGGAGCTGAAAGCCAACATCGACCTGCTGACAGATGAAGTAAGCCCGACAACCTATGGTCGTGTTACCAAATGGACCTCCTTCTGCCTGCTGGCAAAATTGTATCTCAACGCCGGTGTGTATACAGGTACACCCCGCTGGGCCGATGCCATCAGCATGTGTGATTCAGTCATCGCCTCGGGTAAATACAGCCTGCAACCCAACTACTTCGACAACTTTTCACAAAACAACGAAAGCTCTGTAGAGAACATCTTCGTTATCCCTTTCGATCACGTCAACATCGGAGGAGAGAACTACCAGACCCAGAACCTGCACTATCAGAACAACATCAACTTCCAGCTGAGCAGCGGTGCATGGAATGGCTTCTGCAGCAATGCCGAATTCTATAGCCATTATGATACGACCTCCGTCTATACCGTCAAGGGCCCCAACACCTATCGCACCTTCCTCGACGCCCGCAGCGGTCAGTATCTCATCGGTCAGCAGTTCTCTCCCGTCTTCACCTATCCGCCAAATACCAACGTCCTCGTTGCCAGCACCGACCCTACTTTGAAGATCCAGGACGCCCAGACAGGTAAGAACCTTTCCTTCTATGCCAACATAACAGAAATAAGCAACCCGGCCGATACCTTCCGCCTCGCCGGCCTCCGCAACATCAAATACTTCCCCAATCCCGGCACACAGGTCAGCATGAACAACGACGTGCCCGTCTTCCGGCTGGCAGACATCCTGCTCATGCGCGCCGAAGCCGCCCTCCGGAACAATACGGCAACCGGCACCGACCTCGGTTATGTCAACTCGATCCGCACCCGCGCCTACGGCGGTGACGCCAGCCACAACTGGACCATGACAGATCTCACCCTGCCCCACATCCTCGATGAAAGAGCACGCGAGCTGGCATGGGAGAATGTCAGACGACAGGACTGTATCCGCTTCGGCACCTTTGCCAACGCCCGTACCCCCAACAAAGCTGTCGATGCCGACAATCACTGGCAGATCTTTCCCATACCCCAGGCACAACACGACGCCAACCCTAATCTGAAACAAAATCCCGGCTACCCAGCCTTCTAAAAAAAAGCCGGCGCCTGCCGGCTTTTTTTAACTTCACACCATGAAAGCCGTCCTCTCCAGTCTCCCCCTTCTTTTCCTCTTTGCCTGTCACTCCCCGTCCAATGTGGCCCAAGCCCCCCTGTTCCAGCTCCAGTCCCCGGAACAAACAGGTATCACCTTTGCCAATAATGTAATAGACTCCCCAACGCTCAACATCTTCAACTATCGCAATTTTTACAACGGCGGCGGCGTAGCCATCGGAGATGTCAACAACGATGGCAAACCCGATATATTTTTTACGGCCAACCAGGGGTCCAATCGGCTTTACCTCAACGAAGGCAACTGGAAATTCCGCGACATCACCCAAACCGCCGGTGTCGCCGGTTTGCACAAATGGCACACAGGCGTCACGATGGCCGATATCAACGGCGATGGCTGGCTCGATATTTATATATCCAATAGCGGAGAACCCAACGGCACCGAAAGAGAGAACGAGCTGTATATAAACCAGAAAGATGGCACCTTCAAAGAAGAAGCCCACCAATACGGCCTCGACGACAAAGGCATCGGCACACAAGCTATTTTTTTCGACTACGACCACGACGGCGACCTCGACTGTTTTATCCTGAACAACAGCTTCCGCCCGATAGAAAGCTTCGGCTACGACAGGTATATCCGGAACATCCGGAGCCTCAATGGTGGTCATCGCCTTTATCGGAATGATAACGGCCATTTCACAGACGTCAGCGCTCAGGCCGGCATCTATGGCAGCGAGATAGGATTCGGCCTCGGTGTGACAGCAGGCGATCTCAACAACGACGGCTGGCCTGATCTCTATGTCTCCAACGATTTCTTCGAAAAAGACTATCTGTATATCAACCAGCACAACGGCACCTTCCGCGAAATGACAGAAGACGCCATGGGTCATCTCAGCCTTTCTTCCATGGGCTCTGACATGGCCGATATCAACAACGACGGAAACCTCGACATCTTTACCACCGACATGCTGCCGGAAGGTGACTACCGGCTAAAGACCACTACAAAATTCGACAATTACAACGTCCAGAACGCCAAACTAAAAAATGATTTTCACCATCAGTTCACCAGCAACTGTCTGCAATTGAATAATGGCGACGGTACCTTCAGTGAGATCGCCTGCCTGGCCGGCATCGAAGCCACCGACTGGAGCTGGGGCGCACTCAGCTTCGACTTCAACAACGATGGCTGGAAAGACATATTTGTCAGCAATGGCATCAGCAAAGACCTGACCAACCAGGATTTTCTCGATTTTTTCAGCGATGCTGCAACCACCGCTCACGTCAAAGACCAGGGTTTTAATTATAAGGAGTTCCTCGACAAAATGCCTTCCACACCTATCTCCAACTACGCTTTCGTCAATCAAAAAAACCTCCGCTTCATCAACGAAAGCGGGCAGCTGGGGCTGGCATCACCCGCATTCAGCAATGGCGCCGCATATGGCGACCTTGACGGCGACGGAGATATCGACCTGGTCGTAAACAATGAGAACAGCACGGCCTTTGTCTACAGGAATATGACGTCCGAACGCAAAACCGCTCACTACCTTACCATTGAGCTAAAAGGCACAGCCCCCAATACCTTTGGCTTCGGAGCCCGCGTAACCCTCTATGCCGGCGGCCAGCAGCAGATACTGGAACAAATGCCCTGCCGCGGATTCGAGAGTAGCGTTGAACCCGTATTACACTTTGGCCTTGGACAAACCGCTATAATAGACAGCCTCGTCGTCGGCTGGCCTAACATGCAGCAGCAGACACTCTATCACCTCAAAGCAGATACTACCCTCCTGCTCCATCAGGAAACAGCCAACCACCCCCTCCGTCTTCCACACCCCAATGCTCACCCCCTTTTCCAAAACACCACGGCAACAGACATTACCGGCCCCATCCGCCATCATGAGAATAGCTTCATCGACTTCGACCTCGAAAACCTTATCCCTAAAATGCTTTCTACCGAAGGACCAAAGCTCGCAATAGGAGACGTCAACGGGGACGGGCTTCAGGACTTTATAACAGGCAACGCCGCAAACGACACCACCCGTCTTTTCCTGCAATTGCCAAATGGCCGCTTCACAGAATCGCCACAATATGCATTTGCCCGCGATAAAGATTATGAAACTATCGGCCTGGAATTATTCGATGCCGACAATGACGGAGACCTCGACCTCGTCGCCGCTTCCGGCGGCGGACAGGATCCGCCCGGCTCTGTCAACGGACTGACAAGGCTTTATCTCAACGACGGCAAAGGCAATTTTACCAGGAGCCTCACCGGCTGGCCGCTGATCAGCTTCAATGCATCCTGTGTAAGGGCGCAGGATTTCGACGGCGATGGCCTGATAGATATCTTTATCGGCGGACGCAGCATCACTGGCAGCTACGGACGCAGTCCGGGGTCCGTCCTTTTAAAAAATCAGGGTAAAGGAGTGTTTACCAATGTCACCGCATCCCTTGCACCCGACCTGCAGTCCTCCGGTATGGTCACCGATGCCCGTTGGGCCGACATCGACGAAGACGGACAAAAAGAATTGATCGTCGTTGGCGACTGGATGCCCGTAACAATTTATAAATATACCCACGGACAGCTCAGCAGAACAAAGGAGCTTCCTCACTCCTCCGGCTGGTGGAACTGCCTCAGCATCGCCGACATGGATGGCGACGGCCGCCCGGACCTCATCGCCGGCAATAATGGATTAAACTCAAAGATCAGGGCCGACCAGGCTCACCCCGCCCGCCTCTTCGAAGGAGATTTTAACAACAACGGGAAGTCAGAGTGTATAGCCGCATATTATAAGCCGGACGGCAGCTCCTATCCTATCAACCTGAGAAGCGATATCGTCGGACAGATACCCCTGCTAAAAAAGAAATTCCTGCGCTATGATACCTACGCCGGTAAAACACTCGAAGAAGTTCTCAGCGAAGACCAGCGCACCAAAGCCCTCCAGCTCAGCGTCGAACAGACACAAAGCTGCATCTTCTACAATGAAGGCAACCAGAACTTTACCATGATCCCCTTGCCACTACAGGCACAATTCTCCGCCGTATTTGGAATATGGATAGCCGACCTCGACAATGATAAAAGACCAGACCTGTTTCTGGGAGGGAATTTCTATGGCCTCAAACCCGAGATCGGACGCCTCGACGCCAGCTATGGCGTGACCCTCCTCGCTGACAATGCCCCCGATTCACTCAGCTCCGCCCGGGGTAGCCGCCACTTCTATTACCTTCCGCCCGCCGAAAGCGGCCTCTTCATCCGCGGCGAGGTAAGAGACCTTCAATCCATCTCCACACCAAAAGGCCTAACCCTTATAGCAGCCCGCAACAACGACTCACTCCAACTATTCCGTAAAAGAGATTAGTAAATAGGATAATACATCGCCTGGCCTTTCCTGAATGGAAGGGCAACCTTTGTCAAATGCTGATCCTGCATATATTTATCCATTGCCCGGCGAAGATCCGGCAACTCAGTAGACGAATATCTCCCCGCCAATAGACGGCCATTGACAGGGAATCTTAATAATTCAACGCCGTTCTCATCCGGCAGCGGCAGCGACACCGGCACCCCCACAGCGACCAATACCCGATCTTTACTTACCGGTTCATTTACCGTATAAAGATCTGCCGCCGAAGGCGCAACACCATGTTGCCGCAAATAATCCATCAACTGATCCCTCAAGGTATCGAGACGCATCGTAGCCAAAGCAGCCGCCACCGTATCCCTTTTCGTCATTACCAATGTATCCTTTACCCGCTGAATACGTATATCAAATCCATAATGCGTCACCGGGTCTTCCAACAGCTTCTTCAACGAATCCAGCCCGGCCTCCAATCCAGCTCCTTTAACCCACTCCCCCAATGAAACAACCCCGGTCCCAATAACCCTGGTATAAGTGATGTCGTGCTCCGGCACAGCCGTCAGCGATAAATACTCCCTATTATCCACCTTTACAACTACCGCAGCCGGGTTTTTCGCCGTGACAACCAACCTATGCCGGACAGCATCAGGATACCAATGCGACCAGTTCTCCACATCATTCAGCTGAGCTCCCACATCAAACAGGGATGCTTTAATAACTACCTCTTTATTTACCCTGATCCGCCATGGCCACACCAGTAACAGGATCAACACCACTACACCGCCAACAATAAAAACGATCTTCTTCATTATTTTACTCCCTTCATTACTTCAATAATTGCTCCTAGCTCATTTTCATCAGCAATATAAACATTTCCATAATCCGTTATCTCCTTCGTCTGGTAAGTCAGCGGATTGGGCACGACCTTCCTCGCCGACGTGTGAAATTCATAAGCCCCCGTAGCGATCAGCCTTTCAATATTGCCCGATCTCACCCCCGCACCCGGCATGATGCTGATCCTGCCCGCCGCCTGCTTCACCAGCCTTGTCAACACCTCCGTTGCATCGGGAGCCGCACTCTTCTGACCGGATGTCAATACCCGCTCGCAACCACAGTCGATCAACTCCTCTAAAGCCTTGTACGGATCAGGAACCGCATCAAAAGCCCGGTTACAGGTCACCGCCATCGGGTAAGCCCATTCCACTACCCTTTTCATCCTCTCGACGTCAATCGTCCCGCTAATAGTCTGTATCCCGACCGATATCCCGTCGCAGCCTATTTCCTTACAGACCTGGATGTCCTCTTTTACAATGGCAAATTCCTCCTCGTCATAAAAATAGTTGCCCGACCTCGGACGCAAAATGGGAAAGAGATCGATGCCTATCTTACCCCGAACCCGCTTTATCGTTCCAAAACTCGGATTCGTACCACCTTCTACCGGATTATCACAAAGCTCGACCCGTTTCGCTCCAACCCTTTCCGCGATGATACAGGACTGAATACTAAAAGCACAAACTTCTAAAACAAGATTTTCCGCCATATAAAGAATTTAATAAATGCTCTTCCCGTCATACATCTTCTCCTCCCTTTCACTACGCACCGCATAGGTAAACCCCTTCTGCAGACAAAAGGCCCCATACTCCCCTTTTTTGTTCAAAGCTAAAAAACCTACCTGGATATCCTTTGCTTTTGAAGGATGCCGGCGAATGATCCGCTCCACAGCTTCCCGGCAGGCCAGCTCAGGAGACATCCCTTGTCTCATCAATTCTACTATGAGATGCGATCCCACGATCCGGATCACCTCCTCACCCACACCCGTAGCCGTGGCAGCCCCCACTTCATTGTCGACATAGAGCCCCGCGCCAATGACAGGCGAGTCCCCAACCCGGCCATGCATCTTATACGCCAGCCCACTGGTCGTACAGGCTCCGCTGAGATTACCCTGCACATCAAGCGCGACCATACCGATCGTATCATGGTTCTTCGGACCACCCGGCATAGGATCGTGTTTCTTATCATAAAGCCGGTTCTCGATATTCTGCTCCGGCTTATAATGCGAGGTCTTCAGCCACTCCTCCCAATCCTTTTTGCTTTGCGGGGTCAGCAGATCCTCCTTCTTAAATCCATTGGCAAGTGCGAACTGCAATGCACCTTCGCCCGCCAGGATCACATGAGGAGTCTTCTCCATCACCAGCCTCGCGACCGAGATCGGGTGTTTGATATATTCCAGACACATCACCGACCCGCAGTTATACTGCTCATCCATGATAGACGCATCCAGCGTAACTTTACCATCCCGGTCCGGAAGTCCGCCATAACCGATCGTCTGAATGGTCGGGTCCGCCTCGGGGATCATCACTCCCTGCTCCACTGCGTCCAATGCACGCCCACCCTTCTTCAATACTTCCCACGCCCCGGCATTGGCCTGCTTCCCAAAATCCCAGGTGCTGACCACGATCGGTCCTCCAGCAACAACCCCACCCTTGACTCCCGTCATAACCGCCACCCCCCCCATCAACGATTGCGTTAAAAAATTTCTGCGCGTACTCATTTATTTCAGCAATATAGTTTTTGTAATGGTCGGCGTAGCCGACATTTCTTCCACACCTCCACCACTCGTCCAGTTCTCCTTATGAATGACCACCTTCCCCGGCAAATGATCCTTATCCGCAAAGCTTAAAGAAAATTGCGCTGCATCACCCGTGGCATTCACAACAAGACTCAGATGAATAAGTCCGAACGGCGTTCGCACCCCGTTCAGCGCCGTCCTTGCACCCGGCACCATCCATTGCTTTGGCAGCGCTTCAAAGAGATGCAGATCATTGCCCCTGTCCAGCTCTATCATATGCACGACCATTCGAACGAACTCCGCGCTGGCCCAGTTGTGCGGCATATCCCCCACCTCTTCATTGCCTTTGCCTTTCGGCTTTTGCTCTTCACGCCATACCATCGTCGGCGAAGAATGATTGGCATAATCATACAACAGCTGAGGGATCTCCTTCGTCCTCCCCAGCCACTGCATGGCATGACCATAGAACGAGCTGAAATAGGTCCACAGCCCCTGCTCCATCCAACCGGTATTCAACACCAGCCCTTCCTCCCGGTGATCATGCAGCATGCTCACCGTGCCTTCCGCGATCGCCCGCGTTTCGGCCGTCGTATCAAAGATCTGCCCCGGATATACAGACTGACAAAAGGCCCATTGCCCCTTTGCTGGCGGAAAACTGTCTTCATTATTGATCATGACAGGTAAATAAGTATTCCCCTTGTCATCCTTTCGCAGATCCTTTCTTGCCTTCGTCAGAAAAGTAGTAAAAAAATCATCGTATTCCTTCTGCCAGGCAGCAGCTTCCCCTTCCTTACCCAGCCAGTGCGCAGCACCGATCGCCCACTTCATCCCGCTCAGACACCATTCGGTATTCGAATAGTCATTCCCATGCTGGATGCCGCCATCGACATTGCCATGCGGCAGCAATCCGTAATAAGATTTCGAAGGATCCTTCATCGCCTCATCCCGCAGGAACCGGATCCGCCTGAGACAGCCTTCGACGACAGCCCAGTTCTGCTCCATCCATTTCTTATCCTGCGTCAACATGGCATGCCTCACGAGCATAAAGGGTACCAGCCCATTCTCCTTATGAAAGGTCGTGATCATCTCAAAACCGCCATCCGGCAGCTGATAATGCGTGAGGTAGTCTATACAGCTCCGGACATCCTTTACATAGTCCAGCATCGTCGCCACCTCCAGCAAAAAGCTTCCGTCTGCCAGCCACAAACCCCTATACATAGTAGGCCCTACATGAAAGGAATGATTCCCCTTCCGGATATCCTGCGCCTGAAAAATATTCCGGATGCTGGATTCGACCATGGCCTGTACCCCCGCGTCCGGAACAGTAATAGCCGCCGCGCTCGGACTATTCTTTTGCCACCAGCCCGAAGCGATAGCTTCCTGCTTTTTTGAATCCGCAACACTCGCCCTGAAACCATTCCCACTGGTAAAAAACCGGCTCACGGTAATAGCCATCTCCTTCTGCTCCCCCACTCCTAAATGTACCGTCGGCATAACCAGGTGAAAGGTCTGAGCCGAGTCCTTTACAAGCTTCCCCAACCCACCCGATACAGATACCACCGTCTCATCCCCAACCTTCAATCTGTCCCCCTCCATTTTCAGCTCTTCAACGCCCTGGTAACGAAGCACAGGAGAAAACTCCCCCGCCCCTCCATTATTTTTCAGTTTCACCAATATATGATACCTCCGCGCAGGCATCGGAATACTTGCCGCAGGAGCATACAGCACCGCATTCTTATTTTCCTTTCCCGCCACAATAGATGCTGAGGCAGGCGCCGCCCCATCGAACATCCACAAGCCATTTACAAACGCATTTCTATCCCTCGTACCCGGCTTGTTGCTGATCACCACCGTAAGGACACCATCCTGATCGACATCCTTGCTGTCGAAGATATATACCCCCGGCTTTCTTACTCCAAAGTCCTTCACCGGATCGATGTCCCGATCCCTTTGTGTAGAGCCTTCCACATTGATCCTCATCATACGTATCCCGGCACTGTCATATTTCCCTTCACAAAAACCCAACGCGATAGTATGCGTTGCCCCCGGCTTTACCTTGATATGCAATTCGACAAGCCCCTCTCCGGATAGTCCCTTCCGGCCATAGGCAATGTCATTGAAAGATGCGTCGCAGGCCACCGCTGGCTTGGACCAGTCCTTTTCCGTCCGGCGGCTGTCGTATCGAACGATGCTGTTCAACGCTTCCTCCTCCGGTATCTGGAGAAAGGTCTCTTCCTGTACCGACACATCGCCCGCCGTCTTCAGTGTCCGGGTTATCGGCGCACGCGCAGACAACAGCTGCTGGTCTTTCCAGGTCAGCGGAGTCACACCATCCAATCCTATCGAAAAAGAAAAATCCCTCGGTCCCTTATAGTCATAATCCCCAAAGATCTGCCCTTCCTTTCCAACCAGCGTTTTTACCGGGTCGTCAGGCAGACAGACCAGCGTCTGCCACCAGGGCGGACTATACTGATGATTGATAGTTAAAGTAGCCTGTGAAAAACCAATAGTCTGGGCAAAGAATAGACCCATTACGAAGCAAAAACTTCGTTTCAATGATGAATACAGCATACAATCAGTATTTAATGTGGAGCGATAAATATATTTTCCATCTCTTCCAGCGTCTTCCCCTTCGTCTCCTTCACGATCCGCAAACTAAAAAAGAAATTCACAACGCTAAAGCCCGCAAAGATCCAGAACGTGACAGCAGCACCCGCCTTTGCCAGCAGCCACGGAAAGAACTGCCCGACCACCCAGACGGCTATCCACAACGCCAGCGTGCAGATGGAAACAGCCTGCACCCGCACAGGAGTAGGAAAGATCTCATTGATAATGATCCAGGTCACCGGCCCAAGCGAAAAGGCAAAACAGGCGATATACAACAACAGCAGGATAAGCAACAACACCCCCTGCGTATGGCCAAAATAAAACAACACCCCGCAAAACAGCAGCGAAAAAATGATCCCGCAAAGTCCCGTCGTCAACAGAAACTTTCGCCCGTATTTATCCGACCATTTTATAGCCACAAGCGTAAAGAGCATATTGATCACTCCGATAATGACCTGGAAGATCAGGGCATTGCTGCCTCCAATACCCGCCGCTTCAAAGATGCTGGGGCCATAATAGATGATTGCATTGATGCCAGAGAATTGCTGAAAGACGGCCAGCAGGATGCCGATCAGTAGTGGGATACGAATGGTCTTATCCCGAAGAGAAATTTGCCGGCCCACATTCCGGGCTGCCGCTGCCACCATTTCCGAAAACTCCCTCGCCGCAACAGCCGGCGGACGGATGCTGTTCAGCACACTCAGCGCTTTTTCTTTCTGATCGACAGCGACCAGCCAGCGCGGGCTCTCAGGAATTTTCACCAGTAAAAGAATAAATACGATCGAAGGAACAGACATCGCCAGGAACATCGGACGCCAGGCTTCCTGCTCTACCCGTGAAATAAACAATGCATCCGAACAATAAGCAAGAAGGATACCTACAGTAATAGCCAGCTGATAATAGGCGATCATCCGCCCTCTCTTTTCCGCAGGAGCAAATTCAGCGATCAGCATCGGTGAGACGACAGACGCCATCCCCACCCCGACACCCCCAACAACCCGCGCCCCCACTAACCATCCAAATCCTCCGGCAAAACCACAACCCATACCCGACAGTAAAAAAGCGACCGCAGCTAAAAAAATGGTCTTCCTCCGACCGATACGATCGCTCAAAGCCCCCGTCACCAACACGCCCAAAATACAACCCACCAAACCACTGCTCACAAACCATCCTTCCTGCACCGTATCAAGGACGAACTGTGACCTGATAAGCCCCACTGCGCCGGAAATAACAGCCGTATCAAAACCAAACAACAACCCTCCGATCGCTATCGTCAGACAAATAAAATTGGTCTTCGTAGAAAAAACAGAGATCTTCATATGGCAATCGTTTATTAGCGCTTATAGTCATCAGCATAACGCTGAATATCGTCCTGCTGCCAGTTGCCAAAGGCAACCTCCAGCACACGTACCGGCTTATCTCCTGCACAGCTGAGACGATGCCGCTCATTTACCGGTATCCAGATCTCATCCCCGGCCTTATACTCGCGTATCTCGTCCCCTACCTGTACAACTGCCCCGTCATCGATCACGATCCATAGCTCGGCACGACCGGTATGCGATTGCAGACTAAGACGCTGCCCGGGCAGCACCGACATCAGGCTTACCGTACAATCCTGGTTATTGGCAAACTGTTTAAAAGTACCCCAGGGCCTTGTGACAAAGGCTACTGCCGGCTTCTCCACCGGAATGGGCTTGGTAACATACTCTGACATAAAATAAGTTTATGGATTCTTCCGTATAAAGGCTTTCATAGTCCCACATTCCTTACCCACACTCTCCCCGTAAGGAGTGACCGTATATTCTCCAACAGAAGCCGGTACGACGAACGTCTCGGCATAGTGCACCACATAGGGTTCAAAGGCCCCCGAAGGACTTTCTACCAATACTTCTCTTCCCTCCACCAGGTTCAGCACATTCACGCTGCCATTGGTATGGTGTACCACCTTCCCGGAAAACCAATGCCGGCGGGTCTCTATGAACTCCCTCTCGTGTAATCCTGTCCTTTCCTCCCGCCATCCTTCACCGGATGCTACCGGCTCTACCACATTGATCAGCTCTTTCTTCGTCCGGCCAGGTCCAAGGGTCCAGTCAATGACCTTCTTTCCATGCCCGATGTTGATCGGTCGCGGTTTTCCGTCCAGCCCCATCCGGCCCCAGTCCCATAACTTGAACGTGAAAATATAGGGCGTCGCGCTGATCTCCAGCACCATGCTGTCCTTGCCCGAACAATGGATCGTGCCGGCAGGGATCAATACATGATCATGTTTTTTTATCGGCCATTTTCCCACGAATTTTTCTGCTTCAAAAGGCTTGTCGCCTGTCTGTGCCTCCTCCAGCTCCCGTACCATCGCAGCCGGCGAAATGCCATCCTTCAACCCCAGGTATACAAATGCCTCCGGCTCCGCGTCGAGAATATAATAGCTTTCGTCCTGCGTATAGTCCATCCCGAAACGTTCGCGGATGTATTCCGTCGTAGGATGTACCTGTAAGCTCAGATTCCCTCCACCCATCGTATCCAGGAAATCAAACCGGATCGGGAATTCATCTCCGAACCTCGCCTGCACAGCATCCCCCAGCAATGCCCTGGATTGGGCAAACACCAGGTTGATGGCCGGCGTCTCGAATAATATATCCCCAAACCGTATCAGCAAGCTGTTCTCCTCCGGCACACAGTCAAAACACCACGCATAGTTGGGCTGGGAATTATCCAGTCCACAATACTTCTTCATCCATTGCCCGCCCCATGGCCCCGGGTCAAAAAAAGGCACCAGCCGGAAAGGTTGGGCCACAGCCTGCCTAAAGGCGCCGTTCAGCGCAACACCCCTCACGATCTTTGGCAACCCCGCCTTTGTGCTGTCGACAACAAAGTCCCATTTGGTCATCAGGGTCTTTTTATGCTTATCCGCCACACGCCAGTCCACAAAAAAAGCCTGCTTATATTGAAGAGAGGCCTTCAATGTCTTATTCGACAATCCCAGGTTCGCCGTTTCATTCCGACGGAACCGCAGCTGCGCTTCCCAGCGTGGCATATCAAAATAAACCAGCAGATCCCACTGCTCAGCGATCAGCGTCGCACCCGGCCCATAGATATAGACGACACCCCTGGTCTGACCCACCGCCTTTTGCATTGCCCTGCGCTTGGCCGGATCAAAAAAGTCCGCCAGCTCCAACCGGGTGATATATCCAAAGATCTCGTCATCTGTCACATCGGGATACACCAGCTGTAAGATCTTCTCTTCAGACAGCATCGCATCGGTTGTGAAAAAAAAGGTCCCGGGCAAAGCCGCTTTCAGCTCTGGCACGATTTCCTCATCCTGTACACCCGGATAACATTCGATCGCTACTACCTTTTTTGCTCCGGCGGAGATCACTCGTCCAACGGCCTCCCAGCCTTCATAACAATCATCGCCCTGCCCCTTCACCGTTATGAAAGGCGTTTTGTCGTAATTCGCTACCATAGTTATATGTTAAATTGCAAACAGTGCACTACTCCTGCGATACCCGCATCACTGTGTAATTGTGTAGCCCTTAATTGGACCTTCCCCCACGGGGTCCACGCATGCCGGTGAACCTTCGCCGTAAGATAAGGTAGTATCTTATCGGATTGCGCCATCACTCCGCCGCCTACAACGACCACCTCAGGATCATACGCATGGATCAGGTTGACAATCCCCGCAGACCACACATCAAAACAATCCCGCTGGATACGAATTGCTGATTCATCTCCGGCTTCCACCATAGCAAACAAGGTTTCAAAATCCTTGACCCTTCCTTCAAGACTCCAGGTAGAGCCATATGCCTCCAGGCAACCAAGATTCCCACAGGTGCATTCACGCCCCTCATATTGTACCGAGATATGGCCGCCAAGACAACCTGCCTGGAAATGACGCCCCCTCAATAATTTCCCTTCGATGATCGCAGAAGTTCCGATACCCGTTCCGATCGTCATCACCACCAGGTCATTCGTATCCCTGCCCGCGCCATATTTCCATTCCCCTACCGCCGCCATCCGCGCATCATTGTCTATAAAAAAAGGAACATCCCAATGCTGCCGGACCCAGCCCGGCACATCCACCGCCAGCGCATCATCATATTTTTTGTTGGTCGAAAGTATACGCTGCGAAGAAGGATCCACCAGCCCCGGAAAAGCCAGACCGATACCACCCAGCGTCGCACGCGTCAGATGATACGCCTGCAACAGGCCATCTATCTCTTTTTGTATGACCGGGAAGCTCGCCTCAAGACCACCCGCAGCATTAGCCGGAATGATCTTCCGCGCTACGACCGCCCCCGCCCTGACCAGGCCGATCTTCACCCGCGTGCCACCCAGATCGATACCAATATAGCTCGTACTCATAGCGAGGGTCTGTTGATCAGGGTTGGTCGGCCATTCACGTCAACCAGTATTTTTGAAAAGCCAAACTGGCTGATAGTATCGTAATCATGCCCCGCATCCGAAGGCCAGAAGGCGCCAAAAGAAAGCACCGTACTACCGGTATTCGCCGTCCGGTGCGCAGTATACCCATTGATATAGTGAATGCTCCCGGGCTCCATTTTCTCCGCCCATGTATGCGTCTTATCCTCGTTCATCAGGATCAGCATCCCCTCCCCCTCCATACAGATATAGATCTCTGCCCTGTTCCTTATCTTATGAAAATGCCCCCTGGTCATAAAATATTCCTCGCCCACCTTACCCGGATAGATATAGGTTATTCCCAGGAAAAGCCCGCCTTCCGTCCCGTCCGGAACAGGAAAAGAAGACTCCACGGCATACACCAGCGTGTCCGCCGGCAACTTTGCATAAGCCGCCCTGTCACTAAAGATATCATCCAGGTCGCCAATACATCTTGACAGGCGATCGATACCTTCCCCCTTTAATTTGTTCCCGGCAAAACTCAATTTTGGCAATACAATCTCACTCATATCTGGTCAATAAAAATTAAAATGATCTTCTATCAATCATAACAAACGGATTCTCCATCACCTCCCGTTTCCCGCTCACCACCATCTCCGCCATCGTCTTACCCATGGCCACAAAATCCGTCGTTATAGTCGTGATCCCATTCCCGATCACACTCTTCAGCGTCGTCTCATTATAGGAAATAACCCCGATGTCTTTGCCCAGCTGCCAGTCCTTCGCCCTCGCCGCAAGAATGATATCTACCAGGTTATTGTCGTCGATGACAATAAAAGCATCCCCCTTTTGGATCTCCGCCACATTTATACTGCTCCTGACTTCCGTCGGTATGATCTTCTTCTTCGCAAACTTCTGAAACCCCGAGATGATATCCCTGGTCCGAAGCCCATCCGGAAAAAGAAGAAATAGTCGTTTGTATTTTCTCACCAGCTGCTCAGAATCCATAAGGATAGAAAAGATATCCTTTTCAAAGTTCTGATAGACCCCCGGATAATTCTCCCGGTATTCCTTCAACCCCACATCAAGCAAAAAAGTATGCTTGAGATCCAGCTTCGAAAGAATGCCCAGCGTGTTGTCATTGACCTCCGGCATGATCACAAACGTATTATAATAAGCCGCCTGCTCCCTTATCAGCGTCTCGAACATCCGGATGCTGTGGTGATGAAAGTAAATATCCAGCGAACAGGTCTCCGGCAGATTATTCAGCAAGGCATTGTATAAGGTCTCCTTATAGGGGGTGAACGTACTAAAGAGTAAAAAAATCTTCTTCTTCTGCCGGGTCTCCGTACTCAATACGAAATAACCCTTACCCGGAATAGAATCGATAATGCCCGAGCTCCGCAATTCATTATAAGCCGTGAACACAGACCCCCTCGCCAGGGAAAACTCAGCAGAGATCTGGTTTACCGACGGCAACATATCATCCTTGTTCAAGACTCCGTTGTCAATGTTCCTGGAAATGGACTGGACAATTTGCTTGTAAACAGGCGTGGTCAAAGAAGGATCGATCTGAATAAGGTCTGTTACTGTTCTGGCTTTCATCCCTAATAGTATTTTTGTGCCTGGTTCACGTTCGTGCTTCGCGCCACTCGCGTTCCCACCACGTTCCGTGCTTCAGCGTTTTGTAAAAGTAATACTTTTTTTGAAAATATAAACTGGTATATACTGGTATATAATTTTTTTCTTCTTTTTTTAGCTCTTCCCCATTTTTTACCTTTGGGTAATGACGAAACTTTCTGTAAATATCAACAAATTTGCTACCCTACGCAATAGCCGGGGCGGCAATAACCCCGACGTGGTCAAGGCAGCAGTGGACGCCCAATTGTTTGGCGCCGATGGCGTCACCGTCCACCCCCGCCCGGACGAGCGTCATATCCGCTACGCAGACGTCTATGCCATCAAAAAGATCATCACGACCGAATTCAATATCGAAGGCAATTCCCAGGAACAAAAGTTTGTCGACCTCGTTCTCGACGTGGTCCCCACCCAGGTGACCCTCGTCCCCGACGCCCTCGGACAGATAACCTCCAACCATGGCTGGGATACCATCCGGCACAAAGACTACCTCACCGATATCGTCAAATTATTCCAAAAAGCCGGCATCCGCGTATCCCTTTTCGTCGACCCCGTCATCGCGATGATAGAGGGCGCCGCCGCCACTGGAACCGACCGCGTCGAGCTCTACACCGAAGCCTACGCACACCAATACCATACCGACAGGGAAAAAGCCGTCGCCCCCTATCGCTCAGCCGCCGAACACGCGATCGAACTGGGTCTGGGACTCAATGCAGGTCATGACCTCGATCTTCAAAACCTTCAGTTCTTCGCCCGTAATATCCCGGGCCTGGACGAAGTCTCCATCGGTCATGCTCTCATCAGTGATGCCCTGTACCTTGGCTACGAAAATACCATCCAGCTCTACAAACGCCAGTTACAATAATTAGCCCTTCAAGGCCAATTTATCCCGCTGCAGCACCACCATCCCGCTTATTCACCTTCGATATGAAACTCCCCCCGCCAGGGGGGAGAAATCCTTCTTTTACTCCGCTAACGATTTCCAACATTAACCAAAGCCGCACCATGGAGAGCCGGGCCAACGAAAACACGACCATCGAGTTCAGCACAGACGTCAGCATCGAAGGCCAGCCCCCGCCCGCTTTCGTACCTACAATACCCCGGTTGGTAAATCATTTTTCCCTTCCACATTCCCCTCGTTATATCTTAGTAGCGCTGATTAGGCACAAATGATACAACAATGAAAACATATCAGGGCACTTTAAAAAAGATACTGGAGAACAACTCATTGCTGAATAGTAAGGATGTTAAAAGGATCTTAGTCCTTTACCTGGGAGACGAATTTTACGTTGGCGACTGTTCTATCAGGATTGACAAAATGATGTTTTACCAGTCTTTCTTTTCCAACCCGATCATCGATTTTAATATCTTACAGAAAAGTGGAACCTTTATCGTAGAAGGACTTCTTAAAAATAACCCCCACGTAAATTCTATTTCCAGTTTGGAATTGAGTGCCATCGATTTTGAAATTTACGATGTTGTCTTCTGCGTGGATTATAAAGAAGAAGAGACGTTTTTAGAATTTCTGAATGAAAAGTATGGGGATAAAATTTGTAGCGACCAGTTCAGATTAGCCGTATTCACTATTAAACACGTAATGGGACTTGTTCCGGAAAGCGATTTCATTTTTCCTGTCAATAAAAATCTGACTAACCATATTGGTATCCAACCGGGCAATATTTATATAACGGAGGAAGAACGGGAATGGGGCAATAATTGGCTAAAAATGAATGGACTAAAGGATAACGAAAAACTGTTCATTCTTTTGGATTCCACAAGTCGAAGAAACAAGCTTTTGAACATCGATGTTTATTTCGATTATTTGAAAGCCATTTTGAGAATAGGAAATATCAAGGTGCTGAATTTCGATGAAAAGAACATCGGTAAACAGGAATTTTACAGTCAGTGGTTAAGTACAGAAAATATCGGTAAAATGATTTTTTCAAAGGGGCTTACTCTAAGGCAGGCCTTATGCATCATCGGTTCCGATTATACCAGATTTATATTTGGCCCTTGCACCGGGTTGATACATTGCGCATCCAGCATTTATAATTACTTTCTAAGAAATGGGATGAGTAGAGCAAAGGTTCCTCATATGATCACTTACACCGGCAGTTATCCCCCCGGAGAAAAAGCCTTTGACTGGTGGGGGAATTACCCATTGGTCAATTGCTTATTGTTGAAGGGAACAGGAAATAAAAAAGAAATAGTTGTTTTGAATAACCTGAGTGAAGAAGAGCAACATTCTACAGAAGCATTGCCTTGTACTGAGTATACAGCTAAAATGTTGATCGACTATACTGCAGGGTTGCTCCGACCTCGCCCGGTATCCGTATCTTATTGAGATCATAACCCGATCCAACGGGTTAATTGCATCCCAATAACTCACAAAGCCTGGCCTGCAGATCCGCACCCCTCAGATTCCTTCCCACGATCTTCCCATTCGGATCAACCAGCAGATTCTGTGGTATGCTCTGGATATGATATTTTGCTGCAGCCTCATTATACCAATACTTCAGATCGCTCACCTGCGTCCAGGCCAGACCATCGTCTTTAATGGCTTTTACCCAGGGTTCTTTCGCCTTATCCAGCGACACCCCTAATACGGTGAAATTCTTGCTCTTGAACTTCTGATAGGTATTCACCACATTGGGATTCTCCATCCGGCAGGGACCACACCAGCTCGCCCAGAAATCGACGAGTACATATTTTCCTTTGAAAGAAGAAAGACTCACCGCATGCCCTGACGTATCATTCTGTATGAAGTCTATGGCTTCGGTGCCTACAGCGCCGATCTTCGCATCATCTACTATCTTCTGCAGATATTGAGCATAATACCCTTTCTGAACATCAGGTGACAGCGAATGGAGCCTCCTGTCCTGTGCCGCCACATCTTCGGTCAGCTGGTTTACAACCACCAGCACGAACGGAGCGACATACGAACCCTTCTTCTTTTCAATAAACCCATCGATGACCACAAAGATGCTATCCGTCAGCTTTTTGTACTGGCGGAAAAGAGAGTCCTTTATAGCAACACCCGCCGGCGAATTAGCCGTCGTCATCAGCGCATTCAGCCGGGCGAAATAAGGATTGAACAAGGTCTGGAAAGCCACAAAGTCGTCATTGGATGAGGACCCGCTTACCTTCAGCTCCTTCATATCCTCCGTCGATCCCGATACACTCATCTTATCGTTCCCCATAAACAATGGCGCCTTCTTCTTTGCCGCATCAAAATTCAATTCATATAAGTTAGGCTCCGATACATGCCCACTAAGCACAAATTGCCCACCCTTTACCCTTGCCTCCGCCACTGTATCCGTCGGGTTCGACGCATCCGTCAGGGAAACCCTCGAATTCTCCGGAGCCCCTTTCACAGTCCCGGTAATAGTAAATTGATTTTCACTCCCAGCCGTCGCAGAGGCCGGGGTCTTCGCAGATATCTTGGTATTCTGTGCCAGCCCAACCATCGGAAGTGCCAGTAATACCCCAAAAAACAGCTTCATATAATCGTTATTTTTTATGTCTTTCGCGCAACACATTTGTTACGTCCTGTAAGTTATATCCTTTTGCGTTAAGAAGGATCAAATAATGGAACAACAGGTCCGACGCCTCATCCAGGAATAATTTATCATCATGGTCCTTGGCCTCGATGACCAATTCCACCGCCTCTTCTCCGACCTTCTGAGCTATCTTATTGATTCCCTTGCTAAAAAGACGGGCGACATATGATTTTTCAGGGTCCGCCTCAAGACGTCGTGCAGCTATCGTCTCCTCCAGCAAAACCAGGAAATCCTCCCGGTGATTCTTTTCATCCCAGCAGGTATCCGCTCCTGTATGACAGACCGGTCCCAGCGGCTCTGCCTTGATCAGCAGGGTATCCTTGTCACAATCCACCGCTATGTCCTTTACTAACAGGAAATTACCGCTTTCTTCGCCCTTTGTCCAAAGACGCTGTTTGCTCCGGCTGAAAAAAGTGACCTTACCTTCCTTCTGCGTCTGCTCCAATGCTTCCACATTCATATAGCCCAACATCAGCACTTTAAAAGTATCGGCATCCTGTACCACAGCCGGCACCAGTCCATCGGGCGACTTTTGAAAATCTATTTGCAACTTACTCATAGTCGAACAGTTATATTATGCTCCCGCAAATATCCTTTTAATTCCGGGATTGTAATTTCCTTAAAGTGAAAAATGCTGGCAGCCAACGCAGCATCCGCCTTGCCAGCTCCCAGTACATCCACAAAATGCTCTTTTGTACCGCCTCCCCCGGAGGCTATGACAGGTACCGTCAAAGAGCCTGCCAGTTCCCGGGTTATATCCAGTGCAAATCCTTTTTTTGTTCCGTCATTGTTCATCGAGGTCAGCAGGATCTCCCCCGCCCCCCTGTCCACTCCTTCCCTGGCCCAATCCACACACAAGACATCCGTCTTCACCCTGCCACCATTCAGATAGACATACCACTGACCATCTTCTTCCTGTTTCGTGTCGATAGCCAATACCACACACTGGCTGCCAAATTCCTTCGCCAGCTCCGATATCAGCCCGGGACGTCGGAAAGCAGATGTATTCACAGAGATCTTATCCGCCCCATTCTGCAACAACAGGCTGACATCCTCAACACTGCTGATCCCCCCACCTACCGTAAAAGGAATATTGATATGATGCGCGATCCTGTTCACCAGCTCGCGCAGGGTCTTGCGTTTTTCGTTGGTCGCCGTAATGTCCAGAAATACCAGTTCATCGGCCCCCTGCTGTGCATACAACGCACCCAGCTCAACCGGGTCCCCTGCATCCCGGATATTTTCAAAATTGACGCCCTTTACCGTGCGTCCGTCCTTTATATCCAGACAGGGAATGATTCGTTTGGTCAACATAATTGCGATAGTTCTTTTAAAGTAACACGTCCTTCATAGATAGCTTTTCCAATGATAACCCCCTTACATCCTATCTCCTCCAATCTCAGCAGATCATCCATCCCGCTGACACCTCCGCTGGCGACAAAATGCAGGGCAGGGAATTTTTCGACGATAGTCGCATATAATTCCAACGCTGGCCCCTGTAATAATCCATCCTTGCTTACATCGGTACAGAACAGCTGCGTAATCCCCTTCCCGCTATACTCTTCAATAAAATCATAGACCCACCGGTCCGTTGTCTCCAGCCACCCGCCAACAGTTATCTTCTCATTCTTGACATCAGCTCCGAGAAAAAACCGCGCAGCCCCGTATTCCTCCAGCCAGCTTACAAAAAGAGGCCCGTCCTTTACCGCAATACTCCCTACCGTTGCCAATGCCGCACCGGAATCAAATACGATGTCCACATCCTGCGCCGTCTTGATACCACCCCCAAAATCCACCACCAAACCCGTCTTCGAAGCCACCGTCTCCAACACCTTCCAGTTCTTTACCTTCCCGGCCTTCGCCCCATCCAGGTCCACCAGGTGCAGCCTTTTCAACCCCGCATCCTCAAATTCCATCGCCACCTCCAAAGGAAACTCATTGTAGATCTTCTTTTGTGCATAGTCGCCCTGCGTAAGCCGAACACATTTCCCGTCGATGATGTCTATTGCCGGAATGATCTCCATATTTATATCTTATCAATAAAATTTTTTAAAATCCTTTCCCCCACCTGTGCCGACTTCTCCGGGTGAAACTGCACCCCATAAAAATTCCCCCTATGCAAAGCCGAACTATATACCTGCCCATAATCCGTCCGCCCAACCGTATGATCACTCAACGCCGCATAATACCCATGTACAAAATAACAATAACTCTGATCCTCTACCCCCTCAAACAATCCGGTCTTCAGATCAAAGACATTGTTCCAGCCGATCTGTGGCACCTTGAGCCCGGCCCCATCAAATTTTTTAACGATAGTATCAAAGATCCCCAAACACGCTGTATCATTCTCCTCACTGTAACTACACATCAATTGCATCCCCAGACAAATCCCCAGTACCGGCTGTCGCAGCTCCTTTATCAGCTGATCCAGCCCCCTTTCCTTCAGATAGCTCATCGCCGTACTCGCCTCGCCTACTCCCGGAAAGATCACTTTATCCGCCCTCCGCAGCACTTCCGCATCATCCGTCACCACAGCCTCCCGACCGATCCGCTCCAGCGCATACAGAACCGATTGAATATTTCCCGCATTATATTTTACAATTGCCAGCTCCATAACTTTACCTTAAAACACTATTTAAAAAAACCCTTGTTGCCTCAGCAACAGAACCACCATTCTCCAATGCTTTGATATAAGCCGTCCCGATAATAGCCCCATTGACATGCAGACAAGCCGCCTCAAAACTGGCCTTATCCCTTATCCCAAAACCTACCAGCACCGGGTTCCGCAGTCCCATCCCCCCAAGCCGTTCGAAATACGCCTGCTGATCATTGATCTCCTTATTCTTCCCCGTCGTCGAAGACGAGGATACCGCATAAAGAAAGCCCGAACTCAGCGAGTCCACTTTCCGCACCCGTTCTTCTGAAGTCTCGGGCGTTACCAGGAAAATAAAATCAAGCCCATATTTCTTCATCACCGGTCCATATTCCGTCTCAAACTCATAGATCGGAAGATCAGGCAGGATCAAACCATCTACACCCACCCGCGCCGCCGACTCACAGAACTTCTCAAAGCCATACTGAAGCACCGGGTTCATATAACCCATCAGTAATACAGGCACTCCAACTATCTGCCGCATGCCTTTCAGTTGCCCGAAGAGCGTAGAGATAGTCATCCCGTTCTCCAATGCCTTCGTACTACTGGCCTGTATCACCGGACCATCTGCCAGCGGGTCGCTATAAGGCATGCCCAGCTCGATCAGATCTGCCCCATTATCCTCCAAAGCTTTCAACACTTCCAGCGTGCTGTCCAGCCGGGGAAAACCCGCCGTACAATATACATTCAATACCTCTTTATTCTTCTTCTTAAAAAGTTCAGATATCCTGCTCATTGCATTAATATGTTTGTTCTTCCATTGCTTTCATATAGGTTCCCATATCCTTATCCCCCCTCCCGCTCAAACACAACACTACCGTGTCCTTCTCATTCAGCTCCAGCTGATCCAGCGCCGCCAGCGCATGCGATGATTCCAGCGCCGGTATGATCCCCTCCAGCCGCGTAAGCTGAAAAGCAGCCGCCACAGCCTCATCGTCAGTAGCGCTCAAAAAGGTTCCCCTCCCGCTGTCAAACAAATGCGCATGCAGCGGACCGATCCCCGGATAATCCAAACCCGCTGAGATGCTATGCGGTTCCACCACCTGCCCATCTTCTGTCTGCATCACATAGCTGCGGCTGCCATGCAACACTCCCGGTTTCCCCAGCTGCGTCGTGGCAGCGCTCATCCCACTATGAACACCATGCCCCGCCGCCTCAACAGCTATCAGCTGTACGGAAAGATCATCCAGGAAATGATAAAAGGTACCCGCCGCATTGCTGCCACCACCGACACAGGCAATAACATGCGTAGGCAGCTCACTGCCCGTCTTTTCTTTCAGCTGTATCCGTATCTCTTCGCTGATGACACTCTGAAAACGTGCCACCATATCCGGGTATGGATGCGGCCCAACCACGCTTCCGATGATATAATGTGTATCTACAGGGTTGTTTATCCAGTCCCGGATAGCTTCATTTGTCGCATCCTTCAGGGTCTTGCTGCCACTGGTCGCCGGAATGACGGTCGCACCCAGCATCTTCATCCTCGCCACATTCGGCGCCTGCCGCTCGATATCCTTCTCCCCCATATAGACGATACATTCGATCCCCTTCAACGCACACACCGTAGCCGTCGCCACGCCATGCTGACCCGCACCCGTCTCCGCAATGATCCGGTGCTTGCCAAGTCGCTGCGCCAGCAGGATCTGGCCGATCGTATTATTGATCTTATGCGCTCCCGTATGATTCAGATCCTCACGCTTCAAAAAGATCTCCGTATTGTACTTTGCGCTCAGCCTCTTAGCCAGGTACAACGGCGAAGGCCGCCCTACATAATCTTTTAACAACGACTGAAACTCCTTTTGAAAAGCCGCCTCATGCATAATCTCCAAATATCTCGTCCTTAATTCTTCCACATTGGGATATAACATTTCAGGAATGAAGGCACCCCCGAACTTTCCATAATAACCCCGTTCATCCGGAGACTGATATGTTTTCATACTCTTTTTATTTATGCGTTGGGATTCTTAACATTATCCAGGAATGCCCTTACTTTCTTCAGGTCCTTTACACCCGGACTTGTCTCAAACTTACTATTGACATCTATTGCAAAAAGCTTCCGCGCGATCGGCTCTTTCCCAAACGCCTTCAGCTTGTCCACATCCGTCGGCTCGATACCTCCACTCAAAAAATATAATTTGTCTATATGCGCAGGCTTTAACGTCTCCCAATTGAACTTCTTTCCCGTCCCCCCATATCCTACCCCTTCGGTGTCAAAAAGGAACATGTCGCAGTAATCCTGGTAAGGACGGATCAGCCAGTCTATAGGATCATTCTCACCCATCCGAAAGACCTTGATGACCGTAATATAGTTGGCCAGCTGCTCGCAAAACCGTGGCGTCTCATCCCCATGAAGCTGCACCATATCCAATCCATATGCGTCTACCTGCTTCATGACCTCATCATATGTAGCATTGACAAAGACTCCGACCTTGCCAAGACGTAATTTCGCCTTTTTGAGCTGCTCACCAGCCAGGTGACGGACCACATAACGCGGGGACTTGGGGTAAAAGATAAACCCCGCAAAGTCCACGCCCATCGCGTCCAGTTGCCTGACCTGGTCAAGCTCGGTCATCCCGCATACTTTTACTCTCATATGTTTTTAATTTCCAGATAATTCACCCACCGATAATTCCCGCACAAAGGCCCCAAAAGCAGCTCCGGGGTCCTTTTCTTTCATAAAATGTTCTCCAACCAGGAAACCCTGGAATCCAGCCTTTTTCATATGTAGTATCGTAGCAACTTCATTGATGCCGCTCTCCGCGATCAGTAGTTTCCCGGCAGGGATCTTCTGACTAAGCCGGATCGAGCGCTCCACATCAACCGTAAACGTTTTCAGGTCCCGGTTGTTGACCCCTACCAGCACCGTCTCGTCACAGATATGCCCCAGCTCCTCCTCGTTATGTATCTCCAGTAAAACCTCCAATCCCAGCGAGAGAGCAAAGCGCGCCAGCCGCTGAACTTCGGCAGGCGACAAACATGCCGCGATCAGCAAAATAACATCCGCACCCATCGCACGCGCCTCAACGATCTGGTATTCGTCGATCATAAAATCCTTACGCAAAATAGGGATCTCATTCACCCGGGCAGCACGAAGATCATCACTCCCACCTCCAAAAAATTCGGTATCCGTCAGCACCGAAAGACAGCTCGCCCCCGCTGCTGCATATCCCTTCGTCACTGATTCCACCGTCACTTTATCATTGATCACACCCTTCGAAGGACTGCGCCGCTTGAACTCCGCAATGATCCCGGTCCGGGCCGGGTCGACAAGACTCTCCCTTAATGACAACACCTCTCTCGAAAAACCAGCCTCCTTCTCCAATACCGACACCGGCGTCAACACCTTCCTTTCCTCCACTTCCTTCCTCTTAAATGCTATGATCTTCTCTAATATGTTCATTGTAATGCGATTAATTTTTCCAATGCCCCATAGGCTTTCCCGCTTTCCAGGCTTTCCACGGCAGCCCCATAGGCCGAATCATAATCCGCAAACCCACCACTCGCAAAAAGAGCCATCGCCGCATTGGCCAGCACCACCGCATTCTGCGCCCAGCTGCCTTCTACCTTCAGGATCCTGACAAAGATCTTCGCCGCTTCCTCCACCGTATTACCCCCATAAATATCGGTAGCATTTACCATTCTCTTACCTAATTCTTCAGGAGTCATGATCTTTTCCCCCTTGTTCGAAAAAACTTTTGTATCCCCTGTAAGGGAGATCTCGTCATAGCCATCCAGACTGTGAATAATGGTAAACTTTCCTCCTGTCTGCTGCAACAGATAGTTGTAGATCCGGCCCATTTCCAGATTATAGACGCCGACTAGCTGTGTCGCCGGAAAAGCCGGGTTGACCATCGGACCCAGCATGTTGAAAAAGGTCCGGACACCCAGGTTCTTGCGGATAGGTCCAACCGCCTTCAATGCCGGATGGAATAAGGGCGCATGTAAAAAGCAGATGCCCGCCTCTTCTATTTCTTTCTTTAGCTTGCCCGTGTCATTCTTATGAAGGTAGCCCAGCTGCTCCATGACATTGGATGCGCCGCTGATAGTGCTCGCCCCATAGTTCCCGTGCTTGGCTACCTTATGCCCCGTCCCCGCCACGATAAAACAAGCCAGCGTGGAGATATTGAAGGTGTTCTTGCCATCTCCACCCGTCCCGACGATGTCGATGGTCTCCTGCCCGTCAAGATCGACACGGACACAGAGCTCCAGCAAAGCATCCCTGAACCCCTGTAGCTCTTCGATGGTGATACTACGCATAAGATACACCGTGATAAAAGCCGCCAGCTCACTTTCGTTGAATTCGGCCCTGGCAATACGGGTCAGTACATCTTTTGCCTGTTCCCGGCTCAGTGTTTTGTGTTCAAATAAATATTGTAAGATCTTTTTCATTGATTTAGTATTATTGCTTCAACCAATTAGCCAATATTTTTTCACCCAACGGCGTCAGCACGCTCTCCGGATGGAACTGAACGCCCTGCAGATCCAGGTTCCGGTGTCTTAACCCCATGACAAAATTCTTTTCATCTCTCGCCGTCACCTCCAGCTCGTCCGGCCAGCCTTCTTCACTGACCACCCAACTGTGATAACGGCCAACTTCCAGCGTCTCCGGCAATCCCTCATACAAAGTCCCCGGCTTTAACACCTTTATCGGCGTAGCTACCCCATGATACACCGTGCTTAAATTAACCAGCTTCCCCCCAAACGCCTCCCCAATAGCCTGATGCCCCAGACAGACACCCAAAATAGGTTTCGATGCAGCATACTCCCTGATCAATGGCAATAAAAGTCCCGCCTCAGAAGGCACTCCCGGTCCCGGAGAAAGAATGATCTTATCATAGTCTTTTACTTTCTCCAATGCTATCCGATCGTTCCGAAACACCTCTACCCGCTGTTTCGTCAGCTTCTCCACCAAATGCACCAGGTTATAAGTAAAAGAGTCGTAGTTATCAAAAACCAATATACGTGTCACGGGTAATTATTTAGATTCAATGATTTGTGCGGCATAAAGAATTGCCGATTTCAGCGCCCCTAATTTATTGTTCACTTCCTGTAATTCGCTTTCAGGCTGGCTGGCTGCCACCACACCCGCCCCCGCCTGGTAAGTCAGGGTATTATTCCGGCTTAGCAGACTGCGGATCATGATCGCATGAACACAGCTGCCGTCAAATCCCATAAAGCCGATACAGCCTCCATAATAGCTTCTGGTCGTAGGCTCATACGCATCGATCAGCTCCATCGCCTTGAATTTTGGAGCCCCGCTGAGCGTACCCGCGGGGAAAGTAGTCGCCAGCAAGGCAAATGGATTATACCCCTCTCTTAGCTTCCCCCTTACTTCGCTCACCAGGTGGATGACATGAGAATAATATTGTACCTGCCGGTATTGCGCCACCGTCACGTCGTCACAGTTGCGGCTCAGGTCATTCCGGGCCAGGTCGACCAGCATCACATGCTCCGCATTTTCCTTGGCATCCTTCAACAGCTTATCCGCCATCTGCCTGTCCGTAGCGTCATCCCCGCTCCTCTTGAACGTCCCCGCGATAGGATGTACGATGGCTTCCCCGTTTTGCAATAATATCTGTGACTCAGGAGAAGAGCCCATCAGCTTGTAGTCCCCATAGTCAAAAAAGAATAAGTAAGGAGAAGGATTGATATTTCGCAAGGCACGGTATACATTGAATTCGTCACCGATAAACCCCTGCTGGAACCGGCGGCTGAGCACGATCTGAAAGACATCTCCCCGCAGACAGGAGTTAATACCCTTTTGCACGATCTGCCGGTACTCCTCATCTGTAAGATTTGATGTCTCCGCACCCTGTGGCTGGAATGGATAGACCGGCACATCCTTACTCCGGATCAGGGACTCCACCACCGGTAATTCGGATTCTATTCCGTTGATCTTATTTTCACAGATATACAGCTCGTCCTTGAAATGGTTGATGGCGATGACATATTGGTACAGGCGATAACGCATCAATGGGATCCCGCTGCCCGCCCCCGCTGTCCCATTGCTTCCGGGCTTATCCGTAAACTTGATCGTATCAAAGAATTGCACCGCATCAAAAGTGGTATACCCAAACAAGCCCTGCGTCGCCTTCACCGGCTTTTCCGTCGCCGCCTCCACATCGAATCGCTGCATGAACTCCCACAACAGCTTCGGCGTATCCCCAAGATTCTTTAAAGGCACCCGCTCAGGCTTCTGCCCCGGCAGCTTGAATTCGATACTCTTTGTATCCGTGATCTCCATGCCGGCAATGGCATTGATACAGATAAAAGAATAGCTGTTCTCCGCCGCATGGTAATCCGTACTTTCCAGTAGAACGGTATCCCGAAACCGGTCCCGCAACCGCAGATAAATGCCAACCGGCGTATAGACGTCCGAGAGCAGCTTCTTACAATTTGTCTTGATTTCTATCTTTTTCATATAATGCCACAAATAAAAAAGGCCCCGAATCTCGGGGCCCAATCTGGTAAATACTATTGATAAACTATGACAATAGCTCTACTTGCCCCTTTTGGAGTTCGTATGCCACCACCACTGTTGATTAAATTTTATCTTCATTGCGAAGCAAATATCCACGGGAAAACTCAAATCGCCAAATTTTTTTATTTTTGACAACGAGTGCAGGAACCCCAATTATATGAGAAGGACTTACTGAGAATGGTAGCAGCAGGCGATGAAAAGGCTTTTGGCCTCTTATTTCACCAGCACTGGGATCATATTTACACGGTAGCATTAAGCATTACCCGCTCCGTTACCACATCGGAGGACCTCGTACAGGATATCTTTTTAAAAATATGGCTTAACAGGAGCCAGCTGACTTCCATCGAACACTTCGACAATTACCTCTTTATCGTTGCCCGCAATGCCATTTACACCAACCTCCGCCAAACCGGTATAAAGGAAAGTCTGCTGCAAAAGCTGGAAGACCCCGGCACGGCAGGCTGGACACCCGAAGAAGAATTGCTTGCCAAGGAATCTGCAAAACTGATCCACCGGGCAGTCAGCCAGCTGTCCCCGCAACAGCAGGAGGTCTATCGCCTCAGCCGGGACGGCGGTCTGAAATATGACCAGATAGCCCAACAGCTGGGTATCTCAAAAAGTACCGTCCGAAATCATATGGTCAAAGCTCTCCAAAACATCAGGGAATACCTACAGGCCAATACCGACGGCCTTCTTCTTATCCTTTGCCTCTTATCTGCCGTCCTTTAACGCTTGCCATTCTACCTTATCCAAAAGAAATCTAAAAAGAACTAGACCTCTTTTTTCCGACGATAGTCTTTACTATAACACCTGATCTTATATGAACAATTTTGACGATTTATGGGAACGCTTCCTCTCCGACCAGTTAAGCGAAGAGGAGCAACATCGGCTTCGGCAGCTGCTGCAGACTCAAAACCAGCAGGTCCCTGATGCCATCGATAAAATGCTGATGGATAAAGACCTGAAAGGGCTAGCCCCCGCCGACCGGGAACCGGTCCTCCTGCAGCGCATTCTGTCCGGCTCCATTGCCGCTGAGACTCCATCCCAACCCGCCATCGTCCGTCCCCTACACCGCCGCCGGACCTGGACAGCCGCAGCCGCGATCCTGCTGCTCCTTGCCGCAGGCACAACAATATATCTCAACCACAAAAAAACTATCCCGCCGGCCCCGGCTATCGCAAAACACGATATCCCCCCGGGCCACAACGGCGCAGTACTCACCCTTTCCAATGGAAAACAGATCGTCCTCGACAGCGCCAGCAACGGCACTCTCGCCAGCGACAGCCATATAAAAGTCATCAAAAAGGATGGCCAGCTGTCCTACGAAGGCAATACCGCCGAAGTCCTCTACAACACCGTCTCGACACCAAAAGGAAGACAATGGCAGCTGACCCTCAATGATGGAACAAAAGTCTGGCTGAACGCGGCCTCCTCCATCCATTATCCCGTCAGTTTCCCCGGCAACCAGCGGAGCATAGAGATCACCGGAGAAGCCTATCTCGAAATAGCCCCCAACGCAAGCGCACCCTTTACTGTAAAGACCCCGACACAGGAGATCCAGGTACTGGGAACACATTTTAATATCAATGCCTATGCAGACGAACCCATCCTGAGAACAACCCTCGTGGAAGGTTCCATAAAAGTCGTTGCCGCAGGAAAGACCATCCTCCTTCATCCCGGCGAACAGGTGGCCAATAATACAACCACCGGCGACCTCGCTACAACAAAGCCGGATGTCTCCAACGTCATCGCCTGGATCGACGGCCGTTTCAAATTCGATCACTCGGATATAAAGACGGTCATGCGACAAATAGCCCGGTGGTATGATGTCGAAGTAGAATACCGCGGAAGCCTGCCCGACTACCAGTTCGCAGGCGGAACCTTCCGCAACAACAACCTTTCCGAAGTATTACATGTCCTCGAACTAAGCGGACTTCATTTTAAAATCGAAAACCAAAAGATCATCGTTATGCAATAAACAGCTTCATCCAATAAAAAACCGGAAGCATTCGTGGTGCCCCCGGTGATGAGTTGGATGAACAGAACAAAAAAACCTGACAGGCTCAATTATTCTTTAACCCAAAACTACATGCAAAGTATGCAATTTTCTGCTAATGGGAAAAGGCCCCACCGACGGCTTTTCCGAAGCCAATTTTTACTGCTTATGAAGTTGACATCCGTGTTATTATTGGCTACCTGCTTACAGGTCAGCGCAAAAGCCGTCTCACAGACGGTATCCTTAAGACTTTCCAATGCCCCATTGGAAAAGACACTAAAAGACATCGCCGCCCAGACAGGTTACGAACTTTTCTACCGGGTCGAACAAATGAGAGAAGCAAAAAGCGTGTCCATCGAAGTGAATAAAGCCGAATTAAAAAGCGTCCTCGACGTAATTTTTAGTACCCAGCCCTTCACCTACGCCATTGCCAACAAGACCATTATCCTTAGCCCCCGGCCTGTGCTTCCTGTAACCATATCCCCGGACAGCATCCCCACTGTCGATGTAAAAGGAAAAGTTCTCAATGAGAACGGTACACCTGTCAGAAGTGCCACCATCACCGTAAAAGGCACTAAAAGAGCGGGCCTCACAAATCCACAGGGAGACGTTCTATTAGAGCACATCCCAAACAATTCCACCCTCCTCATCAGCAGCATCGGCTATGAATCGCAGGAGATCAGGTTAAAAGGAAATCAAACCTCCTTCTCCGTCAATCTGAAAGTAAGGGTCACCGAGCTCAGCACTATGGAAGTCAACAACGGTATGTTCACCCGCAACAGATCCAGCTTCACCGGCGCCGCCACCACCTACAGCGGTGATCAGCTAAAGACCATCGGTAATAGAAATGTCCTCGAAAGCCTGAAAACCCTCGATCCTACCTTCGTGCAGATCACCAACAACAATCAGGGCTCTAATCCTAATACCATGCCTACCTTTGAGATCCGCGGACGCACCAGCATCAGCACCACAGATCTCAATGACCAGTTCAACTCAGATCCCAATCAACCTCTATTCATTTTAGATGGCTTCGAAAGCACCCTCCAGGCCATCTATGACCTCGACATGAACAGGGTCTTATCCGTAACTATCCTAAAAGATGCCGCCTCCACCGCTCTCTACGGAGCCAAGGCCTCGAATGGCGTGGTAGTTGTAGAAACCAAACGGCCCCTGCCCGGAGAATTAAGGGTCAGCTATTCCGGCGACTTCTCCCTCGATATGCCGGATCTCCGTAGTTACAATCTAATGAACGCCGCCGAGAAGCTCCAGTTTGAAAAACTTTCCGGCATGTACAGCAACCAGCCCAACACCCAATGGCTATCCGACCAGCAATACAACCAAAGGCTCACAGCCGTACAACAGGGTGTCAATACCTACTGGTTAAGCGAACCCGTTCACCTCGGCGTCACAAACAGACATTCCATCCAGCTTTCGGGTGGCAATAATGCCATTCTCTTCAACGCCGGAGCGTCCTACAGCAACCAGGATGGCATCATGAAAGGGTCCGGCCGGCAGAACTGGAGCGGAAATTTTAATACGACCTACCGGAAAGGAAGGGTCAACGTTACCGACATGTTCTCCCTCGCCGGAAATACAGCCACCGCATCCCCCTATGGTGATTTTACCCTGTTCGCACAGGCTAACCCCTATTTTAAGAAACGGAATGCTGACGGTACCATACCGGAATACCTTGACAACACCGTCACCAGGATGATCAACCCGCTCTACACCGCTTCTTTGAACAGCATCAACCAGACAAAGAGTTTTTCCTTTTACAATAACCTGCAAGCCATCATCAACCTGGCCGCAGGCCTGAGATTACAGGGTGGTTTTCAGCTGAGCAAAGGCAACAGCACAGCCATCGCCTTCAAACCTCCCGAAGATCCCAGTTTCGATAATGTAGATTATCACCAGAAAGGAAATTATAACAACAACCACTCGGAAAATACCGGATATAGCGGCAACATCATGCTTTCCTACGCTAAGGTGGTCGACAAACATCAGTTCAACGCCAACGCCCGCGCCGACCTTCAGCAAACTTCGGCTAACTCCGTAGGCTTTTCCTCAGTGGGTTTCCCCTATGGCACCAATGGCAATCCATCCTATTCCTTTAGCTATACGCCATATACGTCACCTTCCGCATCCTCGGCACGCTCCCATAGCGTGGGCTTCCTCGGCAGTATCAACTATGCCTATGACCAGCGTTTTCTTTTGGACGCCACCTACAGACTGGATGGCGCAAGCGTATTCGGCTCCAACAAACAATTTAAACCCTTTGCCTCTGCAGGCCTTGGATGGAATATCTCAAAAGAACATTTCCTGAGACAATATCATTGGATCGACCTGCTAAAGATCAGGGGTGACATCGGTTATACCGGCAATGAGAACCTTGGGCAGTTCAGCTCTGTATCCATTTATTCCATCCAACCCGGTCTCAACAATTTCGGCCAGGGGCTTGATCTCTCCTCTCTTGGCAACGCTAACCTGGCATGGCAAAAAACCCTCCAGCAGTCTTATGGCACAGACTTCGCCTTCCTTCATAACCGTATCAGCGGTTACGCCGAATACTTTATCAAAAGGACCGACCCGCTGGCCATCGGCGCCAACGGCACACTCCCTTCTTCGGTCGGCGTCAACGGCAACTATGTGATGAATATCGGCCAGCTCACCACAAAAGGCTGGGATTTTAATCTACGCCTCTCCCCGGTATATAACATGAAGAAACATATCATCTGGACACTCGGCATAACAGGCAGCGCTTATACCAGTAAATATGGCGGACTGGGTAATAGTCTTGCAGCCCTGAACAAAGCCGAACAGACCAGCAATGGACTGGTCCGATACCAGGATGGATATAGCCCCGATGATACCTGGGCCGTCATCTCAAAAGGCATTGACCCCGCCACCGGACAGGAGTTATTCCTTCAAAAAGATGGAACGCTGACATTCACCTATGATCCCAACGATATAGTCAGGATCGGTAATACCCGGCCAAAGATCGAAGGCGTCATCAATACATCCTTCACCTACAGGAACTTCACCCTTGGCGCCAATATCCGGTACAGCTACGGCGGTTATATCTTCAACAGCGCCATATACAATAAGGTGGAAAATATTTCTCAATCCGACGTATACTACAACCAGGACAAACGAGCCCTTTACCAACGCTGGCAAAAACCCGGAGATGTCTCGCAGTTCAAATCTATTTCCATCACCTCCTATACACCCATGTCATCCCGCTTCCTGGAAAAGAACAATTACTTCGACGGGGAGTCCTTTAGCCTCGGCTATCGGGTGGCCAACGGATGGATAAGACGTCTGAGTATGCAGAGCCTGAACTTCACCGCCTACCTGAACAATATCTTCTGGCTGGAAACGGTAAAGACAGAGCGCGGAATTAATTATCCTTTTGACAGAACGGTTTCATTCAGCGTCAGCGCTTCGTTCTAAATAAAATCTTACAACAATGAGACAAACCTTCATACTTCTACTCGCCCTTCTCCTCGTGACGACCGGGTGCAAAAAATATCTCACCGTTCAGCCGGAATCTTCCTATACCGAGATCCAGGTCTATTCCAGCGAACGCGCCGTACAACAAGCCCTCAACGGCTTGTACAATGACCTCGCCGACAACAGGCTCTATGGCGCCAACCTGACAATGACGACCGCCGAAATGCTGGGTCAACGGTATAATGTGACATCCTCCGGTATCTATACATATTACCAGACGCAATCTTTTGCATACACACAGGATTCTGTAGAGGCTGTTTTTGATGGCCTGTGGCAGAAAGCCTATGGAACCATTCTGAATGCCAATAAATTCATCTCCATGATGGATGGCGCCGTAAGATCCGGTGTACTGACACAACCACATGCAGACCAGATGAAGGGTGAGGCCATCGGCATCCGGGCACTCATACACTTCGACCTGCTTCGTTTGTTCGGCCCGACCTACTCACAGGCATCCGGCCAGACAGCCATCCCGTATTACACTAAAGCCGATGGCAATTCCCGTCCCCTTCTCCCCGCAAAACAGGTCATGGACAGCGTCCTGGCAGACTTTTCACAGGCGGAAAACCTGCTGTCGAATGACCCTGTCATAACCGGCGGGATCATCTTCTCCCAGGATTTCTATAATGGCAACCGCAACCAGCGTCTGAATTATTTTGCCGTAAAAGGACTGATGGCTAGAGCCTACCTCTGGGGAGGAAATCCATCCGCCGCACATGACTCCGCAAAAAGTGTCCTGAACCAGGGCGAAAAATGGTTCCCCTGGCTAAAGGACAGCATCGCCCGGTCCCTTATCGATCCCGACAGGATCTTTTCACCGGAAGTCCTGTTCAGCGTCTATAATACAAACCTGTATATCAACCATCTCGCGTATTTCAGCGCGGCCCTGACAGATCAAACCATCCTGTCAGCACAACCAACCCGGCTGGCCAACACCTTTGAGAGCAATACCAACGACTACCGGTATACCACACCCAATTCGACAACCTGGCAGATCAACGGGAAAAGTTACCCCACCTTCTTCAAGTTTGCGGATGTGGCTCCCACAAAACCCTGGCGCTTTCTGCAACCCCTGCTGAGAAAATCCGAAATGTATTATATCATAGCAGAGACAGACCCCAGTTCCACCGCCGCCATCGCTGCGTTGGATACAGTAAGATACCATCGGGGCGTTGTCAACCTGACCCCGGCCGCCGTCATTGCAACGGAGATCCAAAAGGAATACCAGAAAGAATTCTGGGGTGAGGGACAACTGTTCTTTTATTACAAACGGAACAATAAGACCTCCATACCCTCAGGAACTTCCGGCACAGCCAATATATCTATGACCACCGCCAAATATGTTGTCCCCTTACCCCTTTCCGAAACTACACCCAGGTAATAAAACCGACAAAACATGAAACTCCTGAAATATATTCTCCCATTGGTCCTCATAGCTTCCTGTAAAAAGGAAAAACTGCTGACCTACGATACAAAAGACAATGTCTATTTTAATTATGTTCAGCAAGTCACCGTCCGGCTCGACACCCTGAGCATTTCATTTGCCTATAGCCCGGCCAACATTAAGGACAGCACCTTCCTGATGCCGGTGCAGGTCACCGGCGCACCAGCTGACGTAGACCGGGAATACAGCGTCGTCGTAGACCCCTCCTCTACAGCTTCCGCAGCAGACCATTATGTATTGCCACAGAAATTCGTCATCCGCGCCGGTAAGCTGACCGATTCCTTCCCGATCAAATTGCTCCGGGCAAAGGACCTCCAGGACACGACAAAGACCATTATCCTGAACATTCGCGCCAACGCCAATTTCAACACGGACCTGCAGAAAATTCCCGTCAGTGGTGATACCATCAACACGCTGAGCTTTAAATTCTATGTTTCCGACGTCCTGCAGGCCGGTCCTTACTGGACCGGTGTGTTTGCTCCCTACTTCGGAAGCTTCAGCATAAAAAAAGTTCAGCTGATGAACCAGGTCGTGGGAATGCCTTTGAATTTTCCGATCGCTGGCATCTATGATCTCAACCTGTCGGCAGACGCTTCTTTTTACGCCATTTCCATGAGCCGGTACTTACAGGACCAGGCCGCAGCAGGTTCCACCGTATATGAAAACGATGGTATAACCCCCATGACCATGGGAGCAAACTACCAGTAATTCTTAATCTCAAAAACTCATTACCATGCGAAAAATAATTTCCTGGTGTTGTATCCTCATAATTTTCTCCTCCTGTTACAAGGATCTCGGTAACTATCATTATCATGACATCAACAATGTCACAATTGCCAACTTCGATACCGTAAACGGATATTCTACCCTTTTCAATGATACCTTCCGGCTATCGCCAACGCTCGTTTCCTCCCAAAACAAGAACAACGACAGCGACTACACCTATTCATGGACCTGGCGCCCAAGCAACGTCCTCAGCGCTGCCGCGGATTCTCTTTTGTCAACCAGCAGAAACCTGAACAAGCTGATTACCCTGGCTCCCGGCAGCTATACGCTCATGTACAAGGTCACTGATAAAACAACAGGTGTCCAGTTTCATATAAAGACGCTGCTGGTGGTCTCAACAGCCGTCTATGAAGGGTTCCTTGTCCTGAACGATATATCCGGCAAGGCCCGGCTGGACATGTTATCCTTTAACAAATCCAATAGCACATTCACACAATACACCGATGTCCTGCAAAAACAGGGCTCCACGGTGCCCATGGATGGACAGCCATTACAGGTATTTTGCATGGTCTATATCCGGGCAGGACTGGTGCCACAGAATTATGGTATCTTCCTTTCTACTTCCAACAACACCAACCGCGTCAACCAGGAGACCTTTGCCTGGGATCCCACGTATAACATCCGTTACCTGATGGTCGGCAACGTGCCCCAGGGCGTCTCGGCTCAGCATCTCACCGGAAGTTATATCAATACCAATAGCAGCACCACCATCTACATGTATGCCAATGACGGCAATATGTATTGCTATTCCACCAATGCCGGATATGCATTCAGATATACGCCAGTCAACGTATACAGCACCGGAGGCACTCCATTCAGGACTGCCCCCTGGGTAGCGACAGACGGGTCCTCAGCCGTATTCTATGACGCAGATAACCGGAATTTTGTAGTATCCTCCGGCGTTGGCGTTGCATATGTACAAAAACCTGCACCCGCCCTCAACTACCCCACTGGTTATGACCTCCTCTGGATGGATTGTAATTATTACCCCGAAGCAGGCCAGGTAAAAAGGACCTTCGCCGTACTAAAAGACCCGGTCACTTCCAAAATATACCTGCTCCGGTTTACCTTAGGATCGGCACAGGATTATTTCCAGGAAATAACAGGTACCGACATCTCAACCGCCAATCTCTTTACGGTAAGCCCCGATTATGGTTATCTGTTCTATAGCTCCGGCGGTAAGGTCTATGAATACGACCTTGCATTAAAACAAAGCTTTTTGATGGTGGATAAAGGAAGCGCTCAGATAAGCTATCTGTCCTTCCTCCATATCTATGATCGCTATGGCAATGCCAATTACGTGAACTGGTCCAAGCAGCTTGCTGTTGGCTCATACGATCCGGCAGGTCCCGTAAATGCCAATGGAACGCTGGAACAATATACCATACAGCCTGTCAATGGCCAGATCACCCTGGGCAACCAATGGACAGGATTTGGCAAGATCGTAAGCCTCGCATACCGTGCTCGTTTTTAACACATAATTCAACTTAAAATGAAAAAGATAGTCTTCTTCCTGGCTGCCCTGATCCCCTTATTTATCCAGGCACAGCATTCCTATATCATCAAAGGCCATGTAGATACACCCCTCAATGGGAAGATCACGCTGAACTGGTACAACATCGAATCGGGCAAGCACCTTGACTCCGCCGATATTACCAACGGACATTTCACTTTCAAAGGCACGATCGATCGTCACCAGACAGGTCAGCTGATCTACGGCACTATATATTCCCAAAAAAGCATCATCTTCTATCTCGAACCCGGAACAATCCTCATCTCATATCCTAAAGGCGCCGAATATCCCAGCCTCAGCGGCACCCCGCTGAACAGAGACCTCCAGGCTTTTAACCAGCTCTTATATGCTTTCCTCGATAGTGTCAACAAAGACCTTCCCGGTGGGAAAAGATTCACATGGTATAGCAAAGAGATCATGAGCGGAAAATTACAGGTGATCAGAAAGTTCGTGGCGAAACACCCCGCTTCATTCGTAAGCCTTGACCAGCTGAACCAGTACGCCATCGGTAACAGGGCGCCAGAGGCCCTCGATTCCCTCTACCAAAAGCTATCCCCCAACTTACAAAAGTCGCCTGCCGGGCTTGAGCTGGCCACCCGCATCAGTGGCATGCGTTCCGCCGACATCGGGGATAATGCCCCGCCTATCACCCTGCCCGACACCAGCGGCCATGATGTCTCGCTGGCCGACTTCAAAGGGAAATATGTTCTGATCGACTTCTGGGCTACCTGGTGCGGTCCCTGTATGGCGGAAATGCCCAACGTTAAAAAAGCCTATGATAAGTACAAGACCAACGGCTTCGAGATCCTTGGTGTCTCCCTGGATAGGCCGGACTCGAAAGAGCTCTGGAAAAAGGTCATCGCCCGCGATCACCTGAACTGGACACATATCAGCGATCTGAAATGGTGGAACAGCAAAGCGGCAATGGCTTATTACGTGAATTCCGTTCCCGCCAACTTCCTGGTCGACCCGCAAGGTAAGATCATCGGTAAGAATCTTCGCGGTGAAGCCCTCCAGACAAAACTGGCAGAGCTGTTTCATGCTACCAGCTTCAACCTCGATGGCAAAATTCTGTCGGATACAATGCTGAAAGGGAAAGTTTATCTTCAGTACGAAGACGATGGAGGTGCAGGCAGGGATAGCTGTATCCTCGTCAACAACACCTATCATTTCTCCGGGGTAATAAAAGACGGCGCGATAAAAGCTAACCTGTTCTGGAAAAAACCCGCAGATGGTCAACACTTCTCCGGCTTCGCCCAGTTCTACATGGCTCCGGGCAACACCCGTGTCATACACCAGGCCCGCTTCAATACCTTCGACGTACCCGGCTCAGCCGTACAAAAGGAGAATCAGTGGCTCAACAATCTTCAGAACAGGCACAGCGAGGTTTATGCCGATAGCGCAAAGCTCTTCATCCGCCAGCATCCTGATTCCTGGATCAGCTATGTAGCATTGGAAACCATGACGAGATACAGAATGATCGACCAGGATACCGCTGCCGTCCTTTACACGCAGTTCAGCTCCCGGCTGAAGACTTTCGATCAACCCGCACAGCTGGCGGCAAAGATCACAGGGATGACCGCCACCCTGGCCGGACGTCCCGCCATAGACTTCATTGAGTCCGATACATCCGGCAAACCAGTTTCCCTGTCCTCCTTCCGGGGAAAATATGTGCTGATAAAATTCTGGGCCAGCTGGTGCCATCCCTGTCGCGCAGAGAACAAGGTTCTGACCCCTATTTATCACAAATACAAAGACAAAGGCTTTGAAGTGCTGGGCGTATCTCTCGATAATGCCGTCGGTAAGCGGGCCTGGATAAAAGCCATCAACGACGACGGCACCGACTGGACGCAAATCTGCGACTTCAAAGGCTCTCTCAATGATGCCGCAGTCAAATACGGCGTAATGGTCGTCCCTACCAGTTTCCTGGTAGACCCCAAAGGAAACATCGTTGCCAAAAATCTCATGGGCGAAGCGCTCGATAAAAAACTCGCAAACTTACTCAACTAAATAAATGAAAAAATTATTATCGGGAATGATCATTCTGATCATTCCCTTCCTTTCCATTGCCCAGCAAAGAAGGCCGATGACCGATAGTGTCCATTCAAAGACAAAGGTCAAACCCTATAACGAGATTATCACAGAGCACGCCATCTCCCACCCCGGCCTTTTCATCGTACACAAGGTCGATGAAAAATATTTCTTCGAAGTCCCTGACTCACTGCTCGGAAGAGAGATCCTCATCGTCGTCCGGCTCAGCAAGACACCGGGAGGAATGGGAAAATATGCAGGGGAAATAGTCAGTCAGAAAAGTTTTCAGTTTGAAAAAGGCCCCGATAATAACCTCTTCATGCGTGTAAAGACCCTGGTCAGCCAGGCCGATTCCAATAATGCCATCTCAAACGCCGTTGCTAATTCCAATATCGATCCTATCGCCGCAGCCTTCCCCATCGCCGCCTACGGTAAGGAAGGGAATAGCTCAGTCATAGATCTGACGGATTTCTTCCGCACAGACAATCCCATTACAGGCCTGACAGCTTCGCTCAAAGAGGGCCTGAAACTGGGCGGACAGGCCGCCGACCGGTCCTATATTCAAAGCATCCACACCTATCCGGTCAACACCGAAGTTCGTGTGGTAAAGACTTTCTCGGCTTCTCCTACTCCTCCCATTGTACTTGCGTTCGGAGGAAGGTCGACATCTCCCGCCGGCGACGCAGCCGGCGCGGCCACATTCGAGGTCAATACCTCCTTTTTACTCCTTCCGCAGCATCCCATGTCCAGGCGTTTGTACGATCCGCGTGTTGGTTATTTCGCAGATAAGTTTGTCTTCTACGCCGATGATCAAAGACGAGCCGACGAACACACTTTTATCGTAAGATGGCGGCTCGAACCTAAACCCGAAGATCTCGAAAAATATCGGCGGGGAGAGTTGGTAGAACCCGCTAAACCTATCGTTTATTACATTGATCCCGCGACACCCCGCAGGTGGCGTCCCTATCTGATAGCCGGTATCGAAGACTGGAACAAAGCCTTTGAAAAAGCGGGTTTCAAAAATGCGATTTTCGCCAAAGAATGGCCGGAACATGACTCCACCATGAGCATGGAAGACGCACGGTTCTCCGTGCTGCGTTATTTTGCATCTGAAATAGGCAACGCCTATGGCCCAAATGTCCACGACCCCAGAAGCGGCGAGATCCTCGAAAGTCATATTGGCTGGTACCACAACGTCATGCTCCTGTTGCACAAATGGTATATGATACAGTGCGGGGCAGTAGACGCCAAAGCCAGGACCATGCACTTCGAAGATTCCCTCATGGGCAACCTCATCCGCTTCGTCTCCAGCCACGAAATAGGCCACACGCTTGGCCTCCGGCACAATATGGGCGCCAGCAGCACTACCCCCGTCGCCTTATTACGCAATAAGGCCTGGGTGGAAGCCAACGGACATACCCCTTCCATCATGGACTATGCCCGTTTTAATTACGTCGCACAACCCGAAGATCATATTGCCGAAAAAGGCCTTTTCCCCCGTATAGGCGACTACGATAAATGGGCCATTCAGTGGGGTTATCATTTTACAGGGTTAGCCGATGAAAAGACGGACTCGAAACTGACCAACCACTGGATAGTCGATAGCCTCAAAAATCCCCGCCTCTGGTTCGGAGGAGAAGGAGGAGGCTCTGATCCCCGCTCTCAGTCCGAAGACCTGGGCGATGACCCTTCAAAAGCCGGGGACTATGGCATTCTCAACCTCAAACGCATATTGCCGCAGCTCCCCGAATGGACACGCGAAGAAGGAGATACCTATAAGGACCTTAAAGAATCCTATGGCGACCTCGTCACACAGTTCGGTGTGTATATGCGCCATGCCCTGAAATATATCGGCGGCTCAACCGAAACCATCCGCAGTGTTGAGCAACAAGGTCCCGTATACACCCCCATAGCGAAAAGCCTGCAGAAAGAGGTCGTTAGCTTCCTCAACAAACAATTATTCACAACACCCACCTGGATCATGGACCGGCAGCTGCTCGATAAAATCGACCAGCCCCAGCCATCCATTATCGAACCCGTCATAAAGATCCAGCAGGACGTCCTCATATATCTCATATCCGTGAATACATTGGCTAAACTGGAAGCTAATACTACCCGTTATGGCGCCGGCACCTATACTATGGAGGAGATGCTCAATGACGTCAGGAAAGGCGTCTGGAGTGAACTCTACACCGGCCGGCCTACCGATGTGTTCCGCCGCGACCTGCAGCGCACCTTCGTTCGTTATCTCTCCGGCATCGTCTATCCGCCTTCGGCAGAAGTAAAAAAGATCATCCCTAACGAGACCCCTGAGCCTGATAGAACAGATATATATACCATGATGAGGGAGCAGCTGATTACTTTGCGCAAAGACATCAGCGCCGCGCTGCCCGGAACCACAGACCACCTTACCCGCCTCCATTATCAGGATATCCTCGACCTGCTCACAAAAAAACCGGTTCTCTAACCGGTTTTTTTTATATTTAAGGATGCCAACCCAACTGCCCACCAACTCCCAACGCCTTCTATCCCTCGACTTCATGCGAGGCCTTATCATGGTGCTGCTCGCCCTCGAATCCGCAGGCCTCTACGAACACCTTTCAGCAGCCTCCGGAGAAGGCTTCCTGATCCGGCAATTCTTCCACCACCCCTGGCATGGCCTGCACGCCTGGGACCTCGTACAGCCCGCCTTTATGTTCATGGCAGGCGCGGCTATGGCCTTTTCGCTCGAAAACCAACGCAAAAAAGGAATGACCTGGGGACAGTCCTTTCAAAAAACACTAAAAAGATGCGGGTGGCTATTCTTCTGGGGGGTGCTGGACTATGCCGTAAGACCAACAGGACTTTCCTTTGAGCTCTGGGACGTGCTGACACAGCTGTCCTTTACAACGCTGGTGGCCTTCCTCATCTTTCAATGGCCCGCCAGGACCCAGATAGCCGTCTGCGCCGGACTTTTATTGCTCACCGAGCTTCTCTATCGCCTTACACATGTACCAGGCTTCGATCAGCCCTTCACTGACCAGCATAACTTTGGAAATTATATCGACCTGCTCCTGATGAATAAGATCAACCCCGGTGGCTGGGTCGCTATCAACTGTATCCCCACAGCCGTCCATACCATTGGCGGAGCGCTCGCCGGCAAGCTGCTCCTGGGAACCCAACAGCAAAAAGTAAGATCATTGATAATTTGGGGCCTCATCACCCTGGCTCTCGGATATGCCCTCGACTGGAGCAATATCACCCCCATCATCAAACGCATCGCTACCAGCTCATTCACGCTGGTCTCCCTCGGCTATAGTCTTTTATTGCTCGCCCTGCTTTATTGGTGGATCGACATAAAAGATCATCGCCGCCATCTCAGATTCTTCACCGTCGTCGGCATGAACTCGATCTTTATTTACTTATTCTTTGAGATCGTCGGCGACCGCTGGTTCAACGGCTATGTCGGAGCGCTCACCAGCTGGGCCCATCCCATCATCACCTCTCTAATCATCTTTGCCTGCGAATGGGGCCTCTGTTATTTCCTCTATCGCAAAAAGATCTTCTTCCGGGTCTAGCCTACAGTACCCCCTTGGTACTTGGTAAATAACTGCTCAACGGGTCCCGCCTCACCGCCATCCGTATCGCTTTAGCGAACGCCTTAAAGATAGCTTCTATCTTATGATGCTCATTCTCTCCCTTGCACTCGATATTCAGATTGCACTTTGCACCGTCCGAAAAAGACTTGAAAAAATGAAAGAACATCTCCGTAGGCACTTCACCTATCATCTCGCGCTTGAACTCCGCATTCCAGACGATCCAGTTACGACCCCCAAAATCGATCAGCACCTTTGCATCAGCCTCGTCCATAGGTAGCGCAAAACCATAACGCTCCATCCCCCGCTTGTCCGCCAATGCCTGAGCAAATGCTTCTCCCAGCGTAATCCCCGTATCCTCAATCGTATGATGTTCATCAATGTGCAGGTCCCCATTGACACGTATAGAAAGGTTCATCTTGCCATGCCGGGCTATCTGCTCCAGCATATGATCAAAAAATCCCAGCCCCGTGATAATAGCCGCTTTCCCGCTCCCATCCACATTCAGATCGATCTTTATCTGCGTCTCGCTGGTATTGCGCTCGTGTACCACCCTGCGCAGCCCCAGCTTCAGAAATTCATAGACCTTGCTCCAATCCGGCGTTTCCAGCGCGATCGACCCTTCCAGGTCACGCCGCGAATCACTGATCTCCGCTCCCCCCAGGGAGTCGTCGTTGTTCAGCCAGATGGCCTTGCAACCCAGGTTCTTTGCCAGCTGCACATCCGTGATACGGTCCCCGATGACAAAGGAATGCTCGAGATCATAGTCCTCGTTGTCAATGTACTTCGTCAGCATCGCCGTCCCCGGCTTACGCGTCGGCAGCTTCTCTTCCGGCCTGCTCCGGTCAATATAGACCCCGCTGAATTTGATCCCCTCCCCCTCCAATGTCTTTATCACAAAATCCTGTACCGGCCAAAAAGTCTCTTCGGGAAAAGAAGCCGTTCCCATCCCATCCTGGTTCGTCACCATCAATAGCTCATAGTCGAATTCCCGGGCTATCCTGCTCATGTACTCAAACATATTCGGATAGAATTCCAGTTTCTCAAAAGCATCGATCTGGTAGGTCGGCGGGGCTTCCTTGATCAGGGTGCCATCCCTGTCTATAAATAAGATTCGCTTCATGTCCTGCAAAACTATAGTAAAAAATGCGTATCCCGGTCGCCCCGGATACGCATTTCCAAATTCGATTATAACTTATCGGCTATTGCGCAGGCTTATTCGTCGCACGTATCGCCTTCACCTCACTGGCCGTCACCGCCTTCGCCTTATTCCCAAAACTATTCCGCACATACGTCAGCACATCGGCGATCTGCTGGTCGGTAAGATCGCTGTGCGACGCCATCACCCCATGATAATCCTCTCCTTCCACCTCGATACCCGTCATCCCATTGAGCACTATCTTCACCAATGCGGCCTTATCCCCAAGCACAAATTTTGTCTTTACCAACGGCGGATTCATCCCGGATACACCCAGCGCATCCGCCTGATGACAGGCCAGACACTGTTCAAGATATACCTGCTTACCTCTTGTCATAGAAGCCGCCATCCCACCCTGTCCAGCCGCAGCCGGCTTTGCGGCCGCGGGCTTTGTCGTCTGCGACATCAACAAAGTAGCAAAAACGAATAAACTACCGGTCAATGCTAAAAATGTATTCTTTTTCATCAGTCGATCCTAAAATTATTTCTTATTTCGTCAGGTTACTTTTTATATGATATCTTCCAGATCGTTCCCTTCGTATCATCCGTCACATATATCGACCCATCCGGACCTTGCGCCAGACCACAGGGACGATAGTCTCCACGACCCGAAGCCGTCTTTTCCGGACTACCCGAGAAATTGTCCGCAAATACTTCCCACTTGCCATCCGGCTTGCCATCCTTGAACGGCTGAAAGACTACAAAATAACCCGCCTGAGGCGCAGGAGCCCTGTTCCAGCTGCCATGAAAGGCGATAAAGGCGCCATTTTTGTACTTCCCCGGGAATTGAGTACCGGTGTAAAACAACAGCCCGTTGGGCGCCAGATGACCCGGAAAAGCAACTACGGGATCCTGTGCATCCTCACCCGCCGTCTTCTTTCCATCGCCGCCATATTCCGGAGCCAGTATCTTTTTATGCTGGAACTGATCGTAAAAGATATAAGGCCAGCCGCAATTGGAACCCTGGTGTAATTCATACATACACTCGGCAGGCAGCTCGGCACTTTGTGCTGTATCCCACATGTCAGGAAAAAGATCGTGCAGCTGGTCACGACCATGCTGCATGACAAACAGAGAATTGGTAGCAGTATTCCAGTTCATGCCCACCACATTGCGCAAACCCGTAGCATAACGCTTGCCGGTGCCATAGGTCTGATTCAGCTGGTCCGCCTTGAACAGCCAGATACCACCCGCTGAATCAAGGATGGGACAAGGCTTCTGACCCGGAGAACCCTTTGTCCTGTCCTGTAGCTGGCAGGCATTGGAATAGGCCCCGATATTCACAAACAGATCTCCCTTATCATTTAGCGCGATAGCCTTGGCCTCATGCTCATGACGGCTCAGCAACCCGGTGATCAGCTTTTCAGGCTGATCGGGATTTGCCACATTATAGTTGCCATCCAGCTTAAAACGAAAAACTTCTTCATCTGAGCTGGCATATACGTATCCATTGCTGACAGCCATCCCCGTTCCCGGAAAATTGCCAAAACCAGTGATCTTGTCAGCCTTTCCATCCCCATTGGTATCCTCCAAACGATAAATCCCCTTTCCGTCTTTTAATTTCGCCAGCTTGACAAAAATGGCTCCATTTGGTGCGACAGCAATATGACGCGTCTTGCCGAACGCCTCAACGACAGTCACAGCAGAAAAACCCGAAGGCAGCTTCAGCTGCGAGGCGGCATCCGAAACCCTTGCAGGCCTGGCTGTATTCTTTTGGATAACACCATCCTTCTTCCCCCCACCGTCACCAGCACAGGCGACCAAACCAGTCAGACATAATCCTGTTAAAAGAGGCAGGAACTTCCTCGATACTTCTTTCGTTCTGTTGATAAATAGTTGCATGGATAAATGAATTAACTGCTGTAATTTAATTGAAAAATCCCCAACCCTATACTAATTTTTATCTTAGACTAAGGCCTCAGCGCCCGCAGGGCGCTGACCAGCTCCGCATTTTCTTTTTCAGTCCCCACAGTTATACGCAAACACCCCTCACAAAGCTCCACCTTGCTCCGGTCCCTCACGACAATCCCGTCTTCCAGCAGGCTTTCATAGATGCCCCTGGCATTATCCGTCTTCACCAGTAAAAAATTAGCATCGCTGGGATAAACCCTCAGCACCAGCGGCAAACCAGCCAGATCAGTAGCCAATTGCTCCCGCATAGCCACCAGCTGCCGGATCATATCATTCACCTGCCCCACCTCTTCGAGAGCCTTCAAAGCCAGCTCCTGGTTTACCTGGCTGATATTGTAGGGAGGTTTTACCTTGTTATAGACGTCGATAATGGCCTCGCTTGCAAAAGCCATACCCATCCGAAGACCCGCTAAACCCCAGGCCTTGCTCATCGTTTGCAACACCACCAGGTTCGGATAATCGCTGAGCTCCTGGATAAAGGATTTATGACGTGAAAAGTTGATATAAGCTTCATCTACCACCACCAGCCCCGAAAAATTATTCAGAACGATCTCGATGTCCTGGCGATCCATGGAGTTGGCCGTGGGATTGTTCGGCGAACAGATCCAGATCATCTTGGTATTTTCATCCACCAGGTTCTCCAGATGTACAAGATCCAGCTGAAAATCATCCAGCAGCACCGCCCTTCGAACTTCCACATCATTGATATTCGCGCTTACCTCATACATCCCGTAAGTAGGCGGGTTAATAATGACATTATCCTTCCCCGGAACACAAAAGGCCCGATACAGCAGATCGATACACTCATCACTCCCATTGCCCAGAAATATATGCTGCGGCGGTATGCCTTTTATTTTACTGATAGCTTCCTTCACCTTCCATTGATGAGGGTCCGGATAACGATTGTACCACCGGGTTAACGGCGAACCCAAACTATTTTCGTTGGCATCAAGAAAGACCTGCGCCTCTCCCTTGAATTCGTCACGGGCCGATGAATAAGGCACCAGTTTGCGTATATTGTCCCGTAAAAGCTTATCTATATCGAACATACTCTTTTTTTAATTTTTTTCCATTCTTAAACTCACCGCCCTCGCATGCGCCTCCAATCCTTCCGCCTCCGCCATACGACGGATCGTCATTCCAATACCAGCCAGCCCTTCCCTGCTCAATTGCTGAAAGGTGATCTTCTTGACAAAACTGTCCAGGCTCACCCCGCTATAAGCCCGGGCATGCCCATTGGTAGGTAATACATGATTGGTGCCGCTGGCATAGTCGCCCGCGCTCTCGGGAGAATAGTGTCCGAGAAATACAGACCCCGCATTGATCACCTGGTCCGCTAAGGATTCGGGATCGCTGCATGCCAGGATAAGATGCTCCGGAGCATAGTCATTCAACAACTGCATAGCCTGGCTGCTGTCCCGCACGATAAAAGCACGGCTGTTTGCGAGTGCCCTCTGAGCCATATCCGAACGGGGAAGCTGCGCCACCTGTCTGTCCACCTCGGCCAGCACCGCAGTCACCACCACAGAAGAAGTGCTCACCAGCACCACCTGGCTGTCCGCACCATGCTCCGCCTGCGAAAGCAGATCAGCCGCCACAAACAACGGATCACAGGTCTCATCCGCATATACAGCCACCTCACTGGGCCCCGCCGGCATATCGATAGCCACTCCATCCCGCTGCACCAGCTGTTTGGCACAGGTGACATACTGATTCCCCGGACCAAAGATCTTATAGACCTGTGGAACAGACTCCGTTCCATAAGCCATCGCGGCAATAGCCTGCACACCGCCAACCCGGAAGATGCGCGTTACGCCAACAAGCTGCGCAGCATAGAGGATCGCAGGATGCAGCCGCCCCTCCGGATCAGGGGGAGAGCAAAGCACAATGTCCCTGCAACCTGCGATCTTCGCCGGTATCGCCAGCATCAGCAAGGTAGAGAACAAAGGCGCCGTTCCACCGGGGATATACAAACCCACTTTTTCAATAGCAACCGACTTGCGCCAGCACTTCACCCCGGGCATCACGGCTACGACAGGTTCCTCCTGCCGCTGCTGACTATGAAAACACAGTATATTCGCATGAGCCGCCCGGATAGCCGCGCCCAATTCCTCTCCCACTTCCCTGGCCCCGTCGCTGATCTCCTTTGCGGTCAGCTCGAACCTCTCGGGCGCCACCTGGTCAAATTTCTGCGAGAACTCTCTGACAGCCCTATCACCTTCCTTCCGCACAGTAGATAAAATTGCAGCGACCCGCTGCTCCAGCGACCCTGTGTCGAACACCGGTCGCAACAAGGCTTCCGCCAAAAGTTCATCCCCTGTAGTGAAATCTATAATCTCCATTATATGATCATTTTTTCAATTGGAACAACAAGGATACCCTGAGCACCTGCACCTTTTAGCCGCTCGATGATCTCCCAAAAATCATTTTCATTGAGCACGCTGTGGACACTGCTCCACCCTGGCTCCGCCAATGGCAGCACCGTCGGGCTCTTCATACCCGGTAACAGACCAATTATCTCCTGCAACCTTTCGTTGGGCGCATTCAACAGGATGTATTTGTTATTCCGGGCCTTCTTCACCGCGCGTATACGGAAAAGGAATTTCTCGAGCAATAGCTGCTGATCCTCACCCAGCCGCTGATTGCGGATCAACACGGCCTGCGACTTCAATACCGTTTCCACCTCCTTCAGACCGTTCATGAACAAAGTGCTGCCGCTGCTGACCAGGTCCACGATCGCATCCGCAAGGCCAATCCCCGGCGCTATCTCCACCGATCCGCTGATCTCATGAATCTCGGCGCTGACCTTATTCTTCTCGAGAAACTGCCGAACCAGCGTAGGATAGGTGGTCGCGATCTTCTTTCCATTGAGATACCCTACTCCCTCATAGATCTCGCTCCTGCCAACCGCCACCGACAATCGGCATTTGCCAAACCCCAGCTGCTCGATGATCTCGGTATTCTTATTCTTCTCGAAAAGCACGTTCTCACCCACAATGCCAATATCCGCCACGGCATCTTCCACATACTGCGGAATATCGTCATCCCGAAGAAAATAGATCTCCATCGGAAAATTGTCACATTCCGCCTTCAGCTTGTTGACTCCATTCTTAAGGTCGATTCCGCAATCTTTCAGCAGCTTTACCGAATCATCATACAGCCGGCCGGACTTCTGAATAGCGATCTTTAGTTTGTTCACAAATTATCATTTAAATAAAAAAAGAGGGCTCACCTCCCGGTAAGCCCTTAATAAGTTTTATGCTTAGACAAAACATCACCGGCCTACCCAAGAGGTAAGAAAAAATGATGGTGATGATGTTGTCTGTTATTCATTTGCGAGTCCAAAATTAATCGCCAAATCCGAACAACCAAAATTAATTTTTAATTTCCCCGCCTGCACCCGTCTTTCCCAGCTGCTCCTCCAGCTGCTGCACATGCTTCTGCGTATGCCGGTACTCTAAAAAATAATAAATGGCAAGCCCCAGCAGGATCTTGGATAAGATGAATACCGCAATAAAAAAGGTCCGCCAGTGTTTGTGAACCCGGATATAAGGCGTGCTGACCTCGACCGGGATATATTCGCCCTTCCGCTTCTGCCGCCTGTAACTACGCTCCTGGTCCCGCCTGATCACTGGCGGAGCCGGTATTTCCCGAAGACGCGCCTCGATCCTTTCCTTTATACCCGGAGGAGGCGGCTCCTCATTGTCGATGGCAAATAGTTCCAGGTGATATTCAAAATCAGACAATACCTCCCTCAGCTCAGGATAATGCGGCAACAGTTGCTCAAACTCGGCAACCTCCGGGGAAGTGGCCAGTCCCAGAGCATAACTTTCTACGATTCCGCTTTGCAGATACAGTTCAATATTCACTCTTACCCGAGGTTTTTTCTGATGACAAGCAGGCATTCCCTTAAGATCCCGCTGATATGCGCAATGTCCTTACCCGACCGTGCAGCCAGCTCTTCTTTTTTCCTTCCATAGATAAATAATAGCCGAACAGCATTCCGCTATACCGCGTATACAGCAGTTCAACAGCAGGACGCTGCCCGGCATATAGCTCTTTCTTCAGGATGTCCTTGGTGATCGTTTTCTCCAAAATAAATAAGCTTTAGATAAAGGAGGCCACTTGATATATGAAATTAATTAATATTACAGGAATATACTTAGTGTACCAAAAGATTCAGCAGCAAAACACCTACCAGCCCCACCACGGAAACAATGGTCTCCATCAGCGACCATGACCGGATAGTATCTTTTATAGAGAGATTGAAATATTCCTTGAACAGCCAGAAGCCGCCGTCATTCACATGGGAGAACAAAAGGCTGCCCGCCCCTACGGAAAGCACCATCAGGTTCGGATCTACATGCATCCGGTTCATCAGCGGCAGGATAATGCCCGCTGCCGTAAGCCCGGCCACCGTAGCAGACCCCAGGCAGACCCGGATGATAGCCGCGATCAGCCAGCCCAGCACAAGCGGATGTATAGGCCACTCCTGCAGGATCCCGGCTATTTCCCTGCTGACCCCGCTATCCAGAAAGACTTCCTTTAATGCCCCCGCGCCCGCTACGATCAGCAGGATCATAGATATATCTTTTGCAGCCTCCTCATAGATCTGCATGATCTTTTTAATGCTCATTCCCCCCCGTATACCCAGCGTATAAGTAGCCGTCCCAATAGCCAGCAACAGAATAATGGACGGATCGCCCAAAAAGTCTGTTACATTCTTAACCATCGGAGAAAGAGAAAACAACAAGGGCAACAGGGTTGTCAGCATAAGCAACAGCACCGGCAGCAAAGAAGACAGAATACTATTCCCAATGCCCGGCAGCTGTGACTCCGGCTTGTCCGCGGCCACCAATCCTTCCAACGGGGAAGAAGCAATACGTTTCAGGGTCCTGGAAAAAACAGGGCCCGCCAGAATTATAGCCGGAATAGCGATGCAGATCCCATACAGCAAGGTCTTCCCCATACTGGCATGGAACTGCCCCACCAACGCGGCCGGCGCCGGGTGCGGCGGCAGAAAACCATGTGTCACAGACAAAGAGGCCAGCATCGGTAACCCGATATATACAGCCGGAAGTTTATACTTGTATACCACCGAAAAGATCAGCGGAACCATCAATACAAAACCCACATTGTAGAACAACGGGATTCCGATGATAAAACCCGTCACCATCAAAGCCCACTGAATATATTTCTCCCCGAAGATCGACATCATAGTAGAGGCAATGCGCTGTGCTGCCCCGCTTTCCGCAACCATCTTACCCAGCATGGCCCCAAGGACGATCACGATAGCCAATTGTCCCAGGGTATCTCCAATACCCTTATACAAGCTCTTCGTAATGCTCCCAAAAGGAATGCCCAGCAAAAGACCGGTCACGATCGATACCACCAAAAAGGCAAGAAAAGCATTCACCTTCCCCCAGGAGATCAGGGCCACCAGTAATAGAATCCCGAACAGAACGATCAATAAATTCATAAAGCAGTATACATGGTTAATGAGAATCCCTCGTCACCTGCGACCCCGATCCGCCTACCAGAAAATCCATATCAGCTCCTTTATCAGCCTGCTGAACATGATTGACATACAAATGTACATACCCGCGTCGCGTCCCCGGCACCTCCGGAGAAACCCACTCGCTCCTCCGCCGCGCCAGCTCTTCATCCGACACATCCAGGTGCAATCTTCGGCCGGCTACATCCAGCTCGATCCAGTCCTCATTTCTCACTAATGCCAGCGCTCCACCGACAGCCGATTCCGGTGACACATGCAGCACGACAGTGCCATAAGCCGTTCCACTCATCCTCCCATCCGAGATCCTGACCATATCCGTCACCCCTTTCTCCAGCAATTTTTTAGGCAACGCCATATTCCCGACTTCAGGCATACCAGGATAACCCACAGGTCCCACATTCTTCAGCACCATGATACAGGTCTCGTCGATGTCGAGAGCAGGGTCATCTATCCGTGCATGATAATCTTCGATCGTTTCAAATACTACAGCCCTGCCGCGATGCTGCATCAGCGCAGGACTGGCAGCAGAAGGTTTGATCACAGCCCCATTCATGGAAAGATTCCCCCTGACCACCGCAATACCCGCATGCGGGATGATCGGTTGGTCAATAGAGCTGATGACCTCCCGGTTATAGCAGGTATCCCGCCCCGTTATATTTTCCCGGTGGGTCTTCCCGTTTACCGTCAGGACATCCATATCCAGCAGCTCCCTCAGCTCGTGCAGGATCACCGGCAACCCGCCTGCATAATAAAAATCCTCCATCAGGAATTTACCCGATGGCATAAGGTTCAGCAACAAGGGGATCTGGCTCCCCAGGGTATCAAAGTCTTCCAGGGCCAGCGGCACCCCTATCCGACCGGCTATAGCCGTAAGATGAATAATAAAATTCGTACTTCCACCGACTGCAGCATTTACTTTAATGGCGTTCTCAAAAGCCGGCCGCGTCAGCACTTTGGACAACCGCAGATCCTCCTTTACCATTTCCACGATCCGCCGCCCCGAAAGATGCGCCAGTACTTTTTTGCGGGAGTCCACGGCCGGTATCGCCGCCGCACCCGGCAACGTAAGCCCCAGCGATTCTACCATACAAGCCATAGTGCTTGCCGTCCCCATCGTCATACAATGCCCCGGGCTGCGCGACATACAGCTTTCCGCAAGCAAATAATCCGCATCGCTCATAACCCCCTTCTTCCTGTCTTCGTCGAACTTCCATACATGCGTCCCCGACCCGATGTCATGCCCCTGGAACTTGCCATTCAGCATAGGACCACCCGGCACCACCAAAGTCGGCAGATCCACGCTCGCCGCACCCATCAGCGTAGATGGTGTGGTCTTATCACAACCCGTCAGCAGGACTACCCCGTCCAGCGGGTTGCCACGGATAGACTCCTCCGCATCCATACTCGCCAGGTTCCTGAACAGCATAGCCGTAGGCTTCAGCAGCGTCTCACCCAATGACATGACAGGGAATTCCAGGGGAAAACCCCCGGCTTCATATACACCACGTTTGACAACCTCGGCGATATCTCTTAAATGGGCATTACAGGGAGTAAGCTCTGACCACGTATTACAGATCCCGATGACCGGGCGGCCATCGAACATATCTTCCGGAAATCCCTGGTTCTTCATCCAGCTGCGATAGATAAAACCCATCTTGTCGGTCTTACCAAACCAGTTCCGGCTTCTTAGCTCCTTCATGAACAAATCGTTTTTGATCAGAAGGAAAGATATCTAATTATCGGCACACCTGCCCCAACAAAATTTAGTCACCCTTAAGGTATTGTTTGTAACTATCATTTATGTAAACAAGGATGTCTACATTAGCAGCCCGCCGGCAATACTCATAGGAAGGACGATACTTTATCATGAACTGCTTCAGACTATCCCCCGTCAAATGCGTATACCTCGCAACATTGTCCTTGTTATAACGGTAGTCGATATAATATTCCTCTTCCTCCTTTGCCAGCCTCTTCTCCAGCTTCTCCCGCTGCTTCTCTTTTGAACCGGCATTCCGGAAAATATTCAGCGTGACACCAACCCCATCACCCTTACGATTCTGATCGACACGCGGCGTATTGTCATGAGCATACACCCACGCATATTCCTTCTTCCTATCCATAGAATCCAATTGGTAATTGCTGAATTCCCCCACCCGCACAGCCTTCAGGGTCTGCGCCCGGACATCCAGATAGACAGGGAAGTCGGCAGTCAGCATAGACGCTGTCACCGTCACCGTATCCGACACATATCCCACCGAAGAAAAAGAGACATGATCACCCGGAACAACCTGGATCCGGTAACTGCCGTTCTCCTCCGAGAGATCATACCGCTGCGCGGAAATATTATGAATACTGACCGAGATCAGCGCTTCGGTGCTGTTCTTCTTAAAGATCTTGCCGGTCAGAAATTGCTGAGCGCTGCCCTCAATAGAAGACAGTAATAAAAACATGACGAAGGGATAAGTTATATATCGCATAAGTGAATCAGGAGTGCGCCAAATTAGGTTTATTGGCTGGTATTCAGACCTCCGGGGCCTTCAAGTTTTTGTTAAAAAGGTTTTAGTACTTTACATTTATCCAGCTAATTTTGTTCCAATCAAACATATTCAATATTTAAATAATGAGAAACATATTCTTATCGGCCTTGTTGATACTGCATTTCGTCGCCTCTGCCACAACAAATCTACCCATTCCCCTTAGCCCCAAACAGGAGTTCTATTCCATCCGGATCTACCAGATAAAAACAGCAGAACAGGAAGCCAGGGTCGACAAATTCCTCCAGACAGCATTTCTTCCCGCCCTTCACCGACTAAGAATTTCCGAAGTGGGTGTCTTTAAACCCGTTGGCAACGACACCGCTGCTATCCGCCGCATTTACGTGCTTATCCCGCTAAGAACAATGGAACAGCTGAACAGCCTGCCCGCATCCCTGGATAAAGATGCTCAATACCAGACCGACGGGAAGGACTACATCGATGCCACATACGATAATCCCCCCTACGCTCGTATGGAATCGATTCTTTTACAGGCATTTCCTGATATGCCCCGGCACGCCGCCCCTACCGCCCTGCAGGGGCCTCGTGACCAGCGCATCTATGAGCTTCGCAGCTATGAAGGACCTACGGAAAAATACTATGCCAGCAAGGTCCGTATGTTCAACGAAGGCGGAGAAGTCCCCCTCTTCAAACGCCTGGATTTTAATGCAGTATTCTATGCCAGTGTAATAGCCGGCAGCCATATGCCCAACCTGATGTATATGACCAGCTTCGACAACATGACCTCCCGCGACCAACACTGGAAGACATTTGGCGAAGACCCCTTCTGGAAAAAGCTTGTAGCCGCCCCCGAATACCAGCATAATGTCTCGCACGTAGACATCGTTTTCCTGCATCCGACGGCTTATTCCGACCTGTAAAAATGCGGCAATTAGGAGTTAACACTTACTGTTTTTTACAACTTAATAAACAGAATTGCTTTATATTGGCTATTATTTTTTTGTTATATCCCTTTTTATAGCACTTTTGTACCTATCACCACTGCAACTCCCGGTTAAGACTTCAATAGTAGGGCTCGACACTGTCATCCAAACCATGCCTACTTTCTATGTTTACTCTAACCAAACATCCCGCAAACGGGACATTGTCTGTAAGACCAGTCAATAAAGCAATGGACCGCTCTATTATACGCGAGATCTTCCGCAAGGAGTTCTACGGCAATAATAAAACACAATACCCCGACGAAGGATTATGGGAGATTTACGATCGAATGGAAACCAATGGCGTCTATGGCGCATACCTGGTCTCCCAGTGTAATCACATCCTCTTTTTATTGGAAGTTCATCCTGCCGTTCAAATGGACCTAAGACCGGAATTCCTGTCCCAACCAGGAACCATCGGCATCTATTGCTTTTATCATTCCTTCCGGGAGACAGTCAACCTCCCGGCCTTCAGAACCTGTATAGCTTCCCTGTTCAACGACCCTTCTATTCGTAACATACTGACAACAATGAATCACGTTCCGGCCGGCGACCCGAGAAGTCTCCTGCTGCAACGATCAGGCTTCTCCCGCCTTTCGGACAACACCGACCGGACAGCAGTCTATTCCTGCACCCGCGACAGCTTCCGGCACTCGACGCTAAATAATTTTGCACCCCAAAATGAGGAATCTTCGGTACACGCCTGAAACTTCTATGGCCCGGGGCATACTATTTGCCTTTCTACTGTCGTTAATCGGATAATCCGATTCCTAAATACGACAACAATGAAAAACGCAGACAAACCCTTTATTGGCATTATCATCGTCACGATCGCCATCTTATACGGCTTCATCGCGATAATTAGCTAAAAGCCCGCTTTTAGCACCGGGGCCTTATCTTTACTTAATGATTAACATTCGCCCCATTCTTCCCGCGGATAACCCCGCCATCGCTGCCATTATTCGCAATACCCTGACCGAATTCGGCGCCAACAAGCCCGGCACCGCCTATTACGACCAGGCTACCGATGACATGTTCGCCAGCTTCCAGATAAATGGCAGCCGCTATCACGTCGGTATCATCGACGGTCACATCGCAGGCGGCGGCGGCATCTATCCCTCCGCCGGACTACCCGAAGGAGTATGCGAACTGGTAAAAATGTATCTTGCTCCCGAAGCAAGAGGAAAGGGGCTGGGCAGACTGCTCATCGAAAAATGCCTGACCTTCGCCGCTTCCTACGGCTACAAACAAGTGTATATCGAGACCATGCCCGAACTACAAAAAGCCGTGTCCATCTATGAAAAATTCGGCTTTCATTACCTCGATGGACCCATGGGCAATACAGGTCATTATGGCTGCTCTGTCTGGATGCTAAAGGATCTGTAGAGCTGCCTTCATAAAAACTACGGCGATCATCCTCGCCATCGACAGCGGACTTGCCGGCAATCAATAACGATCATCCTCGCCTTCTTAAGGGACGATTTAAAAACGGGCTACAATCAACGGATCGATGAACGCTGGGTTTAGGTCAAAATTTAAACCCGACGCGTTCATCGCGCTAATGTCGGGCCTTCGGCCGCAAGCACTGTGTGCTCGCCTGGTTGCTGGGGGTTGTTTAGGGGGGAGTATGACTTTACGACGCAGGTCTTACTTCGTAAATCGGACTGAAAAGATACAATTTTCCCGTGGCCAATTCCACACATTGATATCTTTTTCTTAGTTTTTTTCCTTTCCGGAACACACGGTTATCCTCAAGACTGAAACAGCTGCCCTCCGGGATCTGCTCCACCAGCAAAAGCTCGCCCGGATTCTCATCATACCGGCGAAGTACCCGCATCAACCCCTCATCCGCACAGCTGCTCGCCGGCAGATCATGCAGGTTCTTTTTCAGGGCATCCAGGATATCCGCAGGAAAAATAGAAAGCCGGATGAACTCCTCCAGCATCTTGCGGTAAATGGTCTTCCATTCTTTCCCATGCGATTGCACCCTGTTGCTGTATTCCATAAAAGTAACCAGGTGAGCCAGCTCATGTATAAGAGTGATCAGAAAAGACCAGTGGTTCAGATTCCCGTTGACACTGATACGATGATTCTGATCCCGGGTAGCATGCCGGTAATCCCCCAGCACACTTTTTCGCTCCCGCGTGATGGTCAGATGCACCTGGTAGTGATTGAGATATTCCAGTATCAACGGGGCAGCGGCGGAAGGTATCCACCGGCGCAAATAGTCTAATGGAGCTTCATTCTTAGGCATGGTCCGCAGCGCTGGTTGTCGAAGGCTTCCTGGTCATATTCATCAGGATCTTCACCTCAAAGAAAGTATAGAGTATATACAGCACGAAACAACCGATAACCCCATTCCGGTTCACAGCCCTGCCAGCCACAAAAGCATAGATAAATGTAGCCAACAGACAAACCAGCATTTTGATCAGCAGGCTGCCATACATCACCCGAAGAAAGGCATGTACGTTGGAATTTTGCAAAGCCTTGGTATACAACCCAAAACTTATTCCCGTCACCAGGAATAATATCCCATTGCCCACCAACAGGACCCGAAAATCCGCATTCCAGCCCGCCAGCAGCGGCCTGGCCAGCCAGATAAAAAGACCGGAGAGTATAAAAATTAACAGAATAGGCAGAAATGACCTGCCGGTTACCTTATTTTCCATCGTTTTTCCCTGAACTATCTTTGATCAGTTTGATAATTAAAACTACAATTACCAGCAAAGGTAAGCACCAGGAAAGGATTGGAAAAGAAACCTTCAGCCATTTGTCCGCCTTTATCCCCAGGAACACGGACAAACCTATCGACGCCGCGACTTCCGAGGATAGTCCGGCATAACGTAATAGTTCGCGACGCCGGTCAGAGTCGCGGGAACCACTTTCATCACCCCCTTTATCCGGCGGCGAGTTCTGCATTTTTGACTTCTTTCTTTATATCTGCCGGCTTCCCGTTCCCCGAAGGAGCATTGCTTGTAGCGGCAGGGGTCATATGACATTGCCCATTGAAGTTGGCCGTAGGCTCGATCTGGAGCTTGGTCGCCTGGATATTTCCATTCAAATGGCTTCCACCCTTCAGCTGCAACAGATCCTTCACCTTGATAGTACCGGTAACCTTGCCCATGATATCAGCCTGCTGGCCATTGATATCCCCTTCTACAACACCATTGGCGCCGATGACGACCTTGGCTGAACAGTGGATGTTGCCAACCAGCATGCCGTCGATCCGCAGATCCCCATTGCTGGTAATGTCGCCTTTCATGGTAGTGCCGGCCCCGATCAGGCTCGCGCTTGCACTCACGGGAGCTTCTCCGCCGAGTGAAAAATTATCAGATTTGGTCTTTCCGTTAAACATACAATATGGATTTTAGTTATTCGTAAGTATTTGGATTCTCTCTAATCGTTTATCTTCTCGGTTTTCGGAATACTCAGCGTATTCGTATCCAGCTTCACCGTCGTATTGCCCTGTAAAACACTTCTGATGCCCTGTAAATATTGATCTTTATACCTCACCTCCTGCTCTAACGAATCTGTCCGTATTTTTAGTTCACGAAGGTCCTTTGTGTTATTCACATCCCCATACCCAGGAATATACAGCTTCAGCGGCGTAAACACGATCAACGCCACCGTCAATCCGGTCAACAATACAAAAATCGTGCAGAGAACAGTATAAACACTCAGACGGGACAGTTTAAAGGTCACAACCTCCTCATAGGTATCATCATTCATTACTACCAGGCGGTAGCGGTTTTGCAGACGTTTTAAGGTAGAATTGGCATCGAATTTGGCCATATTGGATAAATTGGATTTTCGGCAAAGAATTGTCAAAATATAATTTTTTGCCAAAAAAATCTAAAAATTGCAGTCTCGGCCAAGCCTCGCCTGCTAAATGAACTCCGTTCATTTTGGAATTCCGATAAAGATAATAAAATAATTTCCCTGAAAATCAGTTATATCTTTTGCGGGCAAGGATTTTTTAAAATTTAATCCTTGCCCGCAAAATTGGCTTATTATGGGCCTTCGGCCAACGGACCTGTGGTCCGTTATGGCAAAAAGTTTAAGTTTGCATCCGCAAACTCTAAAAGGTATACGTGACATATAGAAAGATTCTGCTGTCAGTCATTTTCGCGTTCATTTACCTGGCCTCCCCGGGACAGGTAGGTGTCGACTATACCCTCGTAAAACCCAAAAAATTCGAAAACCGCACCCTCGCGTCCGAGAAATCCAACGACGGAAAAAAATTCAAAAAGAGCCGCCGCTTCATTCAGAACACCATCACCCACTATAATTACTATTTCAACGCCAACGAAAAGCTGAAGATGATCCTCGAACGGGCTAAATCCCAGTTCCGCGATGACTATACCCGGCTTCTCCCCTTCTATAATTATACCCTCGAAGCAACCTTCGCACAAAAAAGAGAGATCGACTCCATTATTTATAAATGTACCGCAGGCATCCTCATCCATGACACCCGCAACGACTGGATCGACAACCTCTATCTGCTTATCGGAAAAGCCTATTACCTGAAAAAAGATTTTGACTCTGCCTATATTACCCTTCAGTTCCTGAATTTTGCCTTCGCCCCAAAAGAAAGCGATGGCTATGACAAACCCATCGGCAGCAATGCCAATGAAGAAGAAGGAGGCAATGCCAACATCGTCTCCACCATAGAAAAAAGAAATATCCTGCAACGGGCACTGTCCCTGCCACCCAGCCGCAACGATGCCCTGATCTGGAAAGTACGCACCTACATCGCCAAAGAGCAATATGGAGAAGCATCCGCCCTCATCGAAGTCCTCTCGCATGACCCGGAATTCCCCGCTCGCCTCGTACCCAATCTCAACGAAGTACACGCCCTTTGGTTCTATAAAAGATCGATCTACGACAGCGCCGCCGTCTATCTGGAAAAAGCCCTGCCCGCCGCTACCACCCGCGAAGAAGGCGCCCGCTGGGAATATCTCATCGCCCAGCTGTACGAACGGGTCGGCAACTCCTTCGAAGCAAAAACATTTTACGAAAGAACCATCACCCATACCTATGACCCGATCCTGGAGATCTATGCCCGGCTCAACGCCATTCGGCAAAACAAGGAAGGTACCGCAGACTTCATAGCCCGTAATATCCAGGCCCTCGTACGCATGGCACACCGCGATAAATACGAGTCTTACCGGGATATTATTTATTATACGGCCGCACAAATGGAGCTCGAAAGGAATAATACTCCCGGCGCAGAGAATTTCCTGCTTCAAAGCGTTCACTACGCGACACAGGCAAATAGTCTCCAGCGCAACAGATCCTTTCTCCAGCTGGCCAACCTTTCTTTCGATGAAAAAAAGTACCGGGCAGCTAAGAACTACTACGACAGCTTAAACATCGGCTCCAGCGATGCCGCCTCCCTGGGAGATATCAGCTGGCTGGCCGACCGTAAGGCAGCCCTGGCCACCATTGTCACCCAATTGCAGATCATGGACCGCCAGGATAGCCTCCAGCGTGTTGCAGCCATGCCCATCCCCCAGCGCGACGCCTATATAAAAAAGCTGGTCCGCGCCCTCCGCAAACAGCAAGGCCTCCGGGATGAAGCAGACAGCTCTTTTTCTAATAACCCGCTTAGTAACAATAATGCAGCCGCACCCGATCTGTTCAAATCGGGCTCCGGCAGCAGCGCAGACTGGTATTTCAACAACCCCTCGCTAAAGGCAAAAGGGTATTCTGATTTTAAGACGAAATATGGCAACCGCCCCAATGTCGATAACTGGCAGATATCCGCCGCTATGAAAACAAGTCTGGCAGGTAAGCCAACCGGCAGGAATGATCTGCAGGGAGCCAACGGCGCAGGTCCGGGCACAGCAGGCAATGTCATCGACTTCAAAACCCTGCTGAACAATCTTCCTCTTACCGAAGAAAAAATGAAGAAGTCCATGGACTCTGTGGAAAATGCGCTGTTTACACTCGGCAAGACCTATCAGGAAGGCATCCCCGACTACCTTTCCGCTATCCATACCTATGATAGCCTGTTGTCGAAATTCCCCGAAACACGCCGGGAACAGGAAACCCTGCTCAACCTCTACTACTGTTATAAGAAACTAGGCGACGAAGAAAATGCGGCGAGAATCCTGAACCGCATGAAACAAAAATATCCCAATGGCTCCCTTACCGCCCGCGCCGCCAATCCGGACTCTACCCGGGAGGCGGCAGGCAGCCTCAAGGTCAACGCCACTCATCAATATGAAAGGATCTACATCGCATTTATAGAAGGCAGGTTCGAAGAGGCGCTGGCCGAAAAGAAACGCGCCGACAGCCTCTACGGAGACAAATACTGGACCCCACAGCTGCTCTACATCGAATCTGTCTACTTCATCCGGAATCGCCAGGACCCACAGGCAAAAGCCATCCTGACCAATATCCAGATGAAATGGCCAAAGACCCCGATGGCCGCAAAAGCAGCAACCCTGCTCGATGTCCTCAACCGACGCAAACAGATCGAAGACTACCTGACCAAACTGCAGGTGACAAGGGCAAAAGACGACGACTCCATCGTCATCGACAAGCCCACTCCAAAGGCCGCGGCAGACGACAGACCACGCCTGGTCCGAAATGACTCCAACATGCTCGTAAAAGAAGATACTTCCCAGCTGGCCCGGGCCCATATACCCAATGCAGCCGGCGTACAGGGACAAAAACAAGCCATAGCCCAACCCGGCGTCGGTATGGACAAGCTGAAGGTCGATACAGCCGGCATACGCAAGATCACCATGGACGCCAACCAATTGGCTCAACTACGCCGCCAGCAGGATTCCATCCAGGCAGCAATGGTCAAAGCACAGGCCGACTCCGCACAAATGGCCTTCCTGAGACATAAAGCAGATTCCGTCAATGCCGTCATGCAGAAATTAAGGGACGACACGATTCAATTGGCCGCAAAATTGCGTACACTTAATTCAGTCTTCTCCCTTAACCCGGAAAAGCCCCATTCGGTGCTGATCCTCCTGGATAAGGTAGACCCGGTGTATGTGAATGAAGCAAAGAATGCCTTCAGCCGCTATAATACCGAAGAATATTACAGCCTGTCGCTGACAACAGAGAATGCTACTATCACCGACACCCTGAAAATGGTCGTCATCGGAAATTTCGGGAATGCGAACGACGCCATCGACTACCTGCAAAAGGTAAAAGCCCTCGCTCCCAGGAATATTGTCCCCTGGCTGCCGGCAAATAAGTACACATTCCTGATTATATCCGCTCCCAATCTTGATCTGTTACTCAATAACAAGGATATACCTGCTTACAGGCAATTCCTGCAAGCGGCCTATCCCGGAAAGTTCTAATAATAACAAACTCATATATGTCTGCCAAACTCGTCCGTATTTTCTGGAAGATCTTCTTTTATGGACTGGGAGCCTTTATCCTCTTTCTTATCCTCATCAACCTGGGTGTCTTCGGCTCCCTGCCCTCCCTAAAAGAGCTGGAAAACCCCTCCATAACCCTCGCCACTGAGGTCTTTGCGGAAGACGGCACTCCCATGGGGAAATATTATAAGGACAAGGGCAACCGCAGCAATGTCGAATACAAGGACATTTCCCCCAACGTCGTCAACGCCCTCGTCGCCACCGAAGACGAACGCTTTTACGAACACTCCGGCATCGATGGGTTTTCCGTCATGCGGGCCGTGGTCAAACTGGGCAGAGACGGCGGCGGTAGCACCATTACCCAGCAGCTGGCCAAAAACCTGCTCGATCAGGGGTCAAAGAACCTTGTCCGCCGTGGCATAGAAAAACTAAAAGAATGGATCATCGCCATAAAGCTGGAACGCAATTTTACCAAACAGGAGATCCTCGCCCTCTATCTCAATGAAGTGCCCTTCGGTGACAACCTCTATGGCATTCGCAACGCCTCCCGTACCTTCTTCCAAAAAGAGCCCGATCGCCTCAACGTCGACGAAGCAGCCGTACTCATCGGCATGCTGAAAGGGAATACCCTCTACAACCCGCGGAAGAACCCCAAGATGGCCATCGAAAGACGAAATACCGTCATGAACCAGATGGTCAAGAACAGCTATCTCTCCGCAGCCGACTATGCCAGGCTAAAGGTACGCCCCATCGATCTCAGCAATTATAAAAAGGCGGACGAGAACAATGGTCTCGCCCCTTATTTCCGGGATGTGCTCCGCAATGAGCTGCAGAAATGGTGCAAAGACCATAAGAACCCCGCCACAGGCGAACCCTATAATCTCTACCAGGATGGCCTCAAGATCTATACGACCATCAATTCGCGTATGCAGCTGTATGCCGATGAATCCGTTGCCAAACAGCTGCCGATCCTGCAACGGTCCCTCAGCTCACAGTACAATATCCGCAAAGGCCTCATCTGGAAAGATCATATGAACGTTCTCGAAGCCGCTATGCACAACAGCGACCGCTGGCGTAATGAAGAAGACGATGGCCTCACCGACGCCGAGATCCGGAAAAGCTTTAGCCAGCCCGTTTCCATGAAGGTCTTTGCCTGGAACTCCAAACGCGAAAAGGATACCGTCATGAGCCCGCTGGATTCCATAAAATACACCCAGACAATGCTGCAGACAGCCTTTATGGTCATGGACCCTGTCACAGGAGCCGTAAAAGCCTGGGTCGGCGGCATCGACTTCAAAACCTATAAATACGACCACGTTAATATCAATACGAAACGACAGGTAGGCAGCGCCATCAAGCCCTTCCTCTACAGCCTGGGTATCGAAGATTTTAACATGACCCCCGAAACCCAGTGCCAGACCAGCCAGCAATATTTCCCCGGCTTTGGCAACGTACCCGCCCGCATGGACAAATATGAAGGCGGCTCCATGACTATGGCTAACGGCCTGGCCTGGTCGGTGAATGGCGTAGCGGCTTATATCATGAAACAGGTAGGACCCAAACATTTCGCCGATTATATCAACAACCAGATCGGCCTTCCCACAAAAATAGATCCCTACCCCTCCATGGCCCTTGGCGCCTGCGATCTTTCCCTCTATGAAATGATGTGGGGATACACCATGTTCCCCGCCGGCGGCTTCAACGCAAAGCCTTATTATATCTCCCGTATTGAGGACAAGAATGGCAATGTACTGGAACGCTTCGACACCAAACGAAAAGAGGTCATCAGCCAGGCCACCGCCTATACCATGGCGCGTATGATGCAGGGCCCCGTAGACTTCGGTACCGCTGCAGGCCTTCGCAACCGGCTCGGCGTAGCCGAAATGGGAGGCAAGACCGGCACCACCAACGATAATTCCGACGCCTGGTACATGGGATATATCCCCCAGCTGATGGCAGGCGCATGGATCGGCTGTGACGATCGCTTCATCCACCTCGAAGGCGGTCTGGGTTATGGCGCACAGGCAGCCCGCCCCATCTGGGAATACTTCTTCGCAAAAGTGCTCGCCGACAAAACCCTTGGCATCGAAAAAAATGCACGATTCGTCCAGCCGGCTAACATGCGCAACGAAATGATGTACGACTACAAAAAGCTCATTGAAAATACACCTCCTCCCGGAGCGGAAGGCGCCAACCAGGGCAACGGAAAAGCAAATCAATATATCGATACAAGCCCCCCTACCGTTCCCCTGGATTCCAAACTCTCTCCCGAGGAACAAAAGATCCTGAAAGAAGCCAACAGCAAGGATGGGTCTGTTAAGATCACCGTAACGGATACAAAAAAACAAGAACCCCCGAAGAAAAAAGAAGGCTTTTTCAAACGCCTCTTTGGTGGCAAAAAGGATAAGCAATAAAAATTCGGATTTTTAGTTATGAAGGGACAAAAACCTTCATTTTATGAAAAAGATAAGCCTTCTCGTGCTGGCAAGTGTCTCTTTTGCCATTTCTTTTGCCCATCCCTTTCCGAAAGCATCCGATCGTTTTGACCTGACCTTTGACAATATGGCCGCTATCAACGCTACAGCAGAAGTGGCCGGCATAACGATCAATGTCAGGGGCTTTTATTCCCCCGGTGACGGAGGCGGTGGCACCTTTTACTGGAACCCATCCTCATCAGCCACAGTAGTCCCCGGCATGGTCATCCAGATAGCATCAGACCCCGGTAGACTTATTCGCATCTATACACCCGGTCTGGTCAATGTCCTTTGGTTCGGTGCGCATGGAGACGGTACTACCAATGACGCACCCGCTTTCCAGGCAGCAGTCGCAACGGCAAATACTATAGTAACGGTACCAAACCCTGCCGTATTCTACAGGATCTCCAGCCAGATAGGACTGAATAAAGGCGGGGTAACCATCAATGGTTCCGATAAAGTTAACACAAGATTGATCGGCGACGTCGGCGTACGCACCATCCTCTTTATTGGCTTTAATGTAAGCAATATTACTATCCAGAATATCTCCATTGAGAACAAGGACACGGGAACCATAATCCACCCCAGTTGTGTAACGGCAGCGCTCGACACAATGCCATTTACCCACATACAAACCAATATCGATACCAACATCGTCATAAGATACTGCAAGCTATCCGGCCGATATGGTTTCACAGACGGAGTAGAGCTGTTCGCGCACAGGAGCGGCAACGGAGGCACCATCCGCAATGTGGTGGTAGACCATTGTGATTTTGACAGCCTCGGAGCTTCCGGCATGGGAGCGCTGGGAGAAGGTTTTGTAGAATGGTTCAGCAACATCAGCATGACAAATAACAAGTTCATGCACTGCGGCGTCAAATCCGCAGCAGTCGGCTTTGGCATCAGCATCAGTGGACTGGGCAGCAATGTATTGGCTGACCACAATTATGTGTACGATTGTAAGACCATTGGTATCGAGTTTGCCGGCCTTCGGTATTCCACGCTATCCAATAATGTATTTGAGAGTATACTAAGCCCGGCCACCGGCACTTTTGCCGTACCCTACACTGTTAACAACAAGGGCGGCGCGATCGGGATCAACAACCTGGTGCTGAATAATGTAGTCAAAGACTCGACAGTAGCCTTTTCCTATTTCCGTCAACAGATCGGATTCCGCTCGATCGGCAACGTTCAAAAAGCATTTGCCGTCGGCACCACCTACCTGGACGTAGACAGCATACAAGGCAGCTTTACCAATGACAAATACACCTTTCTCGGCAGCACCAGCAGCGGTGCAACAGCGGTATTTGTCCGAAATAACAGCGCAGCCACCTTTTCACAGGTCAATGTCACCGGAACATCGGGCACCGGCAGCATAATAGATATTGATGCCGACAACACCACTTTCCAAAACTGTGTGTTCTCCTATACAGGATTTATTGTTTCCGTTTCAACCGGCAGAGTAAATAACAGGTTTCTCAACTGCTATGCAAGCGGGCCAAATTCCAACCTGTACGACGCAGGGATCACAGGAACTACCGGCAGCGCCTACTCAGTCCTGGTCCATGGAAATGACAGCCTCCGCAAAGAGGTCACCCTCTCAACCCTTTCCACCGCCGTCGGAGCCGGACCGGATTCCGTAACGACCATCACCACCGGAACCTCTTCTACTGTCACCAACGGTACGAATATCGTCCGCTTCAACCTGACTACCTCAGCAGCCACCTATACCCTGACCCTTCCAGCCCAATGGCACTCGTCGAGAAATCTGGTCGTCCTGTTCACACCAAACGGCTCCATACCAGCGGGCTCTCCCATGATCACTAACCTTACTATTGTCGCCGGAAGCGGTCAGACCTTGTCGCAGGTGGCCAACCCCGTCACAGCCAATGCCGGCAGCTCGATAACCTATCGACTCGTCGCAGGTACTATCGATCAGCGCACGAACTAAAACAATAAGCCCCCTGGGGAAACCAGGGGGCTTAAAATAATGGTTAGCAAACCTTATCTGATATGCGCGCGTAAGAACCACGCCATCTTTTCATGATCTTCCATCAAACCCGTGATATAATCACTCGTCCCCGCATCTCCATACTCACCGGCAAAGCGATTGATGTTCTCCCTCAAAAAGATAATAATGTTCTCATGGTCGATGAGCAGCTCTTTTATAAATCCTAAGCTGTCATTACGTTCACCCAACTGCTCCGTCAAATGCGTAAGATTCAAAAAGCTCTTCAGGGTAGCAGGTGCATAATGCCCCAGCTGACGGATCCGCTCAGCAACACTGTCCATGATTTCATCCAATTGCTCATACTGCTGCTCGAAAAATACGTGCATCGAATGAAAATCCGTTCCTTCCACATTCCAATGCGCATTACGCGTCTTTGTATAAAGTAAAAATTCGTCCGCTAATAGCTTGCTTAATTCCGTTGCTACTGATTGAAGATTTGCCGGACTAATACCAATGCTTGCTTTCATGTTTTATATTTTTAGAAGTTTTACAAAATTGTCCATTAACGAACAACAGAACGTCCGGAACCGGACACCCACGTCAGAACACGATTTCGGCGCCTCCTTCACTATCAATGCTTTAGACACCTGTAACCTGTTTGGCACTGCGTTGGTCTTATAGAGTACAGCTAGCGCATCGAAAAAAAATCAGGTAATTATTAAAAAACAAATTATGAACTTTTCATTTATCGCCGTTATACTTTCCTTAACAGTAAGCGGCTCCGCTTTCGCAAACAACAACGCGCCTGCCTCATCAAATAACAACGGTATCGCGCATATCTTTCGTCTCAACACACTGTCAGCTAAAACAGTTGTTGGATCGATAAAAAATACAACAGGACCCAGCGATATCCCATTCTTCAAAGGTAAAGACCATTTTGAACGAAAATTTCCCGAGGCTACGGAAGTAGAATGCAAAAATAAGGGACAATTTACAGAAGTCAACTTTGTATGGAACGGCCTCCGCTTACAGGCTTTTTATGACCTCACCGGCGAGCCCGTCGCTACCAGCAGGTTCATAATGCTCAACAACCTGCCGCTCTTCGTACAAATGAGTCTGAAAAAAGAATACCCGTCCTACGTAGTTACAGAAGCAACTGAATTCACCGACGCAGACGACGGATTAAGCTATTATGTCGCCGTAACAGGTCCAAAATCTAGTTACCTGCTGCATGTCTCTACAAGCGGCACTATCAGTGTGTTTAAGAAAATGAAACAGTAAGATCCTGCCCGAACCCGGTGTGAATGGCATTTCTGAGCAGATTTGGCCATATTGCACCGGGTTTTTTTATTCTATTGATCCTTTTTAGTCAATGCCCCCTCTTCTTCCGCCTCCACAGGCTTCTTCTTCCCCAATACATCGATCCTTACCTTCGTCAGCCCCCTTCCCGTATACCCCAGCTTCTTTGCCGCAGCATGACTCAAATCAATAAGCCTCTTATTCCGGGGATGCATCTTATCATTGATCCTGACGATCACCCATCGCTGATTACGCAGATTCGTCACCCGCACCCAGGTATGCATCGGCAGGGTATTGCTGGCCCCGGTCAGCTTCTCCTGCGTGAAGATCTCATCGGTATAGGTCTTACGACCCTCGAACTTATTGGCGTAAAAGCTGGCAACCCCATATTGAACCTTGACGGGTGCCTTTTTGTGATGGACCTGGCCAATTACGGCCATTGGTAACAAGAGATAGGCAAATAGGCCAGCTCTGATTTTTTTTGATGACATGGCGATCGGTTTGTTTCGTAGGAATTGGATGACCGCCACAAATTACTATATTATCGGCTTACTGGCAAAGTATCTATTCCTCAACTGCTTGTCCTCGCCATATATATCATCATAAAAAACAATGTGTCCTTTTTTCCCCTCACAGGTAAAATACCGCAAGTAAATAGGCACCCGCGCAAACCCCCAGATCGTATGCTTCTCCTGCCGCTTGATCCACGCCCGAAGCGTGTCCGGATGATATTTCGTCGTATCGTTGCGGACCAGAAAGTCCGACAGCTTCCGCCACTCCTTTACCCGCACACAGCCATGACTCAACGCCCTGAACGTCTTATCGAACATCCACCGCCCATTAGTATCATGCAAATACACATCATACTTATTTCTAAAGTTAAATTTCATGACCCCCAGCGAATTGTCATCCCCCTGTCGTTGCTTTAGCTGATACGGGAAATTGTTCTTATTCAGCCTCTTCCAGTTTATCGTAGTCGGGTCCCTCACACTATCCCTGTCATCCACCACCATAAGATTCTGCTTCCGCAAATAGTCGATATTATTCTTGATCGCCGGCAGCATCTCCTTCATAATAATGCTGACAGGTACCGTCCACTGCGGATAGGTCACAAAGTTCGAGATCTCGCTGGTCAGCAGCGGGGTCCTCGTCTTGGGCGCTCCCACAATGATCTTCGACTCCAGGGCCACCGTATCGGAGTCTATCACCTGCAAGGCAAAAGAAGGCAGGTTTACCCATACATAGGTCTTTGGCAGCGTATCCGGCAACAGCTTATAGCGATCCATGGTAATGGCGATCCGCTTGAATTTTTCCCAGTCGGAATTATTCATCATCGTCACCATCTCCGAAGAAGGCCTGCCAGTTACCTTTAACTTATTCGTCGTTTGATAGTTACGTATGGCTGCAGCCAGCTTGGCCGTATCCGCAGGGGTCGTAGCAGAATCGACATACCCCACCTCCAGCAGCCGCTTCACAAAAGAGGTATAAAATACCGCCGAATCCCGCGAAGGATACGGATACTCTATCCAGGTCAGCGGCCGGAAATGAGCCGTAGCCAGAAAATCCCTGAGATATGTCTTTAGGGAATCATATCTGGCCAGCTTCGGCTCCAGTCCCTGGAAAGTAACCGCAACCGCACCCGACCCAAGAGCCGTAGCCAGCGTTTTTGTATAAAAGGAATCCGACAACACTGAATCCTTGCGCAACGTCACGCTGTCATAATCGAGTCGGCCCTGCTTGAGGTGTTTGACAATAGTAAAAAAAGCATCCGTGAGCATGAGGTCTGCCCTTGACCACAACGCCGCATTCTTCCGGGCCAGCGTGTCTTCCCTGACGATACGTTCTATAAAAGAGAGAGCGGTATAATGATAGTCCGAAGGAAATAAACCATAGTTCTTGCTGCTGTCGATAAAAGTAAGAAGACTGTCCCCGGCAGGCAGCCAATGCCTGTTACTGCTCCAAATGGCTTTATAACCATTGCTGTCATAGACACCGCTTGCCAGCTTCCGGTACAGCAATGTCGTCGAATCATACATCTTGTCCCCATTGTCAGCGGCATAATCAAGCATGCTCTTAATATCCGTCCCCCCACGTTCGCTGACCGCCGACGATGTTTTCACTTCGCCCTTGCCTTCTTTCCGGGTCCCGTCATGGCAGGAAAATAACAATACCAACGACAAAACAGGGATAAGAGTCAGGACGATACGCGTTCGATATTTCATATATGCCTCAATATAATACAACAGCCCAATATTTCTAAGTGCAAACGGCTATTTTTCTGTTATTTACCGGGCCGACGGTCCTCTACGACCACACCCGCCCTGCCTGCTGATCTAACAGCAAAAGATCGGCCAGCACAATAGCCGTCATCGACTCCAGGATCACAGGCGCCCTCAGAGCCACACAAAGGTCATGACGCCCCTTTACCGAAAAAGTCTCCTGTAACCCCGTCTCCCAGTTTAAAGTCTGCTGATCCTTTGGGGTCGACGATGTGGGTTTTATCGCGATCCGGTAAACCAGTTCGTTGCCATTGGTGATCCCTCCAACCACCCCCCCGGCATGATTGGTTCGCGTATGCCCCTGCATGTCCTCTATAGCATCATTGTGCTGGCTGCCAAACATCCGGGCAGCCGCAAAACCCGTCCCAAACTCTACCCCCCGGACCGCCGGGATGGCAAAAGCCGCATGACCCAGCAAAGACTCCACGGAGTCCCAGAAAGGTTCTCCCAACCCCATCGGCAAACCACTGACCCTGCATTCCACGATCCCCCCGATAGAATCCTTGGCATCGATAGCTTTTTGCAAACCCTTATCAAGGTCCGTCTCCCCCCCTATCTCCAGGATGGAAGAGCTCACCGCTACACCGGGCATCAACTTCTTCGCGATCACACCCGCAGCAACCAATCCTACTGTCAGCCGGGCAGAAAAAGACCCGCCGCCACGGTAATCTTCGAATCCACCAAACTTATGATGGGCTACAAAGTCCGCATGCCCCGGTCTTGGAACAGCCCGCTGTTTTTCATAATCCCCCGACCGGGTATTGTTGTTCTCAAATAGTATGGTAATAGGCGCACCGGTAGAAAGACTATTGAACAGCCCACTCTTGAAAATAGGCAGGTCATCCTCTTTCCGCGGTGTGGTTCCCTTTTGGATCCCGCCCTTGCGCCGCTCCAGATCAGGCAGAAAATCCTCCACCGGCAACGGAATACCCGCCGGACACCCGTCAATATTCACCCCTACACTCTCCCCATGGGATTCCCCAAATATGTTAACCCGGAATAGTCGGCCAAATGAGTTCATAATTGCCCTCCCAGTTTTTTCAGATCTTCATAAAAATCAGGATAAGACTTATTGATGGCTTCCGCCTCCTCTATCGTCACAGCACCACCCGCATTCAATGCCGCTACAGCACAGGCCATCGCTATCCGGTGATCATGACGACTATGCACAGTCGCCCCCTTCAGCCCGCCCCCGCCATGTACATACATCCTGTCTCCATCCAGTTCGATGGACAAACCCATCTTGCCAAACTCATCCCGCAGCGTCAAGCCACGATCGCTTTCCTTATGCGCCAGCCGGCTCACACCATAGATCTCCGTCGTCCCTTTACAATAGGCAGCCAGCGCCACGAGTGGAGGGAATAGGTCCGGACATTCAGTCGCATCAAAGGAAAAAGCTTTCAAAGCCGCCGGCCCAACCAGTATCTCATCACCAATAAATTCCAACCTGGCCCCGCTATCACGCAAAGCCTGCAACATCGCCTTATCCGCCTGTGTAGACCCCACATCCAGCCCCTTCACCGTAACAGGCCCTGCCAGGGCGCCTGCTACCAGCAGAAAAGCCCCGCCACTCCAATCACCTTCAACCGTATATTCAACCTTCTCTTTGCGAACCACAGCCCCCGGAAAATAAAAAGTCTCATAATTTTTATTCTCCACCTCCCAGCCAAAATGTTTCATCACAGCCAGGGTCAGGTCTATATATGGTTTGCTTTTTAGATTATTCACTTTTATCGTTACCCCCTGAGCACCTGACGCCGCAAAAGACAATAAAAGACCCGTCAGGAATTGCGAGCTCAGCGACCCGTCAATAGTAATATCCCTGGGCTTCAGCGGCCCCTGTATTTCCAGTGGCAGTTTGCCGCCATTCGATACCACCCTGATCCCCAGTAAAGGAAAGATCTCGTCAAAAAAATCCATCGGCCGGGTCAGCAGACTGCCCTCGCCACGCACTTTTATCACCTGGTTGCTCAATCCCATGATCGGGGCGAACATCCTCAGCCCCAGTCCACTCTCGCCGCAATTAACTTCCAATCCACCCGTCGCGGCCACACCCTTGCTCTGCACCCGAAGAGAACCATCCTCCATCGTCCCCACCTCCGCGCCAAGATCACGTATCACTCTTAATGCCGCCACATCGTCATTCGAATGACCCGGGTGATGGATCACGGTCTCACCTATGCTCAGCAGCGCCGCCGCACAGGCCCGCTGCATGCTGCTCTTGGAAGCCGGCGCGGAAATAGTACCGGTAAGACCCGAAGGTTTAATAGTCTTTAACATTTCAACGCGCAGTTATGATTGATTGTAGCAATTTGTCCAGCTCAGTGATCGGGATGACCTTGACAATTGCCTGCCCGATCTTTTTCAATAAAATATAGTTCATGCTATCCTTCACCTTCTTCTTATCCATCCTCAGCACCGCCATCACTTCCTTTGGATCAAATTCCGCCAGCGTCGGAAGCCCATACTTCTTCAGCGTGTTCATCACCCTGTCCGTTTCCTTAAAAGGCGTGAACTCCTCGGAGATCATACAGGCAGCAACCATCCCGATGGAGATTGCCTGTCCATGCGACAGCTCATATACATTCTCGATAGCATGGCCCAGCGTGTGACCGAAATTCAACAGCCGGCGCTCCCCATGTTCAAACTCATCCTTTTCCACTACAGCCGACTTGATAGCCACATTACGCCGGATCAGCTTCGCCAGCGCAGCCTTATCTTTCTGGTAGAGAGTAATCCTGTTCTTCTCGAGCTCTTTGAACAAAGCAGCATCCTTTATCGCAGCATGTTTGATGATCTCCGCAAAACCATTGACCCATTCTTCCTTTGGCAGGGTCTTCAGCAGACTATAATCATATAATAGGAATTCCGGTTGTCTTATCGTCCCCACCAGGTTTTTATAGACCCCTACATCGATACCATTCTTGCCCCCGATCGACGCATCCACCATCGCCAATATAGAAGTAGGGACAAAGCCAAAGCTAAGACCGCGCATATACACTGCCGCTACATAACCCGTGATATCGGTCACCACACCACCGCCAATGCCCACCAAAAAGGTCTTTCTGTCGGCACCGAAGGCTATCAGCTGTTCGATGATGGAATCGACGGTCGCCTGCACCTTGAACTGCTCCCCGGCACTGATAACGACAGTATTCCACCCGCCAAACCGTTTCTGATGTTTGCTGAATATATGCTCGTCGGTGATGATCACCGTATGCGTCTTGTCAACCAGCTTCTCCAGGTACGAGAGATCGGCATCTAAATAATAAGTGGTTGTCTTACCGGAAAATTTGTACTGTAGTTTGTTCATACCAGGCTTTCTTTAAACTTATCGAAGATCTCCAACTCACTTTCCAATGTCTTTGTCTTGTGATGCTCCTCCTGCTTGCCGATGTATTCGACCACCTGCTTCACTCCGCTGGGACTTACCGAAGCAGCCCAGTACTCGTCATCCCATTCAAACTCGCCGGACAAGCTGAGAAATTTACTCTCATTGATCCATGCCGCAGCAGAGGTACGAATGGTCCTCAGAACCTGTAACAGATTCTGCGAAGGCAATAATTGCAGGAGACAATGTACGTGATCTTCTACCCCGCCCATGGCCGTGATACGGATACCCCTCTCTTCTCCTTCCTTTTGCAGATGAGCAAAAAGTACCCGTCGCACTGGCTTGCTTAGTAAAGCTTCCCGCCGGCGCACGCTCCAGATCACATGGACAAAGAGATAGACCATAAAGATCTACTATGAGTTCATGATCTTGTTCTGGTGATTGATGGACTCCATATGCACCGCATCATAATACTTGGTGATGAACTCCTTGCTGAGGTTCAGCTTCTCCCCCTTGGCAAAAGCCTTCTCCAGGATAGAGTTCCAGCGATTGGTCTGAAGGATCGTGATATTATTATCCTTTTTATAGGTACCGATCTGATCGGCGATCTTCATACGCTGACCCAGCAGCTGGATCAGCTCGTCGTCGATATGATTGATCTGCTCGCGTAATTTCTCGAGCGCGGTAATAAAGTCTTTTTCGGTAGTCGTCTCATGACGCCATTTGATGCCGCCCAGCAACTCAGCCAGACGCTCCGGTGTGATCTGTTGCTTGGCATCGCTCCATGCATTGTCAGGGTCGATATGCGTCTCGATGATCAACCCGTCCATGTCAAGGTCAATGGCTTTTTGAGCAACATCCTGCAGGATATCCCGGCGACCGCTGATATGCGATGGGTCATTGATCATCATCAGACCCGGCGAACGACGTTTCATTTCGATAGCCAGGTGCCACATCGGCGCATTACGGTACTCCGTATTGCCATAAGAGCTGAAGCCGCGATGGATCAGACCTATCTGCTTTATACCCGCTTTGGCTACCCTCTCCACGGCTCCTGTCCACAATTCGATATCAGGATTGATAGGATTCTTTATCAGGACCGGCACATCGGCGCCACGCAGCGCATCAGCCACTTCCTGTACGCTGAATGGATTCACCGTCGTCCGGGCTCCGATCCAAAGTACGTCTACGTCGAAATGCAGGGCATCTTCCACTTGTTTGGCAGTCGCAACTTCTATAGCCACAGGCAGACCGGTGAGCTTTCTGGCCTGTTGCAACCAGGGCAATCCCTTGGTTCCAACACCTTCAAAACTACCCGGACGCGTACGGGGCTTCCAGATACCGGCACGCAGGATATCTACTTTACCGGTTTTTGCCAGGCGGACCGCAGTCTCTACCGTTTGCTCTTCCGTCTCTGCACTACAGGGACCGGAAATAATTAAAGGGCGTTTCTTCCAGGCCAGCTGGACAGGACTGTCCCCACTCTTTGTTGCTGTTGCTTCCATATCAGGTGAAATTTAACTTTATTATTATTTGAGCACCCCGCCTTACCGGGAATTCGCATCATTCATCCTTATCCTCCGCCCCTTGAAATTCTTGCCATCGATAGCCCGGATCATCTGCGATGCCGCCCTCTTATCGATCTCGATCCAGCTGTTCATCTCCTTCATGTCGATCCGGCCAAGGACCTCCTTCTTCAAATCGCTCATATCCAGGATAAACTGCAGGAAACTGGCTTTATAAAACCCGTCCTTTGTTCCAAGGTTGACAAATAACCGGGTAAAATCACCATTGCTGTTGAAATCCCTGCTCTTCCCCCTTCCATCACTGGGCTCGCGCCGGTTAAAGTCCCTCCGGTCGCCGCCACGGCTGTCCCTGCTAATAGGCTCCCGCGACCTTTCCCTTGTATTCAGATCTTCTGCATTCTCATAGTATTTGAGGAACCGGTCGAACTCCATAGCCGCCACCCGCTTCAGCACTTCCTCTTTTGTTACCTCAGCAAACTTCTCAGACAGCATCGGCACATATGACTCATAGTCCCCATGGCTGATATCCGTTTGCAGCAATTTCTCCATAAAATGAAAGAACTGCTTGCGACATACATCCTTTCCACTCGGTATCTCCATCTTGTGGAAGGAGTTCTGCACGATCCGCTCTATCTGCCGAAGCTTGCCGATCTCCCGGCTATGCACGATCGACAGCGATATCCCCGTACTACCCGCCCGGCCCGTACGGCCACTGCGGTGCGTATATACTTCTACATCATCAGGTAATTCATAATTGATGACATGTGTTATCTCCTTTACATCGATCCCCCGCGCCGCCACATCCGTAGCGATCAGCAGCTGTAAGGTCTTCTCCCTGAACTCTCCCATGACCTTATCCCGCTGTTGCTGCGTCAGGTCACCATGCAACGCATCGATATCATATCCTTCCCGCGTCAGCTTCTCAGCGATATTCTGCGCATCTATCTTGGTACGGGTAAAAATGATCCCATAAATACCCGGGTTAAAGTCGATGATCCTCTTTAGTGTCTCATATCGCTGATGCGCCGACGTCACATAATACTGGTGATCGATGTTCTTGTTCGCCGTATTCATCTTCCCTACAGTGATCTCTGTAGGCGCCTGCATATACTTCTTGCTGACCCGGCGGATCTCAGGCGGCATCGTCGCGCTGAACAACCACGTCGCATCCCGCTTGGGCGTATTCTGCAGGATGAACTCTATATCGTCCTGGAATCCCATGTTGAGCATCTCATCCGCCTCATCCAGCACCACATACTTTATCTGCTCCAGGTTTATCGCCTTGCGTTCGATCAGGTCGATCAGCCGTCCCGGCGTAGCCACGACGATCTGTACCCCCCTTTTCAGGTCCCTGATCTGCAGGCCGATGGAAGTGCCTCCATAAACCGCTATCACATGCATTCCCGGCAGGAATTTCTTGAACAGCTCGATCTCGCTCACGATCTGCATACACAATTCCCGGGTTGGGCAAACCACTAATGCCTGTGGATGCTTCTGCGCTTCGTCCACCAACTGTAATAAAGGCAGCCCAAAAGCCGCTGTCTTGCCTGTACCTGTCTGTGCTAATCCTACCAGATCCTTTTGTCCGCTCAGTAAAACAGGGATAGCCTGCTCCTGAATGGGCGTCGGTGTCGTAAATCCCAGTGCATCGGTAGCCTGAACCAGCCTGGCATCCAAACCCAACCCTTCGAATGTCGTCATATACTTTGTTAAATTTGCCGCAAAGGTACGTTATTTACGCCTAAGCCCCTAAGAGCCAATTTTTCAGCGTTTTCCCCTCTTTTTACGCCCCCCAAAGCCCTTTTACTTGATAATTCTTTGAATTTTATTGGCATTTTCCATCAATTCCTTCAAATAGTCCGCATTCTCCTTCTCCAGACAGCTCTTGAACTTCCGCAGCTGCGCAATATGCTCATTCAGCACATCCAGCACATGCTCCCTGTTCTGCATAAAAATCGGCAACCACATGGCCGGACTACTCTTGGCCAGCCGCACCGTACTCTCAAAACCACCCCCCGCCAGCTCGAAAATGGCACTGTCCTCTTTTTCCTTCTCCAACACCGTATTTGCCAGCGCAAAGGAAGTAATATGTGAGATATGGCTAATATATGCAGCATGCATATCATGGCTATTCGCATCCATATAAACCATATGCATCCCCATGTCTTTGTATAAACCCTCGATCATATCCACCGCGTCAGCATCACTTTTCTCCTTTTCACAGATCACACAGCTCCGTCCGGCAAATGCATTATGCACCGCCGCCTCCGGCCCGCTATATTCAGTCCCCCACATGGGATGGGCCGCAACAAAACGACTCCTTTTCGGGTGATCCGCCAGACTCTCGCACAACACCAGCTTCGTCGACCCCGCATCCGTGACCACCTGCCGGTCCGTAGCCAGGTCCATAATCTGCCGCATCATCGGCACCGTGACATCCACCGGGATGGCGACATAAATGAGATCGCTCTTCCGAACCGCCTCTTCCAGTGGCAGGATCTCATCGATAAGTCCCAGCTCCAAAGCCTTGTCCAGATGCTCCTTCGATCTGCCCACTCCGATCACGTTCCGGACCAGGCCCCTGTCCTTCAGAGCCAGGCTGAAGCTCCCGCCGATCAGCCCAACCCCGACTATCGTTACTGAATCAAACATTTGCTATCTTTTTTACCCTGTCAATACTTTCTTGCAATTTCTCCTTCGTACTACATAAACTCACCCGCACGTATCCATGTCCGGCAGGACCAAAGATCCCACCCGGTGTTATAAATACCCCCGCCCCATGAAGGACAGCATCGCTCAACGCAAACCCATCCTTATATCCACCAGGGATCTTCGCCCAGACAAACATCCCCACCTGGTCCCTGCTAAACTCACATTTCAGCAGCTCCAGCAGCCCGAATACAAATTCCCTTCTTTCCCGGTAGACAGCATTGACGCTGTCATACCAGTCCTTACCCAGCGACAGCGCCTTTGCCGCCGCCAGCTGAACAGGCAGGAACATCCCGCTGTCCATATTGCTTTTAAACCGTAATACTTCGTCTATCCTTTCCTTCGCCCCCGATAAGGTCCCCACTCTCCAGCCGGCCATATTCTGTGACTTGCTAAGAGAATTTAGCTCGATGACCACCTCTTTCGCGCCAGGTACAGACAATAGGCTCATCGGCTGATCATTCAGGATAAAACTATATGGGTTATCATGACAGATCAGGATATTGTGCTTCTTCCCAAAGGCCACCAGCTTTTCAAACAGACTCCGATCCGGCAGCTGGCCCGTCGGCATGTGCGGATAGTTCACCCACATCAGCTTCACACCCCCCACTAATTTTTCCAATTCGGCAAAATCAGGAAACCACCCATTCTCCGCAGTCAGCGCATAGTCTACACATTCTCCCCCCGCCAGCTTCACCGCGCTGCGATAAGTCGGATACCCCGGATTTGGCACCAGCACCTTATCTCCTTCATTGAGATAAGTCATACAGATATGCATGATCCCCTCTTTCGAACCGATCAGCGGCAAGATCTCCGTGTCAGGGTTAAGCTCCACTCCATACCATTTCTGATACCAGCCTGCAATAGCATTCCGCAACACAGGTGAACCTTTATAAGACTGATAAGCATGTACGTTAGGTTTTGCGCTTTCCTCCTGCAACACCCGGATAACATCCGGATGCGGTGGCAGATCAGGACTTCCAATACCCAGGTTGATGACATTCTTTCCCTGCCGGTTCAATTCATCGATCTCCCTCAGCTTCATGGAAAAATAATACTCGCCAATGCCTTCCAGTCTCCTGGCTGTTGTCATTAGACTCGCCGTTGTCATATATATATTTTATTTATACAGTTCTTCCCTTTCTGTAAACCCCATAAACCTTTAATTCCGCAGTAATAGGATGTATCGCTTCTATCACCCTGTGAAACTGCCCGATATCGTCAAATTCCATATCCGCATGAAAAGAATATTCCCATTCACTGCCCGGTATCGGAAAAGATTGCAGCTTACTGAGATTGATGCCGCCTTCCGCGATCTTCGTCAACACCCTCGCCAGGCTTCCTCTCGAGTGATCAGTATGAAAGTTTACCGATGCCTTATTCGGGTCCAGCGTCTCCACCACATCTTCTTCCCTCTGTAAAATGAGAAAACGGGTATAGTTGTTCTTCATCGTATGGATGTTCGGCGCCAGGATCTCCAGGCCAAAAAGTTCGGCAGCCAGCTTGCTCGCAATGGCTGCCGTATGTTTGTTTCGGTGTACCTGCAAATGTTTGGCGCTAAGAGCAGTGTCTTCCGTTTCAACCAGCTTCCAGCTCGGATGTTTTTCCAGGTAGTCGATACACTGTAACAATGCCATATGATGAGAATGCACTTCCCGGATATCTTCCAGCTTAACCCCGGGGTTGACCAAAAGATGCTGCCCTATCTGCAGATAGATCTCTCCTACGACTTTCAGATCGCTCTTCTGAAGCAGATTGTAATTCGGCAGGATACTCCCGGCAATTGAGTTTTCTATCGCCATGACCCCGCCATTGCTTTCCTTCTTGCTCGAAGCCACCCGTATCACCTCTCTAAAGGTAGAACAGGTCACTACTTCCACATCTTCCCCAAAGAATTGCTGCGCCGCCACCTGGTGAAAGCTGCCCTCGTAACCCTGAATTGAGACCCTCGTTCTTTTTACATTCGTATCGGATGTCTTTGTCATAGCTGTAAAAAACAAAAAGCCCCGGCTTTTGACCGGGACTTCTTTATGTTAATCTTTTTATTTACTTACTTGTTAACAAAAGCAATCCCGGTCTACTTGTAAAGTAGAAGTAAAAATAAAAGTAAAAATAACGGTATGCTTTTGCTGTGATCATATCAATCCACCAAAATTAGGTAGTTCTCCGGAAAATCCAAATTTATTTTTCAATCCAACCGATTAGATATCTTTTGGTCTATCAGCGTAAAAAGATGGAACGGCTTATACGTTCGCCAATTATCCAGCTCGATCAGCTCGATATAGCGGTTCAGCTTGGCCTTCCTGAAATCATACTGCGTCTGCTCCGGCATATTCAGACAGCTTATCCAGCCCCCCGCATCCGTCACCTCCTCAAACCATTCCTCATAATAGTCCTTATCGCCGCTGTGGAAGTTCAGTACATTCTCCGCAATTAAAATGAACTTGGTAATCCCAAATTCAAAGAATTTATCCGTCACTTCCCGCTTCAGGAACATGATGTCATTTTCTATCGCATCATTCCATTCCCCAAACAGCTCGATCACCACATAATGCTCATCATAGTCCGCCAGCAATACCTTCAGATAAAGGGTCCGTGAACCAAAATCATCCCACTGCGGATGAATATAATAGTTATATATGGTCTGCGTGAACTCAAATTCAGAATAGACCCTCCCGTAAAAAGGCGATCGCTCGTCCTCCTCACTCGTATAGATGTGCCTCCAGTTATAAAAAGGTTCTATCTCGTGCATAAAAGATCAATTTACGGAATCCACCGCTTTTTTCACGCTTCCCAGCCGCAACAGCAATTCTTTCGCCTGCTCGTAGTCTGTCAGACCCGTACCTTCCATCACCATCTTCGTACCCCGGTCGATCAATTTACTATTGGTCAGCTGCATGTTTACCATTTTGTTGTCTTCTACCCTCCCGATACGGATCATCACCGTCGTAGACAGCATATTCAATACCAGCTTCTGAGCCGTTCCGCTTTTCATCCTCGTACTACCCGTTACGAACTCTGGCCCCACGACGACCTCGATAGGAAAATCCGCATGCTCCGCTACCGGCGAACCTGGATTACAAACGATACAGCCGGTGATGATCCCCCGCTTCCTGCTTTCTTCCAGCGCCCCGATCACATACGGCGTAGTACCACTGGCAGCTACCCCTACCACAACGTCCTTGTCCGATACATTATACTGCTCCAGGTCAAGCCACCCCTGCTGCGCATCATCCTCTGCATTTTCCACCGGCTTACGAATGGCCGTTTCGCCACCCGCTATCACTCCGATGATGAGATCAAAAGGCATACCATAGGTGGGTGGTATCTCACTGGCATCCAAAACCCCCAGTCTTCCGCTCGTACCAGCACCGATATAGAACAACCTCCCGCCCGCAAGCATTTTATCCGTAATGGCAACAACCAGCTTCTCTATCTGAGGTATCACCGCTCCTACTACATCGGGAACCTTATTATCCTCCTCGTTGATATGGGTAAGGATCTCCCTCGTGCTCATCTTTTCCAGGTCATGATACGGACTTTCTTCCTCAGTGAACTTCTCAAATGCCATGCTGCTAATTATTTTTGGTGATATTTAATGAGCCCGTCCATCGGTTTTTGTAATATCCTGCCCAGCTCAAATTCATACGTACTGCATAATTCCTTTACCACATCTTTAAACCCATACGCTACCCCACCCACAAAATGAATTGGCAATTTCCAGCTTTCCCGGTACTTACACAAATGATTGAAGAAAAAATCATTCAAACCGTCCTCGATGATATTCTCCACCATATAATGCCCCCTGTTCTCTACCAGGAACAGCGCAAAAGAAGCCAGGTACCGGTTGGGCAACGGCTGCTTATACACTGCATCGAGTATCTCCTTGCTGTTTGTCGCATATTTCGCATCAAATTTATACCGAAGCTCCTCGTCAAACGTATTGTAAAGATAATACTGTAATACTTTTTTACCCAGATAAGCCCCGCTGCCTTCATCCCCCAGCACAAAACCCAGTCCGGGACTATTTTTAACAATTTTTTTCCCGTCGAAATAGCAGGAATTGCTACCCGTGCCAAGAATACAGGAGACGCCCTTGGTATCACCGCACAAGGACAGCGCCGCTCCCATCAGATCATGCGTCACATGGACAGTCGCGCCCGGAAATACGCCGAGTATCGCCTTCTTCACGAGCTTCTGGTTGTCCGTATTGATACAGCCTGTGCCATAATAAAAGACTTCGTCTACCGCCAGAGACTTCAGGGCAGGCAGCAGTTCCCGGCTAAGCACCTCCTTAATACCCGCACTATCCAGGAAATAGGGGCTGATCCCCTGCGTATCCACTTTCTTTTTCTTTCCGTCGCCATAAAGCAAACACCATTCACATTTCGTGGACCCGCTGTCCGCTATTAATATATTCATTTCCTGGCTTTTTGGTTATATACCTTACTATTCACAATCTCGTTGCCTTGTACCGGTGCCGTTGGCACCTGACAGGGCCAATATATTGGTCTCCGGCCATCCGGTTTTGGCTGCAATTTAAATTATGATTCCTTAATTTGCAGCCTTATGAAAAAATTACAGGTCTGGCTCCCCCTGCTATTCTCCATTGTAATGATCGTCGGGATGATTATCGGCTTCCACCTGCGCGCCAATATCCACCCTACCGGATTTTTCAAAACCCGCAAACAGACGCCCGTACAGGAAGTAATGGACCTCGTAACCATGAAATATGTAGACCCCGTGTCCACAGATACCCTCGGAGAAGACGCCATAGAAGGAATGCTATCCCACCTGGACCCGCACTCCGTCTACATTCCACCCGCCGACCTCACCGAAATGAACGAAGACCTCCAGGGCAATTTTGAAGGCATCGGGGTTGAATTCCAGATCTTTGATGATACCGTTAATGTTGTCAACGTCCTCGCCGCCGGCCCCAGCGACAAAGCCGGTCTGAAAGTAGGCGACAAATTCGTAAAAGTGGACGATTCCCTGGTAGCCGGCAATGGCATTACCAATGACCGCATCCGCAAGCTCCTGCGGGGACCCGGCGGCAGCAAAGTAGCGGTTTCCCTCCTTCGCGCAGGCGAATCAGGACCCGCCCGCCCCTTTACCATCACCCGGGGTACCATCCCCCTGCCCTCCGTAGACGTGGCATACATGATCAATAAAGACATCGGCTATATCCGGATCAATAAATTCTCCGAAACGACCCATGCCGAATTCGCCCAGGCCCTGATGAAATTACAGGGACAGGGCCTCCAGCGCCTGGTCCTCGACCTCAGAGGTAATGGCGGCGGCATCCTTTCCGAATCCATCGAGATCGCCGACGACTTCCTCGACGGAGACAAGCTCATCGTTTATACCGTAGGCGCCCGCTCCCCAAAAGTCGAATACCGCTGCCGCCGCGAAGGCCTGTTCGAAAAAGGAAAACTGGCGCTGCTGACCGACGAAGGCACCGCCTCCGCCAGCGAAGTGCTTACCGGCGCCCTCCAGGACTGGGACCGCGCCACCATCATCGGCAGAAGGACCTTTGGTAAAGGCCTCGTACAGGAACAATACCAGCTCAGCGACGGAGCCGCCCTCCGCCTCACCATCGCCCGTTATTACACCCCCACCGGACGCAGCATCCAAAAACCCTATGACAAAGGTCATGACGATTACAACGAAGAAGTTATGAAGCGTTTCCATGACGGAGAAGTCCTCCACGGCGATACCTCCACCCAACATGCCGGCCACGCCTTCAAAACACTGGGCCCCGAAAAAAGAACCGTATTCGGCGGCGGCGGCATCACTCCGGATATTTTCGTTGGATTCGACACCAGTACCCTCTCAAAAAGTATTACATCCCTTTACGTGGACGGAACACTAAGCCGTTTTATTTATACCTGGTATATCCAGCACATACCGACCTTCCAGGCCTTTAAAAACCCGGCAGACTTTGTCACAGGCTTCCACAACGACGAAAACCTCTGGAATGCCCTGACCTCCTTCGCCAAAAAAGATACCATCAATCTGAGCCAGATCCCTGCCAGGGACAAAGAGATCCTCCAGCATCGGATCAAAGCTCTGATGGCCAGGCAAATATGGCGAACAGAAGGGTATTATGAGGTCAGTAATGCCTACGACCCTGCAGTGGCTAAAGCGCTTGAAACGCTCCATTGATCTTCACCTTATCCACCTCGATCTTCCCATATACCGTCTTCACCGATACCTTTCCCGAGGTACAGGTAACCGTTCCGAAACCACTGGCGGTAGAAAGGAAGCTCGTGAAATCGCCAACTGTCGAATGGACGAACAAGGTTTTATCCACCGCATCGAGACGTAGTCCCGTAAGCCCCTGCAGCATCCCATAGCTTGACAGCGCCCTTCCATACCAATGACCGCATTCGTATTCGTTAAAAGGATTTCTTATCCTTCCGTCATATCGATTACGACAACAACGCACGATCTCCAACCCCTCCTGTACTCTTCCCATCGCCATGAGATGCGAAGCTACCTGGTACTCGATACCGGTCCATACTTCATCACTGTATACGAAAGGCAACGACAACCTGCCACCCTTTGGCCAGCTGCATAAAAGCAATCCCCCCTCATGCCCCAGCGCATATCCCGGCCGCTGCGGATTGGCATGCTCGCTAAGATCAGCCTTTAAATTATACTTGTGCACCGCCAGCAGATGAGACCGCAGCTTGTCCGCATCAATAAAATTGTCCAGACCACACATCAGACCAATCCAGGCACCCAGCACCCCATCACTCAGACAACCCTTGCCATACTGGTATTTCGGCCCCTCCTTCTTCAGAATAGCTATCGCCTCCGCCGAATATTCACCACCAAAAGACTTCGCCTTCGCAGGATCAGGTGCATTCAATCCCTGGTAAGTGATGTCCTGGATAAAATATTCTCCATCATACAATGTCGTTTCCAGATATGACCTGCCCTTTTCATAAAGACCCTGGTACTTCGCTACATCCTGCTTCAGATAACCGCCCATCTCTGTCATGGCCTTCAGCGCACCCACGTAAAAGCTGGTGATCATAGCGTCAGGCCCCCAAAACTCGATATCATAAGTGTTATGGTGTGGCTCTTCCACCACACCCTTGCCCCTGGGGTCCCAGGTCTGTATGCAATAGTCCATGCTCGTCCTGACCATCGGAAATATCCCGGATAACCAGGCGCTGTCACCACTTATCCGCCACTCTCTATGGACCTTCATGATCCCTCCCAGCTGACCGTCGGATGCTGCATAAAAATCGTGCTTCAGCGGACTGATTGGCAGGTTCGCCCGGAAACCCTGATGCCCCTCCTTGTTCTGGTTCTCGCAAAACTCCGTATTCCGCAAGGTTCTTTCCAGGGCCGGGAATAAATGAGCCATAGCCTGTGCATAGTTCCAGACATGTGTACAGGACCCATGACAGGAGCCTTCCTCATCGCCACAACCCTCCCAGTTCCATAACCGGCCATCATACTGCCGCATTACCGTCGGCGATTTCAATATCGTCAGGTTAGCCCCCACCGCCTCCAGTACCTCTGGCGGCAGACTGCTTGAATAAAATGCATCTGTGAATAGCTTCGTCTTTTGCTGAAGCCCGGAATAATTGCTCCGCCAATAGTCAGCCACCGCATACACATCGTCAAACCTGCTGCTATACCAGGGCTTATGATATTGCCCCGCATATTTCTTCATACCCGGATCACAATCCTCCTTCGGTACCACCTCCCCGATCCGCAGCTCCGAGTCCGGCACATACCACGCCATCATCACCCGGATTATTTTCTTTGCCCCCGGCGCCAGCGAAAAGGGTACGAACAACGAAGCTCCCGGCGCACCGCTGGCTACCGGCTCCGTAGATCGCAATTCCCCGTCCCGAACCGCATTCCAGGCCATAGTGAACGGGTCCCACCAGCCTCCCCTGAACCAGCAATGATCAACAACCGTCCCCGACTCATCCGTAAAGAGGGCAAAGCTCCCTTTCAATGATGGCTTTTCCTCCGTCCCCGACTGCTCCAGCACAAATCCATTGGCGATAGGACGAATGCGGTTGACTGCCTTTTCATCCGTCACCATAAAATTCTTGCTGCTATACGAAAACACCGCCTCTACCTTCTTCGTACCCTTGTTGAGGAATGTATATTCCAGCGCCCCCACCGGCAGACTCGAATTGTCAGCATCCGTCGGAATAAAAGGACTCCACCCCCTGATCTCCGTCTTCAGCGGCAGATCGTCGTCCTCCAGCTCGATCGCCGCAAAGGGGAATTTCGCCGCGAACGATGCCCGACCAAATCTCGGAAGACCATATGTATCACCCGGCGATCCTAAGCCCGACCCCCGCTTACCAAAATATTTCCAGTCAGGCACCGGCCCCTCCAACACCTTGGCGCCCCTGGCCATCCCCTTGACAGCGATAGCCGCAAATATCGCCGGCTCATGATATATATCCGGCCGGTTCCTAACGCTCATATGCGATATCGCACCCGTGCCTTCGAGACAGAACATTCCCGCCCCCAATCCCCCGACAGGAAATGCTATCCGGTTCAATTGCTCGCCCGTATAGGCCGTATTATAAGCACGCCGGCTCTTCCCCGCAGGCTTTGGCCCCTGTCGCTCCCCCTTATCCCCCGACTCCTGCCCTTCCGCTAACAGGTCCGCAGGACTCACCGCAACGCTCGCACCTGCCAGCGTCAGGGTCTTTAAGAAATTTCGGCGTTGGTTATTCTTTTTCATGCTTTAGAACGCTTTTTTGATGTCTGAAAGAGATACCCCAAGCAGATGAAGGGCGATCATCTCCAGCCCCTTCTCATCACCGGTAAAATGATATACAGCCTGATGGTGCGAAAGCACCCCCCCAGGCTTCAGGAAAGCAGCAGGAGACACACTTTCCAGTTCATAAAAAGGTCCCATCTGGCTGCCATTCTCCAATGGTCCGTCATTGTACACATTGACCGCATCGCCTTTAAAAGGAGGATCGGTGGTATTCCACCGCTGACTCAGATATTTTGCAGTGCTGTCCATATCATAGATGATGACGGTCAATACACTCTTGTTCGCATCATAGCTGCCTAATGCCTTTGGTGCATGCGAAGGTGCCACGCCCAGCTTACCCCTGCTTTTTCCATCGGCCTTAAAGAACAGACGCTCGTCGGTATGCTTAAGCCTGTCGGCCGCGATCTCACCGAAATAATCACTGGTCACCACTTTTTTAAACCCTGCGCTATCCGTCTTTTTAAAAGGGACAACTATCGTCGTCTCATCGCCCGGCCTGAACATATCCAGTATCCAGATACAGGGAGAACCGGTTTGCTCATTCCATTCCGTTGTACCCGTATTAGTGATCCTGTTATCCGTTGAATACGCCACTACCTTCACACCGGCAGGCAATGACATCCCCGTGGACTGCGCTACATCCGCATCACCCAGGATGGCTACCCTACGCTCGGCCAATATCTCCAGTTTCGTTCCCTTATAATTTTCAAGCTGCATGGCCTTCTTCATCGAAATAGACTTTTCTGTCTTGTCAGCCACATCCCAGCTCTCCGTGTCGACCGCAGCCGGAGTTTTCCAGTTTGCAAATACCTGCTGCACACCGGGCTTGAAAAAGAGAGAGAACTTGCCGCCCTCAGGCCCCAGCCATAGACGGTTCTCGCCCCCATACCCATTCATATGCGGATCCACAGGACCCGAAAAAGCCTTGTAATTTACCCAGCCAAAGCTTATCCCGCTGTCCCCTTCCGCAGTAGAAGTAAAAACCTTCGCCTGGTATTTTGGAGATACGATGACCTGCGCAAGACCGGCGTCGTTTTTGAGAACGACGACACTATCATGCTGTCGCAGAAATTGAAGGTCATAGCTAAAGCTGCCCATTGCCGGAGCCGCAGCATCATTACCTGTTGTCGCCTTATTTTGCTCAGCCTGGTTACAGGAGATAGCCATAAGGGTAAGTATTGTCAACAGATGAAACAATCGTTTTTTCATATCCAATCGTATTTAATTTACTTCCAATCCATCCTTATTCAGTAACGCCGGAAAAACCTGGTGCGGCTCGGATTGATACCAAAAGACAGTCGACGCCATATCATCCTGCAAAGGCAGATATCGGCCGCCGCTTCTCCACCCCAGATCCTGTATCGTAACCTTCAGGTTCTTCTCAAACCGCACCGGATCAGTAATATGCCAGCGATACAATCCGAAACGTTGCGAGACATTGTAATGCCCGTCGCCACGGATGACCTGCGGTAATCCCGCATATGGACTGCAGAACTCCGTATACTCGGATCGCTCTGAGCCATCCCTCATTTTCTGCTTCGTATCGAAATCATAAGAGCCACAGAAATAATCCTCGGTTCCCGTTCCGCAAATGGTCGGAAAATCTGTATCTCCATCCATATAGAATTTTATTTCCCCCTCGCCCCACCAGCTGTTGTTGTGCACGCCGATCGCCAGATAAGTCCCCACATACTGCCCCTTACCCTGGATGCCGTCTATCAGGGTATAGACGCCTTTGTAAGGCAACGGATTGGTCCTCCGAAACTGCGCATGAAAATAACCCGCATCCGCCGGCACCTCCGTCAACACATAATCCACCTGGTAATAAAGGACCATATCCTTCTCGTCGATGTTCTCCATCGTGATCCTGCACTTCTTCCGGAATGGCATCGGCCAGTAACAATTGAAGGCGCTGCCCGGATTGACACAGACCGCAAGCGACTGTAATGGCGAATATTGCCCCCATCCCATACAAAAGAAATCTCCCACCGGCGCTTCGACAGAAGCAGTGGTCTCATCATCCCAGTAGAATCGTAGGATGGAATTTCGCCAGTTACCCGTAGGAGTCATCCAGATATGCTGCACCGAACCCGGTCCCTCCATTTCAGCAACCGTAAAGGTAGTTCCCGCTTTGATCACCACGCTGGGGCTGATCTTCCACCCCTGCCCCAGCTCACGCGCCGGCCCTTCTCCCGTCCCCTTCGTCGCCATGCCGCCCTTCCCCTTTGCCCCATTGAAATTCTCCGGACTGATCGACCTCGACCTGGCATCCGACATCCGGAATATATTGCTCATATTCGTTTCGATCCCATTGAACTTGCCCTGCGCCATCAAAGTCGCAGAATATACAAGACAGAAGAAAAGACAATTAGCGATCTTTTTTTTCATATGCTGACAATTTTCGTTGAATCCAAATATAACTTAATCCGGGGCTTCCCTGTCTATAGCCGGGCACAAAAAAAAGAGGGTGTCTCAAAAGTACAGCCTTTCCCCCCACGCTGGACGACCTCATAGCGGAAGGTCATCCAGTGCGCGTAGTGGGGGCAGTACTGGACAAAGTAGACATCAGCGCTTTACTGCATCAATATAAGCCAGGCGGGACGAGCAAGCCGGATCACAACACGATCAACCGGTTCCGGGGACAACGCTTGCAAAAGACCTTACAACCCATTTTTAACCAGGTAGTTCTGCTCTTATGCGGGGAGGGGTTGTTGAGTCTAAAGGACCTGTACACGGACGGAACAAAAATTGAAGCAAACGCCAATCGCTATACGTTCGTGTGGGGAATCGAAAAAGTAACCATCGAAACGGGATTACTAGCAACACTGTATTGTCCCCTATATACGAAAAGAGGGCGTCTCAACTTTTGAGACACCCTCGGCTACACATGAGAAAACAAACATTACCAATTCTATACCGCTTAATTCGTCTTTTCGTCCATCATTTTTTTGATCACTGCAATCTGGCTTTCCAGGTGGGCGCGGTCGATGCCTTCATATTTTGCTACAGACGCTTCCATCTCCGCTTTCAGTTTCTTCAGGTCCGCCTGCGCCAGGGAATAGGCATCCTTTTCGGTAATTTCTGGGCTGGTCCCCAGCAGGATAGCAGATAAGGCGCCGATATAACATTTTTCCATGTCACGGCGGTAATTGTCCATGGGCTTACCGGAAGCCAGTCCGCCCCAGATGTATTTATGCAGGGTATTGACCAATTCCGTTTCCGGGTAGGCGGCAGCTCCGAACCTCGTCATATTTGCTTCCAACTTGTTAAACGTCGATGTATCCAGCAAGGTATTCAGCACTCTTTCTTGTACATCCTCTATGAAGTTGCCTTCGAGAGGAGCGACGGTCTTGGAGGTCACGGTCGGATTCAACAGCCAGGTGGGAGTAGTGAACAATTGTTCGTTGAAGAAGGCCAGGGCCTGGCGCTGGCGATCTGCCGGCACCGGGGCATAGATATCGGCTCCGGTCTCTTCGCTCACATAGGTGCGTTCGACGCCGCCGACCACGGTCAGCACATGACCCATGTAACGTTTGAACTGCGCCAGCAAGGCGTTATAGGCCGTTGCCAGGTCTTCATACTGCCCGTCTTCCTTGTGGCACCAGGCCGGCAGGTTGGGCAAGATACGCTTCAGGTTCCTGATCCCATAGGCGTTGGCCGTCATATTGTTGTCACCCAGGTCTTCCATCTGGGTACGGGGATCGTCAGGGCGGACAGCAGCATTTCTCTTTTCTCCTTCCTGGCTCCCCCACCAGAGGCGGGGATTGGCTGCCAGGCTATCCGTGGCCCATTTCGAGATGATCTTTTTATCGGCTTCAGGAGAAGAAGCGCCGGAGTATTTATAGCCCCACTGGATCGCCCATCGGTCGTATTCACCGATGCGGGGGAACAGGTCCTGCTCCGGGATATTGTCCTCCGGCTGGGCAACATAGTTGAAACGCGCATAGTCCATGATGCTGGCTGTATGGCCATGGACATCGAGCCAGGCCTTGTCACGCATTTTTTCGACCGGTGTCTGACTGCTCGATCCAAAATTATGCGCCAGTCCCAACGTATGGCCTACTTCATGAGAGGAGACGAACCGGATCAGCTGTCCCATCAGGTCTTCGTCGAACTTCCCATGGCGGGCGCGGGGGTCTACCGCCCCGGCCTGGACCAGGTACCAGTCATGGACCAGCGACATCACGTTGTGATACCAGCCGATGTGCGTCTGGATGATCTCGCCGCTGCGCAGGTCATGGACATCGGGGGGGCCATAGGCATTGGCCACCTCGGAGGGCAGGTAACAGATAAAAGAGTAGCGGGCGTCGTCCAGGTTGGCGCTGTCGCCTTCAGGCCATTCTTTACCCATGATGGCGTTCTTAAAGCCGGCCTGTTCGAACGCCTTCTGCCAGTCGTTGACGCCCAGGATCAGGTAAGGCACCCATTGTTTGGGCGTATGCGGATCGATGTAGATGACGATGGGTTTGGCCGGCTCAACCAGTTCGCCGTGTTTCCAGCGGGCGACATCTCCGGGTTTGGGTTCCAGCCGCCAGCGGTCGATAAACTTCCTGGGCTCTACTTTCTGTTGCTCGTCGGAGAAGTAGTTGACATAATCGGCAAAATACCCTACCCTTCTATCGTACAACCGTTGCTGCATCGGCACTTTGGGAAGAGCGATAAAGCTGGCATTGGTCACGATCGGGTCTCCGTTCGAGTTGCGATAGATGCCAACCTCTACATTGATCGGATAGGCATGCACATATTCTACGTGCCAGGCTTTTCCGATCACCTTGTCGATATTGGTGACAAAGCTGGCTCCTTTAAACAACCCGGTACCATCGATGACATAACTATTCCTGCCCTTGCCGATGGCAATGATCGGGAAGGTCTGCAGCACCGGATCGACGTTGGCGTTCTTTACGGCTTCCCCTATGCGGCTGCCTTCCGCAGCCTGCGCGGCCTCCAGATCATCACAGAGGTTGATCGTGGAGTCTGGACCCGTCTTGAAATAAATGGTCTTCGCCTCCAGGCTTTCCCCAGGGTAGGCATGCCCCAGCAAATCCTTTGCGACCGTGCCTCTGACCATGCGGTTGATATATTCCATATCCCGGCCCAGCAGTGTATCGGGGAGCTCGATGAAAAAAGAATCCCGGACCTCATAGATCGTAAACAGGCCCGTATGGGCAACGGCGTCACGGGTGATCACCGATTCAAAGGGGCGGATCTTCGAGGTCCGCTTGTGCAGCAATTGTAACAAAGAGTCCAGCCGGTCGCCTTCTTTCGGCTGAGCGGCAGGAGCCGGCCAGCCAGGGATCTGCGCATATCCGGCGCCGGCAGCGAATACAAAAAACAGGAAACTGAGATATTTTTTCATCTTGGAGATTATTTTATTTTTTCACAATGAATGGCGGTCAGGCTTTGCAGAAATTGGGTAAAAAATACCGCCCTGTCGGCAGAGTTAGCATCCCAGAACAGGATCAACGGCAACGGGTCACTGAGCCCCGCTACCGTCACCAGGAAATCGGTTCTATTGGTGGCTGTTCCGCCCGTCAGCTGGATAGCGACGCCATGCCGGCCCGACTGTGGCCAGGCAGCCAGCCAGGAAGGCAGCCAGCTTTCGAAGTTCTTGGCCGCCAGCAGCAGGTAGTCGTAGTCGGCGCTGGGCAGCCGCAGCAGCATATAGTCCAGCTCTTCGCCGCCCTGCAGGATCGTGGTATCGGCCAGGGTAAAAGGAAGGGCGAGAGCAGTCATTCCGGCCGCCGCGCCGGAGGCTGTTCTCCGGGGAGACGCCGTCAATCCGCTGCTCTCCCAGCTTCCTTCCAGCGCATCGGGCGTTAACATTTTTCTCCGTTCCGGCCGGCCACCAGCGGGGCCAGAAGGCAGACAACTGGCGGTCATTAAACTAAAGGCGAGGCATACAGGCAGGAGCCTGGTCATTCCGTATTTCATCGGTTTTTATTTAAGGTGTTAAAAATCTTTTTGATCCGTATCAGCTGACTTTCCAGATGCGTGCGTTCCATGGAAGAGGAAGCGTATTGGGGCAGGGCCGCTCCAATCTGTTTTTGCAGCTGCAAAAGATCGGCGCGCATCAGCGGCCAGAATTCGCTTTCCTGGATACTCGTCACCGTACTTAAAAGAATATTGGCGACGTTGCCGATATAGGCTTTCTGCAGGTTGCGCCGGTAGATATCGATGGGCCGTCCTGTCGACAGCTCCGTCCAAAAGATCCGGTGTACCGCAGCCAGGTACTCTTCCAGGGGATAGGCAGCAGAAAGCCCGAACCGATCTTTATTTCGTGTAAGCCTGTGGAGATTAGTGTTTCCCAGCAGGGCTCTCTGGACACTTAGCTGGATCGTGCGGATATCAAGATCCGCATTGGCGTTGACTACCTTTTCCCGGATATGCGGGTCGAGGAGCCAGGTTGGTGTCTGAAAAAGTTGTTTATCTAAAAAGTCAAGCGCTTCCCGTTGCAGGGCCTTGCTCACCGGTTTATAGACAGCCTGCCCGGTGCTTTCATCCTGGAAGGTTCGCTCACAACCGCCGATATAGAACCCCGCATGATTCATGTAGCGATTGTATTGATGGAAGAGCGCGGAGTACATGGTGGCCAGGTCGTCATACTGGCCGTTCTTATCCCCACACCAGCCCATCAGCCGCGGCAGGATCCACTTCAAGTTCCTGATCCCATAGGTATTGGCCCGCATATCGTCATCCCCCAGGTCTTCCGTCTGACTACGGGGATCTTCAGTATCCTCCCCCTCCTGGCTTCCGAACCAGAGGCGCGGATTGGCAGCCAGGCTATCGGTCGCCCATTTCGAAACGATCTTTTTATCGGCCGCCGGATCGGTGACCCCGGAGCTTTTATACCCCCATTGGATCGCCCAGCGGTCGTATTCACCGATATGCGGCCAGAGGTCGTGCTCGGGGATATGATCCTCCGGCTGGGCCACATAATCGAACCGTGCATAGTCCATGATACTGGCCGTATGACCGTGGACGTCGAGCCAGGCTTTGTCACGCAGCCGCTCTACGGGACTGCGGCTGCTCGATCCGAAATTATGCCGGAGACCCAGCGTATGACCTACTTCGTGAGAAGAGACAAACCGGATCAGCTCGCCCATCAGGCTCTCCTCGTATTTGATGTGCCGCGCCCGCGGGTCGGTCGCCGAAGCCTGGACCATATACCAGTCGTGCACCAGGCTCATTACATTGTGATACCAGCCCACATGCGACTGGATCACTTCCCCGCTGCGCGGATCGACGACCCCGGGACCATAGGCATTGGCCACCTCCGAAGGCAGGTAAGAGATAAAAGAATACCGCGCGTCTTCCAGGCTTATGCTGTCGCCATACGGCCACACCTTTCCCTGGATCGCGTGTTTGAAGCCTGCCTGCTCAAAGCCCTTCTGCCAGTCATTGACCCCCTGGATCAGGTAGGGCACCCATTGTGGCGGCGTATGCGGATCGATGTAAAAAATGATCGGCTTTGCCGGCTCCACCAATTCACCTCGTTTCCAGCGCGCCAGGTCTTCGGGTTTGGGCTCGAGCCGCCAGCGGTGGATGAACTCCCGCATCTCCGACTTCTGCTGGTCATCCGAAAAATAGCTGACCTTACTGGTAAAAAAACCGACGCGCCGGTCGAAGAGCCGCTGCGCCAGCGGCTGGACTGGCAGTAAGATAAAGGACGTATTGACGACGGAGATCTTGCCGTCGCTGAACTCGCGGTAGATGCCCATCTCGATATTCAGCGGGTAGGCATGTACGTATTCCACATGCGTGCGGGCGGCGACGCCGACTAACTTCAGGCTGGGCGTAAGTGAGACGCTGCGGCCCTTCATAAAGCCGGTAGCCTCTACCACGATCCCTTTCCCATTTTTTGCTAACGCCACCACGTGGAAGATATCCAGGATCGGGTCGACGCGCGCGGCCACCACCCCCTCTCCGATCCGGCTGCCCCGCTCATACTGATTGGTTTCGGTGCTCTGGTAGAGATTGAGACAAGAATCGGGGCCCAGCGCAAAATGGATCGCTTGTTCACCCAGGCTTTCCCCAGGATAAAGGCCACCCAAAAGCGGTCCGGGCTGGACCGTAGGCCCCTTTAGAATCCGGTTGATTACCATCAGGTCACGGTGCAGCAGGGTATCGGGCAGCTCGAAGAAGAAAGAATCCCTGACCTGGTAGACGGTGAAGGGGCCCGGGTAGGCGATGGCGTCCGGTGTGATCACCGCCGAATACGGCCGGAGGGCCAGCTGCCTGCCAGGGGGCAGATGCCGCCAGTGTCGTCCTTCTCCGCGGGCATGCTGTCCCCACCCCGGCAGGCTTGCCAGGGCCAGTAGCATAAAAAACAGTCGTTTCATATTGTGCGATTTAGTAAGTAAACCCGGGCGTCACAGCCCGAGATTCTGTTAGAACCGTGCGTAACAGTCTCCCGTTACACGGCTCCGGTTATCAAATCGTTGGTCTCGATCCTAAGAGTGCCCAGTGGGCAAAGAGC